>SL_8KL_010_SEDDRAFT_10002901_pt1 | contig 14282 bp, 8 predicted proteins | sample SodLakKL_010_SED_4_FD_11160 | JGI IMG/M metagenome (IMG submission 11160) | reverse complement strand
TTAGCCGTTTTCGTAGAAAACGGCTAGGCCTTCGGCCGTCGGATTTACTAAAGAAGAAAAGGTTGGATGCGCCGGATATGCGCAGCGCCTTCCGTCCCTCCCCAATTTAGATAAACTTTGTGGGTCAACTAGACTTGTAAGTCTACTTGCGATAGATCTAGAAGAACGTCCCAATAAACCTACGAGTAACTCAAAAGGTAAAGGTGAAGAAAAGAAATAATCTAAGGGAAAAGGCTTTCAGCCAAAAAAAAATTTAACAACAGCTGAAAGAGTAGCAGCTGTCAAAGAATTAAAAGAAATATAATATAATAGTGCTGTGTGAAGCCCGACAGGGCTTCACGCAGGGTTCGAAATCAATTCTCGGTTTAACACTGTGAGGGGAGAGAGCTTTATGCTTGGAAGACTAGCACGTACAGTTCGTTAATATCAGAGAAATGTCGTAAGATTAGCCTCTTAATTTCTATCGGAAGAATGACGCCTTAGATTAAATTTAAGGCAATAACAGGATACGTATATTAAATGAATATCCACTCTGTTATCTAGAAGAAGCTGTACCTAGTGTGTGATAGGTGCAATACAACGATTGGAAGGACGAAGCACTATTCCTTAATTAGAAATATTCTTAGTTACCATTTACTAACCCTTTGTAGCTTTTTATTATTGAAGATTCTATTTGATGGCAGGGGCAGGATTTGAACCTGCGACCTTGGGATTATGAGCCCCACGAGCTACCAGACTGCTCTACCCTGCTTTTAAAAACTGTTTAATCTTTATATAAAGTATATACTTATATTTTATGAATGTCAATTTGTAAAATAAAAAACGAATAATATTTTTAGTAATTATTAATTATTAACAATAATTGTAATTTCAGTTGTCTAACTATTTTATAAAAAAATACAAGACGAGACAAAAACTAGAAGAGTTTTTGCATTACGTAAAACACACATTATTCTTTTATTTAATCTTTTTAAATAAAAAGATTTTAATTAAATGTAGATTTAATTTACTCACTTTGAGACAAAACAAAAATAAGTAAAAATATGTAACTTTATTAAATTAAAGCGTATTAAATATAGATATATAAGTAGCTCAGAAGCATAATATATCTATATTTAATACGCTTTAATTTTTATCTCTATTATGATAGATAGCCTTCTAGATAAGTTTTGCACCTTTTAAAAGACCAAAGTAGATTGTTAGGGTAAAACCTAATGCGCCTACTAGTAATACAACATAACTTGAAATTGTAACCATAAAAATCGTATTTGTATTTTTAAATTATAAAAAAATAAACATTTCCGTGTTTTCCGAACAAAAACGTGAAAATCTCGAATAAAATAGAAGATTTTATTCGAGATTGGTATACCTTAAAAACCTTTCTTATAACAAAAACTCTTCGAGTTTTTGTTATAACTCGCGACGCGACGCCCGTAGGCCTAGTAGCGAAGGCCTACGGAAACGAAGTTTCATTGATTAGAGATAAAATCAATAAAAAAGATACGATATACAAATGTTTTATTTCTGACAAAGAAGAAAACTGTAAATTTTTCATTCAAACAACGATCTTTGCTTTTTTATAATTAAGCAAAGAGTTATTCCTCTCGCGGAAACTTGGTTTCCCCGAAACCTCCGTTTTAAAAGAAAAACGGGGGCTAATAAATAGTGACTCGAGGGGCACAAAATCGAATAGGTTTTGCCCCGCCTTCGCACAAAGTCTGTCTCCTTTTTTAAGGAAAAATTTAATTTCCTTTTAAATTATGATTGATTGATTCGAAAACAAAAACTCTTCGAGTTTTTGTTCCTAGCCGTTTTGTACCTAAACGGCTAATTTATATTTATTAATATGCTAAACCTAAGCTTCGTGTACTTTCAGACCCTAAATAAACACGTATACTTAAAAAATCTGTTGGACATGCTGTTTCACAACGTTTACAACCAACACAATCTTCAGTACGAGGAGAAGAAGCCATTTGAGCAGCTTTACAACCATCCCAAGGTACCATTTCTAGTACGTCTAACGGACAAGCTCTTACGAAAACTAAGGGGGTCCATTTACGAACACCCTCGTCTTCAAATCCGGACGTGAGACTTTCACCTCATCCGGCTCCTGCAAGAAAATAATAAAACCTTTTTATAAAATGAAGTTTTCCCTTTTTCTCCCATAAGGGATACCGCTCTGATGACTTACAATTGCCGGATTCGCCCCGTTTCTATAAAGAGGAGGCGAACTATACACTTGGTATTCCGGAAAAGTCACATGCTCAAAAGTAGGTATTTGCGTCAAAGTTTCTTGCGCCCCCTACGTCAGCATATCATTTCCACCATCTTATCGAGAAAGGTCCATCCATAAGACTTGCAAAAAGGCATTAGCTTCTTAGGGGTTTCGCTCATCCACTTAACCATACAGACCCGGCCGTCCTACCCAAGTTCCTGGGAGGTTAAGTGAACTTTTCACCGTTCCAACACAGGCCATCACATCTCTTTTAGGCCACCACTTTACACCTAGGGAAGCTGGAGCCATCTCCAGAGGTGGGACCGTGCCTAATGCGAAAGACCCGGTTCTTCCCGCTACAAGTGCGAAACGCACTTTGTGCCACATCTCATCCCGAAGGAACTCATTTCCTTCACACGGAGGTTGATCCCTACTAGAAGTTGTACTACGAAGGTAGAGGCTTACATGGCAGCCGTTACATGAGAGATTACCCTTTGTCTTTGCTACTTGAACTTCACCTGTTGCCAACAGGCTATCAATACGCCGGGTCGAGACGCCCACCCGCTCGGAGGAATCTAGCCTCTTCCTGCGTTAGTTAAGCTACATTTGTAGCTCGCGCCTTTTATCGGGCGCAACGGGTCACACCACATTGTGTACAACCAATACAAGTATCATAAATTTTTACAACATGAGACATAATTTTTTTATTTCTTTTTTATTTAAAAATAGAGATTTTCTTATTGCCAGGAACCAGGATTGAACTGGTGACACAAGGATTTTCAATCCTCTGCTCTACCACTGAGCTACCCCGGCATTTATTTTTTATTTTCATATAATCATATTACTAGAATATAAATAAAACTTTGCATTTCAAAGATTATCTAGTAGATTTTCTGTTTGAAAGGCTACAATTTACCCTGTATGTATCGCCTATGTGTAAACTTTTCTTTACTCTAAAAGAGTTCATTGACAAAATCAGAAATGCAAAACTTGCGGAAGAAAATTTATAATCTCCGCATTTTCCTTAGGAAAATGCGGAGATTATAAATTTTTGCTGTTGTGGAAAGAAACTTTCCGCGAGACCCCCGTTTTCGAAGAAAACGGGGGTTTAAAACAACGAATTTTCTCCCGGAAAGACAGTCTTCGGGAGAAAGCTTTTGCTATGTCCGCGTTTTTCGAAGAAAAACGCGGCCATTAGCAATTTTGACGCAGAAATTGATTTCTGCCCTAGCAAATATCCACATGAATGACACTTTTTTGTGGAAAAGTCTCGTTCTCACAAAAACTCTTTGAGTTTTTGTGAGAAAGTGAATAAAATTCGATTATAGAGCGTTACCACGAGGTAAAACTTCTTCAGGTAATGTTAATTTTTCGTGTGGTTGGTCTTGAGCGGCCATCCAAGAACGAATACCTTCATTAAGAAGAATGTTTTTAGTGTAGAATGTTTCGAACTCAGGATCTTCAGCAGCACGAATCTCTTGTGATACGAAGTCATAAGCACGTAAATTTAAAGCTAAACCTACTACACCTAAAGCACTCATCCAAAGACCAGTCACTGGTACAAATAACATGAAGAAGTGTAACCAACGTTTGTTAGAGAAAGCTACACCGAAAATTTGTGACCAGAAACGGTTTGCAGTAACCATTGANTAAGTTTCTTCAGCTTGTGTTGGGTTAAANGCACGGAATGTGTTTGCACCATCACCATCTTCGAATAAAGTNTTTTCTACAGTAGCACCGTGAATAGCACATAATAATGCTGCACCTAATACACCAGCTACACCCATCATGTGGAACGGGTTAAGTGTCCAGTTATGAAAACCTTGGAAGAAAAGGATAAAACGGAAGATAGCTGCAACACCAAAACTTGGTGCGAAGAACCATCCTGATTGTCCTAACGGGTAAATTAAGAATACAGAAACGAAAACAGCAATAGGAGCTGAGAAAGCAATAGCGTTATATGGACGTAAGTTTACTGAACGTGCAATTTCGAATTGACGTAACATGAAACCGATTAAACCAAAAGCACCATGTAAAGCTACGAATGCCCATAATCCACCAAGTTGGAACCAACGTGTTAAATCACCTTGTGCTTCAGGACCCCATACAAATAATAATGAATGTCCTAAACTGTTAGCTGGTGTTGAAACAGCAGCTGTTAAGAAGTTACAACCTTCAATGTAAGAACTAGCTAAACCATGAGTATACCATGAACTTACAAAAGTTGTACCAGTTAACCANCCACCAACAGCGAAATAAGCACATGGTAAAAGTAATAANCCTGACCAACCTACAAATACGAAACGGTCTTGGCGTAACCAGTCGTCCGCNTCATCAAACCAAGTTCGTTTTTCTTGATAAGTACCAATCGCAATAGTCATTGCGTACATCTCCTTTATAATTTTTATAATTCATCATATCGTTTATTAAATAAAGACCTTTGTTGCATTTATAAATATAGCAAAAGAGAAAAATTTTGCCAAATTTATTCATATCGAATAAAATCTTCTATTTTATTCATATCGAATAAAATCTTCTATTTTATTCGAGACTTCCGCGTTTTTTCGAAGGAAAACACGGACATAGTTTATAGACGTTATCACAAAAACTCGAAGAGTTTTTGTGATAACGAGGCTTTTCTTTTATACGGAAAAGTTTAATTCCCGCGGTTTTTTTTCTCGCAAAAAAAAAAAACCGCGGGGATTCTAGCTTTAGAATTATTAAACATTGATGTTTCTGATGCAACGCCGCATAAATCACTTACTTTTTTCTTTATTGTATTTAAGTCATCCAAAGAAAGTTTTTCAGTTTGAGATCTTTCGATACCTACGATATTAGCTACCGGGAATTTTATAAGTTTTGTTGCAAAATCAGGTAGTTCATTTTTTCAAATAATTTTGGGTTCTTTATCTTTATCCACTTCTCTTGCCAGAATAAAATATGCATATTTTTATAACTTCTTTTTCCGCTTCGGGTTATTGTATAAGTAGGCTTATTTACATTTTTGTTTGTCCCGGTAAATGATTTTATCATTATTTTTTTTTTAAGTTTGGAAGACAGTATTTTTTTCCAGCCTTTTTCGTCCAATGATTTGCCCAAATATTTGTTACCCTTGTATACATAGCTTTTTACGTCCAGGACCCTGTTATCAACTAGTTTGTCATCATAGTCGATGAGATCCGTTAATTTTTTACCTGTCGCGGAAACTTAGTTTCCGCGAGACCCCCCGTTTTCAAAGAAAACGGGGGGCTGTCAATAAAACAACGAAGTTGTTTTATTGAGACTCCGGTTTTCGACGCTACTACTAGGCCTTTGCTAGCCCGTAGGGCGTCGCGTAGCCTACGGGCGTCACGAAGGCCTAGCGCGTTTTCGAAGAAAACGCGGAGATAAATCTCATATCGTGTATTTTTTCGCGAAATTGTTTTAAGATGATTTCTTCATTGACGTTATTAAAGGCTCCCTTCAATATCGCCCTCGATTGCTCGAAATAAGCCCGTTATGGAGTAATGATTCGATTTGTTTGTCTGTAACCGAAAGAATGGTTCATCTTTTTAAAGTAAGGTTCTCAAATAGCCACCAATATCATTTTGATAGCTTCCTGTACGATGCGCACCATGAAGGGAGGAATCGTAATGGGTCTTTTCTTTCTCCCGGAAACTTTGTTTCCGGGAGAAAGTCGCCGTTTTCTACGAAAACGGCGACTTTGTTAAATCACCTGGTTTATCTATGAAGATTATGCGGCTTGACTACAAGGGTCATTGCCTTTCAATATTAAGAAGCCGGCGTTGCAAATGTCACTAAGGTTGAACCTGTCCATAAATGTTCTTTTTACATAGTAGATTCTCGTTTGCGCCGGAGTGTCGTTATCAAACGTGTGTTTGCCTAGAGAAAAACCTTTTGCCATAGCTCCCTTGTTTCTTTTTAACCTCTTCTAAATTAATAAAAATGTTTCTGGTCGAGATATTATTTGCACTCTCTTTTGTCTTCTCCTAGGGGGACTCTAGTCCCCCTAGGAGAAGAGACATGTTTCTTATAAACACCGTTAAGTATTTTCCTAGTTCTGCTCTTATAGTCATCGTCCAACCCAAGCTGGGGATAATAATCCAGAATATTAGAGACGTTTTCTAGACGTTTACTAGCTAATCTCCCCTTCTCGGCTTCTAAAAAAGAATACTGTTTCAGGTTTTTACCCTGCGCTTCATAGTAGCTAGTATCCATGATCTTTGTGCGGGCACGATAATGCTTAAATGCTTAAATGGATATATGGTATAAAACCTAATGTCATTTATGAAATAAGATGACCTCTCCTGGATTCGGAGTGAAGCCTTCTGACTTACTTGGCTGGCTAAACGCCAGCGGGGACCATCGCATGTCAGTACAGGGTGGTTTAATAAATGGGAGGATATGTAGTCCAAAGGAATGGCCACCCTGTTATAGAGAAGCAGTTGTACCTTTTTCGAGTGTGCAGCTGCGAGGCGACGATTTGAAAGGATGAAGCACTATTGCCTAACCAGAAACAGTTTTAGACATCATTGATCTAATCCCGGAGAGGGCTGTTATTGACCCCTCACGAAAAAAACAGATGTTCGTGAGAGAACCACACGGGTCGAAGCGGACTTATCAGCTGCCGTAATTGGTGCCAGATAAGGTATACTGTATAGCTGGCTCTTAATCAATCATTAATTGGGTTTTGTAAACGTGTCGAACCGACTAACCCACCTTTGACGGTGGTAGGTAACCAATCCCTTAGGTCGGGAGAGGGACTAAAGTCTAAAAAGTTCCTTAACGGGAATGTCGCTCAGGTGGGACTGAGATAGACCGGGGTCCTAGCAAACGAGAGAACGAGGACTTCTTGGCCAGTAATCCGCTTTTAACTTTGTGCGGTTGTCCAAGACATACCTCGTGAAGACTGGACTTAGCTATATTCAGCTAAGTCAAATAAATAAAAATTAACATTTTGAACTATGTCCGCGTTTTCTTCGAAAACGCGCTAGACCTTCGCGACGCCCGTAGGCGACGGCCTACGGCCTAGTAGCGTCGGATCTCGAAGAAAATCGAAGATTTTATTCGATATGAAATTAAAAAAACAAGAAAAGAAACTTAGAGCACTTATTCCATACAATAAAGCTAATGCTAGACGTATGATGAATATTGATTACTATATTGCACAAAGAAAGAATATGAGACAATATAGTCACTTAGAAATGGAAAAGAAAAGACGAGTCACCGCTAAATGGTCCTTCGTATCGAATCTTCTAGAATCCTTTAAAGATAAAGGTTTTGGAAATCCAAGAATTGAGGCAGCGAAAACACTGTCCGGTATATTTAAAAAACACATTGGCCAATTAGAAGGTTGCGGTCCTGATAAAAAGACAACCAACGTTCTTAAATTGGTGGCAAAGCCAGAAATGCTTTGGCTAGCTTACAAGAGACTGAAAGGAAATAAAGGGATTATGACTAAGGCTGCGAATGTTGATAAAGCTACCTTTGATTCATACTCTCCTAAACAAAAAGAACTTTTCTTTAGAAAGAAAGTTACACCAAATGGCTTCAGTTTGAGAGATGTTTATCTCACGAGTTTTTTGGTTCGAAAGAACCAATATCCCTTGGGTTCGAGTCGCCGCATTTGGCTTGATAAGCCCGGAGATAAGACAAAAAAGAGACCCATTACTATTCCACCTTTTATGGATAGGTTAGTACAAGAGTCTATTAAAATGACCCTTACTGCGATCTGGAAACCGGAATTTGAAAGAATGAATCGTTCCTTTGGCTTCCGTCCTAAAAAGTCGTGTCATGATGCCATCACGGCATTAAAGACGAACCATAGGGTTGGTCTTTACACCGCAATAGAAAGAGATATTCAAGGAGCTTATGATAATATTCGAAAAGAAGATATTATAAGACTACTTGGAAAAAAAATGCATGATCAGAGTTTTATGAATTTTATGACTAATCGCCTAAACTACGATTACGTAGATGCGGAGTCTAAATTGAGGTTACGTCCTGAGATTCGTATACCTCAAGGAGGTATTGATAGTCCATATCTGTTCAACATAGTTATGCTGGAATTGGACAAATATGTGCATAATAATCTTCAGGAGTATCTTAACGAACTGAACAATAAAAAGATGGTGGGTACTCTAGGAGGCTTTGCCTTACGTACTCCCTATAAACCAAGAAGGAATGTAGAGGAAAGAATGAAAAGAAAAAGAAAGAAAATACAACTTTTAAAAGAAAATAACGGGGACAAAGAACTCATTTTTACCCTTCAAAACGAAGTTGCGAAGGAAAGACGATGGGTTGTTAAGCACCCGTATACAGATACGAGTATTAAAAAGTATAGACTTTTTTACGTCCGCTACGCGGACGATTGGATTCTTTTGAGCAACACATCTTTGCAAGTGGCAGAAAAGTTGAAAATTCTTATAAAGAATTTCTTATATGAAGAGTTAGGGGCTATTTTATCGGAAAAAAAGACCCTTATTACAGACCTTAAGAAAACCAAGGAAGTGAGCTTCCTTGGTTTTGAGATTTGCGCCCGTGCTAAGGCAAAAATCATTAAGGTTAAGTCTGATAAACCAGGATATAATTCACAATTCAAACGTGTGAGCACTTTTCCACTTATCATTAAACCAGACGTACGCAGATTAATTGAGAGACTTCATCAAAAGGGTTTCTGCAACAAGGTAGGTTTCCCAATATCGGTTCCCTGGTTAACTAACCTAGAAGCAACTGTTATTATTGAAAGATTCAATGCCTCAATACGTGGCCTCGCGCAATATTATTTAGGATTTATTTCTAATAAATATTCTATACACAGATGGATATACATTTTAAGGTTTTCATGTCTTAAGACGTTAGCTCATAAATATAGATCGTCAATAAATAAGGTTTTCAAACGCTTTGGTACAGACAGGTGGATCAAAGGCTCCAAAACGGTCTCGGCGTTAGCCAATATCAAAGTTGGAGGAATTCCTTACGAAAAAGAATATAAATTAGAAACGTTTGATTCTTTGTATAAAATAAGCCAGAAACAAGGAAGGCTCTGGGCTTTACAAAGGGTTTTTTACAGTAAAGAAAGAGGTGAAATTGGGGAATACCCTATTTGCCCTTCACGTGTTGCTATTACAGATTCAAATTTCTTGGAAAGGTTGCATTGGACGTCTGTCCGAACTCAAGCAGCCTTTAGTATGCCGTGTGCTGTGTCTGGGTCTGGCGAACAGGTGCAAATGTATCATCTTAGACACATACGAAAACAGGCGTACACTGAAATGAAGGAATATAACTATGTCCGCATGTTAGCCTTAAGTAATAGGAAACAGATACCAGTGTGTGCAATTTGCCACAGGAGTATTATTCATGCGGGTAAATATCAAGGGCCTCCGCTAAAGTCTTTGATTAATCTTAACGATAAACTGGTGGATAACAGGGTTATCCACGTAGAAAGTTTCGTTAAGCCTGGAAAAGAATACTTTTCCAAAACGCTTCCTGAAAGAGGATGGCGAGAAACTTTAGACTAGAAAGGACCGATTCTAATGGTTTCGATAGAGAATGGTCGAAACAAATAAATGTTATTATATGCCAACTGTAAAATCTTCAACTCCTGTGGGTAACGAGTTAATAAAAGCTCCCACTGACGCTGGATATGACCTTCGTAATGCGGAGGGAAGTCAGATTTTAAAGCCAGGTGCAATTACATTAGTGAACACGAACGTGAGAATACAAATGCCTAAGGGACTTTATGCCATGGTCTGATCGAAGAGCGGTCTGGCCTCCGAAGGTATATTTGTATTAAATGCACCAAGAATAATTGACTGTTGATACACAGACGACATAAAAGTGATTTTGTGTAATCTAGGTAAGAATGAAATGACAGTTGGCAAAAATGAAAAAATTGCTCAACTAATATTCGTAAGAAGTCCTGAAGTGGACTTGGAATCTGTCTCTGGACAGATCGATAATAAAGGTAGTCGTGGTGGTTTCGGATCTACTGGTAGATTCTAAACTTAACGGCTATTCTTTTTTTTAAAGAAAGATTAGAAGGAATCAACACCTAATAAGGTAAAGTGGTTATTAAATTTAAATAAGGGAGGATATACGTTTATGGCACTTAATGTTAGTTTGTTAAAAAAGAAAAGTAGGTCAATAGCATTTCTAGAGGCAAAAAGAACTCCGGCTGATCCTGCTCCTTCAGGAGCAGGAGCTGGGGGAAGTCCGCCGGATAACCCGTCGGATCCTGCTAATCCGGGAGATGATCCCGGGAATAAAGAAAGAAAGGAAGAAACAATAGAAATTAGTAAAGATGCAAGGGAACTGGCCGAGGAAATCTCGGCCATTCCTCTGGCTAATCTACCCGGGGGGTTAACTTCCTCGGAAAATAGATTAACTTCTTTAGAAATTAGCAATGTCCTAAGGGACATTGCGGGTATGTTTGGCATAGGAGAGAAAGCGGCTCTCGGTGCTGTGTCAGAAATGATTCGTCGTGGTGGAACAAATGCCAACACGCCGGATTCGTTTAGTATTGACGTGATCGACACGGACAATACAACGACAACTTCCATTGAAAAGCGTGATGTAGTTCGCGTGATTACAAAAGTCTTTGGAGGAAAAAAATCAATTCGTAACCTGGAAGAAGGTTTGGCAGAGTCTATCGTCTTATCAGGGATAACTCTTGCTGATCGTGGTGTTAGTCGTCCAGGTGACTTAGCAAGAAAAATCAACAATCGATTAACGTATAAGAAAGAACCAGCTCTGACTCCTAAAGAGATGGTTGGCTGTGCATCTTATTCACAATGGCTTCCTCATTTAGATAGTATGTGCGGCTCTGAAAGAGTCACACAGCTTTTAGCCGAGAATTTAGACCCCGTAAATTTGGGAGAATCCTACTCCAAAAGGGGAGCCAAAAAAAGGAAAATTAGATCAAAGTCCCAACTCTAAAAACAGTAAAGACTGTTCAGGACAATAAAAGAAAAAAAAAAAATAAGTGTCGTGCGAAGCCCGACAGGGCTTCGCACATTCCTTTTCATAGTAATCCTTATGGTTTTAACAAGATAGAATATTAATCTGTTATACAGTCCATACAGCACTTGTTAGGAACGAGTTTTTTTAATACTTAATAAAAGTCAATTCAATTCGTTTCTCTAGCTAAAATTCTTTAACAATGTGTGAGGCTTTGCACCATTTTTTAATTAATTGCGTTTATTGACGCGAGTTATAAAGTGGTAAAAACAATGGATTTGTAAATCTCCTGTCGCGGAAACTTTGTTTCCGCGACAGAAGGTAATTGACAACATAAATTCTCTACTTTCTCTTAAAACAACGAGTTTTCTCCCGGAAACTTTGTTTCCGGGAGAAAATAATTTGGAAGATTTTACTTTAGATTGTTGGGCTTCGCACTTTTTGTTTATTTAAAATGAATTACAAGTTTGTTATGAAATATTAGTTTATTTGAGATTGGGATATAAACTGAATGTAAATTTTTTTTCAAAGAAATCTTGACAATTTGCTGTTAAAGAATTAAACTATTTAAAAGCCAAAAGCGTCCTTAGTTCAGTTGGTAGAACGCTGGTTTCCAAAACCAGATGTCGTGGGTTCAAGTCCTACAGGGCGTGTTACATTTTTTTAAAAAAGGTTTTATACAGTATATCAGATTTTCTTAGTCAGTATGCACTTTATCACAAAAACTCTTCCAGTTTTTGTCTAGGCCTTCGCTAGCCCGTAGGGATAGCGTCGCACCTTCCGACGCTATCCCTACGGGCTAGCGAAGGCCTAGTAGGAGTCGCAAAGGCCTAGGAAAACAAAGTTCCAGAAACTTTTCCGATATAAAAAGTGTCATATTCATCCGGATTTTAATAAATCCGCGTTTTGATATAGATGCCATCTATACAAAGCTATTTATCTTTTATTATTATTTATAATTGTTTATTTATGCTAAAATAAAATAAGGTTCTCTATTTAATAGAGACGAGACAAAAAATCTGTATGCCACTTTTTCTGCGAAAAAGTGGCATACAGATTTTTTAGGTTATAACTGAATAATTTAGGAGAAAGAACTTTCGTTACAGACATCTACATCTGCAGCAAAAATAAACTATACCTTAAATGCAGATTATTCTGATAATACTAAAGATAGTATTACCTTATTTTAGTACTCTTAAAAGAGAATGCAAAACTCCCGGAAGCAAATTTGAAGACCCCGTTTAAGATAAGAAAAGGGGGTCTCGTAGAAACTGCGTTTCCGAGACAGTCCCGTTTTACGAGTTAGGCCTTCACGACGCCCGAAGGGATAGCGTCGAAAACGGGCGTCTCAATAAAACAACGAAGTTGTTTTATTGACATAAAAAACGGCGAGCTTTTCTCCCGGAAACCTTGTTTCCGGGAGAAAAAGATTTATATAAATCTTTTTCGGACAAAGTTGTTTATCTCTTTAAAACATAAATAAAGGGTAAATAATTGATCTGTTTTTTTTATAGCGTAACTCGTTAATATTAATATTTGATTTAACGAGTTTTATCCCGGAAACTTTGTTTCCGGGACAAAGAGAAAAAATTTCTGAATTTAGAAACTTTATGAATTTTGCATAAAAAACAATAAAAGAACACCTCCATTTTGTTTGAAAACGGAGGTCTCGCGGGAACTTAGTTTTCGCGACAGAAAAACAAAAACTCTTCGAGTTTTTGTCCTTCGCCGTTCTCTACGAAAACGGCGAGTTTGTCCCGGAAACGTGGTTTCTGGGACAAAGAGTAATAAAAATCTTTTCTAGGCTTCATTTTGTTTTAAGGAGGATAACAAGAAAAGAAAAAAGAAAAACGCGGATATAGTTTTTTCTTCTCTTATCTATTATCTAACTGGAAAATTCTTTTTTTAAAGAGATATTATAAAGTAACCTTTCAATCGAAAGGTTTTAAATTACAGATTCAATTATAACAGAAAAAACTTAGAAACACTAATAAGAACGAGTTTTTGTTTCCACTATTCAGTTGTAACTTCTGTTTATCAAATGTTTCTTTTCTATTTTAACCCTATTTTTTATGGCAATGCGCACACCAGAAGAATTAAGCAATCTAATTAAAGATTTAATCGAACAATATACACCAGAAGTTAAAATGGTGGACTTTGGTATCGTTTTCCAAGTTGGAGACGGTATTGCTCGTATCTACGGCTTAGAACGAGTAATGTCTGGGGAATTATTAGAATTTGAAGACGGTACTTTAGGTATTGCTTTAAATTTAGAAGCAAATAACGTAGGTGGAGTATTATTAGGTGATGGTTTAAAAATTACAGAAGGTAGTCGTGTACGTTGTACAGGACGTATTGCTGAAATTCCAGTTGGTGAAAATTTCCTAGGACGTGTAGTAAATTCATTGGCACAACCTGTAGATGGTAAAGGTCCAATTAATACAACAGATACACGCTCAATTGAATCGCTTGCCCCAGGTATTGTTTCTCGTCGTTCAGTTTATGAACCATTACAAACAGGACTAATTGCAGTAGATTCAATGATTCCAGTAGGACGTGGGCAACGAGAACTTATTATTGGTGACCGTCAAACAGGTAAAACTGCAATTGCAGTTGATACTATTTTAAACCAAAAAGGTAAAGGCGTAATTTGTGTATATGTAGCTATTGGTCAAAAAGCTTCGTCAGTAGCGCAAGTACTAAATGTATTAAAAGAACGTGGTGCATTAGAGTATACAATTATTGTAATGTCAAATGCTAATGAACCAGCTACTTTACAGTATTTAGCACCCTACACTGGAGCTACTTTAGCGGAGTTTTTTATGTATACAGGTCGCCCAACATTAACAGTATATGATGATTTATCAAAACAAGCGCAAGCTTACCGTGAAATGTCTTTATTACTACGTCGCCCGCCTGGACGTGAAGCTTACCCGGGCGATGTTTTTTACTTACACTCTCGTCTTTTAGAACGTGCAGCTAAGTTAAGCGACGCTTTAGGTGAAGGCAGTATGACTTCTCTTCCTATTGTAGAAACACAAGAAGGAGATGTTTCTGCCTATATTCCAACAAATGTTATTTCAATTACTGATGGTCAAATTTTCTTATC
>SL_8KL_010_SEDDRAFT_10002900_pt1 | contig 14285 bp, 10 predicted proteins | sample SodLakKL_010_SED_4_FD_11160 | JGI IMG/M metagenome (IMG submission 11160) | reverse complement strand
TCATTTTCGCTGTATCCGCTAAGCAGCAGGTCTTTATCTTCGGGAAACTTGCCTACAACCCTTCTGTCCATCCCGAAGTTGGGAATGGAAGTGGAGAACACCGGGGAATTACGATGAAACACACCAATTTGGTTTTCCATGCCCAGGGTTACCGGGTGATCCTGTTGGAGATTGATTTTGAGGAATGAGCCCGGACTGTAGAAGCCGTCATTGGCAAGGCGGCTGGAGATGTTTTGCACAGGGAACCGGAAATCATCCTTATCTTCACCCGGGTTCATCAGTCCAAAGAAAAGTTCTGTTGAGCGGGCCCATGATATGATGTTACCACCCTGTGACATGAAGTTCAATACATTCTGCCAGCCTTCGTTGCCCATACCCTTGATGTATTCCGGGTTATAGAAGGGGACAAACACCTCGCCTCCCCGGGTGTGGTGTCCGAGCATGATCTGATCTTTGCCGGTGTCGGGGAATATGATAACATCGAAGCTACCGGTGAGGTCTGCCTGTTTAAAGTCATGCGGATTTAATACAGTATAGGGGATCCCGTAAGTGTCGAAAAGCCAGCGCGTCCAACCTGCATCCATGTCATGGAAATTGGTTTCGCACAAGGCTATCCGGGGCATATCCAGGCCTCTGGTAGCCACATCAGGTCTTTCATTAAGATATTCGGGCGCCATGTAAAGATTATCAAGCAATGTCTCCAGGAAGCTGCGGTTGCTTCTGTTAACCTGGATCAGGAAGCTGCCTTTGGCTATGGACTGATCGTGCCAGATCATGTTTTCTGTAGTCCGCTCCACGTCGTAACCCGCTTCCAGCGTCATGAAAGCTGCTTTATAGCTGTGATTATGGCTGGATGGGAAAAGCAGGTAAACAGCATCGCCTGGTAATCCGCGATGGATTTGTAAATCCTCTGTGGTGATCCTGGCGTAAGCTATCTCTTCGGAGCCATACATTGCATTTATCTCATGGCTTTTTATTCCTCTGTGCAGGGGCAATGACCAGGATGTGATGTCATAAGGCCTGATCATATCTCCGCCGGGGGTATACCTGCGTACCGGAAATTCCTGGCTTTCCATTACTTCCTTAATGAAAGCCCTGAAAGGCTGAGCAAGCGGAATGATATAATCCCCCTGGCTTATATGCAACCCTTCCATTACCGCGTCCTGCTCCATGCGGTACAACTGAATGCCATGCCTTTCAAGAAGTTTCATCATGGCAATCAGCTCGCTCTTATCATGCTGCTCCTGTGGCAAAACATAATAGAATGGAGGCTCTGTGAGTCCCTTGTTAATTTCCCTGCGCGCCATCTCATTACGGTAATCGAGAATATCTTCCCTGTGCAGGGATGCTGTTTTTACGAGCGAGTAAACAGACTCCAGCTCATAGGTGATAAGATCTTCCATTGTCCACCACCCACCAGGCCATGGGGCTGGAAAGTTTATGCTCTTTTTATACTCTGACAGGCCTTTTCCCCGCACCTGCAATTCGTTGGCTTCTATGTAAATGGGGGAAGCCAGCTGTACAGAGGCGGCCTCGGTAAGCAGACTGATCACGTTCTTCCAGGTGGAGGTTTGCGTGGAGCCGGGCCAGTAATCATCAAAAAGATAATGCTGACTAATCCCTTTGAGCCCACTGGCAGTCATATCCCTGGCCATATTTGAACCAAAAACCCAGGTCCAGTTCCAAACCAGCTCATCTACGTTTTGAGCAATGGGATCATGGTTTGGAGGCACAAAATACCTGGGACCTGTACTCCCCATCTGGTGCTTCTCCACCAATACATGAGGAAACCAGTCCCGGTTGTATATGTCGGCAACGGCCTGGTTGTCTGTTTGTGTAAGGGTTATGAAATCCCGGTTTATGTTGTGCCCCACATATTTGTGATATACCCCCGGCAGGGAACTGCCTTCATAGGGTGTACCGAGATATTTATTATAGTGCTCCACGATCATGTTCATACCGTCAGGGTTATGACAGGGCACCATCATAAAAACCACGTCGTCGAGATGCCGGGGATTGCTGCCGGTACCTGTTATCAGGTTGTATGCCATCAGCGGTGCAGCTTGTGAGGGAGCTACTTCTGTGGAGTGCATCGACAGGGTGACCAGCACAAAGGTTTTTCCTTCTTCAATAAGCTCGTCAAGCTCATCCGGGGGAATATCTCCATCAAGCGCCATACGGCGGTTTATATCCTGCAGGCGGTCCAGGTTGGCTATGTTTTCAGCCGAAGATACAAATCCGATGTACATGGGTCTCCCCATGGGAGAAACTCCGTGTTCAAGCAGCTTCATCATATCAGATTCATCCTGCAATAAGTCAAGGTAGCCAATCAAATCTTCATAGAGGAACATCTTACGGTCTTCACCGGGAGTAAATCCAAAAAAATCCTGAGGGTGAGTTAGCTCATTGTCATTTGCTGACAGGCTCATCGACATCAGGGCGAATAAAACAAGCATGCAAATTTTTGAGGCAATCTGAGATAATGGCATNAGANGCATAATTTAGATGANTAAAAGTTTTTGATGNGGGCATAAAAATACAAAAATGCTCAATATGGTATTTTTATATGCTGGAAGCTTTACTTATTCATGATGGCATGGTATGTTTCCCTGAGAATATCCAGGGCTTCCTCTTTGTCTTTGCCTTCAGCATAAGTTCTTAATACAGGCTCTGTGCCTGACGGTCTTATCATAACCCATTGGTAATCGCTGAAATAGAATTTAAATCCATCCAGGTCTTCCGTGTGTGTTACAACATACTTCCCAAATTTATTATATACTCCCTGTTGGCAATTTGCTATGATTCTTTCTTTATCTTTCGGGTCAATGGTGAGATCTGATCTTTCAAAGGCAAAGGCACCTGTTATTTCATAAACATCCTGAATAAGTTCATGCAGGCTTTTGCCGGTATTTACTATGGCTTCCCAGATGAGCAAGCCGTTATATATTCCATCGCGTTCCGGGATATGGCCGCTTACAGCAATGCCGCCTGATTCTTCTCCCCCCACAAGGACCTCTTCTTCCAGCATGATACTGCAGATATGTTTAAAGCCTATTTTTACGACTTCCTGTTCAATGCCATAGTGTTGACATAGTTTGTTAATTTTCACGGACGAGGAAAAACCAGTCACGACCTTACCTTTTCTTTGGCGGTATTTATGCAGGTAATGAATAAGCAGCAGGATAACGTGATGAGAGTCTATGTAATTTCCCTTTTTGTCCATGAGTGCTGTTCGGTCAGCATCGCCATCGACGGCCAGACCGCAATCTATATTGCCTGCGTTGCGGATGGCCTCGCTAAATGCTTCCAGGTTTTTTGCCAGGGGCTCGGGTGGGATACCATCGAAGAGGGGTTGTCTTTCACAATGAAGCAGAAGGATGTCAGGAAAAAGTTTTTTCATGACCCTTTGTCCTGATCCGTACATTGCGTCAAAGGCGAAGCGCATGCCAGAGTTACGGATGGCATCCAGGTCAAAATGCTGTTGCAGCTGTTCGATATACATGCCCTCCAGGTCAACATATTCGAGCAAGTCTTTTTTTTGCAGCTCTTCAAGGCGGATTTCCATTTTGTCTTCCGGCGGATGATCTGGAATAAGGGCTTCTATCTCACCCACTTCTTGTTCAAGGAGTGGCCCTCCGTAGCTGCCTTTTAATTTGTAACCGTTATATTCGGGTGGATTGTGGCTGGCTGTGATAAAAACCCCCAGGATACTTCTGTGTTTGAGTGTGCCCATGCTTACCATGGGTGCTGAAGCGATAGTCCCTGCCATGTATACTTTTATGCCGTGGTGGCATAATACTTTAATCACCGTTTCTGCAAAAAGTTCTCCTCCAAACCTGCAATCGTGACCAAGCACTATGGATGGGTTTTTCTGCTGTTTTAAAGCCCAGCGTGCAGTGCCTTCAGCAATACGTGCGACGTTGTCTGTGGTAAAGTCTTTGGCGATGACGGCTCTCCAGCCATCTGTGCCGAATTTAATTTTTTTCATCGGTTATAATTTTGTTTGTTTCTGCTAACCAGGGCGTTGCATGCGTCCATAATCACCCCTCTGTATGTCAAGAATCCACTTTTCACAAATAATCGTGATCTTCGACATGGGTGATTGGCTTTGCCGAGCTCGCAAGTGCCGGGTTCATCTCATTTTCTACCTGAACACATTCCTTTCGTCCAGGGCTCTTCTATATTTCCTGGCATTGGCCAGGTGATCGGCATAACTTTTGGCAAAGACATGATAACCGCTAAAGTCGGCTTTAGCGCTAAAATACAGGTAATCATGGTCTTCGTAATATAAAACCGCATCCATCACATGGGGAGCGGGGAAGTTAATCGGTCCGGGCGGCAATCCTGCATACATATAGGTGTTGTAGGGAGAATCTATTTCCAGATGCCTGTTCAGCACCCGCCTAATGGAAAAATCACCTTTGGCGTATATCACGGTGGGGTCCGCCTGCAGCGGTATATTCCTTCTGAGCCGGTTCATATACACTCCTGCAATCCGCGCCATCTCTTCTCTTTTGTTTGTTTCGCTTTGCACTATGGAAGCCAGTACACCCACCTCTTCCTCAGAAAGACCTATCTCCTCTGCTCTTTGTTTTCGTGGCTCAGACCAAAAAGCGTTGTATTCGCGCTGCATCCGCTGCAAGAATTGCTCTGCGGAAGTGTTCCAGAAAACCTCATACGTGTTGGGGATAAAAAGCAATTTGATGGTTAGTGTATCCATGCCAATGTTGCTGAGTGTTTCCTGGCAGCCCAGTACATTGCGGATTTCAGCAGAGTCGGCTTCTATTTGGGCCGCAATCCTTCCCGCAAGCTCCTCCTTTGTTCTGATGTTGTGGAAAGTCAACCTCACCGGGCTTTGGTCTCCTGACCTGAGCAGATTAATAAGCTCATTATTACTCATGCCGTCAACAATGAGGTACCTGCCTGCCATAATGCGATTCGGATAGTTTTTTCTGACCGCTAGCCAGTGGAAGCGTTCCGGATGGCGCAGAAAATCATGTTCTTCTAAAAGTTTCAATACATCATCGTATGTGCTGCCAGAGGGGATATGCAGATGGGTCTGCTCTTTTGGCTCGAGGATTACATTAGGCGCGTATACATAACTGTAAAAAAGAATGCCTGCCACTACGATCGCAGTAAGCGTTGTTACCAGTATGATTTTTATCAGTAATCGTGGTCCTTTCATGTTTTTGCCTCACCTGTTATGCTCCGGTTATTATGGTTTTTGTGAGCTTCGTTTTTTGCGTTGAACTAAAATAATAGCTGCAAAAAATGTTCGTCATGCCAACGGTTTTGGTAAATACGCCAGTCTTTTCGCGTGCCGGTGATCTTAAAGCCCTTCTTTTGAAACAAGTTTAAGCTGCGCTGGTTGTCACTTCCTATGCCACAATAGAGTTGTTTTAGCTCAAGAGTGCTTTGTGCGTATTCTATTATGAGTTCAATGGCTTCGGATGCATAGCCCTTGCGCTGATGTTCCGGTCCGATGATGATACCCAGTGCTGCCCGGCGATGGTGCGGATCAAAGTCAAAGAGATCAATGATCCCAACGGTTATCCCCGCGTGATTATCGATCATCAAACGCAATTGCTTGTCTGTATATATGTTATTGTCTGCATTAAGAATATATTGTTCAAGATAGAAGCGGGAAATGGGATTGAGGTGATTGCTTTCCACCCAGTTTTTTGCATCATTCTCCCATTGATACAATATATCCAGGTCTTCAATCTCAACCGGACGCATCCGTATGTTATTTCCTGTTAAAAGGCTCATAGGATGTTATTTTTTGTGGATTAGCTCCCCGCGATAAACCAATTTGGCTGGCCCTTCAAGTATAACACGGTGAAAGTTTGGCTTATCAGCCGATGGCGGGTTAAACATTACTTTTAACTCACCTCCTTTAGTACATATCCCGATGTATTTACTGTTTTTGCCATAATGGACAGATGCTGCTATGGCCGAAGCTGCTACACCGCTTCCGCATGACAAAGTTTCGTTTTCCACGCCCCGCTCATAGGTTCTTACATAAAGTTTGCCATTTTGCAATTGTTCAACAAAATTTACATTTGTACCTTCCGGGTTCCATCTTGTTTCATGTCTTAACTTAGGTCCGATCGTCGCCAGATCGAGGCTGTCGATATTTTCCAAAAATACTACCATGTGCGGGGATCCCGTATCAGCAAAATAAGAATTTTGGTCAATCTGCTCAGGAGGTGTTACTTCATTAATTGTAACGGCTACCGTTGTCAACTTTTGTGTGCCCGGATAAATATCAGCATGATGTATCCCATCAGCCGCGGCAAACCTTATGCTGGTGTCTTTGATGATGTCATTTCGGTAAGCGAAAGCCACAGCGCACCTGCTGCCGTTGCCACAAAAACTTCCGGGCAATCCATCTGAATTATAATAATCCATCAGAAAACCAGCCTCGTGGCTATCCTGTATCAAAATCAATCCATCGGCNCCAATACCGAAATGCCTGTGGCACATACTGTTGATAAGTTCCTGACTCTCTTTCCTGTTTTGCGGAAAGAACAGCTTGCGGTTGTCTATAATGATGAAATCATTCCCAGTGCCATGATATTTTTCAAATGGGATGTGCATGTCGCTTGCTTTTATTGGTTCAAATGTAGCGAAAAATAGAAAACAGGTTATAAAAAACCTCAGGTGTGACAATCTGGCAGCACCAAATGGCAAGATACATGCACAGTATGCATGGCCGCAGGGAATTTTAGAATTTATTAAGAAATATTGTAGCTATAGGGCATGTTTATTGATAAGAACAGGTTTGGAAGTTAATGACATGCTGGCTGTTTGTGGAAAATAGCGAACAATATGACGATAAGTTTTGTTAAAAGTTAAAACATACGCTGTTATGAAGAAGTTTTTGGGTCTTTTCATCGTGGCTGTCCTGGGCGGAGTGGCAGCTCTGGGGATTCAGCAAATGTATTTTGCGCCGGAACAGAACCATCACCAGGTATCTCATGTGATACCTCATCGGTCTGAACGGGTGCCCTCTGCATTGGTTAACCACCTGGAAGATTTTGCATCTGGGTTGCCTGACTTTACTGTTGTTTCGGAGATGACAGTAAATGCTGTTGTTCACATTCGTTCTGAATTTGAACGTCAGCGCAGCCCGCAACAGGATTTTTTCGGGCCGGATGATTTCTTTGATTTCTTCTTTGGCCCCCGCAGGAGGCCATCACCGGATCGACCTCCTGCGATAGGTTCCGGCAGCGGTGTAATCTTATCACCGGATGGTTATGTGATTACCAATAATCACGTGATCGACAATGCCAGTAAGATAGAGATAACCCTTAATGACAACCGGATGTATGAAGCCGAGGTGGTGGGCACGGATCCAACTACAGATCTTGCTTTGTTAAAAATAGAAGAAGAAGGATTGCCCTATCTTGAATTCGGAGACTCTGATAATCTTTTGGTTGGTGAGTGGGTGCTGGCCATTGGCAACCCTTTTAACCTGGAGTCTACCGTTACAGCTGGGATCGTAAGCGCCAAAGGACGAAACATCAACATTCTGACTGACACATTGGCCATTGAATCGTTTATACAAACTGATGCTGCTGTAAACCGCGGCAACAGTGGAGGTGCTTTGGTAAACACCAGGGGGGAGCTGGTTGGTATTAATACTGCCATTGCCTCTACCACAGGCACATTCGCAGGGTACTCCTTTGCTGTTCCTGCCAACATTGCCAGCAAGGTAGTAGAGGATCTGACAGAATATGGCCAGGTGCAACGTGGCATGCTGGGCGTGACCATTTCTCCGCTTACCAGCCGGGAAGCCGGACAGCGTGGCCTTACTGTGATACAGGGCGCCTATGTGGAGCGTGTTGGCGAAAATAGTGCAGCAAAAGAAGCAGGAATACAGGAAGGCGATGTCATTCTCAGGGTTGATGATTCGGAAGTACGCAATCCGTCAGACCTCATCGAAGCTGTTGGACGAAAACGTCCGGGTGATGACGTTGTGGTAACCTACTATCGTGATGGGCAGGAGAGAGAAACTACAGCTACACTGCAAAATGTTTATGGAGAGATTGCCCGCGTCACAAGGGACGAACGTGAGGTTACGGAGATGCTGGGTGCACGCTTTGAGACAGTGCCTGAAGAAACATTGCAGCAACTAAATATAGAACACGGTGTAAGAGTGGCCGGTTTATCACGTGGTTTGCTTGGAAATGCTGGAATTCGACAGGGGTTTATCATCACACATATTGACAACCAGGAAGTACATCATCCCAATGACATCTCATCCATTCTTGAGGATAAAACGGGTGGCGTGCTGATTGAAGGTGTGACACCGGATGGTACCAGGGCTTATTATGGCTTGGGCCTTGATTAATACCGGGCAACATGTCATCCCAAAAACCGTTAATAGCTTAACAGGCATTGCACCTTACGAAAATTTTTTGTACCTTTGAGGGTTTTTTCCCGCTATCGGGGGAAGAAAGCCCTCTCTAACCCTCTAAATTAAAGAAATCAAATATATGCGACAACTTAAAATTTCTAAATCCATAACCAATCGTGATACGGCGTCACTGGATAAATACCTGCAGGAGATAGGTAAGGTGCCGTTGATATCGGCTGAAGAGGAGGTTCAGCTGGCTCAACGTATCAAACAAGGTGACCAGGTAGCGTTGGAAAAACTTACCAAGGCCAACCTGCGCTTTGTGGTCTCTGTGGCCAAGCAATATCAGAATCAGGGGCTGAGTCTGCCTGACCTGATCAATGAGGGTAACCTTGGCTTGATAAAAGCCGCCAAGCGGTTTGACGAGACCCGTGGATTTAAGTTTATCTCATATGCTGTCTGGTGGATTCGCCAATCCATATTGCAGGCACTGGCTGAGCAATCACGTATTGTCAGGCTGCCTCTGAACCAGGTAGGATCACTAAACAAGATTAAAAAAGAAGCTTCCAGGCTGGAGCAGCAATATGAGCGCCCGCCATCCGCTGAGGAGCTGGCAGATGCTCTTGATGTAAACGAGGATAAGATCACGGAATCGTTCAGGATTTCCACACATCATGTGTCAGTGGATGCACCGCTGGTGCAGGGTGAAGATGCCAGCCTGCTGGATGTATATGTGAATAATGATTCTCCAAATGCTGACTCAAGCCTGATACACGAATCACTCGCCCGGGAAATTCAGCGGTCACTGGCCACGCTTACCGAAAAGGAGCGCGACGTTATCAACCTCTACTTTGGTATCGGCATGAACCATGGCCTTACCCTGGATGAGATCGGTGCAAAATTCGACCTTACCCGCGAAAGGGTGCGTCAAATCAAAGAGAAAGCCATTAGACGTTTAAAGCATACTTCCAGAAGCAAGCTGCTGAAAGCTTATCTTGGACAATAGTTTTTCAGTTATATGAAGGGGCAAGGCAGGATATAAAATACTGATTGCCCCTTTTTTTGTTCTATCCCATTATTCCATATCCAAAAATACCACTCATGACCCGTATTTTCATTACTACATTGCTATTGATGGCTGTATTTTTGCTTTTCCCGGGCAGTGTCTCAGCCCGTGAGGTAAAGGTGCAGGTTGCTGTAACAGCAGATGTGCATGCCCGCTTATTTCCTTACGACTTTGTTGCTAACCGGCCAGCACGGACCTCCATGGCCAATGTACATTATATGGTTCAATCCCTGCGTGCACGCGAAAGAAGCAACCTTATCCTGCTTGACAACGGGGATCTTATTCAGGGAACGCCTGCAGCGTATTATGCCAATTTTGTGCAGGAGACAGATGAAAACCTTTTCAGCAGGATGATGAATTTTATTGGGTATGATGCTGCCACGATCGGTAATCATGATATCGAGGCGGGTCCTGAGGTGTATAACCGTATTCTGGATGAGTTTGATTTTCCATGGCTCGGTGGCAATGTGCTGGATGCAGAAACAGGAGAGCCTTATTTTAAGCCGTATATCATCATAGAACGACAACGTGTAAAAGTGGCTGTAATCGGTCTTACCACCACTGGCGTTCCCAACTGGCTTCCGCCTCATCTGTGGGAAGGTCTTGAATTCCAGGATATGGTGGAAAGCGCACAATACTGGGTCGATTACATTAATGAAAACGAAGAAGCAGATGCGATCATCGGACTGTTTCATAGCGGATTTGGCCCACTGGAACCCGACCCGGATGACCATCCCCTGGAAAATGCCTCCGGATATATAGCAAAGCATGTACATGGTTTCGATGTCATCTTTTCTTCTCATGACCACCGGAGAAGAATTCAGACGGTAAGCAACACGGCAGGAGAAGATGTACTTGTCATGGGACCCGGCCATTTTGCCGAACATCTTGCCCTGACAGAACTGACCTTCCGGAGAGAGTCCCGGCGCGAACCCTTTCAGCTGAAAGACGTGCGTGCTGAGATGATATCCACAGAAAAAGCCGTTCCTAGCCATCCCTTTATCCAGAAATTCGAAGATGATGTGCAGGAAATACTTGACTTCGCCAATAAAGAAGTTGGAAAGATTACTGCCGACATACACTCTATGGAGTCTTTATTTGGCAGTGCGCCTTTTACAGACCTGGTACATCATGTGCAACTAAGTCTTACCGAAGCCGATATCAGTTTTACGGCCCCGCTGGCCTTTGATCAGACAATACGTAAAGGCAAACTTCACATGCGCGACTTTTTCAGGTTGTATGAGTATGAGAACTACCTGTATACTATGGAACTTACCGGCCAGGAGATTATTGATCACCTGGAGTATTCTTACGGCCTCTGGTTTAACAGAATGCTCAACGAAGATGATCATCTTCTTAATATGCGTCGTGATGAACTGGGTCGGATTCCCGGAGACAGAAAGGGAAGGCAGGCCCTGAGAAATGCACCTTATAATTTTGATTCTGCTGCCGGGATTGAATACACCGTGGATGTAAGCAAGGCGGTGGGTGAGCGTGTGGAAATTCTTGGCATGGAAGATGGCAGCTCGTTTGATCCGGAAAGTACCTATCAGGTGGCCATTAATTCATACCGTGGGAGCGGCGGGGGAGGCCATCTTACTGAAGGTGCCGGTATCTCCAGGGATGAGCTTTCAGAACGCATTTCTTTTACTACCGAACGAGATCTCAGAAGCTACATGATTGATTATTTTTCTGAGATTGAAGAGTATCATCCTGAAAGCAGAAACAACTGGAAGGTGATACCGGAAGAGTGGGCAGAACAAGGCAGGAAGAAAGATATGCCCTACTTNCGCCGCTGATCAAAAGAAGGCTTTTATTATTCAGTACAGATCTTCGCGAAGGCGGAAATTTACTCTTATCAGCTCGTCGCCCCGCAACAGTGACATGGATATGCGGCGACCTTCGCGCTCTGAAAGGGTGCTCATGACATCTTCCATCGTAAACTGCACATGGGTCTTGTTGTTTAGGGTAATGATCTGATCCCCTGCACGGATGCCGGATTCGTAGGCTATTGATCCGGGCCTGACATAATGAATGACAAATTTTCTCATTCTAAGCCCTCTCGCAACAACCTCCAACCCGCTCAAGTTAGTGTGGAACGGGTCATTATATTTTGACGCCGGACGAAAGATGACCTTTTCGGAGGGATAATCCAGTATTACATTAAAACGATGGATTATCCCGCCTCCAATAATTCCTTCCCATTCGATCTCCGTACCATAAAATTCGAGAAATTCCCTGTCAGGGTAGGAAACAATGGGTCTGTCAATGATTAGATCACCTAACTTTAGTTTTTGCACAAACCCCATTCTGCCCATCAGATTGCCACCTATGCCCTTACCAAGGAAGCTTTCAATAGTATGATCTGACATGTTGATATAATCGTTGTTAAGGTACACCGGGTGGCTTGCGCCCAGGTCAAGCAGTAAATTTGTAGTCAGCGTGTCACCATGCTCGCCGATAATGGTTGATTCAATGTAGGGCTTCCCATGCACAAGTTTGAAGGGCAGTACCCTGCTTCTTCTGTATATCCTGTAATCCCTGTTATTATATACGCGCATTGTTTCAGATGCATAGCTTATTTCCACAGGGAAGTGCTGTAAAAAATCATATCCAATGATCCCATATACAGGAAATCCAAATGACTCGCTGAAGGAAAGAATGTCTTCGGGGATGACCACCATGTTAAGGTCAGTTCCGGTAATTCCGCGCATATTTATCTTTACATTACTGGCTAATGCAGCTTCTACTATACCTTCTCCCCCCAATCCGTATATCAGAATCTCATCCTCGATGTTTAGCGCGGTCATATGGGCAATCCGCGGTTCAGTAAGGATGGTGGTATTTACACCGGTGTCAAGAATAAAGTGAAAAGGTCCATGGTCATTAATAAAAAGGGGCACTACCGCCAGGTTATTTCGAACCTGGATGGGAATAATCACCGAACCTTTGTTGCGGTTAAACCGGAATTCCCCTTGCTGTACGCCACTTGCGCTGCCAGTTAAGTAGCAGAGGAAAATGAGTGTTAAGCTCCATTTTATTATAGGGTAATATATATTCATACTTTCTTCACAACAAAAAAACTGCCAGATTTTGATTAACCAGCGCTATGATATTGATTTTAACAGCCTATAACATAGGCGCATTAAAAGTACAAATAAAATTGAGTTTTTTTGTCTTTTATTTTTTGAGGAGATGGCTGTTGATTTGTTTGGCAATGCCCGGCCCCTGGTAAATGAAGCCGGTATACACCTGTACCAGCGATGCGCCGGCTTGCAGTTTCTCTATGGCATCAGCAGCTGAAAAAATGCCACCTGCCCCTATAATGGGGATGGTACCACCTGTTTTTTTATGAAGATAGGCTATTGTTCTGGTGCTTTTATGTTTAATTGGCCTGCCGCTTAAGCCTCCCTGACCGATATCTGATATTTTTTTCCGTGGTGTTTGCAAATTCTCGCGCAGGGGAGATGTATTGGTGGCTACAATGCCCTGCAGCCCAGTCTCCCGTATGATGTCAATGATATCGTCAAGCTGACCATGGCTCAAATCTGGGGATATTTTAAGCAATACAGGTTTCGGGGGATCTTTGGCCTTGTTAATATCCTGGATCGCATGCAAGATCTTTAAAGTTTCGTCTTTATCCTGCAACTTTTGCAGGTCTTTAATATTAGGACAACTCACATTTATGACGAAATAATCTACAAAGCTGAATAGTTTCCCGAAGCAGAAACAATAATCATCCGCTGCTTTTTCGTTGGGTGTAGACGTGTTTTTTCCTATGTTGCCTCCAATGATGATCTGCGGATTTTTCTTTTTGAGTTTTGTGATACAGTCTTCTACACCAAGGTTGTTAAAGCCCATACGATTAATCAGCGCCTGGTCTTCAGGCAGTCTGAAAAGCCGGGGTTTGGGGTTTCCTGCCTGCGCCCCGGGGGTTATTGTGCCTATTTCGACATGGCTGAAGCCCATGTAGCCCAGTTCGTTGTACAACGACACCTCCTTATCAAAACCAGCTGCCACCCCTACCGGGTTTGGAAAGCGCAATCCGAACAATTTACGCTCCAGCCTGGGATCCCTGACGACCATTGTTTTTCTCATCAGGGGTTTAATCCCGGGAATGGCAAAAAAAACGGGCAATAGCTTAGCTACTGCCCTGTGAATACCTTCAGGTGGGAATGTGAATAATAGCGGACGTATAATTCTCTTATACATATAAGCCTTTGCTGTGTTATTCCTTACCCTTTTCATTCTGTTCCCCGGTCGTCTCATCCTTTTTCTCTTCTTCTGGCTTATCCTCCTCTTTTGACTTTTCTGTGTCACCCGCGCCTTCTTTTTCTTCTTCTTCTTCTTCCGGGTTGCTGATCATGTCTTTTTCAAGAAGGATGTTGTACCAGGAAAAGATTTTTTTCATGTCAGATACATGAACCCTTTCCTTATCATGATCAGGTAAAATTTCTTCAAAGGCAGTTTTCAGTTCATCAGGAGATGATGATTTGGGGTCTGGTCCTTCCTGGCCATCATATTTTTGATAAATGGCCCATAAGACTTCCTTTAACGGCATGTCTTTCTCGTAGGTGAAAACACTGATGTCTTCCAGCGTTGAGGAGCGGTCGGTGGCAAATATGGGCATGCGTTTGCCATCCTGCAGGGATTCTGCTATCAGACCGTTTCTCGTTTGCGCTACTACCTTATAAAGTCCGGGTTTGCCGGATACTGTCATGATTTTATTCAAGTCCATAGTCGTGATCTTTCAGGTGTTTGGGACAAAATTACAGTTTATTTCAATTCACTGGTGATGGTTTTATGCTTATTGAACCACAATTTTTTCAGTGATAAGCTCTTTGCCGTTTGTCAGAT
>SL_8KL_010_SEDDRAFT_10002898_pt1 | contig 14294 bp, 13 predicted proteins | sample SodLakKL_010_SED_4_FD_11160 | JGI IMG/M metagenome (IMG submission 11160) | reverse complement strand
GGCCCTGACGTCCGTTGCCTCCGGCGCAGCAGGACCTTCGACAGCCGGGAGCGTGCCGAGGCCCGCATCTCGAGGCAGCGGGCCGAACACGATCAGCTCACCGAGCCGATCACAGACGAGCGGCTCGCCGACGAGCTCCGCCGGTGGCTCGCCATCGAGGCGCCCGAGGCCAAGCCCGGCCGCCGACCCCTGGCATGGACCGGCACGCACGGTCGGTCCGCGACACTCCCGTCAGAGCGATCGGCGACTCGAAGAGCGTTGCGATGTCGCGGTAGCCGCTGAGCACACGAACGATCTGCAGCGGCCGGGTCTCCGGCCGGTAGATCATCAGGTACGAGTGCACCGTCCACACCCGCAGGGTCTCGTCGGCCAGATCGTCGCGCGCGGCCCAGCCCCCGGAGCTCCGCCAGCCGCTGCATGGCATCCCGCAGATCGTCGAGGACATGGGGATCGCCGCTCGATCGTCGGTGGCGATGTAGGCGTGGATCCCACGCAGCTCGGATGCGGGCGGTACTGACAGGACGAACGACGCGACGCTCAACCCGAGCGGGAGTCATCGCTGAGGATCTCGTCGATGGCCGCATCACCTTCCACGCCTTCGCCGCGATCGAGCGAGTCGAGACCTGCCGCGACCTTGCCCCGCAGCTCGTCCAGCCGCAGCCGCCGGTGCCCCGCAGCGGACATGGACGTTTCCCTTGGTCAGAATCGGCTTCCTGGACGAACGTAGTTTGCGTTGGGTGCCCTCGAACCCGCTCTTGACCGGACGGTTCGGGGTTCGAGTCCCTGGCGGCGCACGCACGAGGACCGGCTTCCGGGGCCCCCTGCGATCCAGTGCGGCTTGACCTCACGTATTCGGCTCCCATTCCGCTGCCAGACCACGACGAGGTCACAGGACCTGACACCACGGCGTTCCCTGGTCGCCCGTCGGTCCCCTGAGTAGCCGAGCGAAGTCGTCGGCAGCGGCCGCGTTGCAGGGCAGCACAGCCACGAGGTATCGAGCGTGGATGCGACGGAGCAGGTCTTCGCGTCAGCATCGACCAAGGTGCGGATCTCGGTGGCCGGCACCCACGGGTATCCCCCTACTTCCGCCTCGTGCTGCTCGACGGCCAACAGCCGATCCACATCACCGCCAGCACCCCAGAACAGTGCCACCATCGCGTCAGCGCGTCTCCGCCCCGGCTCGGCGCCGGGGCGGAGCCCCAGTCCCGCCGGTCGAAGGGCCAGCGGGGCTGGGGGCGGTCAGGGAGCGAGGTCGAACACCAAGCGGCCCGAGACCTCGCCAGCCTCGACGGATTCGAAGTCCTCGTTGACCGTGGCCAGGTCGCGGGTCGTGTACTCGACCGTGGTCTTGCCCTGCGCGTGCAGTTCGAAGACCTCCTTGAGGTCGTTGCGGGTCCCCACGATCGACCCCCGGACGGTGATGCCCTTCAGTACCGTCTCGAAGATCGGCAACGTCATGTTGTTGTCGGCCGGCAATGCGACCATCGATAGGGTGCCGCCACGTTTGAGCGACGCGAACGCCTGCTCGAACGCCTTCGGTGCCACGGCGAGGCAGATCGCCTGATCGGCGCCACCGAGGTCCTGGATCACCTCGACCGGGTCCTGCTCACGGGCGTTGACCGTGTGCGCCGCCCCGAGCCGCCGCGCGAGGTCGAGTTTGTCGTCGTGCAGGTCGACGGCCACGACGGTGGCGCCCGCGACCTGCGCGTACTGCATCGCGAGGTGGCCGAGGCCCCCGATCCCGAACACCGCGACCAGGTCCGAGGGTCCGACGCCGGAGACCTTCACCGCCTTGTAGGTGGTCACACCCGCGCAGGTCAACGGCGCAGCCTCCAGTGGGTCGACCCCGTCGGGAACGATGCCGACATAGCGGCTGTCGGCCAGCGCGTGCTCGGCGTACGCGCCGTCGATGGAGTACCCGGAGTTCTCCTGGGACTCGCACAGCGTCTCCCAGCCCGCCACGCAGTGCTCGCAGGTCCCGCAGGCGGAGCCGAGCCACGGGATCGCTACCCGGTCGCCCTCCGACACGCGGGTGACGTCCGCACCGAGTGCCTCGACGATGCCGACGCCCTCGTGCCCGGGGATGAACGGCGGGTTCGGCTTCACCGGCCAATCTCCGCGCCAGGCATGGATGTCGGTGTGGCACAACCCGGAGGCCTCCATCCGCACCAGGACCTCGTGTGGACCCGGGGACGGGATCGGACGATCCTCGATCTCCAGAGGCTCACCGAACGCTCGAACGACTGCTGCTCTCATCGTGCTTCTCCCATCGTCAACGGTTCACCGATCGACGTGACCGCCGCTCCCACCGGTGCATCGATGCTGGACACGCAGCCGTCTGTTGTCAACAGCCTTCGCATCCTGGTCGGTGGTCAACGGTTGCACCGCTGAGTACCCGATGGACCTCCCTCGCTCGCACTCCTCACCGAACGGTTCCGGGTTCGAGTCCCTGGCGGCACACCCACGAGGGCCGATCCCCAGGGGCCGGTCCCTCGCGGTTCGGTGGTCGCTCGCGCACCGAGGAGGGGACGGATCCGGTCACGGTGCGCGAGCAACCGCGACACCGCCAGCGCCATCGCCACNGCCAGCGCCATCGCCACCGCCAGCGCCACCGCCAGCGCCACCGCCAGCGCCATCGCCAGCGCCACCGCCAGCGACATCGACCGAAGGCTCACCCTGCCTCCCACTCCCGGGCCTCCCACGTCCCCGGACGCCGGACATCAGCGACGCCATGGATGCTGCCATCCTCCCAGTCGACCACCAGTACCTGCACGGCCCCGTAGTACTCGGTCGTGGGCACGAAGGTGGTCACCTCGTAGCCGCGGCGGGCGAGGTCGCCGACCACCGCGTTGCCGGGTGAGTCCTCCAACTCGAGCGTGTCGTCCTCGAGGTGGAACCTCGGGGCCAGCACCGCGTCGTCGATGGCCTGGCCGTGGGCGGCCCAGCGGGCCAGGACCTGCGCGACCACGTTCGGGATGCGACGGCCGCCGGGCGAGCCGATGCCGAGCACCGGTTGGCCGTCCTGCACCACCACCATCGGGGCGATGAAGCTCCGGGGACGCTTGAGCGGAGCGACGTGGTTGATGGACTCGGGGTCGGGCGCGAAGTTCTTCAGCTGGTCGTTCATGAAGAACCCGGAGACGGGCAGGCCGGAGCCGAAGAAGTTGCTGAGCGTGTTGGTCATGGAAACCATCGTCCCGTCGCGGTCGACCACCACCACGTGCGTCGTGTCGGTCTCGAGCGTGATCGCTTCGTCGTCGGCGTCGACGGGTGCGAAGCCATCGTCGGGGATCGCCGCGGCGTATGCCTCGCTGACCTCGCGATCGAGCAGTGCCACGAGGTCCACCTCCTCCACGGTCGGATCGCCGATGTCGTCGACCCGCTGGGCGTTGGCCTGCCGCCACGCCTGCGCGAGGACGTGGATCGCGTCCACGCTGTCGGGATCGAGGTCGGCGATCCCGCGTGCCTCGGCGATCTGCAGCAGCTGCACCACGGTCGGGCTGGCCACCGGCGCGCCTCCACCCACGAGCTCGTAGCCGGCGAACCGGCCGAGGGATGGCTCGACCTCGACGACCTCGTAGGCCAGCAGATCGTCGAGGTCGAGCCCGTCGATCGCGTCGGCGATGCGTTGCCCGATCTCGCCCCCGTACATCGCCTCGGGGCCCTCGGACTGGATCAGCCGCAGGGCTTCGGCGTACTCCGGCTGTCGTAGGGTCGTGCCGGGCTGGACCGCGACCCCGTCGGGGTACAACCGCGGCAGCAGGTGGATCGGCATACGGAAGGCCGCCTCCTCCAGCCGCTCGGTGAGGTAAGGGTCGACCTCGATGCCGTCCTCGGCGTAGCGCGCGGCGAACTCGATCAGGTCCTCGAGATCGACCGAGCCGTGCTCGTCGTGCACGTGGGCCATACCGGCGACGAACCCCGGCACGCCGATGTCGGAGGCGGGTGGCTCGCCGTTCGTCGGTGCCACCTCGCGGTAGTCGTAGGAGCGCGGCGCGGAGCCGTCGGGCTCGACCAGCAGCAGGGCACCACCGCCGCCGATGCCCGATCCGAAGGGCTCGACGACCCCGAGGGTGTAGGCGACCGCCACCGCCGCGTCGACCGCGTTGCCGCCGCTGGCAAGGACCTCCATGCCCACCTCGACGGCCAGCGGGTGGCTCGCGCTCACGCCGATGCTGTCCAGGCGGGGCGGCGGGGCAGGCTCACCGGCGTCGATCTCGGGCACCTCGGCGCTCCGGTCGAGAGGTCTGAGCTGGATCGGGTCGCGCTCGGCGGGATCGGGCAGTTCGACGTCGGCCTCGCGGTCGTCCTCGGCGAGCTCCTGATCGAGGAACTCGGCGCGCTCCTGCCGGTCCCGGGGTTGGTTGTAGGCCGCGACCAGCAGGAGGCCGAGACCGACGAGCACCGTCAGCGCGTAGTTGATCCACCGGTGGGTCATCATCGATCGGCCGCTGTGACGACGTGGCGATGGTCGAGTTCGGTCGCGAGCACGTCGCTCCCGCGGTCCCAGGTCAGCCCCGGGCCCTGGAGACGGTCGAAGATGCGACCGCGCCGGTAAGGGCCCAGGGGCCCGGAGGCGACCCTCGGTGTCCCCTCCCCGATCACGATCGGGACGAAACTGACCCGGGCCCGGCCGTCGGCACCGAGCTCGTAGCGCACCAGCGTGGACTCACGGGTACGGGACCACCCCTGGTCGAAGACGAAGTTGCCGAGGCTGTACAGCACGAGCGTGTCGCCGATGCGTTCGACGGACTGCAGGACGTGGGGATGGTGGCCGATCACGATGTCGGCACCGGAGGCGGCCGCCATCTCCGCGAGCTCCCGCTGCCGCCCGTTCGGTGCGAAGCCGTACTCCGTGCCCCAGTGGAAGTGGGTGACCACGAGGTCGGCGTTGGCGTCCGCCTCGCGGATGAGCCGGCTGGCGCGCTGCTCGTCGGCCGAGAGCACGCCGCCCTGGAACGCCCGGGCGACGAAGCCCACCACGTAGGCGTCGGAGAACGACAACGTGGCCACCCTCACGCCCCCGTGCTCCTGGTAGTCGATCCGCGCGGCGTCATCCAGCGTCGCACCGGCGCCGGCGTAGGCCAGGCCGGCCGCATCCAGCGCGGCGAGCGTGTCGCGCAGGCCCGGGATGCCGTGATCCATGAGGTGGTTGTTGGCGAGCGCCAGGGTGGTGAACCCGGCGTCCGCGAGCGCCTCGGCGGTCGGTGAACCGCTCGAGAGATGGATCAGCTTGTCGGCCTCCGGCAGCTCGTCCGGCCGGTCGGTGATGACCTGTTCGAGGTTGCCCGTCACGTAGTCGGCGTCCAGCAGCGAGGCGACCTCGGAGAGCACGTGGTCGTGGCCGTAGCGGTCGGTGACCTGCTCGACGTACCGGCCGAACATCAGATCGCCGACCATGACGGCCGAGAAGACCACGTCGTTGCGCGTCCGATCGGCGGGCGCAGCTGCCGCAGCCCCTTCGTCGACCGCACCGGAGACCTGCAGCGCGATGAGCAAGGCCGCCGCAAGCACCAGCGCGATCGCCGTGTCGCGTCCGGCGGTGAGCGCTTGGCGGCGCAGCCGCCGTTGCAGCCGGCCCCGGCGGGTGACCGGGGGGCTCGTCGGGAGCTCGGCGTCGGTCATCTTCGGCTCAGGAGAGGACGAGGTTGACGGCGAAGACGAGCAGGAACGTCAGCCCCGACAGCAGCAGCGTGGAGATCATCGTGTGCGGTAACCCCTGCCGGGCGATCGAGTTGGCGACCAGCCCGGGGACGATCACGCCGATGCCGCGGAACTCGTACACCTCGAAGGGCATCGCCGGGTACAGCGCGTCGAAGGCGAGCTTGAAGACGATGCCGATGCTCAGCATCGCCACGAACCGTCGGCGGCCGAAGAGGATCACGAGCCGCGACACCCCGTACTCCACCACGAGGAAGGTCGCGAAGCTGATCAGGAAGATGGCGATCAGGAACAGCACCTGGTCGAGCACGAGGGCGAGGTAGCCGGGGACCACCAGGCCGGCGGGGATCACCCCGGTGCGTTCGGCGTAGATCAGGCTGACCACGACGCCGATCACCAGCGAGAGGTAGAGCTCGGTTCCGAACATCAGGCGACTCCTCGCTCGAGGTCGTCGGTCGCGAGGTCCTCCATCGCTCCCACGAGCTGGACGCCGCCGCCGTGGAGGTTGCCGACCCCGAAGATGACGTGGCCCGAGAGGCTGCCGTTCATGGCGGCGACCACGTCGTCGGCGGAGGCCCCGGTCAGGTCGAGCAGGTCGTCGACCGCGATCCCCCCCTGCGAGACGGCGCGCAGGATCGGGCGGGTCTGCTCGCCGGTGACGACCAGCGTGTCGATCGGGAGCCGGGGCAGGACGTCGGTGGCGAACAGCTCCGTCCGCTCGATCCGGTCGGCACGGCAGTTGACGATCACGGTGAGCCGGTCGGCGTCGAGGCCTTTCGCCTGGATGTGCTGCCACAGCGCCAGCGTGGAGCTCGGGTCGTTGGCAGCGAAGCCGTTGACGAAGTAGGCCGGCTCGCCAGGGTCTCCCACCGGGGTGACGCGCATCGCGAACGGGTCGACCGGTGCATCGCCCATGCCGACGAGCGCCGTCTCGTCGTCGATACCGAGCTCGCGGGTGATCGCGAGCACGATGGCGACGTGCTCGGCCAGGACGAGGTGGCCGTGGCCTTGGAGCTCCCGCTCGGAGACCGTGTCAGGGTCGGCGACCAGGACCGTTGCGTTGCGGTCGGCAGCGACCTCGAGGTAGGTGTCGAGGTGGGATTCGGGGGTGACCACGACCGTACCGCCCCTCGGGATGGAGGCGGCGAACACCTCGGCGACGTCGGCCGCGGTCGGCCCCATCTCGTCGAGGTGGTCGTCGAGGGCGTTGCAGATCACCAGGAGGTTCACATCGACGAGGTCCTCGTGGAAGGCGAGCTGGTACTCGGGCTTGACCGCCATGCACTCGGTGACGAGGACGTCCGCGCCGGCCTCGACCGCCCGTCCCGTCACCATCAGCTGCTCACCGATGTTCGGTCCCTCGGGACGACGTCGGAGATCCTCCTCCTCACCGGTCCAGCCGAAGAGCAGTTTCGGCTCGGTGCCGGTCGTCTTGCCCAGCGGCCGGTAGCCGCCGGCCGCGATCGCGCCGGTCAGCAGGCGGGTGACCGTCGACTTGCCACGGCTGCCGTTGACGCTGATGCGCAGGGGCAGCCGGTCCAGCCGCGCCCGGTGACGACGCCGCTCGACGATCCCGGCAGCGAGGAGCAGCAGGGAGGAGACGAGGACGACGACGAGGACGGCATCGTCGCTGGTGCCGAGCGCCAACCGTTCCATCCGTCGCTGCTCCTGGCTGCGATCGACACTACGGTCGCACGCTGTCACCTACGACATGGCGGGACTACTGCCGCGCGGTCGCTGCCCACTGTCTCCCTACCCACTGCGTCACGCTCTGCTGCCAACATCGCGAGAGCCTCGGCAGGCCACGAGCGTGCTCCACAGCACGGGGTGACCGGACCTCCAGCCTTGGGAGGTCGGGCATCCTAGGCGAGCGACGGACCTATGGTCATCACCGGAGAGGAGAGGGGGCGTCGACCTCGCGCTCGCCGCGGTCGTGGATCTGCGGTGTGACGAACGTAGGAGTCGCGGCACCGGGAGCGGGTCGTTCCTCGTATCTGCGATGGTGGTCGCGGCAACCGACCGCCTGCGTCCGCGGGGCTGCCCTGCCGGCAGCGCCTACGCTGGGCTACGCATCCTCCGCCGACCGGAGGCGAGCGATGTCCCCGCTGGTGTTGGCGATCGGGCTCGGTGCGCTCAGCGCCGTCTCGCTGCCGCTGGGCGCGATCACGGCCAGGTTCTGGCAGCCGGCCGACCGCATGCTCGGCATCCTCACGGCCTTCGGTGCCGGCGCCCTGCTCGCGGCCGTGACGATCGGCATCGTCGCACCGATGCTGGACATCGACCAGACCGGCCCGCTGGTCGCGGGCGCGGTCGCCGGCGGGCTCATCTTCGAGGCGCTGAACCGCGGCATCAACGCCCGGGGCGGCTTCCTGCGCAAGGCCTCCACCACCCTGGTCTACGCCGACCAGCGCGAGCGGCGGACGGCGTCGGCGCCTGTTGGAGCACCTCGAGCGCGTCGACCTCCTCGACGGGCTCCCGGACCGGGAGCTCGACCTGCTCGCCGAAGCCGGCCGGATCGTCGAGTACCCGGAGCACCGGCTGATCTACGGCCGCGGCGACCCGGCCGAGACCCTGCGGGTGATCGTGCGGGGGCAGGTGCTGCTGGACCATCCCGACGGGCCCCGGGAGCTGACCGGACACGCGGTGTTCGGGTTCCGGTCCTTCCTCGCCGGGACGCCCCACCGCTCCTCCGCGGTCGCCGCAGCGGACCCGACCGACGTGCTGGAGATCCCCCGCGCCCGCTTCCTCGAGGTGCTGGAGCAGGCCGACCGCCTACGCGACCGGCTCCAGCGCTACCTCGTGAGCGAGCCGGTCCTGGACTACCTGCGTGAGGAGCACGGGCTCACGACCACCGAGCTCGACGACTGGGTCGCACGGGTGAGAGCCGACGACGGCCACGGCACGGTGCGCGCCCGCGAGGCCCCGCACCCCGGTGCTGACTTCGTCGAGCGGGCGAGCGAGATCCGCCGCACCCCGGTGTTCGCCGATCTCCCGGCTGATGAGCTGGAGCGCATCGGTGAACGGCTGCTGCGCAAGGAGCACGACCAGGGCCACAGCTTCTTCCGTCCAGGCGACGCTCCCGACCGCCTCTACCTGATCGAGCACGGGCAGGTCTCGCTCGTCACCAAGGGCGGACCGCACGCCGGAGAGCAGCTCACCGACGGCGATGCCTTCGGGGTGCTGTCGTTCTTCACCGGTGCCCCGCACGTCGCGACCGCGATCGCGACGACGGACGTCACGGTGTGGGTGCTGCGCCGCGCCGACCTCCCCGAGCTGCTGACGAACCTGCCCGGCCTGCGGACGGCGGTCGCTCGCAGCCTCGAGCAGGAGGACGTCCAGCGCTACCTGCGTGAGCAACAGGGCGCGGCGCCGCAGCAGGCCGAGCTGTGGGCCCGGCGCGCCATGCGCTCGGTGGCGGCGGCGCGACCGGCGCCGGAACTGCGGACCACCGCCGCCGAACACGCCGCTCCGATGGCGATCTGGCTGGGTCTGATGCTCGACGGGATCCCCGAGTCGTTCGTGATCGGTGCGGAGGCCACCGCTGCCGTCGGTGGTACCTCCCTGATCGCCGGTCTGTTCCTGTCCAACTACCCGGAGGCGCTGTCCTCGTCGGTCGGCATGCGGGAGCAGGGCTGGGCCTGGCGTCGCATCATCCTGCTGTGGACCTCGCTGCTGGTCGCGGCGGCGATCGGCGCGGGGTTCGGCGCGATCGTGTTCGCGGGCGCGTCCGAGGCGGTGTCCGCGGGCATCCGAGGGGTCGCCACGGGCGCGATGATCACCGTCATCGCCGAGACCATGCTGCCCGAGGCCTTCGCGCGCAGCGGCAGCGCCAGCGGTCTGGCTGCGTTGGCGGGATTCCTGGTGACCGTGCTGGTCGGTGCCTGACCGGCACGAGGGTCGCGGACGGCACGAGGGTCGCGGACGGCACCGACGACCACGGCCCTCCGCGGGTTCGGGACGCTGCCAGCCACTCGGCAGAGCGGTCCGCTGCGTCGCCAGACCCGAACGTCCCTCACACGTCATCGTCCGTCTGTCGTACCTCGCTGCGGATCGGGGACCCAGCGGTCGCATCCCGGGAAGGAAGCGACATGCCCCCTCTGCTCCGAGACTCCACCCCCGATGACCTCAGCGGCGCGCTCCGGGTGTTGGAGGAGACCGCGATCGCGGCTCAGAGCGAACCCCTGGATCTCGCACGCATCGTCGCCGACATCCAGCACGGTGCGGTGGGCGCGACGGCGTTGGTCGACGACGAGGTCATCGGCACCGCGCTGGCCCGGATCGACGGATCCAGCGCGGAGATCACCGCCTTCGGGGTCGCATCCGGTTGGCACGACGAGTCGGTCACCTCGTCGCTGCTGGCCCACCTCGAGTCGACGTTGTCGCAGCACGGGGTCCAGCGCATCAGCGCCCTGGTCAGCCCCGACCACCCCGGACGTGCCGCGCTCGAGGCCCGTGGTTTCGTCGCCGCGGAGGGGCTCGTCCGCTACCAGAAGAAGCAGGCGCTCGAACCCGAGGAGGTCCACATCGTCAAGAGCTGGGGCGGCGACATGTGCTCAGCCGGCCTGTGGGACGAGGTGGCGGGTATGGAACGCGAGAAGACCCTGATCGAGTCGCGCATCGTGGCGCCGCTGGCTGAACCCGAGCTCGCGATGCGCGTCGGGATGCGTGCGCCATCGACCGTGATGCTGTTCGGCCCACCGGGCACCGGCAAGACGACCTTCGCGCGGGCCATCGCCAGCCGGTTGGACTGGCCCTTCGTGGAGCTCCTGCCGTCCAAGCTCGCCAGCGGCGAAGGGACGCTCGCCAACGAGGTGCGCGATGCCTTCCAGGACCTCGGTCGACTCGAACACGTGGTGGTGTTCATCGACGAGTTCGAGGAACTCGCACCCAGCCGTGACGCACGCCCGGCGACCGCCGGTGTGGTCAACGAGCTACTCAAGTCGATCCCGGAGTTCCGTCGTCGCCCGGGCCGTCTGCTGGTGTGCGCGACCAACTTCGTCGCCACCGTCGACCCTGCGGTGATGCGGCCGGGCCGGTTCGATCTCCTCGTCGGGATCGGGCCACCCGACGAGGAGGCGCTCAGGGCGCTGTGGGAACAAGCGTTGCGACCCATCGCCACCTCGGACGACGTCAACCCCGTCGACCTCGCCGGCCGGACCAAGGGGTTCACGCCCGGAGACGTCGATCTGGCGGCCCAGCGTGCCGCCGCAGCGGCCTTCGACCGCGCACGTTCGAACGGCGGCCATGCGCTCGTGACCCCCGGCGATCTCCTCGATGCGCTCGCGCGGACCCAGCCGTCCATCCCGACGGAGCTGGTGCAGAGCTTCAACGTCGAGGCAGAACGTTTCGGTCGGGTCTGACGCCGCCACGCCCGGGGGCGTCGACCCAGCGACCGGGCCGCAGGTGCCCCCGGGCGGCGTGGTGGATCATCACGCCGCGGCCCTGGCCCAGCGCTCCCACGGCGCCAGCGGCGTAGAGTACGCGCCCGGTCGCATGGGCCGCCGCCTTGCCGGCGCATCGCCAAGGCATCGCCGGCGCATCGCCGGCATGGACGGCCGACGAGGGCAGACAGATGACCGCGAGGCACCGCTCCCGACGACGCGAACTGGTCGAGTCGATCGCCCAGGGTGCCGTGCTGCTCTCCGATGATGGCCAGGTGTTCGCCATCAACGAGGCCGCGCGTGAGTTGCTGGCCATCCCCGAGGGTGCCCGCGCCCGGACCGCCGAGGACGTGCTCACCCACCCGGCACTGGCCGAAGCGGTCGACGACGTCCTCGACACCGCCCAGCCCGTGACCCTGGAGATCGACCGTGCCGAGGCGCGGCTGCGGGTCAACGTCTCGATGCTCCGGGACGAGGTGCTCGTCCTGATCACCGACCGCACCGAGGAGCACCGGGTCGATGAGCTGCGCCGCGACTTCGTCGTCAACGCCTCCCACGAGCTGAAGACCCCGGTGACCAGCATCCAGGCGCTCGCGGAGGCGCTGTCGGTGGTCTGTCACGAGCAGCCGGAGCGTGTCCCGGAGCTGGTCGGCCAGCTCGGTGACGAGGCCGCACGCCTCGCGGCACTGGTGCACGACCTGCTCGATCTGCGCCGGCTCGAGGAGCGGGGTCCGCTCGAGCTCGCGAGCGTCGACCTCGCCGAACTGGTCCGCCGGGTGGTCGCCAACCAGATCGACAGGGCCGAGGACCTCGAGGTGGGGCTCGTGGTGGATGTCCCCTCCGAGGTCGAGATCCCGGGGATCGTCGGCGACCTCGAGGTGGTCGTGAGGAACCTGGTGCGCAACGCCCTCACCTACAACCGGGCCGGCGGCACGGTCGAGGTCCGCCTGCGCACCCTCGACGACGATGACACGGTCGAACTCGTCGTCGCCGACACGGGCGTGGGCATCGCGTCCTCCGAACTCCCCCGCATCTTCGAGCGCTTCTACCGCGTGGACCCCGCCCGCTCCCGCGCGACCGGGGGCACGGGGCTCGGGCTGTCGATCGTGCGACACGCGGTGGAGAACCTCGGCGGGTCGGTCGAGGTCGCCAGCCAGCTCGGTGACGGGACGTCGTTCACGGTCCGGCTGCCCACGGTTCGACCCGCCACGGCGCGGTAGGTTCGCCTCATGGTCGAGGACCGGTTCGAGTTGCGACCGATCGGTCGCGTCGCGTCGCCGCTACGCGATCCCGAGGCGGGACCCCACCAGGGCGACGAGGGCGCACCCGACGCCTGGCTCGTGTTCGACGACGAGGTCACTGCCGGGTTGCGCGGCCTGGTCCCTGGTCAGGAGGTCGTCCTGCTCACCTGGCTCCACCTCGCTGCACGCGACGTGCTGTCCGTCCATCCGCGCGGCGACCACACACAGCCGGAGCGGGGGGTGTACAGCACCCGGTCGCCGAACCGGCCCAACCCGATCGGCCTGCACCGGGTCACCATCGTCGAGATCGCCGGCACCCGGCTCCGGGTGGCGCCGCTGGAGGCGGTCGACGGCACGCCGATCCTCGACGTCAAGCCGGTCCGCCAGCACGCGCCGGACGACTGACCGCCCGGGTGCCGGAGCCGCCGCCGCAGGCGCCGCGATCAGGGCCGGCAGCGCGTGCTGACGGCCGGGGTAGGTGACGCCCACCGCACCGAGGTGGTCGGGGCCGGCCGTTCCATGATGACTAGGGTCGGGGCTCCTTGCACCGCAGGTGCCGGTGCCACCGGGAGGGTGACGAGGATGTCGGGAGCTCCACGCGTTCGAACGGTCACACCGTCCTCGCGGCGGCGGACAGCGCGCCCTACACCTCGCTGCGCAGCCGGCCCGTCCCACGCGCCCAGCGCTACGCCATCGGCAAGAGCCTGCGCAAGCAGGTCGCCCGCTCCAGCCTCGCCGACTGGGACCCGCCCACCGACCGGCGCGACCCGGTCGAGCAGCTCCGCGAGGCCCACGAGGGTCGGATCGAGTGGCTCGTACCCGTGCGGGTCGGCCGCATGACCGCCTCGCCCTACGGCTTCCTGCGCGGGTCGGCGACGGTGATGGCCGAGGACGTCGCGGCCCTGCCGTCGACGGGCATCACCCCGGTCATCTGCGGCGACGCCCACATCGGCAACTTCGGGCTGTACGCCTCGCCCGAGCGGGAGCTGGTCCTCGATCTCAACGACTTCGACGAGGCCCACCCCGGGGGCTGGGAGTGGGACCTGCGCCGGCTCGTGGCCAGCGCCTGGGTCCTGGGCCGCCAGAACGGTGCCAGCGAGGACGCCTGCGAGGAGGCGGCCACCGCCTGCGTCGCGGCCTACCGAGCGCAGATCCGCCAGCTGTACGACCTGCCGTTGTTCGAGCGATCGTTCCTGCGGCTCGACATGGAGCAGCTCACCGACACCGCCTCGGAGAAGTCGCTGCAGAAGCAGATCAAGCGCTCGGTGAAGAAGGCCTACGGGCGCACCAGCGACCGTGCGCTGCCGCGCTTCACCGAGGAGACCCACGTGGGCCGCAGGATCGTGGAGGAGCCGCCGCTGATCACGCGGGTCAGCTCCGGCGAGGAGGACCTGCTCGCCGGCGCGATCGACGACTACCTCGCCACCCTGGCCCCGCACTGGCAGCGGGTCCTCGGCGGCTACACCCTGATCGACATCGTCCACAAGGTCGTCGGCGTGGGCAGCGTCGGTCTCCGCGCCTACATCGCCCTGCTCGAGGGCAGCAGCCCCGACGACGTGGTGTTCCTGCAGCTCAAGCAGGCCCGGCGGTCGGTGGTCGCCCGCTTCGTCCACGGCGACTCGGCCTGGCACGACCACCAGGGCCAACGGGTCGTCGAGTACCAGCAGGCCCTGCAGACCGTCAGCGATCCCCTCCTCGGCTGGACCAGCACCGGGGACCGGCAGTACTACGTGCGCCAGTTCCGCAACATGAAGGGCACGATCCCGCTGGACGCGATCGACGCCGCCGCGTTGGCCGACTACGCCGGGATCTGCGGACGCCTGCTGGCCAAGGGTCACGCCCGCACCAGCGGCGCGTCCATGATCGCCGGCTACCTCGGCAAGAGCGACAACGTCGACCTCGCCCTGGCCCGGTTCGCCCGGGCCTACGCCGACCAGACCGAGCGTGACCACCAGCGGCTCGTCGACGCCGTGGACCGCGGCGAGGTGGCGGCCGAGCGCGGGCTCTAGCG
>SL_8KL_010_SEDDRAFT_10002895_pt1 | contig 14306 bp, 14 predicted proteins | sample SodLakKL_010_SED_4_FD_11160 | JGI IMG/M metagenome (IMG submission 11160) | reverse complement strand
ATTTATCATCATTCTTGATCGGAAGAAGCCTCCTCGTTGGAATTATTCTATTATTTGCAGGCGTTTTGATTTACAAATATGGCTTCGAATATATAACACGCCTGTCCGGGGATTCAGAAGAATTATCTCTAATGGGTAGTATTTCTCTTCTTATCATATTCCTCTCTATCAGTGAATACTTTGGTATATCTATAATAGTTGGAGCGTTTGCAGCAGGATTAGCCATAAATATTGATGCAGATAAAAACTCAGAATTATTAAATGGTATAGAATCTATAAAGTATTTCTTCTCGGCTATATTTTTTGCGATGTTAGGAGGACTTTTGAATATGCCGGGATTTCATACCTTAGTCATAACAACAATACTAATATTTCTAGTAGCATTTATAAAACCCTTCCTTACTATTTTAGTTTTATTTTGGGAAGGGTTTGATATCAGGACATCCGCATTGACAGGTTTTCGTTTGAATCAAATGAGTGAGTTCACTCTTTTTATTACTATAGAAGCATTTTTAATCGGTATTATCATTCCTGAACTTTTTGATGCAATAATATTAGTAGCGGTATCTACTATGATATTATCTTCGCTTACGATAAGAAGAGAAGAGCAGATATTCAAAAAGCTATTCAAGGGGTTTCTGCATAAATACCCCGCTAAATGGACCGATAAAAAAAGTATAGTTCAACCTGATATCGAGGATCATATTATCATTATTGGGTATGGGAGGCAAGGAAAAAAGATTTTGAATCATTGCAAGTCTAAAGATATTGATTGCCTAGTTATCGATAATGATCCTGTCAAGGTTGACGAGTTAAAAAAAGAGTGTGAAAATTTTGTTCTTGGTGACGCGATCCATGACTATACAATGAATAAAGCTTCAGTTGAAAGGGCTAAAGTAGTGATATCAACAATCGACAAAGACGTCCTATCACAAAAATTATTAGATATAGACATGGATTGTCTAGTTGTCCCAAAAACATACTCATTAGAAAAAACACGAGAGTATTTAGGAAAAGGTGCATTTTGCGTAAATAATCCGGATATTTTGGTTTCTAGATATTTGATAGAATATGTTATTGATGAAGTAATTTAGAACTAAATAGTGACATCTTCATATCTCTAAATTATGAGGATTTTAGCTAATTTTTCGAAGGCGAAGGAATGAATTTCCTTCTCAGTTTGGAGATCTTTAGGATTTCCGAAACATGAAAAGACCTTAGCCCTGATTAGAGACAAATTAAAAAATATGACATTGATTTTTTGTATCCGCAATATACTCTGCTTTATTGAGAAAACTTTTATATCCCTACACTCATTACCTAAAGTAATTAAGGAGTCTTAAAAATATAAAAAGTGATATTCATGTCTTCAAAGGATGGGTCTAAAGAAGGATCAGGTGACTGGTTCGATGAGCTGGACGAAGAGTTAGACGAAAAGACCTCTGAAGTATTTAGGGATCTGGGTGAGAAGGATGCCAGGATGGCTGAATTGAATAAGCAGTTCATCAAGGATTTCTGGCGTATCTGGATAAAGTTTGAAAATAAACTTAACGTTCACTTCAGCATGCGGCCGGACTACAGTTCCTTCGCACATTTCGATGAATTCCCGGAAGAATGGGAGTTCAGGAACGATTTTGATTTCTCTAATGTGAATCAAATAGAACTGATGGATAAAACACAGGAAAACGATCGTACTGGAGATAAACTGCTTCTAGAGTATTATAAAGAAGACGGTACTTTGAAAGTTGGTTTGTTCTTTGAATTCAGCGAGGGCGAGCGTTACTACAAATACAGTGGTTGGAAAAGGATATATGTGCGCTATTCTATCTTTGAGGCGGAATTCCCTGTTGAAGAAGAAGAGATGGATGATTTCCACTCGAATTTGAAGGAAATAGTGAAGAATTGGTACACATCTCATCTCGAGCGGGATAGGAGCGTCATAATAGATCACATAAAATCCGAGTACGAAAAGAGAGAAGAATATCCTGAGTAAAACATCAAAAAACTTTTTTGTTTTTTTAATAATACGTCATTAACGATCGGTCAGACTAGTGTTTGCCACTTTCAGTCGACCCCCCCGCAAATCATTAAATAAGATGCATCCTTCGATAAGACCGGTCCAACAAAAGAAGACGGACCAAGATGTGATAAAATGCAAGAAGAAGAAAACCTCGCGCCCCATATAGAAGATATAAAACGGGCGTTAAACGAAAAATTGAGCGAAGATCAGATCGAAGAGGAACTCCGTACCTATACTGAAAGATACGGAGTGCCCTTGGGAAGCGCTAAGAGATCCATCGTCAAAAAGTACGATGGCGATCCTCAAGAGCTCTATATAAGTACCGAAAAAAAGATCGGAGATATAGAGGGTGAGGAACAAGGACTGGATCTTAAGTGCAGAGTCGTTTCTATAGACGACAAAGAGATAGAAGTAGATGACGAACCAAAACGAATTTGGTACGGCATCCTTGGTGACGATACCGGAACCATCCCTTATACTCTCTGGGAGGCTAAATCTGTCGAACTCCAAAAGGGAGATACGATAAAATTAGAGAGCGCCTATGTTAACATGTGGAACGATAAGCCGCAGGTGAACATAGGTTCGAAAGCTTCTATCAAGAAGATCGATAAAGACGAAGTACCACAGTTCGAACGTCAGCCTCAAAAGCTCGACCTAAAAGATATAAGGGAAGATATGCGGAACTTAGAAGTCAAAGCGAGAGTCATGTCCATAGAAGAGAAAACTGTTAACACGGACGATGGCGAAAAAACTCTTTATTCTGGAGTCATGGCTGACGAGACCGGTAAAGCCCAATTCAGTGCATGGCATGACTTCGGTTTAGAAGAAGATGAAGTCGTCAGGGTCAAGGGAGGTTATGTCAGATCATGGAGAGGCATACCTCAGTATAGTTTTGATGAGAACGCTAACGTTACGAAGCTCGATCATGATGAATTACCCGAAGCTTCGGAACTTAAGGAAACCTCAGTTTATACTATAACCGATTTAGCAAAAAGAGGCGGTGCCGTAGATGCGATCGTAGAAGCCGTCATGATAGACATCAAGAGCGGCAGTGGTCTCATATTCAGATGTCCTGAATGTAATAGAGTGATACAGAAAGGGGCATGCAGAGTTCACGGTAAAGTCGATGGAAAAGCAGATTTAAGGGTAAAAGGCATACTGGATGATGGAACGGGAGCCCTTACTGTAGTAATCAACACCGACCTTACGGAAGACATACTCGGTTATGACATGGATAAAGCTATGGAGATCGCCAAAGACGAGATGAATCAAGATGTTATAAGAGACGAGATCGAAGAGAAATTGATCGCACAGCCTTTGAAAGTCAGAGGTAACGTAACCAGTGATGATTATGGGTTGATGTTGATAGCCGATGAAGTGGAGAGTAAGACGATCGACGTTGAAAAAGAGGCTAGAGAGATGTTGGACGAGGTGAGAGTATGAATCTCACCATCCCTTCATCCTCATTTCCACAATCAAAACAAAAGGAGGTTTTAAGATGAGTATGATAAATAGAGAAGTGGCTTGGAGAGTGTTCGCTAGTGAATTTAATGAGTCGACCCTCGAGTTAGAGGGTGAGGAAGAAAGAGCTCCTAGTTACTTGGTTACGCCGCTCGGCGCTAAACTCAACCGGGTTTATGCTGTAGGTGTTCTCACTGAGAAGGAAAACATAGGCGATCCCGAGGAACCGATGTGGCGAGCTAGAGTAACGGATCAGACCGGGACCTTTTTTGTTTCTGCTGGACAATATCAGCCAGAGGTCACTTCCACACTGACCAATATGGAACCACCCCTTTTCGTTGCTGTGGTCGGTAAAGCTAATACGTACGAGCCGGATGAAGATACCTTCTTGACATCCATAAGGGCGGAAACCATCAAAGAAGTGACCGAGGAACAGCGTGATAATTGGATCGTAGAGGCTGCACGCTCTTTAAAGAAAAGATTGGAAGTAGCCATCGAGGCCTCGAAGATGGATGAAATCTCCGTAGAAGAACTCGTCGAACTCGGTTTCGATGAGAAGTTGGCAGAGGGTTTTAAATTAGCATCTGGCCATTATGAATCTATTGATTTCAACAGGTATGAACGGATGCTCGAAGATTCTTTGAGATACGTTCTGCCGGAGTACGAAACAAAATCGATACAGGACATGCAAGAAGATAGCGAGGAAGAAAGAGACGAGGATCTCGAAGACTTCATCTTGGAAGTCATAGGCGATATCGAAGAAAGTGAAAACCTAGAGAACGGTGTAGATTACGAGAGAGTTAAGGAGAAAGTGATGGAAGAGAAGGATATATCACAAGATGAATTCGAGGAAGCAGTTAACGATTTAAGAACGGATGGAAAATTGTACGAGCCGGTCCTAGGTAACCTGAAGAGGATCGATTGATCAATCCTCCTCTTCTTTTTGCTCGTTGATGGCTTCATCCATCTCCATATCGCCTTCGACCACTTTTTTTGCTAATTTTTTAGAGATGGTGATCTCACCGCTTTTCATACGGCTCCGCCGCTGCATCTCTCTCATCTCTCCCTCAGTTGCTTCAACGTCATAAGTCCCTTCGGCCAACTTTCCTGCGCTCAAGGCTATTTTCTTTGCCGCTTCGATATCTGGTTTTTCAGTCAGTTTAGTCGTATCTTCTTCATTGACGATCTCTATCCTTATCGCCAATCCCTTCAGTGAATTAATAGTCCGATTTCTATTTGTTTTATCTCCGTGGCCTATCCTAACTGTCATCCTATGAAAACTATAATCCTCTATGAAACCTTCAACTATGTCTTTTACTTTCTCAGGCGAGTCGGCATGCATCGTTTCTAAGATCTTCCCGTCACCGACAAGTGCTATCCCCGGCTCAGAACCAGGGTCTACACCCACGACCATCTTTTGGTACAACAGTTTACCTTTCAATATCGATAGGGATCTTCTTACACCTTTTCTGATATCATCTTCAACGCCGACTACGTTCTCAAAATCAATACCTTCGGCTTCCTGGGCTGTAGTTATGATCAGATCTACGTTAGGAGGTATCGGATCAGTAGGCGATAGGCTCACAAAAGTTATATCCCGCTGTTTCAATTCTTTTGCGATCTCATAATAGAACTCGAAATTATCCGTTGCCACTCCTAATATCTTCACACTTTAAAGAATTACTTTTAAAGATATAGTCTTTTTGAAAGAAAAGTAAAAAAAGGGTTTTTTAGCTTAGATCAACATCAGGTGCCTTTTTGATATCTCCGGACTCCATCATGTTCTTTGTTTTTTTCTTACTAGCTTTGATTATCTCTTCGGCCCTCTCTCTCAGTTCTTCTTCGGAGAGTTCTCTTCTAGCTAGACCCTGTTCTATGGCTTTCAAACCGACTCGCACGGCCTGCCTGATGTATACTTCTGTATTTTCCATCGTAGGAACCAAGCTTTCTTCGTCTAGGCCTCCTTCCTCTGCGACCTCTGCGATGGCATAAGCCGCTTCTATGTGCATCTCGTCACTTATCGTAGTAGCTCGCACATCTAGTGTTCCTCTAAATATTCCTGGAAAACCGATAGAGTTATTGACCTGATTGGGGAAGTCAGATCGCCCGGTACCTACAATTCTAACACCGGCATCTTTTGCATCCCAGGGATAAATTTCTGGTATCGGATTAGCCTCAGCGAACAGGATACCGTCGTCGTTCATCTCTTTTAACCATTCTTTCTTTATGGTATCTGGTCCCGGTGCAGAGGCAGCTACAACTACGTCCTTGCCTTCGATCAGTTCTGGTATTCCGCCTTCCTTCTGTTCCTTGTTAGTTTTCTGGGCGAATTTCCATTTTTCAGGAGTCTTTTCTTCGTCTAGATCGTCCCTTCCGGAATGCAGAAGACCGGTAGAATCACAGAGATATAGATTCTCTTCTGGAACACCAGCCTTCAAGAGAGTCCTCGCAAGACAAAGGTTTGCGGCTCCTGCGCCTACGAGCCCGATTTCCACTTCATCTAATTTCTTATCTACAACTTTAAGACCGTTGATTATGCCTGCAAGGGTTATCGCGGCGGTACCCTGCTGGTCGTCGTGCCAAACCGGGATATCGACTTCTTCTCTTAGTCTATCCAAAACTTCGAAACATTTCGGCGTGGCTATGTCTTCTAAATTGACACCTCCAAATGAAGGGGCTATCCACTTTACGGCTTGAACTATCTCGTCTGGATCGTGAGCATCAAGACAGATCGGGAATGCATCGACCCCTCCTAGGTACTTGAAAAGTAGGCCTTTACCTTCCATGACCGGCATACCGGCTTCTGGGCCGATGTCACCTAGGCCAAGCACTCTACTTCCATCGCTGACAACAGCGACGTTATTCCATTTGTTCGTGTGTTCATATACCATCTCTGGGTTCTCATCTATATCTTCGCAAGGTTTAGCCACACCTGGTGTATACCAGACACCAAAATCATCTAAACTTTCTATCTGGACCTTCGGCGAGACTTCTATCTTTCCTTTATAAAAAGGATGCCACTTCATAGCTTTTTTTGCAGGCTCTTTGGACTTTTCTAAAAGTTCTTCTTTCGTCATTTCTTCATTACCCATAGTATCCTTCCTATCATGGAGTTGAATAAGACTATAAATAAATAATGGAAACTAAAACAAAGGGGTTTCTGATACCAAAATACTTGTTCAAAACTCAACGCCAGATAACATCGACTTCGTCGGTTCTGAATTTTTGCTTTATATTGCTTTTTTCGACGCTTATAGACATACCTGCATCATACATTATATAACCAGTCCAAGCGATCATAGCGGCGTTGTCAACACAATATTCTGATGCAGGTACGTAATATTCGGCCTCTCTCTCCTCAGTCATCTTTTGGATCATCGACTGAAGCCTCTTGTTTTGGACCACACCACCACCTAGTAATACTTCGTCCTTTCTAATGTGGGCTAATGCTCTCTCAGTGACTTCGGTTAACATGGCAAATGTGGTTTCCTGCAGAGAAAAACAGACATCCTCTAAAGGTGCTTCAGTATTGAGTGCCGAAGTCATTATGCCAGAAAATTCCACGTCCATACCTTTGACACTGTATGGTAGATCAATCAACTCATCTCCCTTCTCAGCTTTCTTTTCTATCGTTGGTCCTGCGGGAAACGGCATCCCCCTCTCTCTGCCGAACTTGTCCAGCATATTTCCAAGGCCGATATCGAGAGTTTCTCCAAAAACTCTATACCTTCCCTTCCTGAAGGCTATCACTTGAGTATTGCCACCGGAGACATAGAGAAGTATCGGGTTTTCAGCTCCAGTCATCAATCTACCTATCTCAAGATGAGCTATACAATGATTTACACCGACAAGGGGAACTTCAAGAGAAAGAGACAGACTCCTTGAGGCGGTAGCGGTAGTTCTCAAACATGGTCCTAGACCTGGGCCCTGTGAAAAAGCAACTACATCAATATCGTTCTTATCAATCTCTGCCTCATCTATGCTCTCTCTAAGCACTTCCAACATATTGGAGGCATGGTGGTTGGCGGCTTCTCTTGGATGTATACCTTCCTTCCCCATGTAAGTCCTTGATATATTAGATAGGACTTCTCCCGTATCTGTGACTACACTGCTTCCGATCGTATGGGCAGTACCTTCGAGTCCTAAAATGTACATAATAAAGAAAAAAAGGGATTTTATTCGGGTTTACCTATCCTGTAAACTCCAGTACCGCAGTCAGGACATTCTCCTTTTATAGCGGGCTTTCCGTTTTTCATCTCAGTTTCTTCAGGATTTTTTACCTCTACTTTTTCGCCACATTTGACGCAATAAGCTTTGACCATATTCTCACTCAGTTCGAGATAGAAAAAAGACTATTAAAGCTTTACTTACGAAGTTAAGACCAGGTGACCGATGTAAGCCCCTTTCTGTTTGCTATTCAGCCGACATTCACCTACGCGTCCTACCTGCCGATCCCGAAAAGGTCATTTCGGCGTTTTTGGACTTGCTCCAGCGGGGTGAAGTGGCCGTTTCATCGATCCCCTCAAATCAAAGCTCTGTGGGTTATCTCAACTGCCTTGCGGCAGCCTTCGCACACTTCACAGCTCATCGAGGGACGTGTCGTTTCTGCGCCCTGAACCGTAGCTCTCACTACACCAGCTTGCGCCGGTCCACCTTTCCTGTGGAGAGGGGACTTTCCTCAGTGTCGAACACCGTCGGTCGGCCACGGTCTCCTGGTCGGATATAGATTGGCTCTATGGATTATTTAATCCTTGCGCCGGATAAAGATAAAGAGAGGCTGTCTGTTGATTTGAATTCTAAAGGAGAAGAGGCCCGGATAAGCCATGAACCTGTGCTGCTGTCGTATTCTATACTGCCTTTTACGACCACCGGTCTTTTCAATATCTCTATTTCATTTTTATCCAATATCCTCTCGACTTCGCAGGTGATCCTGTAATTTTCATCTTCGAGATCGCTGATGATCAGGTTATCGTTTTCGCCTTCGGTATCGATATCTTCGATGTTCCCCCTTATCTTGACCTCCATACCGTCGTACCAATCTGCATTTTCTAATATCTTCTTGATCGATATGAAGTCAGAATAGGCTTCTTCCTCCACAGAGATATCGTCTACCGAGTCTATCTTCAGCTGGATATCATTCTCGTATTCCTGGACTTCGCCTTCCACTCTAACTCTTGCCCCGGGTCTTATCTGTTTTTTCTCGTCGTGCTCTTCGATCGTCTCTCTATCTATCACGACAGTCAGGCTTTCTTCTACATCCTTTTCTTTTAGTTCGAATAATACCGTGTAACTCAACCAGGATATATCTGAAATAGTGCCGTCGATATCCACCCTCGAACCCAAAAGTTCTTCATCGATATAAGAAAGTTCTATGTTTCTCGCGGAGTTTTTTGCGGTGAATGCATAAAGTGCCGAGATACCGATAATAGAAAAAATAACAGCTAAAGTTAAGATCTTTTCTTTAGTGAACTCCATCTATCCTACCCCTTCAGTAGTTTCTCTAGTTTTTCCTCGAGTTTTTCAGCTGTTATGTCTGATAGCGAAACTTTTGTCGTTCTACCATTACCATCTGAGATCGTTTTTGTACCCAATAAACCCTCATCTGATAAAGACTGCAAATATTTCCAGAACTGGGTATGACCGAGTTTCTTCGTTTCGTACTCTTCACAGAGTATCTTGTAGAGTTCTTCTACTTCTCCCGTGATGGTATAAGTCTGATCTTTCAACTTACGGACAGCAGCTAGCAGTATCAACTTTTCCTGTCCACTAAGGTTTTTTAGCTTGCTTTCAGTGAAGTATGGATCGATTTCTCCTTTGGCTGATCTTATATCTTCAGTAGAGATCATATCTCTACCGTCCATCTCCGCTATCAGAGAGGATTTTTCCAAGAGCTCTATACCGAACCGGGCGTCTCCTTTGCCGTCACCTTCTTTACCGGCGATATCCGAAATAAGCTGTATCCTTTCGTCGCTTAGAGACCCTGGATAGAGAGCCATCTGGACCCTATCTTTTAGTATAGGAAAAAGATCATCGGAAGTGTAGCGTGAAAACCTCACACGATTACTTCTTTTGAAAGAACTTCGAGCGCTCTCTTCTAACAATTCGAAGACGTTCTTTTGTGAGATCAACATCAGCGAGATATTGCCTTCAGGAGAGAGGTTTTCCTCATCGAAGCGCGAAAGAAGATATATAAGATCGGAGCCTTCTTTCTGGATCAGAGAGTCTACTTCATCTAATACCACGAAAAGATGTGAATTTCTTTCTTCGACTTTTTCCTTAACTATCTTCATCATCTCTTCAACTGAGAAACCTCGGTCTGGAAAACCCTTGTCGAAATGATGGACGACTTTCCACATCGCGGAACTGCTGTTTTTTCTTTTTCTACAGTTGATGAAAACGTAATCTATATTTTGCCCTTTCTTTTCGGCCCAGTCATCGAAATCCATACAGAACCTTTTTGCCGTCACGGTCTTTCCGGTTCCTACAGGACCATAAATGAAAACATTTTGGGATATGTTAGAAGAGACTATACCTCGGTAAAGACCGAAAAGTTCCTGCATCTCGTCCTTCCTGTTAGGGAGTTCATCTGGAACGAAATCGAAGGACAATTTCTCCTGATCTTTGATTATGTTTCCCGTGGAATTTTCAAAGTCCATCTTAATTCTCACTCATCCCTTTGTTACAACAATCTAATATAAAACGATGACGCAAGTCACTATCGAATAGATATCAGATCATCATTCTTCTTTATTAGATTCTTCTTCCATCTTCAAAAGCTGTTCTTTAACACCTTCAAACCTTTCCTCTTCTATTATCACTAAAATATCGCCTCTTTTTGAGAGCCTATAGATGTTTTTAGCCATGACTTCTTCTCGATAGGCCTCCAATTCTTGAAATCCTTTCAATTTATTTATGAAACGGTCCCATTTTTTTGCGAAATCAACCGGACTATCCGCGTTTATATCTTTACCTCTAAGACTTTTTTCCCTTATCGATTGACGTATCCATTGGAATCCCGTAACACGGTCACAATAGGCCATTGTGTAATGTTCTTCGTCCATATCGATCGCTTCTGCATCGATACCGTTTTCTAGACAGTATTTCAAAAAAAATGTAAAGGACGGTGGAGGGAGACTAACTTCCCCAAACTCACTCAGCTTGTCCGCGTAAGCTTTTTCAGGTTTAGACGGCTCTATCTCTGTATCTAGGCCTTCGTTATTCATCAACTCTTCGAGACCATCCATCTCCTCATTTGATATAGGTATTCCACCGACTTGAAAATCAAGTTTATTCACAATTTTTTCCAATCTCTCGGCTTCGCTGACCAGCCCTTTTACTATTCCGAAAAGATATATCTTCGATCCGCCGCTTTCGAACTGAAATTGGCTAGAATCACTCATATTCAACCCTTTCTTTCCGTCACAAGTTCCGAGACTTCGGCTTTATCATCGATCTTTGTCAGTTCCTTTTTCTCGATCAAAGGTATCCCTTCTATGCTCATCCTAGTTGATTTTTGGTGTAGGAATATAACTGGGTCCTTTTCCGTAACATCTGAGAGATTGGAAACTATCTTAGCTTTCTTTATCAGCTTTTTATCTTCTTTAGTACCGACACCGCTCAAAAACACCCTCTCTTCATCCGCTGTAACAGCTTCGAAGGGACATTCACAAGTAGGGAGTATTTTGTATCCTATAGAGAGAAGAGATTCGAAGATCACCCTTTCAAACCCCGAGTACCTATCTAGAGAGATGTCGTATTCGTTTTCATACCCTTCTTTCTCGAAAGGATTTATAGGCATTATAAGGTCCTTCCCCAAAAACTCCTGTAATTTGAGCGCGACATCAAGATCAGCACCCATCCCTTTTTCATATTTTTGTATAGATTTACGTGAAACACCGGCTATATCCGCCAGTTTGCTGAGTGGTATTTTTTCTTCCTTCCTGGCCTTTTCAAGTAGTTCTGAATCCATCTTCACGTATAGGCCGCCTGGAGCAGAAAAAACGTAAGGTGGAACACCCTCGAGTATCATATCTTTGAATGTTTCGGGGGACATCAGCGGTATGCCTTTTCTAGAATATACGACGCCCTGCCTCAATTTTCGCTGTCCACCTTCCAAAGCGATATATAATGGGGAGGCGTCGATAGCTTCGTTGAGTATTTTTAACGACTCCGCGTCCCTCACTCTAGAACTATCTGCATTCACAGATACGCTGAGCACGAACAGCATATCATCTTTTCTAGCTATGATGTCGAAAGGCATCGTATCTTGGTACTCTCTTTTGGATATGTAGAATCCTGATTTAGAAAGTACCTCCCTCACTTCTTCGATAAGTTGGAGTCTGTTCATCGCCACTTAAAATTACTTAGAGGTTCTATATAAAGCTAACGTGTATCACTCCTGATATATATCAGTCCAGAATGCACCCTTCAAATCTATCTTTCAGTTTCTTCTTGAAAATGGAGCTCCCAATAAACTGTCGAGTTAAACCAATTATACTTTTCTGAAATCTCCTCGTCCAACTTGTTAACAGTCTCCCCTATGTCTAAAGGTAGAAGTTGATATATGCCGTAAGGGATGATGAATTTTTCACGGAATTCTACTTTTTTGACTTCCGGGATCTTATCAAACTTTTTCTTTAGCAGGGAATTAGAGTAAAGACTGCTATCCTGTGGCAGCATCCACTGATATGTCATACGGAGACTCATCGGGTGAAGTGTTTCGAAAACGAATTTTTCTTTCGTCACTCTAGCAACCTCGATTATGAAGTCTTTGATATCTTTAGTTTCCAGTAGATGAAAGAATCTCATACTAATAGTCACGTCAAAACTTTTGTCTTCGAAGGGCAGTTTTAGTGCGTCCCCCTGTACGCACTCCACCATATTATGCATCATCATCTCTTTACTAGCGTCCAGCCCCACAACATTCGCACCTTCTCTTGATAGTAATTCTGCGAATCTACCTGTCCCAGTCGCTATATCAAGGATATCTTTACCCTTTGGTTCTACAAGTGATAGCAGTGTTTCTTTTTCTTTAAAATCTAGAACCTTACCTCCACCAGAGAACCTATTCTCATCATAACGATTTGCTATCTCTTCTTCCCTGTACCATTCTTGTCCTTTTTTGAACATATTTAGCCCCGGGATGTAGTTATGTTGTATAAAGATGGTTCGCTTAAATATTTAGTCATTGTCGATCATCGATATGAGCTGAAATAAGATTTTTTGAAAAAATGACAAAAACTATATTAGCCCGACCTCCTATCCTTATCCTGCTGGTGGGACCGATGGGAAGTGAAAAGGAGATGAAGAAAAAATTCAACGCTGACCTAGCGGAGAAGATAGATGAGAGTACATTCGAAAACACTTTTTTTAACAAAGAAGATAACAACAGTTACGGCCATTTCAGCAGCGTTATCAAAGAGATAAAAGATGGAGAAGGAGGCACCAGTCATCTAGTCAAAATCAGACCGCCTTTATTTTATTTGAACGGCATACTCAGTAACTTCTCGCGTTTGCTTTCCAGCACCGGTTCAAGAAAGATCCTCGATAACGAGAGGTGGAGACTTCGCGAAAAAGAGTATTTGAAAACATTGAATCCCGATTTCGAGATCGACCATACGGAACACGATAATGCAATCTTGATGGAGAAAATAGAGGGCGAAGTCGTATATGATCTCCTTTCGGCGGAGGATATCGAAAATAAAGAAAAATTGAAGATCATAAAGAAGATATCTAAAGGCCTGCATGACATCCATCAAAAAGATCTTTACCATGGAGAACCGAATACACAGAACTGTTTGATATCAGAGGATGGCGATATATATTGGATAGACTTCGAGATAGAGTATCACGAGGACCTTTCTCTGCTTGAAAAGAAAATGAAGGACTTTGAACAGATGTCATTATCAATGATGGGAGCCTTTGAAGAAGAAGGCGAGATCGGACTTGATGACGAAGAACTTCTAGATTTTATACTGGACTCTTACGATGATGAGGAAGTCATCTCCTACTTTTTGAATAACGCTCACGTACCTTTGATAGGCCCTTACCGTATTTACCAACTTTCCTTTACTTCGGCTTACAGGTTCTACCAGGTCCAAGTTAATATACTCAAATATCTAAATTCATGGGAGTCTGAAATTTGAATGGTGAGTCTGAAAACTGCACTGTATTGAACGAAGATCCCATCGTCCGATTTTTTCTATCGATTTCACCTCTTGTAGTTGTGATATTTTTGCTCTATTCATTAGGTCCTAATGTATATACCCCGGTTTTTAGAGTTTTTATCGCTTTTTATTTCGCCTTGGGAGTAGGATGGATAGTTTCTCCAGCCATAGGTCTAGCATCCGGTATGCATCCTGTAAGTGTTGTTATAATATTGGTATTCATATCCTCTCAGAGTTCATTGATCGTGAGTGCGAATTATCCACTTTTAGAAAAGATACCTTTTTTAGGGACTTACATGTGTCGCTTAAGAAGTAAAGCGATGACTGTTATCGAAAGAAAAGGCCTGTTAAAGAAAGTTGAATATATCAGTATCTTCTGGTTGATGTTCTTACCTGTTTATGGCTCTGGTCCTAATGTCATGACCCTTGTGGGAAGACTGTTAGGCCTTGAATGGAAAAGAGTTTGGGCCGTTATAACATTGTCTGCTACCGTAAGGTTTTCTATCATCACGAGTTTAGTGTATCTCGGATACGTATCTCTCTGATCAGATGATTGTGTAATCTAACAAAAGTTTTATATATGACCTACGAACAGATACTTATAGAACCGTAAGTAAAGGGGATTCGGTAAGGCTGGGTGTTTTGCGCTGTGAATAGGT
>SL_8KL_010_SEDDRAFT_10002892_pt1 | contig 14320 bp, 17 predicted proteins | sample SodLakKL_010_SED_4_FD_11160 | JGI IMG/M metagenome (IMG submission 11160) | reverse complement strand
GAAGAAATCTCTTCTTTGTTTTTCAGATTTATTTTAACCAGCCCTTTTTCTGTTTTATGAGTTAGCCGGGAACCCAATCCTTTAATTACAACCGGATAACCCAATTTTTCAGCTTCAGTTTTGGCTTCCTCCGGAGTTTTAATAACTTTCTCATTCACTACGGGAATGCCGTATTCTTTTAAAAGTTTCTTTGACTCTGCCTCATTAAGCGTTCTTATCTTTTGCTTTCTGGCGTTTTCGATTAGTTCATTCATTTTTTAGATCGTCTCCTTTTTTGATATGAATTTTCCGTGCTCTGGAGTAAGAAGGGGCGCTACGACTCTCCAGAAAAAATCAAAAAACTGGTCCATTGTATCAGCCAGTTTCCACTTCATTCCGTGCATATACCAGTTCTGAATTTGCCTTTGAGTAATCATATGATAAAGGTCGGCAAAATGGCGGGATTCAAAGTCCGAGATCACCGCTCCATTTTTCTTCGCTTTTTCTACTATATCGTTTAATATATCCATTTCGGTTTCTCTTCTATAGGCTTTGCTGGCCATAAAACTTTTTAAAGGAACAGTAATAAAGGCTGTAACCGCAAGTTCGGGGTTTTGATCAAAAAAATTCATTGTTACCCAGAACAGTTTTCTGATCATCTCCCGGATATCTTCCAGTCCCTCAATGTGCATCCGCAACAATGAACCCAACTCGCGCAATTTTTCATCAATTATGGAAAAAAGCAGGTCCTCTTTGGAGGAATAATATTTATACAGGGTGCCGGTGCTAATTCCGCTCTCTTTGGAGATATCCCGTATATTAACAGCATGGAAATCATTCATGGAAAACTGCTTTAGCACAACAGGATAAAGGCGAGCTTTTAAATTTTCAGTAATCGGAGGTTTCTCGGTCAAGATATTTTCCCATCCCCTGGTGCTGACAAATAATGGAAGCCTTAATTTCCATTCTTATTATATAAAACAATGTTTCAAAAATCAACTGATTAATAAAACAATGTTTTTATTGCGATGCCGGATCTTGAAATTATTATGGTCCGATACTTATTATTAATTAGCCTTGCGTCGCCCTGCCTTGCTATCTTCTTGTTTTTTGTTATGGTCGAAGCACCTGCAGGAAGTCTCTGCAGGCATCTTCGGGACACGGAGCCGAAGTAACAGCAGAAACCACGGCTACCCCGGCGGCACCTGCATGGATTACTCGGGGAGCTTCGGATATACCGATTCCCCCTACTCCCAGTACGGGTATGTTTACAGCTGAACATATGTCTGCAAGCCCATCGGTTCCCAGTGGTAATACCTTTTGGACCTTGGTGGTAGTTTGAAAAACTGGGCCGGATCCCAGGTAATCAGCGCCGTTTCTTTCTCCAGCGCGGGCCTCTTCAACCCCTTTGGCAGAAAACCCGATGAGCAGAGATTGCCCCAGCAAGCGGCGGCATAGCTTTACCGGCATATCTTCCTTACCCAGATGTACTCCGTCTGCTTCTACGGCCATTGCCACATCTACCCGGTCATTTATAATAAACAAAGCATTAAGCCGCCGGGTAATTGTGCGCAGTTCTTTTCCTACTTCTATAAGTTCACGGGTGTTTAAGGTTTTGTCTCTGAGCTGAACCGCCGTAGCTCCGCCCCGAAGAGCTCTTTCTGCAACTTCCTGGTGGCTTCGCCCTAAGGACAGGTGAGGATCGGTTATAACATAAAGTAATAGCTTCTCTTTAAGGTTCTTTCTTTCCATGGTATATTCCACTTTTTATCCCACTCCCACTAAGTAATGACATGTATTTAAGAAACTATTTCATCTATAAAATTCGGCTTTCCTCACCTTTTATAGTTGCCTTCTGTTAACTTTCATTTCCTGCTAATTTATTATGTATCATATCTGCCACTTTTTTTCCGGAAAGAAACATTCCGCCGAATATGGGGCCCATACGGTGATCACCAAACACGGCATTTGTTGCCATGCCCGCTACCAGTAATCCGGGATAAACTTCTACCGTATTGCTCACAATAGCTTCCTCACCGGCATCGGCCCACATGGACTTTTCTCCGCTGATTTCTCCCCGGGAGGTATTAAGCCTGGCCTTAAGTTTTTCTGTAACGTACCTGGTAACGCTGCAGTCGTGACCGGTAGCGTCCACTACGTAATGCGCCTCCACGGCCATAGGATCCACATGCAACCCGGACATTTCCACCGAACTCCAGTTAAGAACAACCCCGCAAATTTTCTCTTGACGGACCAGCAGGTCCTCTATTCCCATTAAGTTAAAAACCTTGGCTCCCGCCTGAACCGCCCCGCAAGCCAGGGCACCGACAGCTTCCACAGCGTCGGCAATATAATATCCGTCTTCCCGGTAAGGATAACAGTTAATATTTAATTCGTTTAGAATGGATACTGCTTCTTTCTGTACCACTATCTTATTTAACATCATACCTCCGCCCCACATACCTCCTCCCACGCTCAGCTTGCGCTCATAGACAGCGGTCTTATAACCTTTTTTTGCCAGGTAGTAAGCAGCTGTCAATCCCGCCGGGCCGGCGCCGGCAATGGCCACATCTACCTGGAGGTGTTCCAGCCACTCCCGGGTATACTCTTCGATAATAGCTTTTGTTACGATACGGTCTTCCAGAGTCATTTTTTCAAATAATCCTCCTATATTTAAAAATTTTTAAATATAAAAAAGCAGGCACGTAGGCCCGCCTTTTCTAAGGCAAAAACAGTTATCTTCCCTACGCTGGCATTATCCGGGCAAGTCTTAAAAAGACCCGCCTTAACAGGTTCGAAGGGTTGGAAAGCTTCATAGCGCTTTTCTCTCAGCCTCCGCTCGGAAGCACCCCTGAGACACATATTATATACTAATTTGTCAGTGATTATTATATACATTGCATTATCGGTTGACAAGCCATTTAGGAAAACAACTGAGAAAACATACCAATGTTTATCTTGAGAGAACAGGTCTTCCCCCGCTTCAAAGCTTGAAAATTTTGCATTATAAGAAAAGGTACAATCATGCGATAATCATCGCTAAATCTCGCTATTACACGATTGCTAAATTATACAAGTAAAGAAAGTAATTAATTAACTTACTCAAATCCATACAACTGTTTTTATATTTTGTGGAATAGTGCTTCCCCAAATAGCAGATGTTGGTGCCGAATCCAGAAGCTTGATCGAAGCAACAAATTCCGACAATCTTTTTCCTAAGGGTTAAATATAAATTTTCACTGACGTCTTGACGTTATAGCGTTATAATGCTATAATGCTTCTCAGGTGAGGACTATAATGTGGAGGTGACACATATGGAGGGTAAGCCCCAAAGGTATTCTGTTTATTTGGAGCCCCACTTGCATAAAGCATTAAAACTAAAAGCCGCGGAGACATCGCAATCCGTGTCAGGCCTAATAAACGAGGCGGTTCGTAGATCTCTTGCAGAGGATGCCGAGGATTTGGAAGCTTTTGAAGAAAGAGTGGGAGAATCCCTGGTTAGTTATGAGGAGATGGTCAAAAGGTTAAAAGACAATGGCCAATTATAAAATATATTTCAAACGGTCTGTGGAAAAAGATTTAAGTAGCATTCCTTCTAAAGATGTTCAAAGAATTATGGGCCGCATTGAGCAGCTTGCCACTAATCCCCGTCCTCCGGAATGTGAGAAGTTAACCGGTGAGGATAGGTACCGCCTCCGACAAGGTAAATACCGCATTCTGTATTCTCTCCAGGATACTGATTTAACAATCTGGATTGTTAAAGTAGCCCATCGCAAAGATGTTTACCGTTATTAATGGAATAATAAAGGTTGCATCGAAGGGGAGAAATATCTGAAGGAATTACCATGCATGTAGTCGAAGCTATACATAAACATGGCAGAGTATCAAACACTGAAAGTAAAAGGATAAAATAAAATGCATATCTGTAGAGTACATACTTTTGCAGACGGAGAAGTTACCGGTTTTGAACTGGGTTACGGGCCTGTGGGTTCCCCTCTCATGAATACTTACTTCTATTTAGTGGATGGTCTTTTGATAGACACAGGACAATCGAACATGAGGAAGAGCTGCTTACAATTGCTTCAAGACAAACAAATTAATTGTGTGCTTCTGACCCATCATCACGAGGATCACAGTGGGAATGCCCTGGCCTTGCAGAAATCAAGAAATCTTCCCGTTTATGGTCATTCTCTGACGGCAGAGAAACTACGCAAAGGTTTCAGAATTTTACCTTATCAGCGTTATACGTGGGGGAAGGCTGACCCTTTGGAAATAGAAATACTTCCTCCGCAGAAAGAAACAGAAAGGTTTTGTTTTATACCAGTACATACGCCGGGGCACAGTAAAGATCATACCGTGTTCCTGGAGAAGGAGATGGGATGGCTTTTCTCCGGGGATCTTTTTATGGGAAGTCGTATTAGATATTTCCGTGCTGATGAAGATATGAAGGAAACCATAGAATCACTGCAGAAGGTGCTTAGCTTGGATTTTGAGGCTGTTTTCTGCAGTATGAGTCCGCAGCCTGTTAACGGCAAAGAAATGCTTCGCAAAAAGGTGAATTACCTGGAAGAATTTTATGGGGAAGTGGGTAAGCTCTATAAAGAAGGATACGATGAAAAAGGGATTATCCGTCATTTGGGGGAGGAAGCAAAATTAGTAAAATTTATTACCTTCGGCAATGTTAGCCGGGCCAATATGGTGAGGTCGGCGCTCAGGAGCTGGAAGGTTAATGGTCATGGATAGTTCTTACTACTCATTTTGTGTAAGTGTCAATTAGTGCCCATATTAAACTTCTTTACTACATCTATCATGAGAAAATCGTGCTCGACAAACTTAATTTATCGAGGTGGCTAATAGAGCGTAAACCACAATATTGAAGCCTTTATTAAACAAACTAATTGCTTTAAGTATGTATAGTATTCTGAAGGGAGCAAGAAAAAAATGGAATATGTCGGTTTGTTAGCACCTATTGCTTTTGTTTTTGCCCTGGCAGCATTGGCGCAGGTAGGTTCACTAAGAAAAGAGGTAGAGAGACTAAAAGAAGAATTACAATCGAAATAATATAATTTATACAAGACCAGATGAATTCAACGGTGAAAGATGCACATCAAGTAGCCAAACACGGTAACACCAGGGAATTCAACAGAATTCTGCTGTCTTTCTTAAAAGGGTTCCGGGCTTAAGGCGAGTCATGGTATCCATATTCAGGTTGATAATGGCAAAGGAAGGGGAAAATAAATGTCTTTGTGGTCTCACGTATTTATTTTTGTAGCTACAGGGCTATTGATCTATCTGGGAGTTTTTTACGGAGCACCCAAACTTATGGATAAAGGAATACCCCCACTTCATGCCTTTTTTGGCTTTCTTTGGGCCCCTGTAATGCTCTTATTTCCTTTAGCGCTCTATTTATTTTTTTCTGTTGAAGGTGGAGTAATTACCTTTGATTCTGTTGTAGAGCGATTTCGTTTCAACCCCATACAAGGAAAGGACTGGTTATGGGTTTTCGCTGCTGTTTTAGTTACTGTTTTATCAGATCAGCTTCTTGAACCGGTGGGCAAGTACTTTGCAAAGAAAAAAGTTTTGGCCCCTCCCGTATACTTGCCTGCACCTTTTAACCCTCTGAAGAAGATGAGTATTCCTCCCCGGGAGTTTTTTGGAGTTGCACTTAAAGGAAACTGGAAACTTCTTTTTATATTTATTCTTCTACATTTGCTGGCAATGTTTACGGAAGAATTTATGTGGCGCGGTTATCTTTTGCCTCTCCAGGAAAACTTCTTTGGAGGTTGGGCGTGGGTTTTTAATGGATTGCTCTGGGCCTGGGCGGTACATGCAGTTATGAAATGGCATTTTATCGGTATGATTCCCGGCATGCTTATGGCGCCTCTCATCGCTCAGTACACACAATCAACTTGGAGTTCCTTTATTGTCCATGCTGTCCCAAACTCTGTGCTATGGATACTTCTCCTTTTGGGGGTGCTGGGTATGCAGAGCAAGGCTCCTGACTAACCGGCTTAAGATTTAACCAGGAGTCGCAATCCATATTTGCCTTTGTTTTAGGAATGATATTTGCAGAATTTGCTTTTGTTCTGGAACGGACATTCCTGCTTTCATGGAAGGAGAAAGACTGGTTTTGAAAACCCAAAGTATGAACATTTTTGTTCAACAACCGGTTAGACTAATAATGGGGAACTCATCTTTTCCAACAAAAGAAATAATGTTATGTTTAACACATAGTAATTATACTAATTACAAAGACTGGAGGAGTGGTTAGTTGAAAATTCTTGGTGTTATAGGAAGTCGCAGAAAAAAAGGAAATACCTCAACTTTGATGCAAGAGGCTTTAGAGCCTTTTAAAAGTAACAACATTGAAAGTAAACTTATATTCTTAGATGACTATAATATTAATGACTGTTGTGGATGTGAAGGCTGTAAAGAAACATATAAATGTGTAATAAACGATGATATGCAAAAATTATATCCAGATATTTTAGATTCTGATGCCATTATCTTAGGGTCACCTGCCTACTTTTATAATGTATCTGCAGATATGAAGGCTTTTATAGATAGATGTTACTGCTTTGAAATATTCGACGAAGAAGATCGCTCAGTTTGGATGGGGTTAAATGAAGCCCTTGGAGGAAAATATGCTGCTGTAATTGCAGTTAGTGAACAAGCAAGAGAAGAAGATATGGGATTTACCGCTGAAGCGATGATAAAATCTTTAGAAGCTTTAGGTTATAGAGTAGTAAGTACAGTAAAGGCGCTAAATCTATTTAAAGCAGGAGAAGCCTTGAATAATAAAAAGGCCATGGATGAAGCCAAACAGGCTGGAGAAAAACTCTTGAAATATTTGCAGTTAAAAGAAAAAATAAGGGTGCAATTAAGCAATAATCACCGATAAAACCTCACTATTTTACAATTACTATTTATACGAGTTAAAAAGTAATGATATTAACTTTCTCACATCTATACAACAGGTTCTTTATGTTTATAGTGCCCCACAAACGCAACTACCGGAGCCGGACTTGACCGAAGCAACAAATTCCGACAATTGGTTTCCTAAAGTATTAAGCATATATTTTTGTATACCGATAAAATGGCAAATAAATCACAGTAATATTATCGAATAATCAATTTTCTAATAATTGTTGTGACAGAATTGCCCCGTCCCCACTGTCACGTCCCCACTGTCACACCGAATTGCTCCGTCCCCACTGTCACACCTGATGAACAAGTGAAAAAAATTGTCCGAGTGTTTTGTGCCTGCGAGGGTATAGTCTACTCAACTCAGTTTCACTTACCATATCTCGTCCAGTATCTCAAAAATTTCATTTTGTTTTTTCTCCGGTTTATCTTTTCCTATCTTGTTGGTCATATCGATAACCAGGAAATTATGAGATTCCTCCCACTCGGCCAAAAATTTATTTTTTTTGTCCAGGTTTATGTTTGCATAACGGGCAACCATGCGGACCAGGTCCTTATTATTAAGTCTGAAGTAACCATGAGAGGTGATTTTCTCTTTAACGAAAAACCATCCCTCCGGCAATTTACCTTCGTAGTCTTCGAGATTGGCCATGGCGATAATCAATTTTTTCGCCTCTTTTTGATAACCCACCCTGGCTATTTCGAACTGACTGATAATTTCCGTTGCAGCCGAGTTAAGGGTAATACCATAACGGGCAATGGTAACGGTAGGAAGTCCTTTATCTAAGTCTATCCATGTTATATTTCCATTCTCCATATCTAATCACCACTTTATATTTTTAGCGAATAAATTTCCTTAAGAGTTACTGCCAATTAGTTTTCTTGCTTGCTTAATCTCTTTCCTCCGGCTTTTCTTGCCAGAGCAAAGCAAATACCAGGTGCATAACTATTCCAATCCCCCAGCCGAGTGCAGGATAGATAACCCACAGCAGATCGGGACTATAGGTTAAGTTTATAAATACCAGCATCCCCATAATCAACGCGTAAACTACAAAATGAATTATAAAGCTTCTCATCAAAAAATGCTTTTTCCAACCTTCCCTGGTATCACTGAATTCCTCTTTATTCCATGAAATTGAAAGAAAATGCAATAAAACACCCAATCCCCACCCAATTGCAGGGTAAATAACCCAGATAGTGTCGGGCGTGTGTTGAAAATTAATAGCTCCCAGCAGGCCCATTACCAAAAAATAAGCAGCCAGGTGTACGAAAAATATTTTTTTTAGATTTTCTCTTACTGATGTTTTTGCCATTCTTTTTAAAACCTCCTTATCCTATTGATTCAGCCATAATAGTTTAATATTAAAGGCTAACTAATTTTTTATATATTAATCTTCAAGTTGAAATTGGTAAAAGGAACGGAAAGGTCTAAATTGAAAAGACTTCCTTTTTTATTTTTTTCTTTTTGGTTTCCGGTTATATGTACGTCTACATCATCAATCAATTCCGCATTGCAAATCAATTCATTTTTAACCTTTTCAATCTCATCCGCAGTAAAATCATATCCCTCGGATTCAATTAATTCTTTTTTTTCCTGCAAATCCTTGCACTTTCTAAGTTCTTCTACAAACTCTGCATCATTCTTAATTCTCTCAACAAAAGCCCTTGCCGATTCCATACTCATAAAGTTCCCTCCCAAATTTTTATATTGATATCATATTGATACTAATTATATCATAATGTTTTCATTTTGCAATACATTGTTTAATTATTTTTATTCTATGTGTTATATTGTTTCAATTTTGTGAAGTGATAAAGGTAAGGGGTTCGTTTTGAACCAATTTGGGCTCCAGTTACTACGCCTCGGTTGCTATGCCCCCCTGACTTCCTTAACCGGAGGAGGTTACACATCAAAACGTTTGGAAAAAAGGACAGGTCTTTTGTTCCGTATTTCAAGAAAGGGTAATTATATTTTTATTTTCATCAACCTGCTTAAAATATTTTCTGGGAAATTTGCAAGAACTCTAATCTTCAATGGTAATTGAATTTAATAGATATAACTCCTATATTTTTATTTTCCGGAGGGAGGAATTTGAATTTTAGGTTGCCTTTAATTAGTCCTGGCTCATTTTCATTAAGGCTTTTGATAGTTTCCGGGACATCGTATTCAAAAGAATTGTAACTTTCCACTTTAACTGTTAGATATCTTTCTTTACTTTGTATAGCATCTCTTATTTTTTCAGTGAATTTTTGGGGAGAATATACCACTTTATCATTATAGTGATAGTAATTATACCTGGTAGCATTGCAAGTTGGATATTTGGAGCGTTCCCAGCTATGGGAGACGCCTATTTCTTCATCGGTTACGTTAAAATACTTGTATTGCACGTCACTTTCCCCATAAATGCTGCCCTCACCAGCTACTTCTTCATCAAATAATGGATCGTTCCAGGTAAGATCCAAATGATAGTAATCACCGCCAAGCTCTACCATGTTCCAGGCATGACCTTCATTGTCCGCTTCTCCTAAAACATAAAGACAGTTTATGCCTGCCTCTTCCATTATTAATTGCATAGCCCCTGCATAACTTGCGCACACGCCTTNTCCGTTTACAAGTACACCGTAAGGNGAATATGATTCCGGTGCCTGCTCAATGCCAACCTCNCTACTATTTAAGCANTAGCGGGNGTTTTTGATAATGTGGTCGTGTACAGCCTGAACTTTTTGGAAATCGGACATATTATCTGAAACTATATTTTGCACAATGTAATTAACTTGTTTCTGAACCTTTTCTTGGTGGGCTCGGATAGTTTTCGGGGGTTGATAATATTTAATGGTTAACTTTCCGTCGGTGNNATATTCAGATTTTTTATGGTACATGATCTCCGGATTGACATTACTAACCTGTTCAATAGTATCAAAAACTTCATCACTGCTGACTCGACTTGCAAACCCTGACAGATCCACCTCAGTTTCGGCGTTAACCAATGCTTCATAAATTATGTCATCCATGTCTTCCAATTCTTTTTGGTCTTTTTCTCCTAGTTCTTCGCCATTTTCAAAACAACCTGACAACGAAAAAGAGAATAACAATACAAATATTGCAGAAAAAACTATTTTTAACACGTCCCCATCACCTCCACTAACCTCCATTATAAAATATTACTACCATAAGATCTCCTTGGACTCATCTGAAGCTGAAGTAGCGATTTTACCTGCTAAACCTCCTCCGTTGGTTAGAAAGCTCTCTTTAAGAATATCGCATTTGCTGATCCATAAAAATGTGGAATATATTTATGTCAAAAGAGAGTTACAGAATGAAAAATAAAATACCATTTTATAGAAATTTTCATCCAAAATTGTTGACCGATCACAGCAGGTAGAAGTATACCATAAAATTTTCATCTTTATCCAGCGTCGAAAGCGTAAACAGTAATTAAAAAGGGAAGAATTTCTGCTAACAAAAACGAAACGAGGGATTAATTTCAAAGGAATGTACTATTTTGCACTTGCCAATGTTTGGTAACTTATTTATATTATAGGCAGACGAAGTTGAGTCTACGGAGGGATAGCCTTTTACATGTCTAATGGTTGGTAGGTTTTGATTGCGCTGGGGGCTTGCGAATACCTTATTCTTTCCTGCTTTTTTTATTTGCTGGGAAAAGAATTAAAGGAGATGATTTTTTGGTAAAGATCGGTGTTATTCAAAAGCAGTCCGAGCCGCTTAAAGTCGAGAAAAATCTTTCTCATTTAGAGCAGCTAATTAGTAAGTGCGCTGAAAATGGTGCCCAAATTGTAGTCCTTCCGGAGATGTTTAATGTGGGTTTTTATCTGGGCGAGTCTTTAATGATGCTTGCTGAATCTTTGGAAGGTAAAACAATAAACTGGTTGAATGAACAGGCATCTTTGCATAATATCTATATTACCGGCAGCATCTATGAAATTTATGAAGGTTATTTTTACAATACAATGGTAATGATAGGGAGTGATGGAAGTTTACAATATTATAGAAAAAGAAATCCGACCTGGTCGGAAGCAGCGGTTTGGTGCCGTAGCAGTGATCCCGGTCCGGGGATATTTGACACCCCATGGGGGCGAATTGGCGGGGTTATATGTTTTGATTCTTTTTCACGGGAAACATACGAGGGCTTTAAAAATAGTGGTGTTGAAATGGTAATAATTGTTGCTTTATGGGGCAGCCCACGTGCCAAAAGGCGCCCTGACCTATGGTTAGCCGGTAAAAATTTAAAACGTTGGTCTTATTTAGCTTCGGAGGTAGTTCCTTTCCAATACGCAAGAAAACTCGGAGTTCCGGTAGTTTTTGCAAACCAAAGAGGTAGCATAGAGATGCCCAGCCCAATTCCGTTTCCTGATTGGCCTGTAAGAAATTCCACTTATGACTTTATAGGTAATTCCCATATTCGCGATGAAACGGGTAGAGTTATGGCCAAATTTGGTGATAACGAAAGTGATAATTACATCGTAGCGCCGGTTGATGTTCAGACATCTGAAAAACGTCCGCCAGTACAAAAGCCTGATATTAAACCGAATTACTTGGAAAAGAGCTATTATTTTGTAACGCCTCCTCTTACGTGCAGGTTATTTCAAGTATGGTTTTTACAGGGTTTAGCATTAGAATATGAGTCCCGGCGGGTGCGGCATAATTAATTAGCTTGAAGCTAAAATAGTATTGTCAACCGGGGGTGAATACAGGCTGGTTGAGTTTTTCAAAAAAAGCCTGTTTTTGGGGGAAATTAAACAGAAACGAGGTGTTAGTATGAGTAAAAAAATTTTAATTAGCACCGAGCAGGTGGAAATGGAGGCGACGTTAAACAACAGCAAAACAGCTTCTTTGATCTGGGACAATCTGCCCCTAAGCGGTATCGTCAATACCTGGGGCGACGAGATTTATTTTTCTATTCCTGTGGAAGCGTCCTCCGAAGATGCCGTGGATGTGGTTGAATTGGGAGATATTGCTTACTGGCCGGAAGGTAAATGTTTCTGCATTTTTTTCGGGCAAACCCCTGCTTCCACGGCAATGGAAATTAAGCCGGCCGGCCCGGTGAACTTGCTGGGACGCCTGGAAGGGGAACCGGAGCTGTGGAAAAAGGTCCCTGTGAGAAGCCCGATAACCCTGAAAAAGGCTGTAGAATAAACTTCTTACCCGAAAGCGCAGGGACGGGAAAGCGTGAGGGCGTTTATATGCCACGGACACACGAGCAAAATGCAGGAATGATACTTTGATTGGCAAAATAACATTATGATTGAGATGGTTAATACGCTTCTATGAGGGGTTATGGTCGTTAGGTTATAGCCTGGCCCCATTCTTCATTTATACCCCAATTTTTTTGAATTGTTTTATAACTAAAGCTTCTATTTTTGGTTTGGTTATGGTATACTCTTTGCATCTAATAATAACTTACATTTTACTTTCCTTTGCAGACATTGAAATAATTAATATCCACAATTGCTAGCTGCCTATGGTAAACGGTAGTATTTGCATCTTGCGAACTAAATATAAAGGGGGAGTTTTTATGAAACGTCTGTGTTTATTGGCACTGATGCTGGGTTTGGTGTGTTTTTTTGCAGGATGTTCTGCCCAGGATAGCGCTGATCCGGAAGCGATTATTAGCGAGCCTGAAAAAGAGGTGGGAGACTTTCTGCTCACTTATGATGGAAATGGTCATACTTATGGGAGCTTACCGGAATCTGTGAGTCTTAACTATGATGAACATGTTAATATTGCCGAAAAGGGAGATTTACGTGGGGAAGAGATCCGTGATGGTATTACCCGTAGATTTGTTGCATGGAATATGTCCCCAGATGGCACTGGAGAAGATCTAGAGCCCGGCAGTGACTTCTATATGCCTGACCACGATGTGACTCTTTACGCACAGTGGAATACGGGCGATGATGTGCTGCGTAATGCTGGTCCGGCAGGAGGTCTGGTCTTTATTGACAGGGGGCCGGAATACGAGGAATGGAGATATATGGAGGCTGCACCGTCTGAGACAGAATGGGAAGACGTAGATTGGGGATCCCATGAGGTAACTATTGAGGGGACAAGTAAAGAGATCGGCACGGGGCTTGCTAACACAGAAATTATAGTTTCTGCTCTCGAAGCTGCAGGTGAATCTGGTCATGCTGCTCAGCTATGTTATGAACTTCAGTTTAATGGTTTCGATGACTGGTTTCTTCCTTCGAGTCTGGAACTTCAGGAGATGGCTGTGGAGTTAAAGTCCAAGGAGGGCAACATTGGTGATTTTATTTATCGCAACTACTGGAGTTCTACCGCGTCCATGGGAGGCTTTGATACATTGGCTGATGCTTATCATTTTAACATGAATGCTTTAAGTCCTCAGCAAAGAGACAGTAAATACTGGGTCCGCGCAGTCCGTGTTTTCTGAGGATCAGGGGGAGGGTTATTTGATTCACTTACAAAATGCGGACAGGTGAGGGTTACGTAATTAATGTATTTTGTATTTAACTTGCTTATAAACGAAGAGATGTCCCCTGTTTTTCTTGCCATATCGGACAATTGATTAAATATGGATTATGCGGTATCCTTGCCTTGTATTTTTGTTTCTCCTTTATTTAGAGATTTGGGCAAGGACTACTCTAATTTCTATCATAAAGAGAGACTTTCTTTTATTTTCTATTTTATTTAGTTCTATAGCTTTTGTTTTTGACATCTTAGATAATTTTTATGCAACATTAGTGTATTTAAATATATCATAATTAGAGGTGGTTTTGATTAGATGAAAGGCTTTAAGGGTAAAAAAAATGCAGATAAACCTTATTACCTGCAGGCATTGTATGCTATTTTTACTTTTTAAATTAAGTAGTAAACTTATTTTTATTATTCTTTGTTTTCTACTTAAAAGTCCAGGTCGAAGTCTTCTTCATCGAAATCAAATTCTTCGTCCCATTCTTCATCCCAGTCTTCGTCCCAATCCATGATGTCATCCCAGTCAAAATCTAAGTCCAGGTCAGTCACAAACCATTTACCATCTCTCTTGGTGAGTTCCAGAATATAATCAAAAGTGAAGCTTTCTTCTTCATCAAGCCATTCTTCAGTTACTTTAACGGTTGAAGTACCACTGGTATCGCTGGTCTCTTCAACGCTAAGGATTTCATAAGACTGTATGCTTTCTTCCTCGTCAAAATAAAATTCATCTCTGTCTTCACCAGTTAATTCAGCAAGTTTGTCGGCATCTTCTTTTTGCAGAGCTTCCATAAAGGCTTTAGTTACGCTTTCAGCTGAAGCCTGGTCACCGCTGGCGTCACAACCGCCAATCACTGCAAGTGCTACCAGCATAATGTACTGCCCCCCATTGTCAAGACACGTTTTAAGAAATTTAAGTTAAGCTCCTTTCTTTTTAGTTTGTATTTAAGCAGCTACATGCAGCTTGCTTTC
>SL_8KL_010_SEDDRAFT_10002891_pt1 | contig 14320 bp, 10 predicted proteins | sample SodLakKL_010_SED_4_FD_11160 | JGI IMG/M metagenome (IMG submission 11160) | reverse complement strand
AATACTACCATAAGTATCGTTCCTGTTGGTTATGCTGACGGATTGAACCGTAAACTGGGAAACGGAAATGGAAATTTATTGGTTAAAAACCGGCTGGCACCAATAATAGGGAATATTTGCATGGATATGTGCATTATAGACATCACCGGCATTGATGCAAAAGAAGGTGATGAAGTAATAATATTCGGAGAAAAGCCTTCAATAAACCATATAGCCAAAAATCTCGACACCATCCCCTACGAAATACTAACCAACGTCTCAGCAAGGGTTAAAAGGGTATATTACCAGGAATAGTGAGCGGTGAAAGAAAAGTTGAGTAGTACCGCTATTTAACAATGCAACATTTCAAAAATAATTGTAACAAATATCATAATTGATATTTTTTATTTTTACATTTTTTATTAATTTTACGCTATATTATAAAAATTGTTTGTCTTTTTAGAAACAAAATTAAATAATAACACTTATTCCTATAACTTACTGGGTGCTCGTCAAAAAACTTTGTTCGAGGTTAACGAGTCAATTGCAAATTATTATAACTTTTATTTTAATTATTTCATGTTGAACCAAATACAATTAAATGGAAAAAGCCTGAAAAAATCATTCAAAACAAGTTTTTTACCATAGGATCTTTTACCTGTGTATAGTAGATTAGCAAACAACCAATGTAAAACACGTCCTGCAAAACGGGATATGTTTAAAATTAAATTAAATCAAAACAAAAAGGAAAATTTAATTACAAACTAAAACAAAACAAAACATGAAGCGAATTGCAATTTTATTATTAATGCTGTTCGTGATTCTTGGCACAAAAGCATTAGGACAGGAAATCACGGTTACAGGTACAGTTACGGATGCTGAGGATGGCGAAACACTTCCCGGAGTATCCGTTGTAATTCAAGGTACTACAATAGGTACCACAACCAATGCTGAGGGGTATTATGAACTTCATAATGTTCCCGAGGATGCTGTATTAGAATTTTCATTTATAGGTATGATAAAAGAAGAGGTGCCTGTTGAGGGTCGTTCTGCTATTGATGTAGAATTGGTTCCCGAACTGGTAGCGCTCGAAGAGGTGATAGTTGTTGCCTATGGTACCACCCAAAGGGAATCTTTTACAGGTGTAGCGGACCAAATTAGCTCAGACCGCATTGAAAGACGCGAGGTATCTGATGTTTCAAGAGCGCTAGAGGGTCAGGCACCGGGGATCCAGGTAACCAGTGGTGGAGGACAACCCGGGTCGGGTCTTGATATACGCCTTCGTGGTTTCGGATCCATGTCTGCATCAAATGAACCATTGTTTGTAGTAGACGGCGCTCCCTATGACGGAGAGTTAAGCGATCTCAATCCTAATGATATCGAAAGCATCTCTGTTTTACGTGATGCTGCAGCCGCTGCTTTATACGGTGCAAGGGGTGCAAACGGCGTTGTTATGATTACCACAAAAACCGGTGCAGACCGTCCGCCGGAGGTAAGCTTCTCGGCAAGAATGGGTACTATCGACCGTGCTTTACCGGAATATCCGAGGCTTAGCACCGACGAGTGGATGTTAGCAAAATTTGAGTCCGTTCGCAATTCTAATATAGCAAACGGAGATGTAGAAGCAGCAAATCAAGTGACACCAGATCGACTTTATTCTGACTTAGGTCGTTATAACCCATACAACATGGAATATGAAGATCTGTTTATAATAGATGACCAAAATCCATGGTTGGTAGAGTTTAACCCCAACGCCGAGCTACAATATGATGAAGATTTCTCAGATTATCTTTTACGTACAGCTATGCGCCAGGAATACGACTTTAACGTATCAGGTGGCACGGAAATTAGCGATTACTACGTATCCCTGGGATATCTCAATGAAGAAGGGATGGCTATAACATCAGGCTATGACAGAATTTCAGCACGTGTAAACCTTAACACACAACCTGTTGATTGGTTTGAAACAGGGTTGAACTTAAGCGGTTCGGCCTCTCATTACAATCACCTTCTTGCTCAAGGAACCTATATTACCAATCCATTTTTCTTCCAAAGAGGTATGGGGCCAATTTACCCGGTATTTCTAAAAGATGAAGATGGTAATGATATCCTTGACGAAGACGGTAATAAAATATATGACTGGGGTATTAGCGAAGGACCACAAGGCGAAAGACCAATTTGGGGTAATTATAACCTTGCTGCATCACTAGAAATGGATGACCGTTCGTATGATCAGGAAAGTGTTAGCGCCCGTACATTTATGCAATTCAATATTATGGAAGGCCTTAACTTTCGCACTACATTAAGTGCAGATTACTACAGCAGATATCAAACTGTATTCCAAAACCCCGATTATGGTGATGCCGGGCCTGTAGGTGGACGCGGAACAAAAGCACATACTCGTAACCTAAGCGTCACGTTCAACCAGATATTAAACTACAACCGCACTTTTGCCGATCTTCACAATTTTGAATTCCTTGCAGGTCACGAAGCCTACATGATGAACCAAAACTATGCTTCAGCCCAAAGAATTGGATTCCCGGTTCCCGGAATTACCGAAATTGGCATTGCCACAGTAATGGATGGATCAACATCATATGCGCACGAATATACTATCGAATCTTACTTTTCACGTTTAAGCTATGACTACGACAACAGGTATTACTTGTCAGGTAGTTATCGCAGCGACGGTTCTTCTCGCTTCCATGAAGATGTTCGCTGGGGTAATTTCTACTCAATAGGTGCTTCATGGAGAGTTACCCAGGAAGACTTCATGCAAGGCATTGACTGGCTGGATAACTTACGAGTAAAGTTTAGCTATGGTGAGCAAGGAAACGACCAGCTTCCAACTTACTATGCATGGCAAAGCTTTTACGACTTAGGATTCTCTAATCACGACCGCGCAGGTGGTCTATACGAATCGCACGCTAACAAAAACCTGGTATGGGAGTCTAGCCAAAATCTAAACACAGGTCTTGACTTCCGCGTATTTGACATGGTAACCGTTGAGGCAGACTACTTCATACGTCGTTCATCAGACCTGCTGATGGGAGTACCACTTCCTTATTCAACAGGCGTTCCTGAAATAGACATGAACGTAGGTGCTATGGAAAATACAGGTATTGAGTTACGAACTGTTATTGACATTTTACAGCAAACTGATCTACGCTGGAGCTTTGACTTCAACTTAACACACTTGCAAAACGAAATAACAGATATGCCAGAAGATCTTGAAGGAACAATAGTTGGCACACATAGATGGGAAACCGGCCGTTCATATTATGAATACTACCTACGTCAAGTATCTCACATCGATGAAGAAACTGGCCAGACAATGTTCTTCTATGACGATGAAGATGGTAATAAAGAAACAACTCCTGATGGTGACAGGGCAGACAGGTACTTTGTTGACGCAACTCCTATTCCGGACTTATTTGGCGCTTTCACTAACAACCTGGCTTATGGCAACTGGGATCTCTCCTTTATGTTTACTTATGGTATAGGTGGTAAATCTTATGACAACGTCTATAGCAGTCTAATGCATGAAGGTAATCTTGGATACCATATGCATAAAGATCTAGCTGATCGCTGGAGAAGCCCCGGTGATGAAACCGATATTCCTAAAACAGAGTTTGGAAATCCTCATTTGTTTTACGGCTCAGACATGTACCTCAGAGATATGACTTACATCGCACTGAGAAACCTTACACTGGGTTATACCTTACCACAAAACATTTCAGAGCAAATTGGAATTAACAATTTGAGACTATTTGTAGCTGGTGAGAACCTGGGTATCTGGAACGAAAACGAAGGCATGGATCCTCAGCATAACTTTTCAGGGGTTACAGACCACACGTACGTTCCTGTCAGGAATATCACTTTCGGTGTTAATTTGCAGTTTTAATAATTTTAAAAAAGGACTAATATGAAAATTAAAAATATAATATTAAGCTTTGTAATGCTCAGTTTTATCCTGGGCAGTTGTGAAAAAGACTTCCTCGAAACAGCACCGACAGATAGATTATCATCGGACGTCTTGTTTGATTCTTACGACGGTGCCTGGATAGCTATGGATGGCGTTTATCGAATGTTTTATATATACGACAATAGTTATGATGATGATAATATGTTAGGTCATCATGGTACCGGGTATCTTGGCAACGTGCTGGATATTACACTAATGGGCGAAGATATGCCAATGGCCGGACGTGGTTTTGGATGGTATGACGGTCAGTATGGCTGGAGAGCTCATAGAGTAGCTACCGGCAATGTACTTACAGGTAGGTGGTATTTTTTCTATAACTTTATCAACCAGAACAATAACATCATAAATAATATCGCTCAAGTAGAAGACGCCACACAATCAGAACTTGACCATATTAAAGCACAAGCTTTAACTATGAGAGCCTTAGGTTATTACTGGCTGGCACTAAAGCATGCAAAACCTTATCATGAAGGCAGAGACAACCCAGGCGTACCAATTTACACAGAACCACAACAGACAGGAAACCCAAGGGCAACTGTAGGTGAAGTTTACGACAGGATTGTTGATGATCTTGATGAGGCAATAGATCTGTTCGAGGCATCGAATATGCCCAGAGAGCACGAGTCTCACGCTACAATCGACGTAGCTCACGGCTTAGCTGCCAGGAATGCCTTAGCAATGAATGAGTATGAAACTGCCGTTGAGCATGCACAATATGTGATCGATAATTCCGGTGCCAGCTTATTTACCATAGATGACTTTGCTGAAGAACCGCATATGCTTTTGAATGACAGAAGCGAAAGTGAAATGCTTTGGGCAGTTCACATAACCAGTGAACAATCGCCAGGTTTTGCTGCATACCATGACCATCTGGATTCACGATTCATGACATATGCTCAGCTGGGTGCGCAAAAACTTATAAATGCGGAGCTCTACGAAGGAATGGCTGACACGGATGCAAGAAAAAACTGGTGGGTTGATCCGGAGGAAGCTGTTGAAGATCATCCTCATTTTATCGCTTACAATAATCAGAAGCTAATGTTACCAAACATAGGAGATTATACCACAGATGCTCCTTTGATGAGGCTTTCTGAAATGTACCTTGCAAAAGCAGAAGGCTTGGCAAGAGGTACGGGAAGCGATGATGATGCAGCACAAGCTCTCTACGACTATATGTCAAGCAGGGACCCTGATTATGAAATTTCAGATAACACAGGGCACGACCTTATAGAAGAGATCATGTTCCATCGCCGTATTGAACTCTGGGGTGAAGGTTTCAGATTCTTTGACCTTAAACGGTCCGGTGAAGATCTTGTAAGAACAGTAGACCAGGGGCACCAACCGGGAATTGCTGACCGCATGCATGAACCTGCCGGTTCGGATTCATGGCAATGGCTAATACCGCAAGATGAAATTGATGCAAATGATCAAATTTCATCAGGCGACCAAAATCCATAAAAAGAATTATTCTTAAACAAAAAAGGGTGTTGCTTTTTCCGCAACACCCTTTTTTACTTTTTACTTTTCAACCAAATCAACCATTCAACCACTCAATCATTCAACTTTCAGCTTTCTACCCATAAATCCAATTCCTCAACATAACACTACCCCACCTGGTCATTATAGATTCAGGGTGAAATTGCACACCACTGATATCGTATTTGTTATGACTGATTGCCATAATATGACCTTCATCGTCAATTGCAGTAATAGTAAAACAATCAGGAAGTGTTGCTTTTTTGATAACCCATGAATGATACCTGCCCGACTGAAATGTTTTTGGTATATTTCTGAATAAAACTCCATCTGAATCAACAATATGTGTGTCTATTTGCTTGCCATGCATTACATCTTCAAGATTCTGTAATTCGGCGCCAAAAACCTCCCCTACAGCCTGATGTCCAAGACAAACACCCAATATGCATTTGCTTTCTTTATAAGTTTCAATTACCTCGCATGTAATACCGGCTTCGCTTGGCAAACCGGGACCAGGTGATAAAATAATCTTATCATAACACTCCAAATCGCTAATATTTATCTTATCATTACGAAATACTTTAATATCGTCTTCAGGCTGAAGTTCAGCCTCAATCAAATGATAAAGATTATAGGTAAAAGAATCATAATTGTCTATAATAATAATTTGCATTGATAAATGTTTAAATTAAATTTGCAGTAAATTTATGAATTAAAATTGAGTCCGGTATAAAAACACACCTATTGCTTATACTATGAAACATTTAATTTTTTACAATATTGATAATCAGCGATTTCATTTGTGTAAATTTGTGAATAATTTGTGGTAACCCCGTTGGATGTTTTCTTTTTCAACTTATTCTTTTTTTATTAGATTATCCAACAGGGTAAATTTTTGGATAAAGACTTTTTAAACCGGACTCTAAATTAAAAAAATTAATTTCAAAAAAAATGAAACAAGCAGTAAACACAGACAAAGCGCCTGAACCCATAGGTCCATATAATCAGGCGGTAAAAGCCGGAAGCACCCTGTATATATCAGGCCAGGTTCCACTTAACCCTGAAACCGGAAATATCGAAACAAAAGATGTACAAGAACAAACAAGGTTGGTAATGCAACACATACAATCCATCCTTGAAAAAGCTGAAATGGAATTTTCGCACATCGTTAAGTGCAGTATCTTTATTACTGACATGAAAAACTTCCCTCAAATCAATGAGATTTATGGAAGCTTTTTCGACGAAAGCTTCCCTGCAAGGGAAACAATAGCAGTTGTCGGCTTACCCAAGGGAGCTGATGTGGAAATAAGCTGTATAGCAGTTAAGTAGTATCTTCCTTTTTAAGTTTTTTCTTTTTATGTAACAGATGCATTATTCTTCCTAAAAAGAAGCCTAATAAAAAAACTATTACAATAACTAAAAACAAAGGGCCTTCAACTTTAAGAAAAAGGAAGTTGATCTCTGTTACTACATTATTTTGGATAGCAAATATTGCGGCTAATACAACTATCAATATTGCTAATACCCATGCAAAAGTCTTGTTTTTCTTTTGTTTATCTTGTTCCATAATTTAATTATTATTGTTTGTTGTTTCAAATATAATAATAATTCACTAGTGGCTTGCCACAAAGTGTTCGCAATTTAAATAAATTGAACATCAATACAGATATCTAAAAAGCATTTTTTTACGCTAAGAAAATATGTAAAAGAATGTAAGAAAGTATCACACAAAAAAATCACGCAAAGCCGCAAGGACGCCAAGGGAAAAATCATAAATGATTTTTCCATCTTTGCGTACTTTTTAAATGCAACTATATTAATACAACCCATTAAAAATACTAAAATCAGAGTTTTGTGCTAAAAACTAAGCTATTTTTACTTTGTGGCTTGGCGCCTTTGCGTGAGATTTATATATTTAGAAATATTTATATAAGATAGATTAATAACCAGCGTTTTGTAATTATTATATAGGAGACACAAAAACTCTAAGAAATACTAAGAACAACATGCTAAAAACCATCTCTTTGAGTTATTTCACTTCGTTCAATACAAGCTTTGAGCCTTTGAGTCACTTAGACAAGCTCAGTGCATGCTTTGTGGCTATAATTAATTATATTTTATAATCACTTAATTTTAATTTCGATTGTTAAAAAATTAAACCATTTATTTATTAAATTGTCTTATTTTTATACAAATCAATAACTAGTTTTAAATAAAAATTGTATGACATGACCGGTAAATTCAAATTTATTGCAATTATTTTCACCCTTTTTATAACGGGATCGATATTTTCTCAATCGCCCTCTTATGAATTTTCAAAAGAGGAGATAATAGAGCGTCTTAAAAAAGACATTGAAACATTAGCCTCGGAAGAATTCGAGGGACGCGAGGCGGGCACTCCCGGAGAAGAGTTAACTGTGGAGTACATCAAGGAACGATTCAAAAACATAAGTGTAAAACCACTTTTTGACGGTTCTTATTTTCAAAACTTCGAATTTCATGGAGCATGGTCTTATGCAGAAGACAACACCCTTCAGATTGGTGATATTAAATACGAGCCGGGTGAAGACTTCTTCCCGATGGTAGCCTCCGGCGATACTTCAGCTACCCAAAAGCCGGTATATGTAGAATATGGCTTTAAAGACGAGGAGTTCCAATGGAATGATTATGAAAATTTAGATAATCTTGAAGGAAAAATATTTGTTATGGAATACTTCCTTCCGGATGCACTTTATGAAAAACTTGAAATCACGACAAATGTAGCCATTCAAGAGAAAGTCGCAATCGCAATTGAAAAAGGTGCCGGTGGAATAATTTTTGTAAATACGCTTAGACCTGAAGATGATCCACATATCAGTTTGAGGAGACGTACTGAAAGACACGAGACTCCAATAGCCTTTGCAGGTATCAATGTATACAAACATCTTGAAGAACAAGAGTTTAATGAAGAGGTCACTCTTAGTGTGGAACTAACACGCGATACGCACACCGGCACTAATGTTGCAGGATATATTGATAATGATGCTGCCACTACGGTGGTAATCGGGGGACATCATGACCACCTGGGTTATGGTGGACTTTCTTCACGTCACCAAGGTGAACAAAAAATTCACTACGGAGCCGATGACAATGCTTCCGGCGTAGCAGGGGTATTTGAAGCAGCCAGATATATCAAAGAACAGGATTGGGATGGAAATAATTATCTTTTTATAACTTTCTCGGCAGAAGAAAAAGGTTTACTGGGTAGTAGGCATTTTACAGAGAGTGGTGAATATGATATGGATCGTGTAAATTATATGTTTAATTATGACATGATAGGTAGAATGGAAGACGAAAATCTTGTACTCATTGGCACAGGAACAAGCCCTACATGGGAAGAAATTATTACTGAAACAAAACCGGAACATTTTAATATCAGAATGGTTTCATCGGGTATGGGGGGTTCTGATCACACTGCTTTCTATCTCCAGGACATCCCTGTAATCTTCTTCTTTACAGGTATTCATGACGACTATCATGCTCCGGGCGACACCCCTAATAAGATAAACTACGAAGGCCAAAAGAAAATACTTAAGTTAAGCTGGGAATTGATAGAACAACTTGACCAACAAGAAAGACTTGAGTTTACTGAAACACCCGTAGATGAATCACGAAGGCGCCGCCCCGAAGTTGTCACTTTAGGTATAATGCCTGATCACGCCTATGATGATAAAGATGGACTTAAAGTCCAAAAAGTTATGGAAGATGAACCGGCATACAAAGGTGGAATAAAAGATGAAGATATAATTATTTCACTCAATGACAAAGATATAACAGACATACATTCATATATGCAAGCACTGGAAAACTTCGAAGAGGGTGACAAAGTAACCATAACCCTAATGCGGGAGAAAGAAGAAGTTGAGGTGGAAGTGGAATTTTAACAATAAAATACTCCAATAGTTGTTAATCCATTTCCATCTTAATAACCAATATACCTAATTTTCTGTCAAGACCCATCACAGGGTTGATGAATTCAATGCTGTCTGCATCAACTTCAGTTGTAAGTTCATCAACCCTGTATGAATCTTCATCGCCTACAACATTTCCCTCGTCCCTTTTATCGGTTGATATTATAATAGTATAATCCTCCGGTTCTATAAGCTGAACTTTTATAATACCAGGTTCCTTAACAAAATCATTAAAGAAATGATTAACCTGTTCAGTGTTTTCACGAAGCATCTCACTTCTGACCGCCCAGCTAAAAACCTTGGTTGTCTGCTTCATGTTGGTAACTGTAAGACTGTCAATACTGGCATCATAATCTGAAACCAATTGATTGAGTTGCTTTTCATGAGACCTTTCAATGGAATTTATCCTGGAATTTGACCAGATAAACACCACAATGATTGCAAGCACAAGTAACAGCACTATAATGTGCCTCTTAATAAACCTGGAAATCCAGCTTCCGGATTTATCTTCATCTTTTAAATTGTTATTTTCCTTATTTTCTTCCATTTTGTATTATGTTTTAATTAAAAAATCTTATATGTTGGTTTAGTATTTTAAAATATAACAGTTTATTAAATTTTGAGGGAATTAATTATTAAGGGCTAAAAACCACCTTAAAGATAAGTATATTTACAAATAATTCTAAATAAAAATTTAAAAATATTTAAGCCAATAATATAAATAATGTGTTTTTTAAAAAAATAACCATCTAAGCTCGTTTTATATATATTTGCCATAATAATTTGACACTCCTGTTGTAATTTTTTTGTCGTATTTAAGCAGGAGTTTTAATAAAGTCCGAAATAAAAGAATTAAGAGACACTTAAACTTTCAACCTTGTAAACATAAATAAACGTAACGCCAAATATTAACGCCATTATAGATAAATGAACATAAAAAATACTTTCGAAAATTGGGTTTTTAAAGCCAGGTATGTTTTCTACGTTGACAGAAAACATGTCAACTTAAATGCTTGTCCTGTTAAACCTGATAATGTAAAAGTTGAGTTTTTTGATTTTAATACTCATACAAAGAATGATTTATACAATAACCTTAGACAAATAATTCCCAGCAATGAATATTTTTTGAACAGATACACAAACAGGTACGATAATAATGAACACTGGGATGTAATATTTCTTTATTACGATAATGTTCCCGTTGGGTGTTACTGGATTTTAAATATCCCTCATGACAATTTTATTTTTGATAGTTTTGTTCACGACTCAAGTCAAATACTGGTAGGAAGTTCTTATGTTGTATATAAACACAGGGGGAAAGGCTTTAAAAAATTTATGATAAAAAAAGCTATGGAATATATTTTTGAAAATTATAAAGACAAAACACCAGTATCAATAGTAGAAAAAACTAATAAAAGCTCAGCTAAAAGTAATTTTTCCATGGGATTTAAAATATATGGCATGAATTATTTGATTAAATTCTTAAAACGCAACATTATATCTATATTTATAACACGTGGTAAAACCCGGAAGATATGGTTAGTACCAAGATATACGCAAAAATTATACTAAATTGTTAATCAGATTTATAAAAGACACATTCAAAAGCAGCTTTGCCAAAAGCGCTGCAATAATTGCCGGAGGAACAGCAATAGCCCAGTTGCTTAATGCAGCATTCTATCCTGTAATTACGCGTTTATACTCACCTGACGAGTTCGGCATGTTTACTGTTTTCTTATCTACCCTGGGAATACTTGTAATTATAGGCTCATTAAGATATGAAAACAGTATACCGATAGCTGATGATAACGTAAAGGCGATCAACTCATTTGCATTAAGCTTTATTATAGCAATAATTTTATCGGCTCTTATAACATTGATATTATTGATTTTTGGTGAAAGGATCTTCAGCTATTTTGATGCAGAAGCTTTATATGATTATAAATATTATATACCACTAGGTTTCTTTTTGGCCGTTTTATGTAATGTGTTAATGCAATGGGCTTTCAGAAAGAAAAACTTTAAAGGTATATCACAGACAAAGATCAGCAGAAGCTCTGCCATGAATGTAACACAAGTAGGGTTGGGTCTGATAAATTTTGGGCCGTTAGGTTTAATTTTGGGCAAAATTTTAGGTGAAACATCAGGCTCAGCAACCCTGGGCTTATCATTATTAAAAAAAGACAACCATTTACTCTCATATATCAGCTTTGAAAAAATTAAATGGTCTGCAAGACGCTATATTAAATTTCCTTTTTTCTCTGCCCCATCCCAACTATTTAACAAAGCCGGAATTGAACTCCCCGTATTTTTTATTACTTCACTCTATGGTAGCACGGTGGTCGGATTATATGGATTAGCTCATATAATAGTCAACTTACCAATTGTTCTTATAGGAGTATCTGTGGGAGATGTTTTTTATGCAGAAGCAGCAAGTACAGGCAGAAAAGATCCCTCAAAGCTAAAAGATTTATCCGGTAAGCTATTAAAAAGATTAGCAATAATAGGACTATTACCTACCATCATTCTTTTGTTCTTCGGACCATTTTTGTTTGGTTTTGTTTTTGGGCCTGACTGGCATGAAGCCGGCATATATGCCAGGATAATATCTTTGCTTGTTTTTGCAAGATTGGTCTTTACTCCCATCAGCCGTATATTCTTTGTCTTTGAAAAGCAAAAACAAGCTTTGATTTTAAACTTTATCCGGGTTATTTTGGTTTTGTTTACTTTTGCCGCAGCAGGATTCTTTGATTTTAGCTCATACTTAGCAGTAGGATTATATTCATTTTTTATGATTTTGACTTATTTGGCAGCTTATTTCTATGCACAAAAAATTATTACTGATCAAATTAAAAAGTTATAATTAGCTTTTTTGAGTTCGACCTGAAAAATTTCGATGGATGATAATATTTTAAAAATAACAACTAATCGTTACTATTTTTAAATATTTCAATTAAATTAAAAATATATGCCTAAATACCTGATTTTAGAGCCTGAGTTAGACCAGTCAATAAGTATTGCGAAAATTTTAAAAAAAAATCTTCCTAAGGTTAAAATATATGGTGGATACATAAAAAGATTAAACAAACTAAGCTTTTTTATAAATAAGTCTTCTTATTTTGATGCTTATGTAGAAGTTGATTATTCAAATCGTGAGTTTTTCAACAAATTTGACATAGTAATACCAACGGGGGCTGATTCTACTGAGAGGTATTTAAAGCTATTTAATCCCATACAATTAGGTGATGTTGTTTTTTCAGCTAAGAACCTGATCACAGCTCAGAAAAAAGAAATGCACAAAATTGTTAATAAACTTGATGTTCCGCACCCCCAAACATTCTACTCCTATAAAGAAGTCAATTATTATCCTGTTTTCTATAAAAATGCATACGAAAATACACCGCGCAAAACCAACGGGTTAATTAAAAATGAATCACAATTAAGAAAAATAGATTTTAGAAAATTTCTAATACAGGAATATATTAAAGGCAATTCAACTTTTGGTGTTGCATTCATAGCACATGAAGGTGATTTAGTTTGCTCAACCATTCATGAAGAAAAGCTAAGCTTCCCTTTAACAGGAGGAAGTGCAGCAATAATCTCAAGAATCCATAATGAGAGGTTAATCGATCTTACACAAAAAATTATAAAACATATCCAATATTCAGGATGGGGGCTGGCAGAATTTAAATATTGCCAAAAAAGAAAAGACTTTGTTTTTATGGAAATAAATCCAAAATTTTGGGCTTCTATTGATTTTTCTTTGATTAATAATAAGGATTTTGCGCATCGTTTGTTTAATTTAAAATTGTATTCAAAACCAAATAAATCCGCAGTCTATCTTCACCGCCTCCTGGGCTTATTTTTCTTTCAATACGCAAAATTTTTGCCGCATATCTTAAAAGCCAAAAAAATCATAATTTCCTGGAAAAAGATAATATTTTATTTTTTCAAAAAATTCATTCCTGTATAGTTGTATGATTGGTATACCATACATATACTTATTCTTTGTCCTTTATATTAATAAAATAGTTAGTTCTTTTTTTGAGATGCTAAGTGTTTTTTGTTTTTTTATTCCTCGCAAAAGACGCAAAATTAAATACACGCAAAAAACGCAAAGACATTGACAGAAAAGAAATGGATGCTGACCAATAACAAATGACCATAGAACAACCTATAAACTTTGCTTACTTTTGCGTTTAAACATTTTGCGTGTTTTGCGTGGAACTTCTTCTCATAGCACCTCAAAAAAAAGAATTAACAAATAAAATAACCTTCTTCAATTTCTAAATTTAATTTTAAAGTCATTAATCAAACATTGACACAACATCAATTTTATTTATACCTTAGCATAACAATTTAATTTCCGGGCTTTATCCCGGGCAATTTTCAAGATTGGATAAAAAATGTACAAGATAGACTCGCATTTGCATGTAGACTTTTATGGCTTTGATACTGAAAAAATAATAGAGTACCTCAACTCAAAAAATATTGATAAATGCTGGTTACTTTCATGGGAAGAAATACAACCAGCTGCTGAATATTTATATAAAAACTTGCCAATCAACAACATTCTCGAAGCATATAATTGTTATCCGGACAGGATTGTACCATTTTATGCACCTGACCCTGTAAGAGCAGACTGGCAAAACATTATGGAATATTACCGTTCAAAGGGAGTAAAAGGTTGTGGCGAACTCAAGGTATCATACAAGTGGCTGGATGATGAAATAAAAAATATGCTTGACGGATTAAAAAAGCTCGAAATGCCACTGGTTTTTCATATGGAAGAAAGTAGTTATCCCTTTTTCATAAAACAAAGTAATCTTTTTTATGTTTTTCTGTACAATATATTAAATGGTGCATTTAATGGCATAACCAGGAAGTATATTGAAAAATTTATCAATAAAACAGGCTTTTTTAAAAAAAA
>SL_8KL_010_SEDDRAFT_10002890_pt1 | contig 14322 bp, 15 predicted proteins | sample SodLakKL_010_SED_4_FD_11160 | JGI IMG/M metagenome (IMG submission 11160) | reverse complement strand
TTCTTTTTCCTTTTGGCGGCGTCAATCTGTACAATTATTCGTCACCGTATTAAGATACGCCTCCTCATAATTGCTTGATTTCCTTGCCAAAAGAAAAAACTTCTCGTTTCCGGAAAGAAAACCAATAGTTTCCATCCGGAAAGAAAGACTTTCCGGATGGAAACTATTGTTGCGGAACAGTGATTTTGGGGTAAAAAATATATCAGGAGTGGATGAATGGACATATGCATAGTGGGTACGGGGTATGTGGGCCTGGTTAGTGCAGCCTGCTTCGCGGAGATGGGCAATAATGTATATTGCGTGGATGTAAATCCGGAAGTGGTTGAAACCCTGAACCAGGGACGGGTGCATATATTCGAACCCGGCCTGGAGGAACTGGTGCGCAGAAACAGGGATCAGGGACGGCTGTATTTTACCACGGATATAAGGGAAGGGCTGGATAACTGCCTGTTCGTTTTCATCTGCGTTGGAACTCCTCCCGGTGAGGACGGCCGGGCAGATCTGGGTTTTGTGCGTCAGGTGGCCAGGGATGTGGGCCGCAATATGCAGGACTACAAAATCGTGGTGGACAAGTCCACGGTGCCTGTGGGTACGGCGGATATGGTGCGGGAGCTCATCCAGGCCGAACTGGACAGCAGGGGCCTGGAACTGGAATTCGACGTGGTCTCGAACCCGGAGTTTCTGAAGGAAGGGGATGCGGTTTCCGATTTCATGAAGCCGGACAGGGTAATAGTTGGCACAGACAATATCCGCACTGCTGAGCTTCTGAGAGTGCTTTACTCTCCGTTTGCCCGCAGCCGGGAAAAGATGATGGTCATGGGGGTCCGCAGCGCCGAAATGACCAAGTATGCCGCCAACTGCATGCTGGCCACAAAGATTTCCTTTATCAACGAGATAGCCAATATCTGCGAGAAGGTGGGAGCCGATATAAGCGATGTGCGCAGGGGGATAGGGTCTGATCACCGCATCGGGTATCATTTTATTTATCCCGGGGTTGGTTTTGGCGGCTCCTGTTTTCCCAAGGATGTCTCCGCCCTCATCAACACAGCCCATGAAAAGGAATATAATCCCAGACTCCTCAGTGCTGTGGAGGATGTCAACCGCTCCCAGAAGCAGGTTCTGGCCCGAAAGGTGCTGGAGTATTTTTCCGGGCTGGGAGGAGTGCAGGGCAAGACCCTGGCCATGTGGGGACTGGCCTTCAAGGCCAATACCGACGACGTGCGTGAGGCTCCCTCCCTGGAGATCATAAGAGAACTCACAGCCCGGGGGATGCAGATAAAAGCATATGATCCTCAGGCGGGCAGGAACGCCTCCCGTCTGATGCAGGGCAACTCCGGCGTGGAGGTGCTTGAGGATCAGTATGAAGTTCTCCAGGGCGCCCATGCGCTGGCAGTGGTCACGGAATGGAATCAGTTCAGAAACCCGGATCTGAAGCGTGTAAAATCCCGGTTGCAGTTCCCGGTTATATTTGACGGCCGCAATCTTTATCCCCCACGGATGCTGGAGGAGATGGGATTTTCATATTTCTGCATGGGCAGGCAGCCGGTGTTAAACAGCCTGGGAAGTGATGCAGGAGCGTGAGCTTGAATTTTTTGGGCCCGGATTTTTGAGTGTTTGTGGATTTTTTGCATGCAGACAACAGGGGGCGGGACACTTTTGAAAAAATCAGGCAACAGCGGCAGGCTCAAGCCTGGAGCATGGCGCAAAAGGACTTAACGAGGGGAAAGCTGAAGAGAGCGTTTGGTGGTCGGGATGGCAGGATTCGAACCTGCGGCCTCAGCGTCCCGAACGCTGCGCTCTAGCCAGACTGAGCCACATCCCGACATAAAAAAGAAATATAAAGCAGAGTGGATCAAAAATCAAGACCCTGTAATCTACAAGCCATTCGGCAATCTTTCGGTGTTTTTTCCCGAAAGCACCGGGCGCTCTTTGAAGACTGGCAATAAATTATCCAAGCAGGGCTATGCACAAACAAAATATACAAATCGCCACCAGCAGGAGTTCACACCTAAATGACATCAAGATCGAGAAAGGAGGCCGGCTCCGGTAAAGACCGCAAGATGTCCCGCAGGGATCTTTTCCGGGGCATGTTTCAGCAGTTTCGGGGTGATTCCCTGAAAGAGGAGTCCAGCGGAGTAGATCCGGACATGGTTTATGCGGACAGGCTGTTGAAGGAAGGACAGTACGACAAGGCTGCTCACCTGTACTCCAGAAGACTCAAAAAAGAACCCAGGCAGCTGGAGGCCATGCGCAACATGGGATATTGCCTTTTCATGCAGGGGGATTACTCCGGGGCCAGGAAGGCCTGGGAAAAGCTTCTGGGGTTCAGGCCAAGGGATAATTTTGCCCTGCTGTATACAGGTCTGGCATGCGCCAGCCAGGGGGATGCCAGGGGGGCCCTGGAGAACTGGAGGCTATATTATGATATCCGCAAGCCCCTGGTGCAAAGAGAGATAAATCTCATCCTGGCCAGACAGGAAAGAGGAGAGAGCCTGGAGGCACGGGAAATGGCAGCCTCGGTTCAAGAGGCACTGGAAAAGCAGAAAAAGGCCCGATAAGCTCCATGCTGGGATCCCAGAGACTGTCACCTTGATTCATCATTTCTACCCCATGCCTTAGTTTGTCTTGTCCGATCCGGGATGCTGGTAGTCAGTATCCTGAATATTCAGGGCCAGGTTCACCTTTTGAGCGCCTTCGCTGGCTTTCCACTCGTCATAAATCTCGATCCATTTATCAAAATCCAGGACTTTGCGGTCCAGCTGTTCTTCATGCAGACCGGCCCAGGTATTGAAGAGCTGGATCTCGCCCTTTAATACCCCATGGTCCATGATCCTTGGAACAAAGCCGACATCGTACTTTACTCCGTCAAACTGGTGCATGATGTGTTCGCCTATTGCCTGGCGGCATGATTCGGGGGTTATCTCTTTTTCGCTCAGGGTTCTGGCCAGTGCTGCCAGATGTCCGTATTTTTCCTCCAGCTTCTGGAGCATTTCATCATCCATGTTGAGAAAAAGCCTGCCTTCATCCTCATGGATAAAATAAAATCTGAGCCACAGCTCAAACTGAAACACTCGTGAAAGGTCCCTGATGGCCTCTTTGGTCTTATCTTCACTGGCTTGCATTTAGTACTCCGTATACAACCGATTCGCCTTTTAAAGCTTTTAAGTAGCTGCAATCTAAGTATAATTATTTAAGCGTATTTAACTGTTTTTCTGTCCGAAACCGGAAAAACCTGTCCGGTCATGTTTTATTCGATCACCTTGTAGCCCGCGTTCTCCACCGCCTTTTTTACTGCTGCCATATCAAGATCTTCTCCAGCATCGAAATCAGCCTGACCGTGTTCAAGGCTGACCTGGACATTGGACACTCCAGGCAGGCTGTTCAGGGCATCGGCTACAGCCTTTACGCAATGTCCGCATGACATGCCTTCTATCTTTATTCTGGCCATGATGACCTCCTCATTCATGTTATGCAGCGTGAATCGCTGCATGGTTACAAGTACAAAGAAAAAACCGTACAACACGGACCTGAATGCAAAAACAGGACGAGCAGCTTGCAGATCCAGGCCTTATGTGCAATACATATTGCCTTGATATAATCCCGCGGGTCAAGAGGAAAAAGGTAGACCTGAGACTGAAAGCTCTTTGCTGCAGGCTTGACTTTTTTGCACCCATAAGAGAATATTTCATATTTACTTTCCAGACCTGTTTTGTGGAACACTGACCAGGTCTGCAGCAGGAGATCTGTATGCCGGTATTGGTAGTAAATGTGGACCACGTGGCCACTCTAAGGCAGGCCAGAATGGGCAACGAGCCCGAGCCGGTCACTGCGGCCCATCTGGCGGAACTGGGCGGAGCTCAGGGCATAATAGTCCATCTGCGGGAGGACCGCAGGCATATTCAGGACCGTGATCTGAGGCTGCTAAAATCTACTCTCACAGCCAATCTGCACCTGGAAATGGCCGCTACAGAGGAGATGCAGGGCATCGCCCTGGATGTGCAGCCGCACATGGTCTGTCTGGTACCGGAAAAGCGCGAGGAGCTGACCACCGAAGGAGGCCTGGAATGCAGAGGGCGTGAAGATTTTATCAAAAATTACCTGGCCGGGTTCAGGGAAAGAAATATCCATACCAGCCTGTTTATAGACGCGGACCAGGACCAGATAGAAGCCGCGGCTTCAACCGGTACTGAATACATAGAGATTCACACCGGACATTATGCAGATGCCCTGGATACTCCGGCAAAAAAGACCGAGCTGGAGAAAATCCTGGCGGGGATCAGGCATGCCCATTCCCTGGGTCTTAAGGTCAATCTGGGACACGGGCTTAACTACCAGAACATCCTGGCTTTTGCCGGAGTGGAACATATTTGCGAGTACTCCATCGGCCACAGCATAATAGCCAGGGCAGTGATGGTGGGAATGACCAGGGCGGTGGAACAGATGAACGAGATAATCCGAGGTCTTGCAAGATAGTCTTTTATTTTCCCTGGGTTCAGCATGCGGAAAAAAGGCTTTCCAGATGGAAACAAACCAGCTTGAATGGATAACGACTGAAAAACTCGGTTTTGGATAATATGTTTTAATATCATCAGGAGAAAGGCATTATGTATCTTCCCCTGCCCACTCCACGGGAAATGGCTGCCTGGGACAAGAGAAGCATGGATGAATTCGATCTCAGGCCGGAACTGCTAATGGAGAACGCCAGCCGCGAGGCCTTTGCTCAGATCAAAAGCAGATTTTCGGATCTTTCCGGGCGTACCGCTCTGATTTTCGCAGGCTCCGGCAATAACGGCGGGGATGCCTTTGCCCTGGCCAGGCACCTGTGGAACAGCGGAGTCAAGGTCATGACTCTGCACTCCAAAAGGCTCAAAGAATATGACGGTGCCACCGGGTATCACCTGTCAGTATTGCGCAAGCTGGAAATCCCCTACGCGCATCTTTCTGAATACAACCTGGATTTTATCAAGGATGTGGATATCATTGTTGATGGCCTGCTGGGGACAGGTTTTACAGGAGAGCTAAGCCAGGATTGCGTACGCTATATAAAGGCCATCAACAAGGTGGGGGCCAGGGCTTATGTAATTTCTCTGGACATACCTTCCGGTATTGACGGCATCACGGGCAAACCCAGTCCGGTGGCGGTCAAAGCCGATGATACCGTGGCCTTTGAAGAGGCCAAGCTGGGCCTTATGCAGCCTGAGGCCAGAGAGTACGTGGGTTGCCTGAGCATAAAAAAAATCGGCATTCCGCAGAGCGTAAAAGAAGACAGTCCTCCAAAGCATTATGTCCTGGATATCGATATCCTGAACAGACTGGAGCCCCCCAAGCGGACCATGCACAAGGGAGAAGGAGGACACGTTCTGGTCCTGGGCGGGTCCCAGTCCCTTTCTGGAGCGGCAATTCTGACCTGCCTGGGAGCCCTTCGAGCCGGTGCCGGGCTGGTGACCCTGGCCTGCCCGGCCGATCTTGCCCGGCAGATCAGGTGCGGCTGGCCTGAGATCATGACGATGCCTCTGGGTGAAGGCTTTAATTGGCGCCGGGAAATGTTCAGCCAGCTCAAGGACGAAATGACCCGTTTCGACTCGGTGGTGGTGGGCCCGGGAATGGGCCGGGACGACGACACCAGAGGGTTTTTTTGTGACTACCTGGAGAATGTGCACCCCAGGACCCTTTTTGACGCTGATGCCCTGTATTTTCTTGCCGGGGACAATTCACTCATGAGCAGGCTCTCCGGGTCCAGCGAGGTTATCCTGACTCCTCATCCCGGGGAGATGTCCAGGTTTTTCGGCGTTTCCGCCGCCCGGATCAACCAGGACAGAAGCAGCTACGTCCTGGAATTCTCCGCCAGATTCAGGGTCAATCTGGTGCTCAAAGGAGCATCTACGCTTATTGCCGGTGTTGACCAGCATTTCTATATTTCACCCTTTGCCACCTCCACTCTAGCCGTGGGAGGATCGGGTGATGTCCTGGCCGGCATTATCGGCAGTCTCATGGCTCAGAACCTGAGCACTCTGGATGCGGCCAGTCTGGGAGTATACTGGCATGGCCTGTCCGGCAAGGAACTGGAGAAGGTTTATCCTTTCAGGGGCAACATGGCCAGGGAGATCGCGGACACTCTTCCAGCGGTGCTGTCCAGATACAAGGGCAAGAAGCGCGAGGACAAGGTTTTTTTCTTCTGTTAGAATCATACGTCAACCAACGGGGTGAAAATGACTACCGCTGAAGACTTGATGACCAGGAACCCCATCAGGGTGCATCCGGATACGGACATATCCGAGGCAATTCATTTGCTTTTGGAGAAAAATATCAACGGGATCCCGGTGGTGGATCAGGAAGACAATCTGGTGGGTATAATCTGCCAGAGCGACCTGGTGGCCATGCAGAAAAAGATCCCTTTACCGTCCATGTTCACTGTGCTGGACAGCATTCTTCCCCTCAGCTCGACAGCAAAAATGGACAGGGAAATCAAGAAAATTGCAGCCACCAGAGTTGAAGATGCCATGACCCATGATCCCCTGGCGGTAAAAAGGGACACTTCTCTGGAAGATCTGGCCGAGATCATGGTCGACAAAAAGTATCATACTCTGCCTGTGACCGAAGAGGGCAAGCTGGTAGGCGTGGTGGGCAAGGCCGATGTTCTGAAGACCCTGGTGGGCTCCAGGGACCAGGAGTAGCCGGCTGGTTGTTGACGTGTCCTCCGGTATCTCTTTAATTTTGCCTGATGAGGCTTCCACTCTGGAGCTGGGCAGAAAAATGGGGCTTTTTTTTACCAGCCGTGATTTTTTCCCGGCAGTACTTTTTTACGGTGAGCTGGGAACGGGCAAGACCACCATGATCCGCGGCATTGTTTCCGCTCTGCCCGGCGGCGAACAGGCCCAGGTCAGCAGTCCCAGCTTCAATCTGGCCAATATCTATCCCACCCGTCCCGAGACCTTGCATGTGGATCTATACAGACTGCAGGATACGGGGCCAGACCAGGATGTGGAGGAACTCCTGGCTGGACAGGACCGGCTGACCCTGGTGGAATGGGGGGATTTCCTGTCCGTAAGGCAAAGACCCATGGACAGGGTGGATATCGTTTTGAAATTTTACAACAGCTCAAGAGAGGCTTTGATCACTCTTTACGGGGAAGGGGAAAAGTTAAGGAGCAGCAGTATATGCGGGTGATAGTACAAAAATACGGCGGAACCTCTGTCGCTGATGTGGAATGTATGCTCAAGGTCAGGGAACGGGTGCTCAAGGCCCTGGACAAGGGCTACAAGGTGGTGGTGGTTCTGTCGGCCATGTCCGGGGAGACCGATCGGCTCCTCAACCTGGCCAGGACTTGGTCCAAGCGTCCGGATCCGTCCGAGATGGACGTTATTCTTTCCACAGGGGAACAGACCTCGGTGGCTCTTTTTTCCATGCTGCTCAAGGACTGCGGGGTAAAAGCAAGGTCTTTTCTGGGGTTTCAGATTCCCATCCAGACCGACCGCAGCTTCGGCAAGGCCAGGATACTGGATATTGAAAAGGATAATATTTTTGATATTCTCAAGGATTACGATGTGCTGGCGGTAGCAGGTTTTCAGGGCTGCGACTGTGAAAAGCGTATCACCACCCTGGGCAGGGGAGGTTCAGACACTTCGGCTGTGGCCCTGGCCGCGGCCCTGGATGCCGAGGTCTGCGAAATATACACGGATGTGGACGGGGTGTACACCACCGATCCCAATATCTGCTCCCAGGCCAAAAAGATTAAAAAAATCGCCTACGATGAAATGCTTGAAATGGCCAGCATGGGGGCCAAGGTGCTGCAGATCCGCTCCGTGGAATTTGCCAAGAAGTATAATGTCCCGGTGCATGTACGCTCCACGTTCACACACAACCCGGGAACTCTAGTCGTACAGGAGGATAAGAGCATGGAATCTGCAATGGTCTCAGGCATAGCCTATGACAAGGATCAGGCCAGGATCACCCTGGTGGATGTCGTTGATGCCCCGGGCAGCGCGGCCGCGATTTTCGAGCCCATATCCAGGGCCAATATAGTGGTGGACATGATAGTGCAGAACCCCAGCCGGGAAGGCGGGCGTACGGACATGACCTTCACCGTGCCCAAGAGCAGCAGCGAAGATACCCTGAATATACTGAAGAAGATCAAGAACAAGATCGGGGCCAGGGAGATACTGCACGACGCCAGCGTGGCCAAGGTTTCCGTCATCGGCGTAGGCATGCGCAACCATTCCGGGGTGGCAGCCATTGCTTTTTCCGCCCTGAAGAAGGAAAATATCAATATCAAGATCATCAGTACGTCCGAGATAAAGATTTCCTGCCTGATCGAGGAAAAGTATACCGAGCTGGCTGTCCGCACCCTGCACGAGGCTTTCGGCCTGGCGGACACGCAGGATCCCGCAGCCGAGGACAAGGCACAGTGCAAGACAGAGGACAGGTAGTCATGGTTGGGCGCTACAGGCAGGGATCATGAAGATCAAGATGTCAAGGCTGGTTTACGGCTTTGTTGCAGACAAGATAACGTACTGGAATATTTGATTATCATATTGCAGAAAATCAGCAACGAGTAATTTATGTCCAAGATACAGATTTACGACACTACTCTTAGAGACGGCACCCAGGCGGAAGACGTGCATCTTTCCACAGAGGACAAGGTCCGCATCGCACGCAAGCTGGATACTCTGGGTATAGACTACATTGAAGGCGGCTGGCCGGGATCCAATCCCACTGACCAGCGTTTTTTCCGGGAAATCCAGAATTACGCCCTGAATCATTCCCGGGTGGTGGCTTTCGGCAGTACCCATTCCACCAAGAAAACCCCGGAAAACGATCCCAACCTGGATGCCCTGCTCAAATCCAGGACCAAGGCCATTACAATATTCGGCAAGACCTGGGATGTGCATGTAAAAGACGCCCTTCGCACCACCCAGGAACGCAACCTGGAAATCATCTACAATTCCGTGGCCTTCCTGCGCCCCAAAGTGGAGGAACTCTTTTTCGATGCCGAGCACTTCTTTGACGGATTCAGGGCCAACAAGGAGTTTGCCCTGGCCTGCCTGCGCAGGGCCGTGGAAGGTGGAGCAGACATCCTGGTGCTCTGCGACACCAACGGGGGCACCACCCCCATGGAGCTGTGCCGGATTATCCAGGAGGTTCAAACCAACCTGCCGGAGGTCAGGCTGGGCATCCATGCCCACAACGATTCCGAGACAGCTGTGGCCAACTCCCTGCTGGCTGTGGACCTGGGGGCTGTTCAGGTACAGGGGACCATCAACGGGTATGGAGAGAGATGCGGCAATGCCAACCTGTGCTCCATTATTCCCAGCCTGGAGCTTAAAATGGGATATACCTGCCTGCCTGAAAACAACCTGAACCTCTTGACCTCCACCTCGCACTTCGTGGCCGAGGTGGCCAATATAGGTGCCTTTCACCGCCAGCCTTTCGTGGGCAAGTCCGCTTTCGCTCACAAGGGCGGGGTGCATGTAAGCGCGGTACGCAAGAATCCCCGGACATACGAGCATATAGTCCCGGAGGAGGTGGGCAACAAGCAGCGCATCCTGCTTTCCGATCTGGCCGGACAGAGCAATATCCTGTTCAAGGCGAAACAGTACGGTTTTCAGCTGGACAAGGATGACCCCTTTGTGCTGGATCTCTTGTCCAAGCTCAAGGATCTGGAAAGTCAGGGATATGAGTATGCAGTGGCCGAAGCCTCTTTTGAGCTGCTTCTGAACCGTACCCTGGGCCGGGCCCGCAAGTACTTCACCCTGGATTCATACCGGGTGCTGGAGACCAAGAGCGAGATAAAGGAACAGCCTTTTTCCGAGGCAACGGTCATGGTCAGGGTCGGGGGCATGCATGAACACACCGCTGCCACGGGAAAGGGTCCCGTGAATGCACTGGACAGCGCCCTGCGCAAGGCCCTGGAGAAGTTCTACCCCACGCTTTCAGAGATGCACCTGGTGGATTTCAAGGTCCGGGTTTTTGCCATAAACGATTCCGGGGCCTACTCCGGGACAGCCTCCAGGGTGCGGGTGCTCATCGAGTCCGCTGACCACAACGCCCAGTGGGTCACTGTGGGCGTGTCCTACAATATTATTGAAGCCAGCCGCCAGGCCCTGGAAGATTCTCTGAACTACAAGCTCTTCAAGGATGACCAGGCCAAACTGACCAAGGCCATCAAGGAAGCGGAGCAGGTTTAAGAGTATTTTTAAGCCGGGCGGAAATGGATTATACTCAAGCCAAGCAGCCCGGGGCAGTGATCAGCTGCCTGAAGGGCATAAGTATTCATGCAAAAACCCCTGGCTGAAAAGATCAGGCCCCTGAGCATAGAGGATTTTGTAGGGCAGAGCCACCTCAGGACCAGGCTAAGGGCCATGGGCCAGAGCCAGAGGCTGCAAAGCACTCTTTTTTTCGGCCCTCCAGGATGCGGCAAGTCCACCCTGGCCCTGATCATCGCCCAAAGCCAGGGCAGGTCGCATTTAAGGCTCAGCGCCCCGGAGATAGGGCTGGCAGAGCTGCGTAAAAAGCTCGAGGGCCTGGAGATACTTATCCTGGATGAGCTGCACCGTTTTTCCAAGGCGCAGCAGGATTTCTTTCTGCCCCTGCTGGAAACCGGGGAAATAATCCTTCTGGCCACCACTACGGAAAATCCTTCCTTCAGCATCACCCGCCAGCTATTATCCAGAATGAATGTTCTGCGCCTGAGGTCCCTCAGCATGCCTGAACTCAGACAGATCGGGGAGCGCGCGGTAAAAGAGCTGGACATAAGCATCCCGGACAACAGCCTGGATTTGCTGGCCTCTCTTTCTGGAGGGGATGCCCGCACCTTTCTCAACTTTATGGAATATGTGCGCGAGCTGGACCAGGAGGACCTGGAGCCGGACAGGCTCAAGAGGCTTTTACCGGAAGCGGTGATTAAGGGCGACCGGGACGGGGACATGCACTATGAGCTGGCCTCGGCCATGATCAAGTCCATTCGCGGCAGCGATCCAGATGCCGCCCTGTACTATCTGGCCTGCCTTCTGGAAGCCGGGGAGGACCCCAGGTTTGTCTGCCGCAGGCTGATCCTTTCAGCCTCAGAGGATGTGGGCCTGGGAGACCCGATGGCCCTGCCCCTGGCAGTATCCTGCCAGCACGCCGTGGAATTCGTGGGAATGCCCGAAGGCTTCATCCCTCTGGCCGAAGCCGCGGTCTACCTGGCCCTGGCTCCCAAGTCCAATTCCACCTATGCCGCATACCTTTCCGCGCAGAAGGAAATACGGCACAACGGTCCAAGGCCGGTCCCTCTGCATCTGAGGAATGCCTCCACCACCCTGCAGAAGGAATGGGGGTACGGGCAGGGCTACAAGTATCCGCATCTTTATCCTGGAGCCTGGATTGAGCAGGAGTACCTGCCTTCGGAGCTTGCCGGACGCAGGTTCTACGAACCCAAAGACCAGGGTCAGGAGCCAAGGCTTCTGGCCTGGCTCAGAAAAAGAAAAAAGATATAGCCGTCTCTAAAGTCAAGCACTTTCCTTATAGAAACCGTATTCCACGGCATTGATGTTGTGACGTTTTTCCTGGAGAAGGGTGGACGTGGGCGTTGGTCCATAATCGTGTCCAGGCATGACAGTGGTGCTTTCCGGCAGTTCCATGACTCTTCGCAGGGAAGCACCCAGGGTGGGCCTGTGGCTGCAGGCAAAGTCGGTGCGTCCGCTGTCCCCCACAAAAAGAGTATCCCCGGTGAAGAGTCTGCCGTGACCATAATAACAGACCCCGCCGGGTGTATGACCCGGGGTGTGCAATACTTCCAGGCGGATACTCTCGCCTATATGCAGGATGTCCCCGTCCCGCAGGACAGTATCAACTTCCTGTTTGTAGTGGGGTACGTCCTCTTCGTGCATGGCTGTAAGGGCCCCGGTTTCCCGCCGCAAGAACGAGGCCTGGTCGGTATGATCGTAATGAAAATGGGTGGCCAGGATATACTCCAGAATTAGCCCGTGTCTTTGTAGGGTATCCAGAAGCAGTTCAGCATCCGCTCCGGGATCGATAACCGCTGCCCTGTTGGTAGCAGGGCAGGAAAGGATGTAGCAGAAATTATCCATATTGCCCACCTTGAGCTGTTTTACTTCCATGGTTCCTCCCTAATAATTCTTGATATTTTCTGTTGTGAACGGCTGCGGCAGTATGTCGGCCATAGTGCGCACTCCTTGAGGGGTCATGATCATCATGTCAGGGCCGCCGTGCTCCAGGAGAAGCTGCCGGCATCGCCCGCAGGGCACAAGTACCTTGCCCTGGACGTTAACGCAGTATACGGCGGCCAGTCGTCCGCCGCCGGTGGAGCACAAATGCGAGATCATAGAGCATTCAGCGCATAACGTCAGTCCGTAGGAGGCATTTTCCACATTGGCTCCCCGGACCAGCCTGCCGTCCAGGGTGAAGCCCGCCGCCCCCACTGGATAGTGCGAGTAGGGCGAATAGGAACTGTCCAGGGCGCCGACTGCAGCGCGGCGAAGCCTTTCCCAGTCCGGAGAGGCCGGCCCGGGCATCCGGACATCCTTATCATCCCCGGAGACTGTACGGAACGGTCTTTGCTCCAGCAGAGAACTCTGAAGATAGTTGAACAGCACTGTTTCGGCTTTTTCGCTGAAGACCTGCAACTCTTCCGGGGTGGATCTCACCTGGTCATCCTGCAGCCGATCAAGCAGGGTAGAGCAGATCATGGCGAAGCTGGAGAAGCCCCAGTGATTCAGGTAGCCGGCGAGCATGGCCCCTTCCATCTCAATGTTGCGCACCCCGTTGTTGTACAGCTGCTTCAGCCACTCAGCCCTGGCTTCCGGCGTTTCGAAGCAAATGGCACCGTCCAGGCGGAACTGCTCAAGAAAGAAGTCGTTGCCGGCAACTGTTTTTCCGGGGATAACTTCCTGGCCGTTTTCAGCGCCGGCCGCGATGATCTCCCGGCAGGTCAATGCCGGGAAGGTGCCGTTAAACCAGTATTCACCATCGCCACCGCGCAGGAGCCGGTAAGGTCTGAGATCGCTCATGAGCCCGGCAGTGGAAACCACCACGCTGCCGCCGGGCAGCCCCACCCCTCCACTGGTGCCCACCCGCACCCAGAATACCTGGTCCATGGACTCCGAATCGCCGTTTTTGAGGAAGTACAGCATGCGCATGAGTTCCTGCACAGCGATGGAGGCGCTGGGCATGCCCATTCCGTGAGAGGCGAACAGGATCCCGGAGGTGTATCTGGTGACGAACCTCTCCTCCTTGGGGAATTCCAGGATATCGGCACCGTGGTTCAGAATGCTCCAGTGCCTGGCAAGGTCCCTGATGCGCTCGCCGGATCCGGCAATCACGATGGCCCGGACTCCGCGCAATCTCTCCAGCAGAGCTTCATTGCTGGATATCCCGAAGTGGTAGTAGAAGTCGGTCTGCGAACCGTCCAGGATCCGGTCCAGATAGGCGCGGTTCATGTTCTCGGTTTTCATGGTTGACCAGTCTCCTCTCGATTCCGAGCTATGTATTACAGGCAGGTTTGTCCCAGAAGCCAGCACATTATCTCAGCATAAAAGCAAAGGCCAGAAAATTACGCTTGCTCAAAAAAATATAGAAGGGTATATGTAATACTAATAGCGTAACGCTATGATTCAGGCTCGGGCCGAAACTATTTTCACAGGAGGTGCTGCAATGGGTATCCAAAGATTGGTATTCGACAAAAGGCTGTGCATGTTTATTCTGGCGTTTTATTCTTTAGTAGCCCTTATTCCTTCCACCGGAGAAGCTTCGCTCATCGAAAGCCGCCTTTCCACCGGAGAGAAAATGTCCGAACGCACCGAACACATTGAATCCGTAAGAAAGGCCCTGGAACACGAGGTTGTGGCCCAGAGGCTGGCTGATTACGGTCTTTCCCAGGAAGAAGTAATGGCCAGAATGGAAGGACTGGATGATGAGCAGCTGCATCAGCTTGCAACCCTGTCTGACGAAGTCGGAGGTGGCGGTGTCGGCCTGGCTATCGGAGTATTGCTTGTTGTTCTGCTGGTGATTGTTATACTCCAGGTCAGCGACAAACGAATTGTTGTCCAGTAAATTGAAATACGCTTTTGCTGCGCTGCTTGTTCTGCTGCTCTGCAGCTGCAGCCCTTTCAAGTCAGCACCTGAAAGTCTCAGGCAAAAAGAGGGTGTTGTCTGGCTTGAAGTTCCTTACGTGAGTCAGGCCCAGGATAATGATTGTGGTCCAGCTGCCCTGGCTTCGATTTTAAAGTACCATGGTGTTGAAGTCAGTCTGGAAAAAATTACTGATGAAATTTATATTTCATCAATAGGCAGAACTCTCTTGCCTGATATGGAAAACTATGCCAG
>SL_8KL_010_SEDDRAFT_10002886_pt1 | contig 14327 bp, 10 predicted proteins | sample SodLakKL_010_SED_4_FD_11160 | JGI IMG/M metagenome (IMG submission 11160) | reverse complement strand
CGCACCAGCTCGCGGATCCCGTAGGGGCTCAGCAGGCGGATGATCGCCTCGATCTTGTCGGCCGAGCCAGTGGCCTCGAGGGTGAGGGCGTCGCTGTCGACATCGACCACCGACGCGCGGAACACCTGCACCACGTCCATGATCTCGCCGCGGTTGCTGCCGTCGGCAGCGACCTTGATGAGCGCCAGCTCGCGCTCGACCGACCCGCCGTCCCCGTCGAGCTCGACGATCTTGAGCACGTGCACCAGCTTGTTGAGCTGCTTGGTGACCTGCTCGAGCGATTGGGTCTCGGAGTCGACCACGATGGTCATGCGCGACAGGCCGGGCACCTCGGTGGTGCCCACGGCCAGCGAGTCGATGTTGAACCCGCGCCGGGCGAACAGGCCGGCCACGCGGGTCAGCACACCCGGCTTGTCTTCGACGAGGACGGACAGCGTGGTCGTGTTCACCGTGAGCTCCCTGAGGTCGTGGGGACGTGCGTCGCGCTGGCGCCGCGACCGAGCCGCGGTCGGAGGGTCGTCACACGACATCACCCTCCCGCATCGACTCCGGCAGCTCGCCGTCGGGGTTGTCGGGTGCCGTGGCCCTGGCGTCCCACTCCGCAGCCGACTCGATGATGTCGTCGTTGCTGGCGCCCGCGGGGACCATCGGGAACACGTTCTCGGTCTGATCGACGCGGAAGTCGATGATGACCGGGCGGTCGGTCACCGACAGCGCCTTGTCCAGGGTGGCCTCCACGTCCTCGGGCGCGTCGCAGCGCAGGCCCTCGCACCCGAAGGCGTCGGCGAGCTTGACGAAGTCGGGGCAGTCGAAGGTCAGGTCGATCTGGCTGAACCGGTTGTCGTAGAACAGGTTCTGCCACTGGCGGACCATGCCCAGCGCGCCGTTGTTGATGATGCAGAACACCACCGGGATGTTCTCCAGGCGCGCGGTGGCCAGCTCCTGCTGGGTCATCTGGAAGCTGCCGTCGCCGTCGACGGCGAGCACCGTGGCGTCGGGCCGGCCGACCTTGGCGCCGATGGCTGCGGGCACGCAGAAGCCCATCGTCCCCAGACCACCGGAGTTGATCCAGCTGCGGGGCTCGTCGTAGGCGATGTGCTGGCTGGCCCACATCTGGTGCTGGCCCACACCGGTGACGACGATGTCGCCGGCGCGCTTGCGGCGCCCGATCGCGTCGATGACCGTCTGGGGCTTCAGCGGCCCCTCGGGCTGCTGATCGTTGCGCAGGGGGTGCTCGGCCTGCCAGGTGCGCAGCGTCTCCCACCACGGCGTGAGGTCCGGCGCCGCGGTGCGCTCCAGCTGGGACTCGAGGGCCTCGAGGATCTGGGCGGTCACCGTCTTCGCGTCACCGACGATCGGCACGTCGGCGTGGCGGTTCTTGCCGATCTCGGCCGGGTCGACGTCGACGTGGATGACCTCGGCGTCGGGCGCGAACGCGTCGAGGCGCCCGGTGACGCGGTCGTCGAAGCGCGCGCCGAGCGCGATCAGCAGATCCGAGCGCTGCATCGCCGTCACCGCGGCCCAGTGCCCGTGCATCCCCGGCATGCCCAGCGCCAGCGGGTGGCTGTCGGGGAACACGCCCCGCGCCATCAGCGTGGTGACCACCGGCAGGTCGAGGCGCTCGGCGAGCGCGGCGACCTCCGCCTGNGCGCCGGCCTTGATGGTGCCGCCTCCCGCGTAGATGACCGGCCGCTTGCTCGCCAGGATCGACGAGGCCGCCTCGCGCACCATCTTCCCGTGGCCACGCACGGTCGGCTTGTAGCCGGGAAGGTGCACGCGCTCGGGCCACTCGAAGGTGGACAGCACCGCGTTGAGCACGTCCTTGGGGAAGTCCAGCAGGACCGGTCCGGGACGCCCCGTCGAGGCGATGTGGAAGGCCTCGGCGATCGCCGCAGGGATCCGGTCGGGATCGGTGACCATCTCGTTGTGCTTGGTGATCGGCAGGGTGATGCCCGTCAGATCGGCCTCCTGGAAGGCGTCCCCGCCGACTGCGGCCCGCGGCACCTGACCGGTGATGGCCACCATCGGGATCGAGTCCATCATCGCATCGGCCAGCGGCGTGACGAGGTTGGTCCCGCCCGGACCCGAGGTGGCCACCGCCACGCCGACGCGACCGGTCGCGTGCGCGTAGCCCTCGGCCATGTGGCCGGCGCCCTGCTCGTGGCGCGCCAGGACGTGGCGCACCGGCGAGTCGATGATCGGGTCGTACGCCGGGAGGATCGCCCCGCCGGGGTGCCCGAACACCACGTCGACGCCGGCGTGCTCGAGCGACTTGATGACCGCCTGTGCGCCCGTGATCTCCATGCTGGCTGCGCTCCTGTCGGGTGTGGGGGTCCGCTGGTCAGTGCTGCGGCAACGAAAAAACCTCCGAGCCGAGGGCCGGAGGTTCACCGAGTCTGTGGTCGCGCGTGCGCGTCAGACCCGGCGCCGGCCGAGGCCTACGAGCACGATGAGGAGCAGCGCGTGGCGGGTGACGCCCATCGTGCGCTCCTTCGCGTCGGCCTCGGTCGTGGGTCTGCCGCGGTTACACAACCGCTGGCGCCAGTGTGCGTCGTCGCGACCCTCCCGTCAACTGCGGATCCAGATCGGTCGCCTCGTACGACCTGCCAGATCGGTCGCCTCGTACGACCTGCCAGATCGGTCGCCTCGTACCGTCAGACGCCCGGGCCACCTTGCGGCGCGCGCCACGGCGGTCACACTGCACCCTCACACCGCACGCACCGCGGGGTGGTCGGTCTCCCGCCCCCACCGCCCCGACCGGTGCCGGACGGGCCGGTGGCTCGAGCACCCCCACTCGGCCCACCGGCCCGTCCTTCCCAGCCGTCAGCGCACCAGCCCGTGGCGCATCGCCGTGACGACCGCCTGCACACGGTCCTGTGCCTGCAGCTTGCCGTACAGCCGGGTCAGATGGGTCTTCACGGTCTCCTCGCCGAGGCCCAGCGCCGCAGCGATCTGGCGGCTGGAGCCTCCGCGCGCCAGCTCCTCGAGCACCTGCTGCTCGCGGCGGGACAGCGGCTCGATGCCTGCCTGCCGCGTCAGCGGCCCCACGCGATCCAGGAACGGACGGGTGACATCGGGGTGCAGGAAGCCCTTGCCGACAGCGACGGCCCGGACCGCGTCGACGAGCTCCTCGCGCCGCACGTTCTTGGGCAGGAACCCGCTGACCCCCGCGGCCACGGCGCGGCTGACGGTCTCGTCGTCGGTGTACATCGTCACGGCCACGGTGCGGGTGGGCAGCTCCTGCTCGGCGATCTCGCGGATGACGGTGAGGCCGTCACGGCCCAGCAGGTTGATGTCGACCAGCGCGACGTCGGGCTGCTCGCGCAGCACGACGTCGAAGGCCTCCTCGCCGGACTCGGCGATAGCGACGACCTCCATGTCGGGCTCGAACGACAGCATCGTGGCGATCCCGTCGGCGACCACCCGGTGGTCCTCGGCGATGACGATCCGAGTCACTTCGCCGCCCTGCCCGTGAGCCGCCTCGCCGCGCTGGGCGCCCGTCATGCCGGTCGCTCGCTCATCGCGGCACCTCCACCACGGTCCGGGTCCCGGCCTCGGGGCGGCTCTCGACCAGGAACCGGCCGCGGGCGAGCTCGATGCGCTGGCGCAGCAGCTCCAGCCCGTCGCGCTCATGGCCGTCGTCGCCGCCGTTGAAGCCGTCGAAGCCGCAGCCGTTGTCCTCGATCTCCATGCGCAGCTCGGCCTCGCCCACGGTCAGGCGCACCACCGCCTCGTCGGCCGCGGCGTGCTCGGCGATGTTGGCCAGGCAGCTCTGCGTGGCCTCCCACAGCAGGATCTCGACGGGGAACGGCAGTGGCGGCAGCGGGTCGGGCGCCTCGAGCCGGCCACGCACGCCCTCCTGCACCTGCAGCTCCTCGAGGGCGCCAGCCAGCCGCTCGCGCAGCGCTCCCGGGACGATGGCGTGCCGCCGGATCTCGGAGAGCACCGCGCGCAGCTGCGCCACCGTGTCCTGGATCGTGTCGCGGAGCGTGGCCGCCAGCACCGCAGCCTGCTGGTGGTCGCCGGTCTCCAGGGCGGAGCGCGCGTTGTCCGCGGCCATCTGCGCCCCGCTCAACATCGGCATGACCTCGTCGTGCAGCGCCAGGCCGAGGCGCGAGCGCTCCTGGACCCCTTCCTCGAGGATGCGCCCGGCCAGGTCGGCGCGGGCGCGCTGCACCTCGGCGAGCTCGCGCTCCAGGCGCTGGCGCAGGATGGTGGCGCCGAGGCCGCCCGCGATCGACTGGGCCACGGTCTCCGCGGCGTCGTCGAGGTCCCCGGGCAGGCGCACCACCGCCGGCGGCGCCTCGGGCACGGGCACCAGGCGCAGGCCGACCGCGGGCTGGGAGGGCGGCTCGAGCAACGCGTCGACGTCCGCGCGACCCAGCGCGCGCCGCAGGGAGCGCGTGGCGACCTCGGCGGCAGCCTCCTCGGTCCGCGCGGTGAGCAGCTCCCGCCCAGCGAGATGGAGCGCCTCGAGCTCGCGGACGCGACGGTCGAGCTGTTGGGCCCGCTCGGAGGCCTCCTGGGCGGAGTGCAGGGCGCTCCAGCCCAGCAGCAGCGGCAGCGCCAGCAGGGCCAGCGCCAGCAGCCCGAGCACCTCGTAGGCGGCCACCACGATCATCGCCAGCAGCGCCGCCAGCGCGACATCGCGCGCGACGAGGGCCCCGCGCGCGGAGCCAGCGGACCAGGCAGCGCGCGCGACCCGGCCGTGCCCCCCGTGCCACGCCATCGCGGTCAGCACCCGCAGCCCCAGGTCGAGGCCGAGGAAGGCCGCCATCGCCACGGCGGTCAGCAGCACCACCTCGGTGTCCTCGCGCAGGCCGAGCCCGGCGGCCAGATCGGCGGCCACGGCCGCGCCGGCAGCGCTGGCTCCCACACGCACCCGCCTGAGGACCTCGGCCAGCGCCCCGACCCGGGAGGTCGGGCGGTGCCAGGATCCGGTTCCGAGTGCGCCGATCAGCGCCGCGACACCGGGGGCGAACACCAGGGTCGCAGCCACCACGACCGGCGAGGCCAGCGACACCACGAGGCGGTCGTGCAGCAGCCGGGTCGAGAGCACGCTGGCCGTGAGCGCGGCCAGGACCCAGGCGAGGTGCTCCGCCGGGGCGACCAGCAGCTGCTCCCTCGCCGCAGCGGCCGCAGCCAGCACCACCGCGACCTGGGCCAGCGCGAGGAGCCCGAAGAGCACGCACCGACGGATCCGCGGGTCCAGCTCAGCGCGGGGCGGCTCCTCGCCAGCAGGGGGTGCGTCGCGCGGCGCAGCCGCCGGCGGCGGCTGGGGCTGCGAGGTGCCCACGTCGGTGCTCATAGGCCCGGCAGCATCCCCGCCGGCTCACCGGCCCTCTCACTCGGCCGAGCGCGCACGAGAGCGGCTCGGCCAGCACACATCGGCGGCATCGGCACCTCCCGCGGGGGCGTGGGCACGGCCCGGAAGGATCATTGTCCGTACGGGCATCCGGTACGATACCCCACGAGGTGCCGCTGATCGCCGCCGTCTGTGACATGTGGCGGCCGATCAGGGACCTACGGCTGCCAGACCGTCAGCGCCAGCCCTGGACCTGCACGCAGACCTTGCGCGGGCGCGACTGGTCGAGCTCGATGAACATGATCCGCTGCCACTGGCCGAGCTCCATGGCGCCGCCCGAGACCGGCACGCTCTCCGAGGCCGCCCCCATCAGCATGTGCTTGATGTGGCTGTGGCCGTTGATCGGCTCGTCCTCTGCCGGGCCGGCCAGGGTCTCCGGGTCGCGGATCTCGAAGTCGTCGTGGCGGTAGTAGGCGCCTTCGGGGACCAGGCTCTTCATGAACAGGCGCAGATCCTCGAGGAAGCACGTCTCCTTCTCGTTGATCCGCACCGCGCAGGTCGTGTGGCGGCTGAACACCGTGAGCGTGCCCTCGCGGATGCCGCTGTCGGCGACCAGCGCGGCGCAGGCGTCGGTCACGTCCACGACGTCGAACAGCCGCTCGGTGACCAGGCCGAGCGTGCGCCGCGCCATGACCGGCTGGAGGTCGGCGAGCTCCACCACCTCGTCCTCGACGTGGTGCAGCGCGGTCGACGCCGCGCCGTCGGCGACGGGGCCGCCGTTGGTGTGGGGCCTGCCGTGGCCGTTGCCGTTGGTGGCGGCGGCGCCGAGCCCGTGCGGGGCTGCGCCGTTGGACGAGGCGCCCATGTCGTGCGCAGAGCGTGAGTGCGGAGACGGCTGGGGCACGCTGCTGTCCTTCGCTCGCTTACTCGGTGTGGGACGCGGCTGCGGGTGCCACCCGCGGGGAGACGGTCGCCGCTTGGGGTGTCCGTCGCTTGAACGTCCATGCTGGCACGTCGCCGCACGTCGGGCCACACGAGGGCGCGACCAGCTCGCGAAGCGTGATCGCCAGGCGGCGCCCGCGTGGCACGGCAGCGCGCCGCTGGAAGACCTGCCAGTCGTGACGCTCGAGGTCGTCGAGGATGCCGGCGTAGAGGCGGTGGGCGATGCGGATGCTGGTGCGCGAGCGCGGCGGCAGCAGCGCCCAGCCGCGCTCCGCGCGCCGGTAGAGCACCCGGGTGCGGGCGGCCTCGAAAGCGAGCAGGCGGCGCATCCGAGGACCCACGCGGCGGGCGTGGAAGTCCCACTCGGAGACGCCGAAGCGCTCGAGGTCCTCGAGCGGCAGGTAGATCCGCCCGCGGTCCCAGTCCTCGGCGACGTCACGGAGGAAGTTGGTGAGCTGGAAGGCCAGCCCGAGGTCCATGGCCGGCTGGCGGGCCGCCGCGGCGTCGGCGCGCAGCACCGGCAGCATCATCGTGCCGATCACCGCCGCCGACCCGTGCATGTAGGCCACGAGGTCGGCGTAGGTCGGATAGCGGGTGACCGTGAGGTCCATGGCCATGGACCGCAGGAACGCGCGCACGTCCTCATGGGCGATGCCCAGCACGTCGACGGTGTGGGCCATCGCCCGCAGCACCGGGTCCTCGGGTGCGCGGCCGAAGGCCAGGGCGTCCAGGAACTCCGCGCTCCACGACTCCAGCGCGGCGCGCCGCTGCGCGGGGTCCCAGTCCAGGGCCAGGTGGTCGACGAGGTCGTCGGCGTAGCGGGCGAAGCCGTACAGCGCCCAGACGTGCGGTCGCCGCTCGGCCGGTAGGAACCGGGTCGCGTGATAGTAGGTGCGACCGTGCGCGGCGTGGAGTCGCCGGCAGGCCTCGTAGCAGTCCTCGAGGGTGCGCGCGCGACCCTCGAGGGCATCGGCCACGAGCTCCGGGGAGGGCGTGGGGTGCGCATAGCCCCCCGCGGTGGTGGCCCCGCCGGCGAGCTGCTCGACGCTCATGCGCCCCCGGGCCGGGTGGCGCCCAACTGGTCGGCGACGCGCTCGGCGGCGAGCTTGCCGGAGTAGAGCACCATCGGCACGCCCACCCCGGGGGTGGTGCCCGATCCCACGAAGACCACGCCGTCGACCTTCGGGGCGACGTTGCGGGGGCGGAACGGGCCCGTCTGGAACAGGTGGTGGCTGGCTGCGAACGGCGTGCCCGCCGCCATGCCCTGCCGCTCCCAGTCGCGCGGGGTGACCGCCCACGCCTCCTGCGTCGCGGCGCGCACCGGCCCGTACCCGGCGGCCTCCATCCGGTCGATGGCCTGCTCGATCTCGCGTGGCGCGTGGGCGTCCCAGTCGAGCTCGCGCCCCGCCGGACCCTCCAGGTTGGGAGCCGGCACCAGCACGTAGCCCACGGCACCGCCCGCGGGGGCGAGGTCGGGCTCGCCCAGCGTCGACACCGTCAGGAACCAGGAGGGGTCGCGCTGCAGCCTGCCGCCCAGCAGGTCGTCGAAGCTGGCCTTGTAGTCCTCGGCGAAGTGGATGTTGTGATGCTCCGCGCCCTCGGGGTGGCGGTCGAGGCCGAGGTGGACCACCACGCACGAGGGGGAGTAGGTCAGCTTGCGCACCCGCCGCGGCGTGGCCTCCTCGGGCAGCAGGTCGCGGTAGGCGATCGGCAGGNCGGGGTTGAGCACGACGGCGTCAGCGGGGATGTGCTCGCCCCCGGCGGTGACCACGCCGCGCGCCCGGCCCTCGCGCACGTCGACGCGCTCCACCGGGGTGGACAGGCGCACGTCGACGCCGGCGCGTCGCGCGAGGTCGGCCAGCGCGGTGCTGACCGCGTGGATGCCCCCGTCGACGCTGTACACGCCGCGCACCGAGTCCATGTAGGCGATGACCGCGTAGATGCCCAGGGCCTCGTAGGGGCTCATGCCGGCGTACATCGCCTGGAAGGTGAACAGGCGCCGCAGCCGCCAGTCGGTGAGGTGGCTGGCCACCAGCGGGTAGAGGCGCCGCAGGCCACCGAGGCGGGCGAGCTTGAGCAGCGGCCCGGGCTTGGCCATGTCGAGCACGCTGTCGAAGTTCGCGTCGATGAAGTCGGGCAGCTCGGTGTCGTAGAGCTCGCGCAGGTGACGGGTGAAGGCCACGAAGCGGTCGGCCTCCTCGGCGCCGATGACCGCGCGCACCTCGTCGGTCATCTGCTCGACGGTGCCGCGCACCGACAGCTCGCTGCCGTCGTGGAACACCGCGCGGTAGGCCGGGTCGAGGCGGTGCATGGTGAGGTGGTCGCTCATGTCCTCGCCGGCAGCGGCGAACACGTCGGCGACCAGCTCCGGCATGGTCATGATCTGCGGGCCGGTGTCGAACTGGAAGCCGCCGCGCTCGACGCGGCCGGCCCGCCCTCCGGGCTGGTCCTCGCGCTCCACCAGCGTCACGTCGGCGCCGTCGGCGGCCAGGCGCACCGCTGCGGACAGGCCGCCGAGGCCGGCGCCGACCACGACGACGCGACGGCCGCCGGTGGGGGCCCCGGCCGGGCCGGTGGGCGCGTGGGTGCTCGTCATGTCGATCCTCCTCGGCAGGCGTGCGACGGCGATGGCTGCTCGCGGGCTCTAGCGGTCCCGGCACACCGCGCGCTCGGCGAGCGCGGCGAGCGCGGTGCGTGCGGGCTCGGAGACCGAGGCGACTGCGGCGTGGGCGCGCTCGCGGCGCTGCTGCACCAGCTGCTCGACGGCGTCCCGCGCACCCGAGTCGGCGATGATGCGGCGCAGCTCGGCGGCACCCTCCTCGTCGAGGTCGGGATCGCCGAGGCCTGCCGCGAGCCGGTCGCGGTCGCGGGGGTCAGCCTGCTCGAGCGCGCGCAGGACCAGCAGCGTGCGCTTGCCCTCACGCAGGTCGTCGGCGACGCCCTTGCCGGTGACGTCGGGGTCGCCGAACACCCCGAGCAGGTCGTCGCGCAGCTGGAAGGCGACGCCGACGGCGTCGCCGTAGGCCTCCAGCGCCGCATCGAGGCCCTCGTGCGAGCCCGCCAGCGCCGCACCCAGCTGCAGCGGGCGCGTGACCGTGTAGCGCCCGGACTTCAGCAGCGCCACGCGCAGGGCGTCGTCCTGGTCGGCCGCGGGCAGATCGGCCAGGCGCAGGTCGAGGTACTGCCCGGCCATGACCTCGACCCGCAGGTCGGAGAACACGCGCCGGGCGCGATCCAGGGCCGCGGCATCCATCGGCGCCTCGTCCAGCAGCCGGTCGGCCCACACGAACAGCAGGTCGCCGGCGAGCACCGCGCCCCCGATGCCGAACCAGTCCCGGTCGCCTTCGAGGGCCTCGGCGTCGTGCTGTCCGGCGAGGGCTCGGTGGACGGTGGGCCGGCCGCGCCGCTCGTCGCCGCGGTCCATGACGTCGTCGTGGACCAGCGCGAAGGCGTGGAGCAGCTCCACGCCCGCCGCCACGTGCCACACGCCCTCGTCGTGGTCCGCGCCGGCGGCGCGGTGTCCCCAGTACACGAAGGCCGGGCGCAGGCGCTTGCCGGACGCCACGAAGGCGGCGAGCTCGTCGCCGAGCGGGCCCAGTGCGGGATCCAGCGCCCGCAGCTCGGCGACCCGCGCGGGCACGAACGCGGCGAGCAGGGCATCGATGGCGCTGCCGACGCCGCCCAGCGGGTCATCGGTGGCGGGCTCGGCCCGCAGCCGCGCTGGGTCGGGGGCCTCGGTGAGGGTGGGACTTCGTGTCATCGACGCGTCGACGCCTTCGCCTGTCACCGGTGGAGGGCCCGCCCGCGCAGATCGCGTGCCGACCGCAGGGTCACGACGGCGCCACGGTACCGCTCGCGGCCACGGGCGCGTCGACGCGGGCAACGGCGGCGCACCCGCCGTGGCGCGCCGCCATCAGCCCGAGAGCCGGGAGCGCAGCAGCTCGTTGACCAGCTGCGGGTTGGCCTGGCCCTGGGTGGCCTTCATGACCGCGCCGACCAGGGCGCCGATCGCCTTGTCGTTGCCGTCGCGGACCTTCTGGGCCGCGTCGGGCTGCTCGGCGATGACCTGGTCGACGACCGCCTCCAACGCGCCCGTGTCGCTGATCTGCTCCAGGCCGCGGTCGCTGGCGACCCGCCGCGGGCTGCCCTCGCCGGCCAGCGTGCCCTCGAGGACCTCGCGGGCGAGCTTCTTGGACAGGGTGCCCTCGGCGACCAGCGCGATGAGCTCGGCGAGGTCAGCCCCGGCCAGCGGCACCTCGGCCGGCTCCAGGCCCCGCTCACCGGCCCAGCCGGCCACCTCGTTGGTGAGCCAGTTCGCCGCCTCGACCGGGTCGGCGCCCTCGCCCAGCGCGGCGTCGAGCACCGGCGTCAGGCCGGCGGCGACGATCGTGCGGGCGGCCTCGGCCGGCACCCCGAGCTCGGCGAGGCGGGTGCGCGTGGCCGCCGGCAGCTCGGGCAGGTCGGCGGCGAGCTGGTCGATCCAGGTCTGGTCGGGCTCGAGCGGGACGAGGTCGGGGTCGGGGAAGTAGCGGTAGTCCTCGGTGGCCTCCTTGGTGCGCAGCAGCTGGGTGCGGCCGGCGTCCTCGTCCCAGTGGCGTGTCTGCTGCTGGACCGCCTCGCCCGCCGTGATCAGCGCGACCTGGCGCTCGGCCTCGTGCTCGATGGCGCGGCCGAGGCTGCGCAGGCTGTTGAGGTTCTTGATCTCGCAGCGGGTGCCCGGCTCGCCGCCGCGCGGGCGGACGCTGACGTTGGCGTCGCAGCGCATCGACCCCTCCTCGAGGCGCGCGTCGCTGATGCCCAGCGCCAGCACGATCGCGCGCAGCTCGGCGAGGTAGGCCCGCGCCTCCTCCGCCGAGCGCAGGTCGGGCTCGGAGACGATCTCCAGCAGCGGGATGCCCGCGCGGTTGTAGTCGACCAGCGAGTGGTCGGCGCCGTGGATGCGCCCCGAGCCACCCACGTGGAGGCTCTTGCCGGTGTCCTCCTCCATGTGCACCCGCGTGATGCCCACGCGCTTGCTGCCGCCCTGCCCGTCGGGGACCTCCAGCACGCCGCCGGAGCACAGCGGCACGTCGTACTGGGAGATCTGATAGTTCTTGGGCATGTCGGGATAGAAGTAGTTCTTGCGGTGGAACTGGCTGGTCGGCGCGATCTCGGAGCCGAGGGCGAGGCCCAGGCGGATCGCGCTCTCGACGGCGCCGCGGTTGGCCACCGGCAGGCTGCCGGGCTGGCCCAGGCACACCGGGCACACGCGGGTGTTGGGCGCGCCGCCGAAGTCGGTGGGGCAGGCGCAGAACATCTTGGTGCGCGTGGACAGCTCGACGTGGACCTCGAGGCCGACGACGAGCTCCCAGTCGGTGGCGGTGGCGGTGCTCATCCCCTGCTCCTGTTCGTGCCGTGCCGAGGGCTCACCCGGTGGCGCCGACGGCCTGCGCGCCCCGGGGCGTCAGGTCGAGTCCGAGGTCGACCTCCAGCGCCCGGGCGGCGCGCAGCAGCGTGGCCTCGCCCAGCAGCGGGCCCATCAGCTGCAGCCCGATCGGTAGGCCGCCGGCGTCGGTGCCCACCGGCAGCGACAGCGCCGGCGTGCCCGCCAGGCTGGCCGGCACCGCGTAGACGTCGTTGAGGTACATCGCCAGGGGGTCGTCGGTCTTGTCGCCGAGCGGGAACGCGGTGGTCGGCGCGGTGGGCCCGACCAGCACGTCGCAGCCGGCGAAGGCCGCCTCGAAGTCGCGGGCGATCAGCGTGCGCACCCGCTGCGCCTGGGCGTAGTAGGCGTCGAAGTAGCCCGCCGACAGCGCGAACGTGCCGATCATGATGCGGCGCTTGACCTCGGCGCCGAAGCCGGCGTCGCGGGTGGCGGCCATCATCGCCTCGGTGGTGGGCCCGTCCACGCGCAGCCCGTAGCGCACGCCGTCGTAGCGGGCGAGGTTGCTGGAGGCCTCGCTGGGGTTGATGAGGTAGTAGGCGGGCAGCCCGTAGGGCGCGTGGGGCAGCGAGACGTCCACCACCTCGGCGCCGAGGTCGGTGAGGCGGTCCACGGCCTGCTGGCAGGCCTCGCGCACCTGCGGGTCGAGGCCCTCGCCCTCCATGAACTCGCGGACCACCCCTACCCGCAGGCCGGCGGCGCCGACGTCGAGCTGCGCCTGCGGATCGTCCAGCGGCTTGCGGATCGAGGTCGAGTCGCGCGGGTCGGGGCGGGCGATGGCCGACAGCAGCAGCGCCGCGTCGGGCACCGAGCGCGCGAACGGACCGACCTGGTCCAGCGACGAGGCGAACGCGATCAGCCCGAAGCGGCTCACCCGGCCGTAGGTCGGCTTGACCCCGACGGTGCCGGTCAGCGTCGCCGGCTGGCGGATGGAGCCGCCGGTGTCGGTGCCGATGCCCAGTGGTGCGTGCTGTGCTGCCACCGCCGCAGCAGAGCCGCCCGAGGACCCCCCGGGCACCCGCGAGAGGTCCCAGGGGTTGCGCGTGGGCCAGAAGGCCGAGTTCTCGCAGGACGAGCCCATCGCGAACTCGTCGAGGTTGGTCTTGCCGACCACCACGGCGTCGGCCTCGCGCAGCAGCTCCACCACGGTGGCGTCGTAGGGCGGCTCGTAGCCCTCGAGCATCCGGGAGGCGCACGTGGTGGGCACGCCGCGGGTGGCGAGGATGTCCTTCAGCGCCAGCGGCACGCCGGCCAGCGCGCCGACGGGCTCCCCGGCGGCGCGACGCCGGTCGATGTCGTCGGCGTGAGCGCGCGCCTGATCAGCGGTGACCCGCAGGAAGGCCCCCACGTCGCTGTCGGTGGCCGCGATCCGGGCGAGGTGGTCGTCGACGATCTCGCGCGCGGTGACCTCGGCGGCGTCCTGGCGTGCCAGCAGCTCGTGGGCCGACAGCTGGTGCAGCGCGGTCACGGGCGCTCCTCCCCGGTGCTGGTCCAGGCCCCGTCGTCGGCGGGTGCAGGCCCGGCGGCGCTCTCGTCGCCGACGATGCGGGGCACGCGGAACCGGCCGTCCTCCGCGGCCGGGGCGGGCGCGAGGGCCTCGTCGGGGGCCAGCCCGTCGACGGGCTCGTCGTCGCGGAGCACGTTGGCCGGGCGCGCCGGATGGGTCATCGGCGGCACGTCCTGCGTGGCGACCTCGCCGACCTGCTCGGCGTAGTCGAGGATCTCGGCGAGCTGGGTGCGGAAGGCGGCGACCTCCTCGTCGCTCAGCGCGAGCCGCGCCAGCCGCGCGACATGGCGGACCTGCTGTTCGCTCAACGCCACGGGGGGTGCTCCTGTGCGCGGGTGCCTGCCGGACGCGGTCACGCTAGCGCGCGGCGGCCGCGACGTGCCAGCAGCCCGGCACCGGTTCACCCCTCGTCGGCCGGGGCAGCGGCTGGGCCGTCGGTGGCGCCCTCGGGCAGCGCGCCGGTGGCCAGCAGCGCGGCGAAGCCGTCCTCGTCGACGACGGGCACGCCGAGCTCGCGGGCCTTGTCGGCCTTGCTGCCCGGGCTGTCGCCGACCACGACCACGCTGGTGCTCTTCGAGACGCTGCTGGTCACCTTGCCGCCACGGTCGACCACGGCCTGCTTGGCCTCGTCGCGGGTGGAGCCCTCGAGGCTGCCGGTGATCACCACCGTCCACCCCTCGAGGGTCCGCTCGGCCGTGCCGGCGCCGAGATCGGTGTCGGTGCGCACGCCGGCCGCGACGAGGCGGTCGACCTGCTCGGCGGTGCGCGGGTTGTCGAAGAACTGGCGCACCGCCTGGGCGATGACCGGTCCGACGCCGTCGACGGCGCCGATCTCCTCCTCGCTGGCCTGCCGCAGGGTGTCGAGGTCCCCGAAGTGCCGGGCCAGCAGCCCAGCGACCGTGCCGCCCACATGCGGGATGCCCAGGGCGAACAGCAGCCGCTCCAGCGGCTGCTCCTTGGAGGCCTCGATGGCAGCGAGCAGGTTGTCGGTCTTCTTCTCGCCCCACCCCTCGAGCGCCAGCAGCGCGTCGCGGTCGAGGTGGTACACGTCGGCGAACTGTCCGACCATGCCGAGGTCGAGCAGCAGCCGGGCGGTCTCGGAGCCGAACCCGTCGATGTCCATCGCCCCGCGCGAGGCGAAGTGCTCGAGC
>SL_8KL_010_SEDDRAFT_10002885_pt1 | contig 14327 bp, 17 predicted proteins | sample SodLakKL_010_SED_4_FD_11160 | JGI IMG/M metagenome (IMG submission 11160) | reverse complement strand
AGGAGGAGTTGTCAGTGTACCTGCATTCTGCTCCCCTGGCCGAAGTGGTCAGAGATTTGAAAACGGAAAGTGTAGATCTTAAAGAATATATTAATCAGTGCTGCGACCGGATAGAAAAATATGATCCTGATGTCAAATCCATCCTGCCTGAATCCGGGCGCCGGGAAAGATTGTTGAAGGAAGCCGATTTGCTTAAACAAACTTACCCTGATCCGGAAAACCGCCCCCCTTTATACGGAGCCCTGGTAGGGGTGAAGGATATTTACCGGGTGGACGATTTTCCCACAAAGGCCGGTTCCAGGCTTGACCCGGCAGTCCTCGCCGGCCCGGAAGCGGAATCGGTCTGGCTTTTGCGCCAGTCCGGCGCTTTGATCCTGGGCAAAACAGTGACTACGGAATTTGCTTACTTTGCACCGGGACCTACCCGCAACCCTCATAATTTGGAACACACTCCCGGCGGCTCCAGCAGCGGTTCTGCCGCCGCAGTTGCAGCGGGGTTCAGTCCCCTGGCCCTGGGTTCTCAGACCATCGGTTCAATTAACCGGCCTGCCGCCTTCTGCGGAGTGGTCGGTTTTAAACCGAGCTACAACCGTATCCCCATGACCGGGGTATTTAATTTTGCTCCTTCTGTCGATCATGTGGGATTTTTTACCCAGGATGTTGCCGGGATGATCCTGGCTGCCGAGACCCTTTGTCATAACTGGCAGGAGATAGAGGTAACCTATAAACCGGTTATTGGCGTCCCTAAGGGGAAATACTTGGAACAGGCCTCAGATGAAGCTTTGCAGGCTTTCAATGACCAGTTGAAGAAGCTGGAGAATGCCGGGTACATCATCAGGGAAGTTAATGCTTTGGACGATATCGAGGAGATAAACGCAAACCACCGGAAGCTGGTGGCAGCAGAGATGGCTATTGTCCATGAGGAACTCTACGCGAAATATTCAGATCTTTACAGCCCGCAGACGGTTGAGTTGATTGAGGAAGGAAAGCAAGTAACCGAAAAAGAGCTAGAAGTAGCCAGGAAACAGAGGAAAGAGCTAAAGGAAGAAATCGAGTCCACAATGTGGCCGGCCAATCTCGGCCTGTGGGCCAGTCCTGCTGCTACCGGCCCGGCGCCTGAAGGCTTGCAGTGGACCGGTGATCCGGTCATGAATTTACCCTGGACCAATGCCGGAATGCCGGCTTTGACTGTGCCGGCCGGGCGATCTAAGGAAGGTTTACCCCTTGGTTTGCAGCTGGTAGCTCCTTTCATGGGTGATGAACTGCTCCTTTACTGGAGCGTTGAAATAGCGGATGTATTTTAGGAAGCAGGGGGACGGGGGGTTTTGCTTCCTTTAAAGCAGGCCGCCTGAGGCCTTAAGCATTAGATGGCGAATGCTAAAGTGTAACCAAAGCGAAAGCCTGAAGCTTAGTCGCCACCATTACCTGCGCTGAGCCGACACCGGTCCAGAATGCAGCGCAATCTCTAGCAGACACGTTATTTCGCCTGAACCTGCTTACCCCTCCGCAGGGGAAAACCGGTCGAGCAGGGAAGCGGCGATCCGGGTGATGATAATTGCCAGGACAGCGCGGGTAACTACCAGAACCAGGGGGTTGGCCCCGAAAACTGAGAAGATGAGTGTGTCTTCTACAACCGAGTGGGAGATACTCAAGAAAATGCCAATCAGGAGGAGGTCCCGTTTCTTTAGGATTCCTTCCCTGGCATAATCAATGATCAATGCCGACCCCAGGACGATCCCAAAAAATAGCCCGGCTAAGAGCGGGAAGGCTGCTTCCTGGGGAAGGGTTAAAAACTGCAGCAATCTTTTTACCCTGCCGGTTATTTTTTCGATCAACTGGTAGTGGCGGGCTATTTCAATTAAAACTATTACCGGCACCAGCACCAGGGCAAGCTGTGCAATGCTTAAAATTGTTTCGATAATGGTTGTGCCGAGCAGGGCAAGAATTTCTATCAATGTTAAAGCACCTAATTTCAATCACATTAAGTGAACAAGTTATAGAGCATGTTTACAGTAAAGCCGGCGAATAAGGCGGTGACAATTCGAAGTGCAGCAGCTACAGGGATACGCAGACCCGTATAGCTGCAGACTGCGGTTTCAACCGGCAGTTCGTGGCAAATACCAATCATAACTGCTAATACTGTAATTTGCTGGGTGGTCAAGGTCATTGCCGAGATGACACCTAAGGCGGCGTAGAAATTGACCATAAAGCTCAGCAGTAAGGCAATGGTTGATTCTCCGGGAAGCCCGAAGAGAGCCATTGCCGGAGTAAAATACCCGGCGATTAACTCGATCACCCCGTAATGGTCGAGAATAGCAACAGCACAGGATACAGGGACGACGATTTTTAATAGTAACAAAAGCAGTTTACCGCTTTTGATCAGGCCTTTTTTAAGTGGTTCGATTAAAGCTTTGATAAGCAAATCACCTCATGCTTTAAAAAGCAAAATTATTCATCACCTAAAACCATGTGCATCTGGATGAAACGCATCATGTCGGTGCGACTGAGCAAGCCGACCAGTTCTCCTGTCTCGTCCATTACCAGGGCTCGCCCGGCGTTTTGGGTGGCCATCTTCATCATTACCTCGGCGGCATCGCTTTCCGGGTTGGTTACCATTACCTCTTTCAAGGGGACTAATACGTGGGCAACGGTTGTGTGCGGCCACTTTTCCCGCGGTACTTTCTTTAAGTCTTGCAGGGTTACAAGCCCATGCGTGGTCGATCCGTAAACCACGGGGAAGGCGCCGTATTTATGGTGCAGGAAATAATCGGCCAGTTCGTCCAGGGTGGCGTCGGGAGAAATCGTCTGTAAATCCCTGCTCATTACTTCTGATACTTTCATTCCGGAGAAGGTTTCTTTAAATACCAGCTGGGAATAGCTGGATTGGCCGGCCTGGTAAATCATCCAGCCGAGAAAAATCAACCAGATTCCCCAGATATCTTCCATGAAAAAAATAATCATGAAGCCCAGTCCCATAGCCATAAAGGCCAGCACACTGCCGACGATCACTGCAATCCGGGTAGCTTTGAGAACACTTTTGCCAAATAACCAGACTACCGAGCGAAAGAGTCTCCCGCCATCGAGGGGGAAAGCCGGGATCATATTGAAAACGGCCATGATCAGGTTAACCCTGGCGACAAAGAAAATTGCTTCCCCTATAAGTTCTCCCGGGGCAAAAAAGAGGTAATACAGGGCCCCGGTGATTATGGCAAGAAGCAGGCTGGTCAGGGGGCCGGCTGCGGTAATCCTGAATTCAGAGCGTGGGCTGTTGGGTTCTGCTTCCATCTGGGCTACCCCGCCAAAGATAAACAGGGTGATTTTTTTAATCGGGATTCCTTCGCTGATGGCCACAAAGGAGTGGCCCAACTCATGGGTTAAAACCGAGGCAAAAATCAAAAGGGTGGTGATGATGCCGGCTGCCCAGTAAACTTGTGAGCTGAGCCCCTCCACCATTGCCGGAAAATATCCCTGGGCCAGGCTCAGGCTGAACAGGAAAAAAATCAGCAGCCAGCTGATATGGATTTCCACCGGGATTCCTCTTATGTGCAATAAACGAAAAGAGCTGTTCATGTTTAATTTCAGCCTCCTACATTAAAAACGCTTAAATTAAGTATTGGCTAAAGCCTCTATTTATTCCTGCTCCAGCAAAGACTTGTGGGCTTCCTTTTTTACACTATCCTCCGGATCATTTTGCCTGGCTTTTCCCAGGGCGAAGCGGGCTTTAGCTCCACCCAACTTTCCTAAAGCCCAGGCGGTGTGCAGCCTGATCACCGGGCGGGTGTCGTTTTGAAGCAGCCTGGTCAAAAGCGGCACCATGGTTTTATTGCCGCTGTTGCCTGCAGCAATAACGGCATTTCGCTGCAGGGTAGTTTTACCGCGCCATCCGGCAGAAGTTAGTTCAATGGTCATTTTGAATTCTTTTTGAGTCATTGTCAGCATTGCATGCAGCAGCGGCTCTGCCGGAAAAAATGAAAAAGCCAGTTCACGGTAAGGAGAACTTTCCACTTTATTATTAAGGGGACAAGCTTCCTGGCAGCAGTCACAACCGTAGACTTTTTGGCCCAATTTTGCCCGCAATTCCCGGGGGAATATCCCGGATGCCTGGGTCAGGTACGAGAGACAGAGGTGAGGGTTTAAGATATACGGTTCAGTGATAGCGCCGGTTGGACAGGCCCGGCGGCATGCGCCGCAGCGAAGACAGTGCTTTTTTAGCGGGGCCGGGTGCTCTGGTTCTATTTCCCGGTCCACTAGAATTGTCCCGAGAGTTACATAAGAACCGTAACGGGGATTGATCAGGGTGCAATTTTCCCCGATAAGGCCCAGTTTTGCTTTGAAAGCAAGCTCCCTTTCGAGTAGGGGGCTGCGGTCGCAAAGCACCCGGTAAGAGATCTCAGCAGTACTTTTATTTGCGATTAGCTTTGCCAGCTGGAAGGATTTTTCTTCTACTAAGCGGTGGTAATCGATGCCCCGGGCGCAGCGGGCTACCTTGCCGCGTGGTTGATCCGGTTTAAAGGGCATTGGTTTTTCCGGAGCTGCATAAGGAATGGCCACTGTAATGATGCTTCGGTAGTTACCAGGCAATGTTGCCGGTGAAAGCCGTTTGGCCGGATTATTTTCTTCAAAAGGAGTGGATCTATTTTCATCGAGGCGTCGCTGTAGGCGCCGGTGCGTGTACAGAAGGGGAGCGGCGCTTACCACCCCGAGCTGTCCAATCCCGCATGAAGCGGCCATTTCTTTTAATAAAGCGTTGTTGATTACCAATTAAACTCCGCCCTTGTTTCAGGTTGACTACTTGATCATAAGCGGCTTTATTCTTTCCGTCAAATTGCTTTTTTACGAGCAGGAATAAAGGAAAGCGGGGAAGAATAATAATCACCGGTAATTTAAAGGAGGGTGAACGAAAAACTTTGGAGGAGAAGAACTGGGTATTTTTGACTGAAGTTAATAATGACGTGGAAGCGGATATAATTTGCGGATTCCTGTGGGAAAAGGGTATTCCGGCCAGGAAGTCGGATAGCAGTCCTTATGCCGGGGCAATGCGGGTTATCGGCGGGCAGGCTGTTGAAGTGCAAGTTTTGGTTCCTGAACCCTTCCTGGAAAAAGCTGAAAACCTCCTGCATGAATTTGAGTCAAGTTATGAATTTGATCCGGAAGATTTTTTAGAATAACCAAAACCGGGAGGGGAAAAAAATGAAATATCCACCGATACAAAAGCCTTTTTTTTCTGAAGATCCGAAGCGTGAATCATTCTGGCTTATTTTTTTATTGGCCGTAACCGCCATATCTGCAGTTATTTTAATTGCAGCCTGGCCCTTTACCCGCAGTCTGCAGTTAATCGAGGCCATGTACCAGTGGCGCGCGATCCCCGGAGTAGAAATATTTTTCCGGGCGTTTACATTTATTGGCGATGATGAATTTTTCATGATCCTGTTCAGCTTTTTAATCTGGTGTGTGAATAAGTCTTTGGGTTTCTGGGGCGCTTTTGTATTGCTTAGCTCTGCCACGTGTAGTAACCTGGTCAAAGATGTTACCATGCTTGAGCGTCCGCCTCTAGAAGGGGTCGAACATCCTCCCGGGAGTTATGCTTTTCCCAGCGGCCATACCCTGACTGCGGTAACAGTGTGGACTTACCTGGCTGCGCGGATTAAAACCACGGGATTTTGGATCTGGACCATCCTGGCAATTGGATTAATCGCCTTATCCCGCATGGTGCTGGGTTATCACTACCTGGCCGATATCCTGGGCGGATTTGCCCTGGGAATTCCCTTTATCCTTGTTTTTCTCTGGCTTAGTGTCCTCTTTTACGAGAAAGGGTGGCTTGAGCGGTTTTCAACCCCGCTATTAGCCGTAATTTCTATAGCCCTGCCGGGTCTGTTGGTCGTCATTCTTCCCGGGGTGGATCCACCGAAAATACTGGGTTACTTAGCCGGGGCTTCGTTTGGCTACGTCATTGAAAAGGAAAAAATTCGCACTGTTGTTTCGGGCCCCTTGTGGAAACAGGCGGTTAAAGTGATTCTTGGAGTGGCGGTGCTTTTTGGAATCATTGCCGGTTTGGGCGGTGTTTTGCCCTCAGATGTGTTGGCGCTTGGCTTTATCCGCTATTTTCTAGGTGGTGTATGGGTGGCCCTGGTGGCGCCGGTCCTTTTCGCAGCACTTAATCTTTCTGTAAAAGAAAAGCGCTAAAGGTTATCGCATTTATTGCTAAGATAAGTTATAATGGGAATGCTAAAGGTATGTGTTATCCTTGGAGGTGAAAGCATTGATTGGCGGAAAAATTGGTTTGTGGGAAATCCTGCTTGTCCTTGTGGTAGCCCTGGTTATTTTTGGACCGACAAAATTGCCCGAAATGGGACGTTCTATTGGTAACGGGCTGAAAGAATTTAGAAAGGCCACTAAGGAATTGAAAGACTCGGTCAGTCTCGATGAATCGATCAATCTTGATGACAACGAGTCTGACAAAAAGAGCAGTTAACATTTCCCTGCCCGTAATAGTGTGTTACAATTAGTTTGTAAACATAAAATATCTTGATTGCTACCTGAGGAGGATCTGCAATGTTAGGAAGAATCGGACCGACAGAGATTATTCTCATTCTGGCGATAATCCTTCTGATATTTGGTTCCAAAAAGCTTCCCGAACTGGCAAAAGCAGTCGGTAAAAGCGTGACTGAATTGAAAGATGGATTAAAAAGTGGTTCATCATCTGACGAATCGACTTCCCCGAATTCTGAGAGTGACAAGTAAGTATTTCCTGGTGAACTTTATTTCACAACAGGAGGGATCTAAAGCGGTGCCGGGAATGCCGGGAGGTATTCAGCTACAGTGAGCAATAATAAAAACGGCACTATGCCCATACTGGAACATCTTTCCGAGCTGCGCCTGCGCCTGATGATTACTGCAGGCGCTTTACTTGTGGCGATAGGGGTTAGCTTTGCCAATATCGAATTTATCCGCGGCATCTTAACCCGCCCTTTGGGAGGCATCCCTTTAATTTATCTTTCTCCCCCGGAAGCCTTTATGGCTAACCTGCGGTTATCTCTATTTAGCGGACTGGTGCTTTCCCTCCCGGTAATCCTTTATGAAGTTTCTGCATATATTTTCCCCGGGTTGACCAGGGGTGAAAAGAAATTCTACCTGGCGGTGCTATTCGGGATAATTGTCCTTTTTAGCAGCGGGATAGTTTTTGCCTTTCAGGTGGTTTTTCCTTATACCCTGCAATTTTTCCTCCAGTTTGCTGATGCTCAGCTTGAGCCCCACCTTACTATCAGCGACTATATCTCCTTTGTGCTCTCTTTTCATATTGCTTTTGGCGTGGTTTTTCAGCTGCCTCTTTTTACCTGGGCCCTTGGCAAAATCGGCCTTTTAAGTACGGGTTTCCTGCGCCGTCACCGGAAAATAGCAATCCTGGTGATGCTGATTATGGCTTCAATTATTACCCCGCCCGATATTATCTCCCAGGCGATTATGCTTTTGCCGCTAATTTTTCTCTATGAACTGGGCATTTTCATGGTCATGATCAGTGAACGAAAACGCTTAAAGGAACTTTCTGAACAGGATTAAATAGTTAACCCAGGGCTGTTTTGCCGGCACCGGCCAAAAAGCAGTACGGGTCTTTGGCAATCACGATCCGCCCATATAAATTTAAAGTTGTGCTTACAGGATACACGTGATATGTTTTTAGGTGGGTGTTATCCTTTAACTGGTTAAAGATGCACTATCATCGAGGCATATGAGTTTAAAGAGGTGTTATATTGGGCGATCCGAAACAGGAAAGTAAAAATTTACGCGGGGCAATTATTTTAGCCGGTGGAGACAGTAAAAGGCTCGGTCAACCAAAAGCGCTGCTTGAATTTAACGGGCGGCGCCTGATTGATTTGATCGTGGGCATCTTAAGTGAACACTTCCAGGAAATAACGGTTGTCACCGACCGCCCCGACCTTTATGATTACCTGCCGGTTCGCCTGACCGGTGATTTGATTAAGTCTGAGCAGAAAAGCCCGCTAAGGGGCATTCATGCCGGTTTAAGCGCTTCTATGTTGCCCTACCAGTTCGTAGCAGCCTGCGACATGCCCTTTTTAAGGCTTGAGTTGATCAAGTATATGGCAGGTTTTGCCGGTGCCAATGACGCAGTGGTGCCCCGAATTGGCAAACACTACCAGCCCCTGCATGCCTTTTACCAACGTTCATGCATTGGTATAATTGAAAAGCAGGTTTGTCGAGGCGAGTACAAGATTACTGATTTTTACCGGCACTTAAAAGTCAGGTATATTACTTTATCGGAAATAACTCGCTTCGATCCGGACCAGGAATCTTTTATCAACATCAACACCTGGGCGGATTATAAAAAATCGCTGGCGCTCATGGCCGGCAGGCGTGAAACCAGTTGACAAAGGAGGAGATGGTCAAGATGAAAATTCCGGGTTACATCGGTTCGATGGCATTTGGTTTGAAGATGGGGGTAATCCTGCCGGGAATTGATATTGTGGAAGAAATCTGCAAGCCGCTTTCGTTTTGCAACCGGGACGGGCTTTTAAACAATGGTGATGTAATCTGTATTACCGAATCTATTGTGGCCCGTGCCCAGGACAACTATATTAACGTGGATGATATTGCCCGGGAAATAAAGGATAAGCTGGGGGTTTCAGATAATGACAAACTGGCCGTGGTTTTCCCTATTGCCAGCCGCAACCGGTTCTCGCTGGTGTTGAAAGGACTGGCCCGGGCCGTCCCCAAAGGAGAAGTGCTCATCCAGCTGTCTTATCCTTCCGATGAGGTCGGCAACCAGGTTGTTTCGTCGGAATTTGTGGAAAGGCTGGGCAAAAAAGTGATTACTGACGGTGATTTGGCCGGTTATTCATTTAACCATCCGGTGACCGGGGTTGATTATATCAACCTGTACCGGGAATTGATTGAAGAGGAAGGAGCCCGGCCGAATATAATTCTTGCCAACGAGCCGGAGCAAGTGCTTTCATCCCAGCCGGATGGGGTCATTGCCGCTGATATACACACCAGGGAAAAAACAAAAAAAGCAATTAAAGAGCGCTTTGCAAACTGTATCACCCTTGACCAGGTTTGCAATCAAGGCGAAAAATATTCAGAATGGGGCCTCTTGGGCAGCAACCTTTCTTCAGGGGAAAGGCTCAAACTGGCCCCCCGGGAAGGAAAAAAGGTAGTTGAGAGTCTGCAGGCCAGGGTTAAAGAAGAATTCGGTTTAGAAGTGGAAGTAATGATTTACGGGGACGGTGCTTACCTTGATCCAACCAGCGGCATCTACGAGTTGGCCGACCCGAAAGCAGCTTTTGCCGCTACTGACGGGCTGGACTTTTTCCGTGAAGGGATTAAATACAAGTACCTGGCAGACCAATACTATTATGATGGACATAAAAATGCCGGCGAAATCGAATCATTTATCTCTAAAAACGTGAAGCAGGATACAGCAAAAGACAGCCTGAAGCGGGAAGGAACTACTCCGCGGCGAATGGAAGATGTTCTGGCCAGCCTGGCCGACCTGGTCAGTGGTTCAGCGGATGCAGGCACCCCGGTGGTGCTGGTTAAGAACTTTCTCGCCTAGCTTTTACCCGGAGCAGGGGGGTGGCAATTGCCAGGAATGCCGCCCAGGCTGCCGGGAAGTAATCACCGATACGAGTGTAGATGGTTTCCCGGTAAGCCATGTCCAGCGGGACGGTGAAAACAGCCTGTTCATTTTTCCCTGAACGGAACAATTCCCGTCCCTGGTAGTCAAAGGAGATCGTGATGCCGCTGTTGGCTACCTGGGTGACGCCGGTGCCGCTTTCGGCCGCCCTGATTGCAGCAGCCTGGGCGTGCTGTTCCAGGCCGATTGATTCGCCGAACCAGGCATCGTTAGTGACGATAAACTGGTGGCGGGCACCTTCCCTGGCAAAGAGGCGCATATGATCCCCGAAGTAAGATTCGAAGCATACCACTCCTGCTACATTTGTCCCGTTAAGATCAAAAACGGTTATTTCTTCTCCCGGGGTATAACTGCCAAGGAGCAGGTCCAGCTGAAGGATGCGGTTTAACAGCTCTTCGGCGGGAAAATACTCGACAAAAGGCACCAGGCGGTGCTTATGATAAACCGGGAGCTCCTCCTGGTTTTTGCTGTACAGGGTAATCGAGTTATGAAGTCGGTCTTCTTTTTTAACCCGGGCCCCGTAAAGAAGGTCGATCTCGTGTTTATCAGCCAGTTTTACCATCTCCGAAAGATGCTTTTTCTCTTCGCTAAAATCCAGCCTGACCACAGTTTCCGGCCACACCACCAGGTCCAGTTCCGGTTCTTTTTCCAGGGCTTGTCCGGTTAAATCGAGGTAGCGGTTGAGCACTTCATCTTTGCTGTAATCCACAATTTCTTCAGGATGGGTATTTCCCTGGATTAATCCGGTCTGCAAAGGATCACCTTTTTTTTCTACCGGCTGAAAGAGGGGGATTAAGAGTCCGGCTGCAAGCAAAAAGCCAAAAACCGCCGTGGAGGCATAAAGATTTCTGCTGCGCAATTTTCCCAGTAAATACAGAACCAGGATGCTTTGAAAAAGGACCATCAAAAAGGGCAGTCCCCAGTAACCAAAGACAGAAACGATGTTCAGCAAAAAGGGGTAGCCCCACTGGGTATAGCCCAGATAACCGACATTGTAACCAAGGAGGCCAAGCGAGCGGACATACTCTACCAGGAGCCACAAGGAAGGAACGGCCAGGGCAGCAAACCAGGGGTTGCCCATTCGGCTTGCCAGGCTCGTTCCCAGGGCAAATAAGGCATAAAACAAACTGATGTAGAGAAACAGCAGGATCATCGCCAGGGTGGCCAGGGCATCCGGCAGGTAGGGATAAAGGACCACCGCCAGGTACATGTTGACATAAATATTTATGGGTAGACCATAAACAAAACCGGCCCGGAAAGCGCGCCCCGGCGAAACTTGCAGGCAAACCCAGATCAAAGGGATCAGCACAACCCAGGCCAGGTAGCCCTGTTCGAACCGGGGAAAGGCGAAAATCAAAAATAGACCGGATAACAAAGGTGGCAGCAGGTATCCGTGCTGTTTGCCCGGTAGTTCTCTAATTATTTTTTGCAGCTTCATTTAAGACCCCCTCGGCTGGTTTACGTAAAACTAAAAGTGGGAGTTTACCTGTATTCTAACACAGGCTTCTTGGAGGAGAAAATTTCCCTCAGCTTAGTTTATTTGCTTTCGCTCGGCCAGCGCTTGTGCAGCATTTTGGGTTGGAGCCATTGCCCTTAGATGAGCAGGCACCACTCCGAAATGAAGCAAGGCCGAGTAAGCACTGCATTTATTGGAATAAACCGGTAGCCTTGACCAAACAGTAAATCAGTGATATAAATGAGTTAATATTTTACCAGTTAAATAATTAACTACATAAATTAATCTGTTAAGGAGAGGTTTGCGATTCAAAGTGACGGGCTGATTGAATATATCAAGGAACTTGATTATGTGTTTAGCCGGTTGGTTTATCGGGTTCGTGTTCTGCACAACCGCTATACAGCTGATGAGATAACCGACACTCAGTTTGTTGTGCTCCGGGCCTTGCGCAAAGGACCTTGCAACACCTCTTTTTTGGCTCATATGCTTGGCGTTACCTTGAGTGCGATCACTGCTTTGATCAACCGCCTCCATAAGATGGGCCTGGTGACAAGGGAAAGGCAGGAAAAGGACCGCCGCCAGGTTTGGATTACCATCACCCCCAAGGGGGAGCAGGTTTTAAAAGACGTAGAAGAACGGCGCAATCTTTTGCTGGCTGTTTATATGTCAAAACTACCGGAAGGTGAAAGAGAGCAACTGCTCGGACTTCTCAGCCGGGCGCGCAGCCTGTTTGAGCGGGATGACATCCTGGAAAGAGATCTCCTGGAAGAAGAAAACCACTCCTATTAGAAAATAGAAGAAGTACCTGCAAAGCCATTACCAGCGGTCGGCCTGCTTCCTTGCAGGCCGTTTACCTATAACTTCTGCCTTAATGAACATTGCAACCGCTTAACCAGCAATTTCTTTTGCCGATAATGCAGCACCACTGAGGTGTAACAAAAAGACTTACCGGTTAGGCCCGTCGCTGTGCCCTATGGCAGCATTTTTCCGCCTGAGGTACCTGCGAATTAAATACCAGGTAATTAAGGCAAGCCCTGTTAGGATTACCAGGGCAGGCAAGATTGCCGAAAAGACCACGATGAGCATTGAAACTGCGCTCAACAGGAAATTCACCCCACCGGTAAAGGCTTCTGCAATACGGTTTCCCAGGTTATCAAAGGAATGGGGAGAAATCGCCCCGGTGGGCACTGCTTCTTCTCGCATGGTGATATTAATGGTGGAGTAAGTAATTTGATCTTTCAGCCTGTCCAGGCGGGCGCTCATTGACTCAATCTCGCCCCTGACTCGCTGGAGCTCTTTTTCCACTTCAAGCACTTCTTCTACCGTATCAGCCATTTCTAATATTTCTGAAAGTCTTTCTTCCTGGGCCTTTTGATTATTAAGCCTCGATTCCAAATCGACATACTGGTCGGTAACATCCTCGAGTTCTGTGCGCACCTCGGTGGCTTTGCCCAGGGTTTCCAGTTTTGCCATTACTTCTTCGAATGATTCTTTCGGTATCCGAATTGTTAACCTTGCACCATATTGTCCTTCCCTGATTTCATAGACCGAGGAGTGGTCGATAAGCCCGTTAAATTCCCGGGTAATCGAACGGATTTCTTCCGCCCCGGCCCTGGCATCTTCCACGGCGAGATTGATTGACCCCCGGCGAATAACCTTGCGTTGTGGTTCCCCCTCACCTGCCTGCTCGTGATGGCGTGGTGCTTCTTCTGCCGCAATCTCCCGGGAGATTGCTTCTTCAGCGGCCATTTCCGGCTGGTCCGGGCGCTCTGCGTCTACCATTTCCACCGCTTCATCAACGACCTGTTCGCTCGTGTCCATGTAGCTGGCCGGGCTGCAGGAGGTTATAACGAAACCGGTTATGAGGGCCAGCCCGGCAACCAGGGCAATAAAGGGAACTTTTTTAAAGCTGTGTTTGTTAAATTTCATTTGCTTCAACTCCTTTGCTTTATAGACAACTGGTTTGTGCGAACGGTTCCTTTTTAAATTATATAACCCTGTGTCCCAGGCCGATGGCAATGTCGTTTCTATGTAAAAGGCCGATCCCAAAAAATATTGCCACTGCTAAGTGGGTGCCTCCACGGGCGATCCCTACTTTACCGCCCACATTAAGACCCAGTGCCTTGGGCATGATTTGGGACAGGGCTTCGCGCGTGGCTCCTGCCACGGCGCCGTCGGAGTGGCTAGAATCGTCAATGATGTTTTCTCTTTTTGAGGCCACTACCGCTCTTTCTACTACTTTTTGCAGTGAACTCAAAAATTCGCCACCATAATCAACGGCGAGCCCCTGGATTCCATCTTCCTGGTATTTCTGCTTTAACTCAGTTTCTTCTTCCCTGGTTTTGCTCATCGCCAGGCAAATTGCAGCCTCTGCTATATCGCGGCTTTCCATCAATATTGCACCCCCCGGTTGAATACTGTACCAATTATGCCTTTTTGAAGGGTAAAGGGCAAGCAAAAATTATTGAGCGTAACAGCCGTAAACCGCTTTAATTATGTTATAATCAAACTGGAGGCTTTTAGTGAGATGAAAGAAAACTACTGCAGCACATGTGGAGAAGAAATAAATTCAGGCGAGCTTTCAGTGCGTTGTCGTTTGTGTATGTGCAATTACCACGCCCGCTGCTGGGAAAAGACAGGGGGCTGCACCACCTATGCTTGTTCAGGTAAACCGGAAATCGGCAGCGATAACGAGCAGGTCAGCTATAAGCGTTGTCCTTTCTGCGGGGAAAAAATCATCAGTTTTGCCGTGAAGTGTCGCTATTGCCGCTCTGATCTCGATACCTCCAAAAAAGTTTTCGAAGCTGAAAAAACAGGCTCCGACAGGCCTGCTTCAGAGTTCAAAAAAGATCCTATTCTGACCAGCCTCTTAAATCTTCTATTTCCCGGTGCCGGTTACATGTATCTCGGTTATTCCGGAAAGGGTTTTACTTGGTTTCTTATTGCTGTGGTTGCCTGGTTTTTTGCCCGCGGGCTGGGCCTTATTGCCGTCTATTTATGGGTCATGTATGATTCTGCCCGCCAGGCCCGGGCGATGAACCGCGGTGAATACACTTCCGGCGCGGATAATATAAAAAAGCCGCTTTAAAATTATTTAATCGGTTATTGCTTTGCCCTCACTTATATCAATAAAAGCCCGGGTTATTCCCGGGCAAACTTTTCACCAGGCAAATTTGCGTTTTTACGTTTTGCAGAATAAGACGATCCGGTTGCTGTTGGTCC
>SL_8KL_010_SEDDRAFT_10002882_pt1 | contig 14340 bp, 15 predicted proteins | sample SodLakKL_010_SED_4_FD_11160 | JGI IMG/M metagenome (IMG submission 11160) | reverse complement strand
GCAAGGCGGGCAAGTGCCGGAATAGCCACCCTATTTCAAACTTGCCCAACGCAGCGCCGGCGCTTCTGGCGAAGCGATCTGTTACCGAACTTTCCGCATGGCCCACTAGGACCGCATGCCCGATCTGTTGGATAATGCACTGCGGCCATGCACGGTAGCGCACAATGACAGAGCAAACGCAGGGAGTGGAACGCTCTTCCCGGCTGGGCAGCTACGTCCTGCGGGTGGTGATCCTGCTGGTCGTATGGTGGATCCTCAGCGGCAGCCACAGTGACTGGTGGTTCGGGGTCCCGCTGGCAATCGCCGCCGCCGCCGCGAGCGTGTGGCTGACGCCTCCGGCCCGCTTCCTGCTGCGGCCGCATCAGATCCCGCAGTTCGCCGGCTTCTTTCTCTGGCAGTCGCTGCTGGCCGGCTGGGATGTGGCCCGGCGCACCATGAGCCCCGCGCTGCCGCTGCAACCCGAGATCCTGCGCCTGCCGATGGCCCTGCCGCCCGGTGCGCCGACGTGGTGGCTGATGCTGACCATCAGCCTGCTGCCCGGCACCCTGAGTGTCCGGCTGGATCCGGACCGCGTGCTCGAGGTGCACTGCCTGGACGCGCGGCTGGATGTCGCGGGCAGCGTGCGCGAGACGGAAGCGCGTCTCGCGCGGCTGTTCGGGGCGCCGCTCAGGGCAACGGAAGCCGGTGCCCGCCCGTGACCTGGCTGCTTGAGACCGTCGCATTGCTGCTGCTTGTGACGCTGGTGCTGGGCCTGATCCGTATCTGGCGTGGTCCGACCATCGCCGACCGCATGCTTGCGGCGCAGCTGTTCGGTACCACCGGCGTGGGCCTGCTCCTGGTCCTCGCGGAGCTGCAGCAGATCGCCGCGCTGCGTGACGTCGCCCTGGTGCTGGCCCTGCTGGCGGTGATGGCGGTACTCGCCTTTGTCGCGCGGGTGTGGCGACGGGATCCCGAGAACAGCGCCGACGAGGATCCCCCGGCATGATCCTGATCGAAGCGCTTCAGGCGCTGCTGCTGCTCGCGGGTGTCGCCTTCTTCCTGGTGGTCGGCACGATCGGCATCCTGCGCTTTCCCGATGTCTACACCCGCGTGCACGCTCTCACCAAGGCCGACAACCTCGGACTTGGTCTAATCGTCTTCGGTCTGCTGCTCGGTGCCGATTCCGTGCCAGTAGCGCTGAAACTGCTGCTGATCTGGGGGCTCGCGCTGATTGCCAGCGCCACCGCCGGATATCTGGTGGCCCGGGCCGCGCGTCGCCGGGGCGTGCGTCCGTGGAAGGCACGAAACTGGGAGAACGGCTGATGCCCTGGCTCGACCTGTTTCTGGGCTTCACGCTCTGCGTCACTGCGGGCCTCGCCCTGATCGCCCGTGACATGTTTCGCGCGGTCATCATGTTCATCGTCTTCGGGCTGCTGATGGCGGTCGCATGGGTGCGTCTGCAGGCGCCTGACATCGCGCTGGCCGAGGCCGCGATCGGTGCGGGCCTGACCGGCGTGCTGCTGCTCGACACGCTGGGCTATTTGCGGCGTCCGTTCGGAAGCCGCGTCGACAATCCGGACGACCGCTCATGATCCTGCGCGCGATCCTGGCGGGCCTGCTGAGCCTGGGGGTTATCGTGGCGCTGGGCTGGGCCGTGCTGGAACGGCCGGCACCGGTGGAGAACCTCCCGGAGCGTGTCGCCTCGGCGATGCCCGAGAGCGGTGTCGAGCATCCGATCACCGCAGTGCTGCTGAACTTCCGCAGCTACGACACCCTGCTCGAGATCGCGGTGCTGCTGCTGGCGGTGGTGGTGGCGCTGGCCTTGCGCGAAGCCCAGCCCGACCGCCCGGAGCAGATGGGCCTGGACAACCCGCTGCTGCGGTCGGTGATGGCCTGGCTGCTGCCGCTGATACTGGTCGTCGCCGGCTTTCTGCTGTGGGCCGGCTCCTACCAGCCCGGCGGCGCGTTCCAGGCCGGCTCGGTACTGGCCGCGGCGGGCGTACTGCTGCGCCTGGCCGGGGCGCATCTCGGCTGGCTGGACAATGCGGCGCTGTTGCGCGCGGGGCTCGCACTCGGGCTGCTGACCTTTATTGGCATCGGCATGGTGGTGATGCTTCCGGGGGTCCCCTTCCTCACCTACCCGGAGGCGCACGCAGGCACGCTGATCCTGGCGATCGAGCTGACACTGACGCTCTCCATCGGCCTCACCCTGCTCAGCCTGTTCCGGCTGAACCCGCCCTACGCCGACGATCCGGACGACGCCCGCACCCAGGGTGGACCGAAGCCGTGAGCGGAGCGATCAGCGGATACCTGGTCTTCGCCTGGTCCGGCGTGCTGCTGTTCGGGCTCGGCCTGTTCGGGTTCATCGCCCACCGGCACCTGCTTCGGCGCCTGCTGGCCTTCAATATCATGGGCAGCGGTGCCTTCCTGGTCCTCGTCGGTCTGGCCCAGGACGGCCGCGGCGTCGATCCCGTGCCGCATGCGATGGTGATCACCGGGATCGTGGTGGCGGTGGCCTCCACGGCCCTGGCGCTGGTGGTCTTCCGACGCTGGTACCGCGCGAGCGGACGCACCGATCTGCCGGAGGACACGTGATCGGCCTGTGGTCCGTGCCGCTGCTGTTCGCGCTGCCGCTCTCGCTGGGGATTCTCAGCCTGCTCGTGGTGCCGGCGTGGCGGCCACGCCTGATCTTCATCGGACTGCCGCTGCTGGTCGCGGCGAGCCTGGACGTGCTGGCCGGACTCGCCACCATCGGCCCCCACGTGTACCGGCTCGGCGACTGGGCCGCGCCGCTCGGCATCAACCTCGTGGTCGACGGACTCGCGGTCGGCATGATCCTGATGACGACGCTGGTCACGAGCCTGTGCGCACTCTACGCCTGGGTCTATCTGCGCGATCATCCCACCTCGACCACCTTCTTCTGGCCGCTGCTTTGGTTCCTCTGGGCCGGAATGAACGGCATCTGGCTGGCCGAGGACATCTTCAACCTCTACGTCGGCCTCGAGGTGATGGGGCTGGCCGCGGTGGGCATGGTCGCGCTGCGGGCCACCCCGCAGGCCCTGGCCGCGGCGATGCGCTACCTGCTCGCGGCCCTGCTCGGCTCTCTGGCCTATCTGCTCGGCGTCGCGCTGCTCTATGGTGCCTACGGCACGCTGTCGATGGCGGGCCTGCAGGAGGTGGCCGCCAACAACGCCACCACCCAGGTCGCGCTGGCCCTGATCATCCTCGGCCTGCTTCTGAAGACCGCGCTTTTTCCGCTGCACGCCTGGCTGCCGCCGGCCCACGGCGGCGCCCTGACTCCGGTGAGCGCGCTCCTTTCGGCACTCGTGATCAAGGCGTCGTTCTATATTCTGCTGCGTTTCTGGCTGGTGCTGGGCCCGGAGATCACACCCGAGTTCACGGCCCAGTTCCTCGGCGTGCTTGGCGCTGGCGCCGTCTTCTACGGTGGCTGGATGGCGTGGCGGCAGCACCACCTGAAGCAACTGGTCGCCTACTCGACCGTGGCCCAGATCGGCTATCTGTTCCTGTTCTTCCCGCTGGTGACCAACACGGGCCCCGAGGCGCAGCGGCTGGCATGGGACGGAACCCTGATGATGCTGATCGCGCATGCGCTGGCGAAGGCCGCGCTGTTCCTCAGTGCCGGCAACCTGATCCTGGCGGTGGGCAGCCCGCAGATCAGCCACCTGGTCGGGATCAGCCGCTTCCGCCCGATGTCGCTGTTCAGCTTCGGCCTCGCCGGGGTCAGCCTGATGGGCCTGCCGCCCAGCGGCGGCTTCACGGCCAAATGGCTGCTGCTGCACAGCGCGATCCTCAGCGGACAGTGGTGGTGGCTGATCGTGCTCTTCCTCGGCGGCCTGCTCAGCGCGGCCTACATCTTCAAGGTCTTCCGCATGTCCTTCCGTGAGGGACCCCAGATCGACCGCTCGGTCACACCGCCGCTGACACTCGACGTCACCGCGCTGATCCTCGCCTCCGCGGCGATCCTGATCGGACTCACCGCCCACCTGCCGCTGCACTGGCTGCGTCTGGGCAGCGTCTTCGGGGTGAGTTAATGGACTGGAACAGTCTGATCCTGCTCGGTGTGCTCGCGACCTCGCTGGTCGCGTCGGGGGTGATCTTCCTGCTCGCCGAGTCGCGACTGGTGCTCCGCACCGTGGTCAACCTCACCGCGGCGGTGCTGAAGCTGGTGCTGGTCGGCTGGATCGTCTGGGGCGTCTACCAGGCCATCGAATACGAGTTCCGCTTCACGATCATCGAAGGCGTGGACTTCATCCTGCGCGCGGACGCGCTGGGCATCATGTTCGTCGGTCTGTCGTCGCTGCTCTGGCTGTTCACCACGATCTACGCGATCGGCTACCTCGAAAAGGCGCCGAACAGGAGCCGCTTCTTTGGCTTCTTCAGCCTCTGTGTCGCCAGTACCGTCGGCATCGCGCTGGCCGGCAACCTCTTCACCTTCCTGCTGTTCTATGAACTGCTGACGCTGTCGACCTATCCGCTGGTGGTGCATCGCGGTACCCGGGAATCGCTGCGCGCGGGACAGGTGTACCTCTACTACACCCTCGGTGGCGGCGCACTGCTGCTGTTCGGTGTGGTGGCGCTGCACGTGCTGATTGGCGATACCGAGTTCGTGCCCGGAGGCAGCCTGGCCGGACTGGACCCGTCGCTGCACCCGATGCTGATCATCATCTTCCTGATGATGGTGATCGGCCTCGGTGTCAAGGCTGCGCTGTTCCCGCTGCACGCGTGGCTGCCGATGGCGATGGTCGCGCCGGCGCCGGTCAGCGCCCTTCTGCATGCGGTCGCGGTCGTCAAGGCCGGTGCCTTCGGGATCGCGCGCGTCGTCTACGACGTCTATGGCATCGAGTTCGCGCAGTCACTGGGCCTGCTCATGCCGCTCGCAGTGGTCGCGTCGATCACCATCATCTACGGCTCGCTGCGCGCGCTGGCCCAGACCGACCTGAAAAAGCGACTGGCCTTCTCGACAGTAAGCCAGGTCTCCTACATCGTTCTGGGCATCAGCCTGTTCGGCCCGATCGGCGCCGTCGGAGGCCTGATGCACCTGCTTCATCAGGGCCTGATGAAGATCACGCTGTTCTTCTGCGCCGGGAACTACGCCGAGACTCTCGGGGTGCACAAGATCAGCGAACTGGACGGTGCGGGTGAGCGCATGCCCGCGACCAGCGTGGCCTTCACCCTTGGGGCCTTCGGCATGATTGGCATTCCGCCGATGGCCGGCTTCATCAGCAAGTGGTATCTGGGGATCGGCGCGCTCGAGGCGCAGATGAACTGGGTGCTGGGCGTACTGATCCTCAGCAGCCTGCTGAATGCCGCCTACTTCCTGCCGATCCTGTACCGGATCTGGTTCCGCAAGCGTGACCGCATGTGGTGCGAAGGCAAGGTGCTGGGCCGCTTCGAGACACAGGCCTCGCTGCTGTTCCCGACCCTGTTCACCGCCGCCGTCGCACTGGCGGCCGGCATCCTCGCGGGCATGCCGTTCAGCCCGCTGTACTGGGCGGAACTCATCGTCGGACGCGAGTACCTGCAGTGAACGCCGTGCTTGCCCCGATCGCACTGCTCCTCGCGCCCGGTGTCCCTCTGGCGCTTGCCCTGCTCTGGAGCTTCCCGCGACTGCGCCCGCACATAGGCCCGCTCGCACCCTGGGCGGCAATCCCCGCATTGCTGCTGGCGCTGTTCGGTCAGCCGGGGGCTACGGTGGAACTCGACTGGCTGCTGTTCGGCGCGCAGATCGGCATGACCGGGACCACGCAGGTCTTCCTGTTCTTCACCGCGCTGATCTGGTTCGCCGCCGGCATCCACGGGCGCGGGCACCTGAGCAAGGACGATCACTGCGAGCGTTTCTGCGTCTTCTGGCTGCTCACGCTCGCAGGCAACATCGGCCTGATCCTGGCGCTGGACGTCGCGCTGTTCTACACCAGCTTCGCGCTGATGACCTTCGCGGCCTACGGCCTGATCGTGCACGACGCCAGTCGCGCCGCACTGCGGGCGGGCCGCGTCTACCTGGTGCTGGCGGTGCTCGGCGAGGCCCTGATCCTGACCGGCCTGATCCTGGCGGCACGGGCGACCGGCGCGCCGCTGCTGCCGATGCTGGCCGACCTGCCCGCAGCCATTGCCGCCGCACCGGAGCGCGACCTGATCATTGCCAGCCTGTGGCTCGGCTTCGGGGTGAAGGCCGGTCTGCCGCTGCTGCACTTCAGCCTGCCGCTCGCCTACGGCGCCGCACCGGTCCCGGTGGCGGCGGCACTTGCGGGCGCGATGATCAAGGCCGGGCTCCTCGGCTGGCTGGTGACCCTGCCGCTGGGGCAGGCCGGATTCGAACAATGGGGAACAATCGTGATCGCGACTGGGCTGATTGCAGCTTTCGGCGGCGCGCTGATCGGTGTGAACCAGATCCGGCCGCGATTCGTGCTCGCCTATTCAAGCATCAGCCAGATGGGGATGGTCTCCGTGGCCATCGGGGCCTGGCTGTCCGCACCGGAGCTCGGCCCGCTGCTCGCGGTGGCGATCACCATCTTCGCGCTGCATCACTCGCTGGCGAAGGCAGCGCTTTTCCTCGGCACCGAGGTGGTCCGGCACCGCACCCGGCGGCCGGTGCTGTGGCTGTGGATCGGTCTGGGGATCCCGGCGTTGGCCCTGGCGGGACTGATGCCCAGCGGCCTGCTGACCAAGACGACGCTGAAGGGCGCGCTCACCGCCGGCAACGCGATGCCCGAGGTCTGGAACAACCTGCCGTTGCTGCTGGGCCTTGCCGCGATCGGCACCACCGCGCTGATGGCGCGGCACCTGTGGCTGCTGCGTCTGGAGGCGGGTCGCGACGATGCGCCGCCGGCAGCCTGGCACGGGTGGGCGCTGATCACCGCCGCCACGGTGCTCGGCGTCTTTCTGCTGCCGCTGTGGGGCATCACCCCCGACTGGCTGGCCGGAGTCGGCGGAATTCCGGACGCGCTGTGGCCGGTGGCCGCCGGGTTGCTGCTGGCGGTATTCGCGTGGCGCTGGCTGAAACCCTGGCCGATCCCGCCCGCAGACGTGCTCGTTCTGCTGACCCCGTTGCCCGGGCTCGTGATGCGCGCGGGTCAGGCCGTCGGCGTCACCGGCCCCGCCATCCAGCACCTGCTGCGCCACCTGCAGGCGCTCGCACTGGACCGCTACCGGCGCGCCGACCACTGGATCGGTCGCGCCAGCGTGCACCTCTGGCGCCGGGATGCCCCGCTGCTCTTCGCCCTGATCCTCGCGCTGCTCGCAGCCTACGGCCTGAGCATCGGCTGAGGACCTGTCTCAACGAGAGGGCGCGCCGCCACAAGAGCTCGTGGGAGCGGTTTCCAGCCGCGATGCGGCGTTGCGTTGAGTGCCCGGGGCCATCGCGGCCAGAGGCCGCTCCTACAAGGTTAGCCCACTGGCCGTTGGTCCCCCGGCGTCGGAATCGGCGAGAGGCTCGCCTCCTACAGGGCCTTCTCCAGGCGGTCGCAGAGAATCCTGAGTGCCTGAACCCGGGCCCAGCGCTTGTCGTTGCCCTCGATCAGGTTCCAGGGCGCGAACTCGGTGCTGGTCCGCTCGACCATATCGTTCACTGCATGGGCGTAGTCATCCCACTTCTCACGGTTGCGCCAGTCCTCTTCGGTGAGCTTGTGCTGCTTGAAGCTCGTCTCCTCGCGCGCCTTGAAGCGGGCGAGCTGCTCGTCCTTGTCGATGTGCACCCAGAACTTCACCAGTACGATGCCGTGCTCGGTGAGTTCCTCCTCGAACTCGTTGATCTCGCGGTAGGCCCGCACCCACTCGTCCTCGCAGGCAAAGCCCTCGACCCGCTCGACCAGCACGCGTCCGTACCAGGAGCGGTCGTAGATGGTAAAACGCCCTGCCCTGGGGATTTGACGCCAGAAGCGCCAGAGGTAGTGCTGCGCACGCTCCTCGTCGGTGGGGCTGCCGATCGGGATCACGCGGTAGCTCCGGGCATCGATCGCGCCGGTGATGCGGCGGATGATCCCGCCCTTGCCGGCCGCATCCCAGCCCTCCAGGAGCACGATCGTGCTCACCTTGCGCTCGCGCGCCTTGCGCGAGAGTACGCTCAACCGTCCCTGCAGCTCGGCCAGCTCCTTGCGGTATGGCTTTTTTTCCAGGCTCTTCGAGAGGTCCAGGAAATCCAGGATGGTCTTGTCGCCCTCCTGTGGCATCCTCCAGGCCGAAGTTGCCCCCCGCAGGGTCATCGGGTCCAGCGTCATGCGCTTGCGCACCACTTCCAGAATGTGGTTCGCGGTGGTCACGTCGCGGTGGCGCTCGTCGTAGCCCTCGATGATCATCCACGGCGCCTCGCCGGTGCTGGTCTGGCGCAGCACCTGCTCGGCCACCTCACGGAAGCGGTCATAGGACTTGAGCGCCGCGAGATCCCGCTCGCCAACACGCCAGCGGGTCTCCGGGTTCTTGCGCAGCTTCTTGATGCGCTTGACCTGCATCTCCTTGCCAAGATGAAACCACAGCTTGATCAGCAGCGCGCCGTCGTCCACCAGCATCTTTTCGAAGATGTTGATGCGACGCAGCATCTGGTCGAGGTCGTTCACTGTCGTCAAACTGATTCGAGATGCGCTGCTGAATCGGGCAGCTATACCAGGACCCGAACAGCACGCCGATCCGGCCCTTGGACGGCAGTGCGCGCCAGAAGCGCCAGAAGGCCGGACGTTCCCGTTCCTCGTCCGTCATTTCGTCGAAGGCGGTGGTCTCGATCCAGCGCGGGTCCATCCACTGGTTCAGGATGTTCACGGTCTCGCTCTTGCCGGCCCCGTCCGCGCCCGAGATCAGCAGAATCACCGGGAAGTCGCACTCACGCAACTCCTGCTGCAGGTTGAGCAGGCTGGTGCGAAGCTCGGGGACGATCTTCTTGTAATCCTTCTTGTCGAGTTTGCGTCCCAGTTCCGCCGCTTCAAACATCGTTCAGCTCCTTTGCGTTGTGCCCTGCCGCACAAACTTCGAACCTCGACGCAGCATACACCACCCCCGCGTCGCCTTCGGAATGCGGCGGCTTGCAGTCGATTTCATGCTCCGGGACGCGCCCAGGACGCGCAGGCAGGCTTGCGCAAGGGGCAACGCGGGAGCAAGCTCCGGCACTCCAGTGTCAGTCCAGGCGGGAGCCGGTGCGACTGCGGATGCGGCGCAGCATCCCGTTGCCGCGGCGCAGGCTGAGCAGCAGCAGGCCGATCCCCGCGAGGCCCAGCGGCCAGACCGGCCAGGCCAGACCCAGCCACTGCGGGACTTCCTGCATCTGGGTCACCACGCCGGCACCCAGCAGCAGCCCAAGGCCCGCGAAGGCCTCCAGCCGGCTGCGCGCCTCGCGCTGCAGCATCCTTCGCATTTCCTGTATCTCGGCCCGCAGCGCCGCGTCCCGATGTGCCCGCTGGCGCTCCGCGTCCAGCGCCTCCTGCAGCCGGAGGGGAAGCTCCGGGAGTTGCACCAGCATCTTCGGCAAGTGGCGTTCGGCGCTGCGCAGAAAAGCGCGCACACCCACCTGCTCCGACATCCAGCGCTCGATGAATGGCTTCGCCGTGGTCCACAGGTCCAGCTGCGGATACAACTGGCGGCCCAGCCCCTCGATGTTCAGCAGGGTCTTCTGCAACAGCACCAGTTGGGGCTGCACCTCCATGTCGAAGCGGCGCGCGGTCTGGAACAGGCGCAGCAATACATGCCCAAAGGAGATCTCGTCCAGCGGCTTCTGGAAGATGGGTTCGCAGACGGAGCGGATCGCCGCCTCGAACTCGTCCACCCGGGTACCCTCCGGTACCCAGCCCGACTCCACGTAGAGCTCCGCGACGCGCCGGTAGTCGCGGCTGAAGAAGGCGTGGAAGTTCTCGGCGAGATAACGCTGATCCGACTCCAGCAGGCTGCCGACGATGCCAAAGTCCACCGCAAGATAGCTCGGCTCCGACGGGTTGGTCGCATCCACGAAGATGTTGCCCGGGTGCATGTCGGCGTGGAAGAAGTTGTGACGGAAGACCTGCGCGAAGAAGATTTCCACGCCACGCTCGGCCAGTATCTTGAGATCGACACCCCGGGCGCGCAGCGCGTCGATGTTCGCGATCGGGACGCCGCTGATGCGCTCCATTACCATCACGTTGGTTCGGGTGTAGTCCCAGATCACCTCCGGAATGTACAGCAGCGAGCTGCCTTCGAAATTGCGGCGGATGGTGATCGCGTTCGCGCCCTCGCGGACGAGATCCAGCTCGTCGATCACGGTCTTCTCGTACTCGGAGACCACCTCGCGCGGGCGCAGGCGTCGCCCCTCGGACCAGTAGCGATCGGCGAGATAGGCGATCAGATGCAGGATCTCGAGATCCGCGCGGATGGTGCGGACAATGCCCGGGCGCACCACTTTCACGACCACCGAACGGCCGTCGCGCAGCCGGGCCGCATGCACCTGCGCAATCGACGCGGAGGCCAGCGGCACATCGTCGAACTGTTCGAAGACCTCGGAGATCGGCTTTTCCAGCGCGATCTCGATCGCGAGCCGGGCCTGTTCGACCGGGAACGGCGGCACGCGGTCCTGAAGGCGGGTGAGTTCCAGCGCGATGTCGTCCGGAAGCAGATCGCGCCGCGTGGACAACATCTGCCCGAACTTCACGAAAATCGGGCCAAGGTCCTCCAGCGACCGGCGGATACGCTCGCCGCGGGTGCCCTCGGCCCGCCGGAACCAGTTCCAGGGCAGCAGATTCAGCAGGAAGCTCAGCGGCCGAAGGGGCTTGAGGGTGAACAGGATCGCATCCAGCCGGTAGCGCACCAGCACGCGGCCGATGGCCCACAGCCGCAGACCCTGCTTCAGGGTCCTGGTCATCCGGACCGGGGCAATCCGGGGCCGCTCGGTATCGCGGCACTGTCGCCGCCTCCGAGCCGCTCGACGCGGGCCTCGAGGCGTGCAACGTCGTCTCGAAGTTCGGCCAGATCGGCCCCGAGTGCCTCGAACTCGCCCGATGCCGGCAGCCAGCGCGCCTCCTCCTGCAGGTATTCGGAGGAGTCGTCCAGACTGCGGTCCAGAAAGCGGCGGAGCTGATCGCGCAGCGTCCCGCCAGCCCGTTGCACCGGACCGGAGGCACCGGCACCGGCGACCGATTCGAGCCAACCGGCCCAGTCGAAAGAGACGCCCGAGAGCGCCCGCTGCAGGTCGGTCAGCACGGCGGCATCACCCTGCAGCGCGATGCCGGAGCGGTCTTCCCGGGCGATCGCCGCGGCCAGGGCCACCGGCGAGCCCGAGATGGTCACGTCAGGCTCCTCGTCTTCCAGGGTCCCGAGCACCTGCAGCCGGTCGGCGGCGCCGAGGAGGACCAGGCCGAGACCGGGGGGCTGCACGACCACCGCGATCGAACGCCCGGAAAGGCGCCCCACTGCGGACGCCGGCGCGGCCTCGAGCAACCGGTTCAGTGCGAACTCCAGCGGGATGGCAAGCGCGGTGGGCAGCGGCCGGACCGTTGTGGAGGCCGGGCCGGTTTCGGCATCAGGTGTTCTGTCGGAATCGGTCATCGCGTCAAAGCCTTGTGGCCCGGTGCAGCGCGACCACGCCACCGGTCAGGTTTTCGTAGTGCACGCGCTCGAGCCCCGCGTCGCGCATCATGCCCGCGAGTTCTTCCTGATCGGGATGCACCCGGATGCTTTCCGCGAGATAGCGATAGCTGTCCGCGTCTCCGGCGATCAGCCGACCCATCAGCGGCATCACCCGGAAGGAGTAGAGATCGTAGAAGGGCCGCAGCGGGGCAAAGGGCTGCGAGAACTCCAGCACCAGCAGGCGGCCGCCCGGCTTCAGCACCCGGCACATGTCCGCCAGCGCGCGCTCCTTGCGGGTCACGTTGCGCAGTCCGAAGGCGATGGTGATGCGGTCGAAGTGCTCGTCCGGGAACGGCAACGCTTCGGCATCGCCCTGGACGAAGTCGATGTTCCCGGCCAGGCCCTGGTCCAGCAGACGGTCGCGGCCCACCACCAGCATCGAGGCATTGATGTCACAGACGGTAACGCGTCCGTGAGCGCCGACCCGTGGCGCGAAAGCCGCGGCGAGGTCCCCGGTGCCGCCCGCAAGGTCCAGTACCCGAAAACCCGGGCGCACCGCCGCGCGCTGCACGGTGTGGCGCTTCCACAGGCGGTGGATGCCCATCGACATGACGTCGTTCATCAGATCGTATTTCCGTGCGACCGAGTGGAAGACCTCGCCGACCCGGGCGGCCTTCTCGTCTTCGGCAACGGTCTCGTACCCGAAGTGCGTCTTGCCGCGCGTCTCTTCGTCAGTCATTTCAGCCTTCAGTCCGGCTTGCGCTGGTGACCGGCAGCGGCCAGCTTGTCGAGGTACTCCTGCCAGAGCTGCTCCTGTTCCATTCCCAGGTTGTAGAGGTAGTCCCAGTCGTAGATCCCGGTATCGTGCCCGTCGGAGAAAACCAGCTTCACTGCGTAGTTGCCGACCGGCTCGATCTCGTTGATGTTCACGTCCTCCTTGCCGACCTGCAACGTACCCTGCCCGGGACCGTGGCCGCGCACTTCCGCCGAGGGTGAATACACGCGCAGGAGTTCACAGGGCAGGCGCAAAGTGGTGCCGTCTGCATAGCCGATCTCGAGGATGCGGGATTTCTGGTGCAACTGGATGTCGGTGGGTCGGTGCTTTGCGCTCATCGGATGCTCCTGAACAAAGGGTCGGTTGGCACGGGCCGGACGGTTGTTGATTTCCCTGGCGGGGTCACGATGGGCCCGCTGCGCCTGGCCCACCCTGCGGGCCGCCCGGCGTGGACGCGGGCGGTTGAAGCGACGCGCGCCCGCCGCGCGACGTCCGGGAGGCCCGCGGCGCGTGCCCTACCCTACCCATGTTCCGTTCCACCGCAGAATAACCTCTCTATCCCGGCACGAAACCGGCCTGCGTCAAAGAATATACCGGGACAGGTCTTCGTCCTGAATCAGCTCGCCCAAACGTGCCTCGACCATCCCCGCATCGACGTTCACCGGGCCGGACACGTCGGGCGCCTCAAAGGCCACCTGCTGCAGCAGGCGTTCGAGTACCGTGTGCAGACGCCGGGCGCCGATATTCTCCGTTTTCGCATTCACGTCGTGGGCGATCTCGGCGATGCGGCGCACGCCGTCGGGCCGGAATTCGACGGTCACGCCCTCGGTCCCGAGCAGCGCCGTGTATTGCTCGGTCAGCGACGCGGTCGGTTCGGTCAGGATCTGCACGAAGTCGTCCACGGACAGCGCGTCCAGCTCCACCCGGATCGGCAGGCGTCCCTGAAGTTCGGGGATCAGATCGGACGGCTTGGAAAGATGGAAGGCTCCGGAGGCAATGAACAGGATATGATCCGTCCGCACCATCCCCAGCTTGGTGTTCACCGTGGTGCCCTCCACCAGCGGCAGCAGGTCGCGCTGCACGCCCTCGCGGGAGACGTCGGTGCCACCATGTTCGCCGCGCTTGGCGACCTTGTCGATCTCGTCGACGAAGACGATGCCGCTCTGCTCGACACGTTCCACCGCCTTCAGCTTCAATTCGTCCTCGTTGACCAGCCGCGCGGCCTCCTCGTCCACCAGAATCCGCATCGCATCACGGATCTTCAGGCGCCGGCTGCGCGTGCGCTGGCCACCCAGATTCTGGAACATCGACTGCAGCTGGCTGGCCATCTCCTCCATGCCCGGGGGGGTCATGATCTCCATTCCCGACTGTACCGCGCGCACCTCGATGTCGATCTCGCGGTCGTCCAGCGCACCCTCGCGCAGGCGCTTGCGCAGCTTCTGGCGCGTCTCGCTGTCCGCGGCGGGCGGTTCCTGCTCGGTGTAGCCGGCCGCACGCGGGCGCGGCAGCAGGGCATCCAGCACGCGCTCCTCGGCGGCATCCTCGGCCTCGCGGCGGTGCTGATCCATTTCCTCCTCGCGCAGCTGTTTGATCGCGGCGTCGGCGAGGTCCCGGACGATGGACTCCACGTCCCGACCGACGTAACCGACCTCGGTGAACTTCGTCGCCTCGATCTTCAGGAACGGGGCCCTCGCGAGGCGCGCCAGCCGACGCGCGATCTCGGTCTTGCCGACGCCCGTGGGGCCGATCATCAGGATGTTCTTCGGCGTGACCTCCTGACGCAGGGCCTCCGGCAGCTGCTGCCGGCGCCACCGGTTGCGCAGGGCCACCGCGACGGCGCGCTTGGCCTCGTCCTGCCCGATGATGTAACGGTCCAGCTCCTGGACGATCTCGCGCGGGGTCATGTCAGTCATCAAAGATCCTTGTTAGCGTGAAAGTCACGTACTCTCCCCTCTCCCGCTTGCGGACAAATCCGCCGGGAGCGGATTTCGAACCGCCGGAGGCGGGCCCGAAGGGCGGAGGGCAGGATGCCCGGAGTAACGGGGCCGGGG
>SL_8KL_010_SEDDRAFT_10002878_pt1 | contig 14347 bp, 13 predicted proteins | sample SodLakKL_010_SED_4_FD_11160 | JGI IMG/M metagenome (IMG submission 11160) | reverse complement strand
CGGTGCTTTAGTTATAGTTGGGATCATATTTGCTTTAATATATTACATCTCAAAAAATCATATGAATAATTCTAAAAATAAGAGGTCTAAAAAAGGTGAAATAGATGAAATTGAAGAATAGAAAAATACTATTGACTGGAGCAGCTGGTTTTATAGGTAGCCATCTAAGTGATAAGTTGATCGAGGAAAATCATGTAGTCGGATACGATAATCTATCTTCAGGAAAAGAGGAATTGGTTTCTCATCTAAAAGAAAATGATAATTTCGAACTTATAGTCGCTGATGTTTTGGACAAGAACAGACTAGATAAGGAGATGGAAAGATGTGATATGGTTTTCCATCTTGCAGCCAATCCAGATGTTAGAGCTGGAGCCGATGACACTCATGTCCATTTAGAACAAAACGTGATAGCCACATACAACATCTTGGAATCTATGAAACAGAATGATGTTGACGAAATCGTATTCACCTCAACCTCTACAGTATACGGTGAAACGGATGTAATTCCAACACCTGAAGATCTGGGGCCTTTGAAACCAATTTCCCTTTACGCATCTTCAAAACTTTCCTGCGAGGCTATGATCTCGGCTTATTGTCATACGTTTGATATGAAGGCTGTTTGTTTCAGATTCGCCAATGTAGTCGGTCCGAGAAGCACCCATGGTGTGACTTATGATTTTGTACATAAACTGAAAGATGATCCAGAAACTCTTGAAATCTTAGGTAGCCCCCCTGGCACCACTAAATCTTATTTTTACATATCCGACTGCATAAATGGTATGGTATACGGAACCCGTTATGCTGAGGACAGAGTTGAGTATTATAACATAGGCTCCGAGGATTACATCAACGTTAAAGAAATTGCAGATATAGTCTGTGATGAAATGAACCTTGAAGATGTAGAATACAACTGGACTGGGGGAGTTGATGGTGGTAGAGGATGGAAAGGTGATGTAAAAGTTATGCGTCTATCTATTGAAAAGCTAAAAAATTTAGGCTGGTCTCCGGAATATACCAGTGCTGAATCGATCGCATTAACCGTTAGGTCACTCCTAGATTAGAGAAGCTAGAATCTCCATAGGTTTGGCTAGCCAAAGTGCGACTATCAAACATGTTGCGAAATATACGTAATACATAAATGCGTATTTGTATTTCTCGACTGCATCCCATATACTTTCTTTTTCTGTCATACCTTAACACCATATATGTCATATGTTTGTCCGACATTATTAGAAAAGTTTTAACCATATATAAAAGTATCGTTGAATAAATCAATATCACTTATTCTAGCTAGGATCAGTATGACGATTTGCATTATCACTAAATATCTATGTTGAATTTTTTCTTTTCTTTACCAAAAAAATATAAGTAGTTAAATCTCCTACTAAAATAAGCTAGAGGAATCTTAATGGATAAAAAGATCCATAAAAAGATAGATCGTCACGATTCATCTATCACGCTCGCCGATATAGAGGATATGATAGATAATATCCAGAGGGAGAATCCAGATAGAGAAGTATTTTTTGATGGGGACGAATTCGCTATTTGCAGTAGGAAGAAGGAATGATAGACCTTGATATTGATTAAGTTGGGTGGCAGTGTAATCACAGACAAGAATGTTCCTTATACTTTTAAAAGAAGAAGAACTACGAGACTGATTAATGAGATCGCTTCTTCAACAGATAATGACTTTATCGTAGTGCATGGTGGGGGTAGTTTTGGCCATCCTGGGGCTGAGAAATTTGAACTCAACACAAAGGATCCTAAGAACGTTGCTGAGGCCACTTCAAAAGTTCAGAACCATATGAGAGTTTTGAACAATCGAATAATAGAGATGATGATAGATGAGCGTCTTCCAGCGGTATCTATACCAGGTGGTATTGTTACAAAATATACGGATGGCAAACTGAGGGATTTAAATTCTGATATTTTTCACCGATATATTGACATAGGGACCGTTCCGGTGACATTCGGTGATGTTGCATTAGACGAGAAAAGAAAGGTTACGATATGTTCTGGTGACGATCTTATGCTGGGTCTTTGTGAAAAAGCAGAGAAGGCAATATTTGTTTCTAATGTTGATGGTATATACAAAAAAGGGGAGCTAGTTTACGAATTTACAGAGGAGATGTATCCATTGGTAAAAAAGGACATCAAAACCACTGAAACATCTATAGATGTGACTGGCGGGATGAATAGAAAAGTTGAAAAAATGCTAGAGATTTCAGAAAACTGTCGGACATTTGTAATCAACGGTAGTAAGAAAGATAGATTGAAACGGATGCTAAATGGAAAAGATACGGTCTCAACCGAGGTGAAAAGATGATAGAATCAAGAAAAGAAGATCATATGGATATTTGTTTGGATGAGGATGTGGAGGCAGGCAAAGATTATTGGAACATGTTAAAATTTTATCATAATTCAACACCAGAGATTGATTTTCATGAGATCGACACTACTGTTGAATTTTTAAAATCAAGTTTATCCGCGCCATTAATGATCTCAGCTATAACTGGAGGTTACAGTGGTGCTGAAAATATCAATAGTATCCTTGCAGAAGCAGCAGAAGAACTTGGAATACCTTTTGGGGTTGGCAGTCAAAGAGCAGCCTTGGAAGATAAGAGTCTGAGACGTTCTTATGAAGTTATTAAAGAACATAACCCTCCCTTAGTGTTCGGTAACTTAGGGGCGCCACAATTGATCTCTCAGAGAGGAGATGATGCATATGGTGTTGACAAAGCTTTAGAAGCTTTAAAAATGATAGATGGTGACTACCTAGCTGTACATTTAAACTATCTCCAGGAGATCGTTCAACCAGAAGGAGATACAAATTCGAAGGGTGTTTTGGAAGCCATCTCTCTATTATCTGATGAAGTACCAATAATAGCTAAAGAGACCGGTGCTGGCATATCCGCAGATGTCGCCGAAAAACTCCAGGATACTGGAGTTGAAGCCATAGATGTTGGAGGCATGGGAGGAACATCCTTTTCTGCTGTAGAATATTTTAGAGAAAGTGACGAACTTAAAAGATCTATAGCGAAGGAGTTGTGGAACTGGGGTATACCTACACCAGTAACTACTTTTGAATGCAGTAATGCCGTAGACATACCTATAATCTCTACTGGAGGTATCAGAAACGGAATAGAGGTATCTAAAGCTTTATCATTGGGTGCTGAAGTTGTTGGTATAGCCGGGGGAGTTTTACCTTATTTAAGGGAAGGTAAAGACGAGGTCGTAAAATATTTACGACACGTGATCCACGGATTGAAAGTTTCTATGTTTCTTCAGGGATGTTCTACCGTGGATGATCTAAAAGATAGAAGGGTGATAGTTACTGAAGATTTAAGAGATTGGTTATCCCAATAAATCAAGCGTTCTACTTAAATATATCAAATTATTACACCTAGATGTGAAGATAATGACAGACCTCATGGCTGAGATCCAAAGAAGGAAAAAGATCGTAGATGAAGAGATCGTCAAGATATTCAAAAATAAAGATCATTTCATGTGGAAAAACATGGCTTGGTACCCACAGGCTGGAGGTAAAAAACTACGACCCTTTTTAGCCATGGTATCTTGTGGCGCATTGGATGGTGATGAGAACGACGCTATAAAACCTGGTTTATCCATCGAATTGATCCATAATTTCACTTTGATCCACGACGATATCATGGATGATGACGATCTAAGAAGAGGTAGACAAACACTCCATAAAAAGGAAGGGTTACCCACTGCTATCAATGTCGGAGATGCACTCTTCGCCCTTTCTTTTAGATTGATATCAGAGATGGATGTAGAACCTGTGAAAATAAAACAAGTTCTATATGAGATATCTCAAGCGGTATTGAAGGTTGCAGAAGGTCAGGAGGAGGACATGAGATTTGAAACAACTTTCGATATCATCGAAGATGAGTTCATAGAGATGATCGAAAAGAAGACTAGTTATCTCTTCCAGGCTGCTGCTAGGTGTGGGGCTATAGTGGCAGACGCATCCGAGGAACAGGTAGAAATGCTGGGAGAATATGCCCGCAAAATGGGCATCGCTTTCCAGGTTCAAGATGACTATTTAGATTTGATGGGTAATCAAAATGATCTCGGAAAACCCGTTGGTAGTGATATCAAAGCCGGTAAAAGGACGTTGATGGTGATACATGCCCTTCAAAATTTAGAAGATGATGACAGAAACCGTCTCGTTGAGATACTTGAAAACGATAGTACTCAAGAAGAAGTTGATGAAGCCATAGATCTGCTTAACAAATACGACTCGATCGAATATTGTAGAGAGTTAGCAGTGGAGTATGCTAACAGTGCAAAGGATAGTATAAAATCTTTACAAGAAAGTAACCACAAAAATATACTGATTTCTCTAGTAGATTATATGATAGAGCGGGTAAAATAGTTTACAATAGATCATCAAGATGCTTTTTCATCTTGTCTATCCTCTTTTTCTTCTTTTCTAATTTTTCTTTCTTATCTTCTAGTTCTTTCTCACGCTCTTCGATGTTCTTCTCACGCTCTTCCAGCTCTTCCATCTTTTTGGACTCCCCTTCTAGTTCTTTCCAAGTTTCGGTGAGTTCTTTCTTTTCTTCCTTTATCTGATCCCGCTGTTGTTGAAGCTCTGTTTCCTTTTCTTCCAACTCTTGGGCTCTTTCCATGAGATCATTTTTCTTATCATCAAGCATCTGTTCTCTCTTTTCGAGGTTCTTTTCTTTCTGGGCCAATTCCTTTTCGAGTTTTTTCCTCTCTCTTTCTAGTTTTTCTCTCTCATGTTGAATCTCTTCTCTTCGTTTCTTCTCCTCCCTAGCTTTCTTGGATTTGGCATACTGCATCATGTTCATAGCACTTTCCTTTATATCCTGGACGTGCTTCTTTTCTTCTTCTAAATCCCTTTCTCTATCTTCGAGTTCTTCTTTTAAAGACTCAATTCTTCCTTTCTCTTCTTCTAATTGATTCTCTTTTCCTCGAAGCTCCTCCTCTCGCCTTTCAATATCCTCGACTCTTTCTGGTAGTTCCTCTAGAAGCTCTTCTATTTCTTCTCTCTCTTCTTGGATCTTGTTCCTTCTTTCTTCTAACTTATCCTCCCATTCTTCAAGATCATTTTCCCAGGATTGGAGTTCTTTTTCTTTGTCTAAAGCTGTTTGGCTCCAAGAACGAGCCTTCTCCATCTCCCTTGTTACTTCTTCTATCTCTTCTTCTATGTCCTCCTCTTTTTCAGCGAGTTCTTTTTCCTTTGTCTTTATGTCACTTTCCCTTTCGTTTAGATTTTTCTCTTTCTGTTTGAGCTCGTTCTTTTGTACCGCAATCTCTGAACGCTGTTTTTCTAATCTTTCCTCTTTATTTTCAACATCTTCAAGCTTCTCCCCGATATTGGTCCACATCTCGGATAGATCATCCCTCTCTTTTTCTATCTTCTCTAATTCTTCTTCAACTACACCTTCTCTTTCACAAAGGCGAGCTTCTTTATCCTGTATATCCTTGACTTTTTGACTAACTTCTTCTTTTTCTTTTTCAAGTCTATGTTCTTTACTGGATAAATCTTCTCTCCAGTCTTCTAGTTCTTCTTGAAGTCTGCCAAGTCCTTTTTCTTTTTCAAGGATTTTTTCTTCTCTATCTTCAAGGTCCTCTTTAAGTTCGTTTAAATTCTTCTCTTTTTTAGAAACTCGACCTTCTTTCTGGGATAGTTCTTTTTCTAACTTTGTCAAACGGTCGTCTTTTTCTGACAATATCTTGCTTTTTTCGTCTAGTGATGAACTACGTTCACTTAATTCCTCCTCTTTATTACTCACCCTTTCTTCGAACTCATCTCTATCATTTTCTAAAATCTTCTGTTTTTCGTCTAACTTGTCCTCCCATCTATTCAATTCATCTCTTAACTGGTGAAGGCCTTCCCTTTCTTCCTTTAATTGTTTTTTCTCTTTAGACAAATCCTCTTCTTTTTGGTCTAAAGAATCTTGTATCTCTTCGAGTTTTTTCTCTTTCTCATCTAGGTCTTGAGCACTTTCTTCTAGTTCCGTCTCTTTTTTCTCTATATTTTCTTTTCGTTCATCAAGTTCTTCGCTTAGCTCTTTCAATTCTTCTTCTCTATCATCAAGACTGGATTTACGTTCGTTAAGATTGTTTTCCCTCGTATCAAGTTCACTTTCCCACTCTATTAGATGATTCTCTTTTTTACCCAGTTCTTCCTTTTTCTCAGCAAGATTATCTTCTCTTTCATCTTGCTCTTTTTCTCTTTCATTGATGGCTTCCTCCCTGGTATCTAATCCCTGCTCTCTTTCATTTAAGTTGTTATCCCATTCTTGAAGTTCTTTTTCCTTGGCCTTTAATTTCTCATCTTTCTCTTTGAGGTCGGTTTGAAGTTCTTCTAGTTCCGCCTCCCGTTGTTCGATCTTATCTTCTCGTTCATCGAGTTCTTCTTCTTGAGTCTTTATTTGATTTTCACGCTCTACAAGTTCTTTTTGGACATCGTCTAAATTACTTTCCAAGTCTTCTAGCCTTTTTTCACGTTCCTCCAACTCCTCTTTTAGTTCTTCAAGTTCATCTTTTCTTTGATCGAGTTGATTTTCTTTTTCTTCTAAATCGGAACTTTTGTCTGCTAGCTCTTCTTCTCTTCCCTCTACTTCTTCTTCCCAATCTATCAATTGTTCTTCTCTTAAATCTAGCTTGTTTTCAGATTCAGATATATTCTTCCGTCTCTCTTCCAATTCTTTTTCGACGTTTTCCAACTCTTCCTCTTTCTCTTCTAATGACTTCTCTAAAGTTTGAATCTCTTCTTTTCTTTCATTAATATCATCTTCAAGCTTCTCCAACTCTACTTTTCTTTGATCTATCTCCTCTTCCCTTTTCTGTAACTCTTGTTCCTTCTCTTCTATCTCCTTAGATTTAGCCTCGAGTTCTTCATTTTTCTGAGATAGCTCTTCTTCCTTATCATCAAGTTCCTCACTCTTCGAAGCTGTATCATCTTCTCTTTCACTTAATGACTTTTCTCTTTTATCCAATTTTTCTTCAAGTTCATCAAGTTTTTCTTCTTTAGCATCTAAAACATTTTCTTTCTCCTCTAGTTTCTCTATCTCTTCTTCAAGCTCCTGCTCCTTAATTTCTATGTCTTCTAGTTTCTCTTCAGCTTCCTGGATCATCCCTTCTTTCTCTTCTATTGCCAACTCTCTTTCATCCAAGAGTGAGGTCCGCTCTTTCAATTCTTCTTCTTTTTCTTTTATCCCAGTCTCCTTTTCATCTAACTTATTTTCTTTGTCCTCTATCTCTTCTAATCTTTCCTCATAGTCCGAGATTTCTGTTTCTAACTTTTCTTTCTCCTCCCTTTTCTCTTGTAAAGAATCTTCTAGTTCCTCCAATTCTTCCCTTTTTTCTTCGAATAACTCTTGTTTTAGTTCTTCTCTAAGTTTCTTCTCTTTTTCCTGGAGTTTTCTCTCTCTCTCCTCTAACTCTTTCTTATCCTCCTCCAATTTATTTTTAGACCTCTGGAGTGCTCCCTTCTTCCCATCGATACTCTTCTTCAATGTTCTTAGCTCTTCCTCCCTTTCGTCGATTTCAGAAATCTTTTCCTCAACGTCTTCTTCTTTTCTTTCTAACTTTTCCTCTTTTGACTGTAATTCCTTTTCTTTTCCCTCTAAATATCCCTCTTTATCTTCCAATTCTTCTTTTCTTTCTTCGAGATCTTCCCTTTTTTCTAAAACTACTTCTTTTTCTTCCTCGACCTCGTTTTTTAAATCTTTTAACTCATCTCTTTCTTTGTTCAATTCTTGCTCTCTTTTCTTTAACTCTTCCCTTTTTTCTTCGAGCTCTTCATCTTCTTTTTCTAGCTCATCTTTGGATTTGGCAATCTCTCCCCTCTCTTTTTCAAGTTCTTCGATTTCTTTTTGAAGCTCTTCTTTCTTTTCTTCCAGTTCTTTCACATTTTCTGATAACTCACCTAGTTCCTCCTCCCCTTCTAAAAGTTCCTCCTTTCTTTTTTTAAGATCAGCTATCTCTTTTTCAAGTTCACCGTATGTTTCTTCGATACTATCCTTTTCATCTATTATCTTTTCTTTCTTTTCACTCAGTTCTTTGATCTCCGATTCTAAACTTTCTTTCTCTTTCTGAACAGTTTCATACTCTTCAGTCAACCTCTCCAATTCCTCTCGTTTTTCCCTTAATTTCTCATACTCTAGTTCAAGTTCTTCAATCCCTTCTTCCAAATCCTTCTTCTTTTTGACAGTCTCTTTAATTTTAGCTTTGACATTTTCGAACTCCTCTTTTTTGGATTCAAGGTCTTCTTTCTCGATATCTAATCTATCGATTTCTTCAATGAGTTGAGATTTTTTATTCTCGAGCTCTTGGATATCCTTCTGTAGTTCTTCGACTCCTTCTTCCTTCTTTTCGATCTCCTCAGAAGTTTTTTCTTCTTCTTCGAGCGCCTTCTTTGCCCTTTCTCTTAAACCCATCTGTATTACTCCTTATAATTCAAAGGCGTCTAGAACTTTCTCATAAAGTTCAAAATGCTTTGATTTTGCAAACTCACGGATACGATCTTCAGGAAGGTTACCTAATAGATCATCTAAAACAGATAGTATAGTTTCGATTTCTTCCTTCTTTACATCCATCTCAAGGGTTTTTGCTTCAAGCTCTTTCTTCTCTTTACGAACTTCTTCTAGCTCTTTTTCCATTTCTTCTATTTTCTTTTTCCACTCAGTTTCCTTCTTTTTTATCTTTTTTCTAACTTTTGGTACGGAATCATTTGAGATATCAATCGTTTCGTCATCTTCACCCCACATATCCTTTAGATCAAAGAGCTCTTTTTGTATCTTTTTCTGCTCTTCTAACCATTCTTCTTTGGTAACTTTTCCCTCTTTAGGCATCTCTTTTTCGATTTTTTCAAGTGCTTCCTCCCCTTCCTTATATTCTTCAACTTGTGCAGATAAATTTGCTTCTTTTCTTTTTAGTTCTTCTTCCCATATACTGAGCTTCATCTCCCTTTCCTTGAGTTCTTCTTCTTTTTCTTTAAGGGCCTCTTTCTTTTCCTTGATGTCTTCTCTTTCCTTATCCTTCCTTTTAACTACCTTCTTGAACTCTTTAACTCTGTTTTTGAGTTCTTCTTGCTTCTCTTCTAATTCCTTCCTCTGTTTTTCTAGTAAAGTTTCCACTGCATTGTCCATCTGTTCTATACTAGCGATCATATTATGGAAACGCCTTTTTTTCTTTTTAAGCTCCTCCATCTCTTTTTTAAGCTTTTCTTTATCTTCTGGATCTTCACAGTCTTCAATCTCACTTTTTAATTCAACCATGTTATCCTTTATGTCAGCTAGTGTTTCCTCGGTAGTCTTTACTACATCTTCAAAGGGCTTTACCATAAGGTCATATGAGATATCAGTCTCTACCTTGTCTTTCTTTTCAACCTTTTTTTTCTCTTCTTTACCGCCTGTGCCATCAGCTACCTTCTTGAAAACCTCCATAGCCTTGCGTTTTTCTTCGATCTTTTTTTCCAGCTTGCCTTCGGTTTCATCACCCCAACCTAGTAGCTTAGAGAGAAATTCCTCATCTCTATCTCCTTCGGAAGTAACATCTGATAATTCTGCACCGCATTCTGGACAAACATTTTCCATAGGATCGACGGGATTATCACAGGACGGACATAACACCCCTTCGATCAACCGTTCTTCAAGTTCTTCACCGCAGCTAGGACAGTTATCGTCATCTTCTTTTACGGCGGTTCCACAATAAGAACAAAATATGTTACCGCTTTCGCTTTTTACTTTTTTTGCCATAAAGAGTCTTCCAAAATTGCGTTTTATCTATAAACCTTTTCGGTTGTTTTTGAGCTTGAATTCTTTTCCCAATATGTATAAGTTGTTTAAATCATTTCTGATAATTTATCTCTACTATAAAAAAGTCCAATAATAGTATGAGGATGTACTATCTCTTTGTTTTCCAACATCTTATATACTTCCTGGATGGGGATAATTTCCACGGTCATATCTTCTGCTGTATCTCTATTTGTTTTAAAACCTTCGTCGACCTCGCCTAAAAATAGATGTGCAGTCTGTGTGTTCAGGCTAGCTACGGGATGATATTCAATTATTTTTTCACAGCTTTTTAGTGTATAACCCGTCTCCTCCTTCATTTCTCTAGATGCGGTTTCCTTTGGTTTTTCATCTTCTTCTATCAATCCAGCGGGAATTTCCAATACCATCTCATCAACTGGATATCTGTAATTTTTGATCAAAACGAATTTATCATCTATCACCGGTAGTACTCCAGCGAAATCAGGCATATCCAACATAGTGTAAGTCATTTCACTGCCGTCGGGGAGCTCAACATCATCCTCTTTCAAGGTGAAGAACGTAGAGTCAGCTATCTTCCTAGAATCTTTCTTCTTCCATCGGGCCATAGTACTTAATTTCAATAGGTGCTAATATCATTTACGTGAAAAACAAAATCTCAAAAAGAAATGCTATCCCTATAATCAGGAATAGCACGGATGAAATCAAATCAATTTTATCTTTTTCGACAATTTCTGCTATCTTGTCTCCCATAAAAACACTTATACCTATCACCAGTGCTAACCCACCTAAAGCCCCCAACAGGACTAAAAATGGAGCTCTATACCTTGCGGTTAAAGCAATCACTACCAATTGAGTTTTGTCTCCAAATTCAGCTATTAAGGCAAGTAAAAAGGAAGTTGAAAAAACCTTTTTTTCGTCTACATCTTTATCCACTTCTTTCTCTTTTATATATAATGAGTATGTCCCAAAGAATATGAATATAAGTGCTGCGAACAATTTTACGTAAAACAAAGGAATGAATTGGTAGATCACAGTACCTACTAAGACACCAAACAAAGTGATTATACTCATCCCCAAAAACATACCCCAAAAAACAGGATTGTTCCTATAGCGGGTTGCGAGAGATATAGTCATTATCTGGGTTTTATCTCCTATCTCAGCAAGAGCAACGGTTGCAAAAGCCAAGGCGATGATGATAAGCCAATCCATCAACCTGTTTAGAAAATGCTTTCTTTAATAATTTTCGTATACTCTTTATCACTCTTTCTGGGTTACATTTATATCTATCTCCAATCTTTCCAAAAACGGTGTTAGATTGAAGGTCCTATTAGTGATCGCTCATCCCGCACACGTTCATTTTTTCAAGAATTTAATATGGGATATGAAAAAGGAGGGCCATGAATTTCACTTGATGGTTAAGGAAAGAGAGAATACGCTGACATTACTTGACCTTCTTGGATTTGAATACGAAACTTTTGGAAAGACATACAGTGGAAAATTGGGTAAGGGATTGGGGGTGATTCATAACGATCTTTCATTGATCAATAAAGCAAGAAAAATAGATCCCGATATAACAGCATCTATAGCGGGTTTGTATTCTGTACATGCAGGTTCCCTATTAGATGCCACTACTATTGATTTTACAGATACCGAAACAGCTACTTTTACCAATTTACTGACTTTTCCATGTGCTGACGTGATAGCTACACCGGACTGCTACAGGGGTCGCCCTCCAAAAAATAAGCATGTCACCTATCGAGGTTATCATGAACTAGCTTACCTACATCCTAAACGCTTCAAACCCGATAGAGGCGTCCTTAAAGAGCTTGGATTGAAATCGAAGGAATATACTATTGTAAGATTTTCGGCCATGGACGCTAGTCATCAGGCAGACGAACGTGTTCTAGATAGAAGAGAAAGAATAGACCTAGTCAGATTATTGGATGAATATGGCCCGGTTATTGTTAATTCTGAAGAACCTATCCCCTCTCCTATCAGAGAGTATGAAATTGATATACCCGATCATAAATTTCATGATCTCTTAGCCTTTTCTAGAATGTATGTGGGAGAAGGCGCAACCACTGCTTCTGAAGCCGGGGTCCTTGGGGTTCCTTGGATATACTTATCCAATAAAAATCGAGGTTATCTAGAAGACCAGGAATTAAAATATGAATTGGGTGCACAGATAACCACCTCCCATGAGACCTTTTTCACCATCCGTTCGATCCTCGAAGAAACTATAAATGTCGACTTTAAGGCAGCCCGTAGTAGACTCATAAAAGATAAGATCGATGTGACCTCTTGGATGAAAAGATTATTTAAAATGATCGATTCCAAATCGAAGCCTTAGCAAGAATTTTTATAAATCGTATCCATTACAAATATGTGATCCAGTGAAAGGTTTCGTAAAAGTTTTAAAAAATACGGGATGGCTGGCATCGGCCCAGATAATCGCGAGGGTTTTTAGTGCAATTTTTATAATACTTCTAGCTAACCATCTATTACCTACGTCATTCGGAATTTTTAATTCTGTAATGGCTTTTTCATACCTTTTGTCGGTCGTTGTTGATTTTGGTTTAGATGAGATGACTATCCGAGAAGTTTCTAGGAGACCAGAGAAAGCACCTGAGTTTTTAAGCAATATCCTTTTTCTAAGGATTCTTTTAGGTATTCTTACTGTCGTAGTTATTTCAGTTGTTTATCTCATGGTAAAAAATATTTTCAAAGTGAATATACCTTTTAATATCTTCATGGTTGCAATAACTATCCTGATATTCGAAAAACTATCTAATTCGTTCGCAGCACAATTTCAAGCCCTAGAAAGGATGGAATTGCAGGCCATCGTAACTTTGATTTGGAAGGTAATATACTTGTCATTTGGAATATCAGCTATTTTATTAGGTTACGATCTCTTAAATATACTGCTATTTCTTCTGGTCTCCTATATGATTCAATTATTCCTCTATTTTATTGTATATCAGATGGGACTTTCTAACTCTAAGATATCCACTCCAGATCCAAGAAGATGGAAGAGTTTTTTAAAAGATTCTTTTCCATTCGCTCTTTTTATGACAGTTGGTGTCATTTATGGTCATGTTATAATCGTCCTATTGGCTGTATTTACTGGTAGCTTCGCTACAGGTCTTTACAGTGCTAGTTGGAAAATCATAATATTTTTAGGAGTAGTGCCCTACTCTTTTGGAAGGGCCATCTATCCCGTATTTTCAAGACTATATTCGTCTGGAAGAAAGGTATTGAAACGGGCTTACTTTGAATCTCTTAGGTTTTTGCTGATCTTATCTCTCCCCTTGACCTTAGGGCTTTATGTTATCGCTGGAGATATTATCCATTTGATATATGCTGCAGAATATCAACAGACTATCCATGTGTTTAGAACGATAGTTTGGATGCTCCCCTTCTTGTTCATGAATGGTAGTTTGAAAATGGTGCTGTGGTCCAGCGAAAGGACTTTAGAATCATCTAGGACTCTCATAGTTGCGTCCGCTGTTTTAATAATATCGGGAATTTTATTCATCCCGTCTTATGGTGTCTATGGGGCTGCTGTAGCCATCGTTATAGCTGAAATCACACATTTCCTTCTAAATTATCATCTTGTTTGTGAACAGTTATCACCTATCCCAACTTCTTATCTGTGGAAACCTTATCTCTCTAGTGTGTTTATGGCCATGTTACTCTATCTACCAACTTTACTTGGATTACAGATATCTCCTCTATGGATCCTTCCTATAGGAATTATATTCTACTTCACTATATTGTATTTTTTAAAAGGGATCAATAAGGATGATCTTGGATTGATTAAAAAAATGTTGAGATGAACCCTATATTGTAATCCTCTAAACAGGTGGGGCAAATATAAAGTAGTTTAAAAACATTATAGATATCGATAGAGATGGGTAAGATCATTTCTAAAGAGGGGAAGACCACTTTCAACAAGATCAAAGGTACTCACGTGTACGATGCAGAGGGAGAACACTTTGGGCATGTAGATGATATAGAGATCAACATTACCACACTAAGCCCTACAAGTCTTTTGATCCACAAGGGATTTTTCGGTGAATATTTTAAAATCGATCTCAAATATATCGATAAGATCACTTCAGAAAAAATATATTTATGGATATGTCCTGAAAAAAATTTAATCGATACCAAAGTAGTGGATTGTGAAGATACTGAGATCGGTAGAGTAGTAGAAGCTGAAAAAGATAAGGATGGGGACTTAGAATATATACGTGTACATGCTAAAGTCATTCGTACTAGAGATGAAAAAGGAGAGATCGAAAGGTACGCAGTTCCCATGATGTCCTTCGAGGATATGACAATCTCTCTTCCTACGAGTCATTTAGAGGAAGGACCTGTCCCCGCTTTCATTGATGTTAAAACGAAAGACGTTACCATCGATGCTGATGATATAGATTCTGTAGAAGATGATAAGATAGTTTTATCAAGGAGAAAAGAAGAGTATATCTCAGACTAAATCTTATATTATACCACCTTTTTACCCTTAATGATAACTATGAAAATACTTACTGTTGGAGGAGGAGCGAGAGAAC
>SL_8KL_010_SEDDRAFT_10002875_pt1 | contig 14351 bp, 15 predicted proteins | sample SodLakKL_010_SED_4_FD_11160 | JGI IMG/M metagenome (IMG submission 11160) | reverse complement strand
CTTTCCGGGCATTCATTATGCCATCTTTTCATCTGCTTTTGGATTAGTGAGATCTCGTGATCTCCGTGGCATAACAGCTTTGGTTCAGTTGTGTGGTCGGGAAGCCCGCGGACCATATCCCTCATTAATTCCTGGGTCAGGTGAGCCATGACTTTTTTGCCGTTTTCGGCGGCAACTCTTTCCAGGCACGCTCTGGTTTCAGGTTTTAGAGTCCGGTGTTTGACAAAAGCTTTGAAGATCTTTCTGTCAGGAAACTGCGCTGGATAAGGCTTCATCGATCTTGCCAAGCCGGAGCTTTGTTTTGTTATAGAACAAAAGTACAGGAATCGCGATCTTGGCACAGCATTAATGGAAGCATTGTTTGAGGATCTAAAAGAAAAAGGCTATAAAAAATGCAACTACTGTTATGATCGTTTCAAAAAAAATCGGGGGTTGCTTGAATATACTATGAAATGGTCAAAGTTGTCCCCGAGCCGACAAATGCGCCGATGATGATGCATTATAAGGCTTAAGGCCTGGTAGATTGAAACAGATGACCTTAGATTCCTGCAGCGGGCCCCAGAAGGTTAATTTATAGTTGTTCCACTTCCGCCTATAGATCCGGATGCACCAAGTAAAAAGCCAAAATCATATATTACACCTTTATTGTTGGTTTCATAAATACGTACATTCGGATTAAATAAACTCACCAAAAAGGTGATCGGTGATATAATACCATGCCAGAATCCTGCCCAAAATCCTGCTGGTTCAGCATCCGGAAGCTTATATTTTGAACCAGGGCCGGCCACTGAAAGTTCATTTGCCATCAACTCACCTCCCTTCTAGTGTTTCTGAAACTGAACTATCGAGGAATTCATTGTTAAGCTTTTTTCATGCATCAATTTCCTATTTCCCGGTTCAAGTTAACAGATCCTAAATTCGACGTCAAACCATAAATTCCCTTTCTATCTTAGAATCTGAGTTTTAACTTCAATCTGGCCGAACCTGTAATAAATTCTGCATACCAAAAGAAAGATCCCCCAACGGAATAACTTGACCATAGTGGTCATTTAGTTTATAGTAATTACTGACCGGTGCGGTCAATTGTTATTTAATCAAGATCGATACGCGGATTAAAATTGTTAATAATTTTTACTTTGCCGGGATACTTAGGTGTCTGACTATTCGGCAACAAGTTTAAAACTATTTGAGGTGACTGTAATGGATAAAGACAGTAAGCAGGCTAAACAAACCATTAACTGGCTGGGTGGCAAATATCATGGTGAAACCATCCAGGGTATACCTCATGGAAAAGGCAGGTTCTTATTACCAAACGGTACAAAGTATGACGGTGAATGGGTCGAGGGTAAACCAGAAGGCCGGGGAATAGTAATTTATCCCAGCGGCGGTGCTTACAAAGGAAATTTTAAAGCTGGTAAAAAAGATGGCTTTGGAATATACCGAAACCCTGATGGAAGAATAACCAGGGGCCTGTGGGAAAAAGGTGATTTCATTAAGCCTGTGGCGGAGGAAGATTTAAATAGTGCGGAGCATCCTGCCAAAAAGCGGGAAGAGATAATAATAATTGAAGATCTGACCTTTACTTACAAGAGTGGCAAGGGTGTTTTTGATCTTGATTTCTCTGTTGGGAAAGGGGAAGTCTTCGGTTTCCTCGGCCCGAACGGTGCAGGCAAAACTACTGCTATCAGAAACCTGCTCGGGTTCACCCGGCCGGAGCAGGGAAGATGCAGAATAAACGGGCTTGATTGCTGGTCTGAGTCTGCAAAAATTCAAAGCATGCTCGGATACCTGCCGGGTGAAATGGCTTTCTTCGATGAAATGAGCGGTTCGCAGTTCCTCGATCTGATTGAACAGATGCGCGGCAGAAGAAGAAATTCGCGCCGCAAAGACCTGATTGAACGTTTTGAGTTGGACCCCTCCGGAAGAATTCGCAGAATGTCCAAAGGGATGAAGCAGAAGCTCGGTATTGTCACTGCCTTTATGCATGATCCGGCAGTATATGTTTTAGACGAGCCGACCAGTGGCCTGGACCCGCTGATGCAAAATACTTTTGTTGATCTAATTCTTGAGGAAAAAGCAAGAGGGAAGACAATTCTCATGTCTTCACACAATTTCGAAGAGACCTACCGCACCTGCGACAGGGCGGGGATTATCCGGGAAGGATTTCTGGCGACCGTTGAAGATGTGCATTCTTTAAAATCATCCCAGAGAAAAGCTTACCTGGTTACTCTGGGTTCAAAAAATGACCTGGAAAAGCTGCGCTCCGCCGGCCTGGAAATAGGCAAGGTCAGCAAAAACACGGTCGAGGTTTTTGTTGCCGGCAACTATGAACAGTTTATAGCTGCCCTGGCCCAGTGCACCGTGCTGGGGCTCGATGTTGCCACGCAGTCTTTAGAGCAGATCTTTTTAAAATACTACGGCCGGGAGGTTGTCTGATGATCAACTTTGCGCTCCTGAAATCAACCGCCAAATCAAACTGGGTTATCTTTGTAATTTTTTTCGCAATCCTCCTCATGTACATGTCGGTAATGCTCAGTATGTACGATCCAGATAATATCGAAGCGATGAGGCAGATGATGGAAACGATGCCAGAGGGTATTATGGATGCCTTTGGTTACGGAGGATCCCCAACTGATCTGATCACCTTCATGGCCATCTACTATTACGGGTTTATTATCTTGATGTTTCCCATGATCTACTGCATTATTCTGGCCAACCGGCTTGTGGCCTCCCATGTAGACAAGGGTTCCATGGCCTATCTGTTATCCACTCCCAATACAAGGGTTAAGGTTATTACTACCCAGGCAGTTTACATGGCTTTCAGCGTTACAATGCTGCTTGTCATTAATACCGCGGCCGGTACTGCAGTAAGTGAGCTGATGTTTCCGGGCGAGATGGATATACCTGCCTTCCTTCTTCTAAACCTGGTTACCATTCTTTTGACCCTGTCGATCAGTTCAATCTGCTTCTTTTTCTCCTGTATCTTTAATGAAGCAAAGTTTGCGCTGGCTTTTGGTGCAGGGATCCCAATTCTATTTTTTATCATAAACATGCTGCGCAATATTGGCGATCGCTTTGAATGGCTTCAATTTTTAACCCTTTACAGTTTATTTAACCCCGAAGATATTGTTACCGGAGAGCAAGAGGCCCTGGTAATTATCTGCCTGGTATTTGCAGCAATTGCCTTGCTGCTTTACAGTGCGGGCGTCTTTATTTTCAGCCGCCGAAATCTTTATTTATAAAGAGGTGAAGGTTATCGCTGAGAAATTTATGAGCTTAACACCAGATAAGCAGGAGCGCATCATCAATGCCGCTCTTACCGAGTTCGCCCGCAAAGGTTATGAAAGGTCTTCTACCAATGAAATTGTTAGAAAAGCCGGCATTTCTAAAGGGGCCCTCTTTGTTTATTTCAATAACAAAAAAGAGCTGTATCTATTTCTGCTTGACTATGCTGCAAAAGTAATCAATAGAATTTACAATGAAGTGGATTGGGGTGAAACTGACGTATTTGAAAGAATGAAAGCGCTCGGGCTGGCAAAGTTCAAGACCTATAAAAGTTACCCGCATGCCTTTAATTTTTTGAAAGCAACCGCTTATGAAGATGCTGACGATGTAAAAACTGAAGTTCGGAATCTGGCAAATACTCTCATTGCAGAGGGGCTTGAAAAAGGATATAAGGACATCGACCGGTCAAAATTCCGCGATGATATTGATATTAACAAGGCCCTGGATATAATCAGCTGGACCATGCTTGGTTTTGCTGAACAGAAAAGGGACGAGGTTGGCTCAATCGACGAAGTCGATGTTGAAATACTGGATGAAGCAAACAGCTATTTTGAAACTTTGAAGCGCTGCTTTTATAAAAAAGAGCAGTAACTGCCAGGCCAATGATAACAATGAGCAAAGGTTTATGCAGGTATCGTGCGTTCCATCGAGCGTTTACTGCATGACTACCAGACAGAAAGCGTATCTACTGTTCAAGGTTACACTCCCCCGGCCTGCCCAATGGGTTTAGTTATCCTCCTCGAAGATAAACACTTCTTCGATGCTGCTTTCTAAGGCCCGCGCTATCTTATAGGCCAGCAGTAAAGACAGGTTATACTTCCCGTTTTCAACATGGCCGATTGTTTCTCTGCGCACTCCTAATTTGTCGGCCAGCTGTTCCTGGGTTAAGTCATGCCTGGCCCGTAGTTCCTTGATCCGGGTCTTGAACTTTGTTTTCACCCGAGATCCCCTCTTTTCTCGTAATAGTTAAAGGAAAAAACAAAGGTGAGGATCTGGGCTGCAAAAAGGGCAGCAAAATACATGATAAAAAAGACGAAAGTTTCTTCCACGGTCCCGATGAAAGTGGCCACAATCACGGCTACCGGGAAAACCCACCAGGGAAACAAGAAAAGCATTAAACCCTGCCTTGGCCATATTTTGCCTCAGCATTTCGTCATCTTTTTCCCGGGCCAGCGCGAAGAAGCCGAAAAACCCGAAGAATCCAAACAACCCGTAGTTACCGGTAAGTAGCCCTGCCACCCCGACAAGCCCCAACATTCCCATAAGTCTTAGTGGATGTTTTTTCATTGATCAAACCTCCTAATTGTTGCTTATGTTGCTCATTATGTTACAAATAAATAACATTACGTTATTAATATACCACACAGGCGGCGGTTTGGCAACTATTTTTAAAATTTTTTTAACCTGTTTTTTAATGCTCAAGAAAAGGGTGGCGCAGTGTAAGATATTTCAAGACCAGATCCCTGCCTTTGCTATTTGCTACTGGTTCCACCCGGCGCATTATGGTATTATTCTTTTGGTAGAACAACATATTTTTTTTGAGTTGCGGATGAGACTACAAGAAAGAGGGTTAATTGAATGATTAAATCTACCCTTTACTGCCTTACGAAAAAAGATATACCCAAAGCCGTCGAATCTTTAAAGGATGCCTTTGATAATGACCCCCTGTGGGCAGAGGTTTTTAAAGATGTTCCTGATAAGGGTAAGGCCTTGTCCGCATTCTTTACCATCCCTTTACTGTACGGGATGAAGTTCGGAAAAACCTGTGCAACGGCCCCGTCAACAGAGGGGGTGGCTGTTTGGGTTCCCGGCAAGTATGCTGACATGAGCATGTGGGGCATGCTGCGCAGCGGGGCTTTGCTTTACGGAATGAAGATAGGCAAAGAAGCAGTACATAATCTTGCAATCGTTTCCAAACAAACCGGCCATAAGCGTAAAAGACTGATGAAAAACCAGGCCTACATCTATTTAACAATTATTGGTGTTTCTTCATCGGCCCAGGGTAAGGGGTTTGGAAGCAAACTCATGGATACAATCAAGCAAGAATGCGACAATGAAGCCCTTAGTCTTTACCTGGAAACGGAGAAAGAAGAGAATCTGAGCTTTTATAAAAAGCATGGATTCACTGTGCTTGAAAAAATCAATTTGCCAAAACTTGATCTGCCCATGTGGCTAATGCTTCGCAACCCTCGATAGGGCATTTATATGTACGAGGTAGCTATGAAGGGTACACTCCCCTGGCCTGGCCTGCCCCATTGGTTTAGTTTTCTTCATAAACAACGACATATCAGTCTTTGAAAGGGCCAAATGGTAAAATAGTTTTTGAAGCCTATGTTCAACAAAACACACCCGGTGCTCACAGAAAGCGCTGGAAAGCGATAACAAAAGAGCAACTGCTAAGCTGTCGGGCACCTTAAGTGGAGTCCAGCCATTTATAAGGAGTTTCAAATGTAAATTTTGATTGAAACCGGGTAATTGTTTTTTATTTTTCACTATATCCCTACCGCTTATACTTATTTCTCCTTTCCTTAATGGGTGGTTTTTCTGATGTCATTTTGCAATCTCACCGTGGCAAAAAAAAAGCGATTAGCTGCCATGGTCCAGGCGCCTCTAAAGCCAGCAGCAAGCAATAATATCCGAAGATAATGCAGCGCGGATCTTATGTGCTGATGATAAGAGGGAGTTCAATGAGTAAGAAGGTCCAATCCCCTGGATCCAGCGTATTTGGATTACTGAAGTCACAGCCAAACCGGCAAAAATGCAACAAATCAAGACCTGCCCCCAGTAACTGTAATTAGAACCCACAAGGTTTATTAGACCCGATTGATAAAACGATTCAGCAGGTGACGGAGAAGCAGGGCATGAATAATAAAACCACCCAGCAAATAACCGGCATATGCCAGTCCGGGTGTAAATGAAGCCATAAAAGCTTCAGTTATCCAGAACGGGGGAAAAACTGCCCCGGCATAGTTCCAGGGGTGCGGGGCCAGGTAGCCAGCTGCGGGGCCGGCAAACATAAAGCCCAAACCCTTGGTCAGGGTAAGTCCTTCAACCTTGTTTCCGGCAAAAGCTCCCATAAATAGCGCCACCAGGGGCGCTTGCAAAGCGGCCAAGGCGGCAACGGGAAGGACGGCAATATAATTTATTTCAACCAGACTTGCCAGGGGGAGCACCAGGAAAGAAAAGAGAAATGAACTAAAAGCAGGGACTGTAAGGCGGTACAGGAGGTATCCGGCCTGCCCGAGAGGAGTTACGGCATAGTAGCTGAGCATATGCTCGTCACGCTCATCAAGCAGGATCAACCCGGTCATGGCGCCGACCATCATCGGGGTAAACATGATTAGAAAACTGAGCGCGAAAGGATAGTGAACGGTCAGCTCAAGCTGCAAATGATGGTAGCTTAATTCTGCCAGCCAGGGAAAAGCCAGCCTGACAAACAGGGCCAGGAGGATCGGAGCAAGCAAAGAAGCAATTAAGAGGCCGTCGCGAAAAATGTTTTTTATATCTCCCCGGGTAAAGGCAATAACTTTACTCACTATCCATTACCTCCCCCAATCCGGTTAATAACATACCGGTAAAACCAGCGGTAAACCCAGATGTAAACCAGGGCAATCCAAACCATCAATGCAAGAACGGCATATATTATTTCATAAACTTCCACCCCGCCTGTTATGGCGCCTTCGATCAGGATCAGGGAGGGCTTTGCCGGCAGCAGGTAGAATAAAGGGGAGCGGGCCAGACCCAGGAATTCGATCAAAGGCAGCATCAGGGGCAGGATATAAGCTATAGAGGCCATCAGGTACTGGTTAATGGTTTCAACTCTTACCACCAGGGTCAGGCCAATCAGGGTAAAAAGCACAGAGCTGAGGGCCACCCCGGCGAATAACAGCAAAGGATTAAAATTAAAACCGAAAGTAAATAGCACAATCGCAAAGGCAGCGCTGATGGAAAGCAGGCTAAGGGACAAGGTTTTTGATAAAAGGTAATCACGCAAACGCAGAGGGCTAACAAAAAGATTCTGGAAAACACCCTGCCCTTTTTCGAAAAGGACTATTCCCCCGATAAAGAAGAAACCCAGCACACAGGGGTCGGTAAAAACCAGCAGCACTGCAGCCGGGGGTCGCAAGTCATGGGGCAGAAGGTTTAGGAAGGCGATATAGGAGAGGGTCACGATAACATAGACATAGTAAAAACCGTGGCGAAACTGGAATTTTAGATCATACTTGAGAACAGCAGCTGATCTCATGTCAGGCTCCTCCCGGTGACCTGGATAAAGATATCTTCCATCGTAGCTTCCAGGGTGTGCATGGTTTCTACATTTTGCTCTTTAAGCAGTTTTAAAAAAGTGCAGTTTTCCCCGATGCCGTTCATGGGAAAATCTTCTTTCATTAACATACCGTTGTCCCTGTATTCCAGGCGGACTACTTTTTGGCCTTCCTGCATCTTCAGGTTGCGCGGTGAATCGATGAGCGCTATATTCCCGTCAACAATAAAGGCAATGCGGTCGCAGATATCCTCTGCCAGCTGCATGTTATGGGTAGCCAGAAATATTGTCGTCCCTTCTTCCTTCCTTGCCTGCATAATCTCTTTGATCTTTTTGACGTTGGCAGGATCCAGGCCGGAACTGGGCTCGTCGAGGAAAACCAGTTCGGGATAGTTTAAAAAGGCGCGGCAAAAATTTAAGCGCATCCGCATCCCTTTAGAGAAAGAACCCACCCGCGTGACAGCATCATTTTCAAGACCGACCATGGTCAAAAGTGCCATGGGATCAGCTGTTTTACCGATGTACAAAGAACGGAACAGTTCAAGGTTTTCCAGGGCGGTGAACTTTTGATACAAATTCGGCACCTCAAAAGCTACTCCGATGCTTTCATAAAGATCGGGAGAGGGCTTGTCCATTGCTCTGTTCAGCACTTCCACCTTTCCCTCGTAGCCCTTCAGCACCCCGATCAAGATCTTTTTTAGGGTACTTTTCCCTGCCCCGGAGGGGCCGAGAAACCCGAATATTTCTCCCTGCTCCAGGCTAAAAGAAAGCTCCCGGATTGCCTCCACTTCTGCCCCGGGGTAGCGGTAATCTAAATCCTGCACCTTGACTACTTCCATATCAACTGCTTTCCTCCTTAATCAGGCCGTTTGCTATCATTTCGATATAGTGATTTGCTACTTGGGGATAGATTTCTTCTTCGCTGAAAGACCTGGTCAAGAAAATCACTCCTAGGTATGCTCAATTTTAAACAAGAAATTGTTTATTGCTCATATACAGTGTTTAAATGCCGCCAGCTTATCACTTGCCCTTTCTCCCTTTTCTGCGTGCTCTCACCACCATAAACAATAAAACCCTGCTTTGCCTCTTTGAAGGCAATCTTTTGCCAGTAAAGCAGCCCTTTAAAAAAGTCTTTATTGATGGTTTTGCCGGCTTTTATTTCAACCGGCGTTAATTTATCACCTGATTCGATTATACAGTCAATTTCGTTACCATGATTATCTCGCCAGAAATACAGGTGGGGCATTAGTCCCCGGTTTAACCTGTATTTATGCAGCTCAGATAAAACAAAGGTTTCGAACAGGCCACCTTTTAGAAAGTGGGTATCTAATTGGGCTTTGCTTTCAATGCCAAGCAGTGATGAAGCGAGGCCGGGGTCAAAGAAATAGATCTTCGGCTGCTTGATTAGACGCTTGTTAAAATTCTTGTAATACGGCTGGNGTAAAAATATTACAAAGCTGGCTTCAAGAATGGAAATCCACGATTTTGCAGTGTTATGGGTAATACCGCAATCATTTCCGAGTGAGGACAAATTGAGAATCTGGCCGGTTCTGCCGGCGCAAAGTTTAATGAAGCGCTGAAAAGTGCNTAGATCAATAATGTTTTTAATCAGCCGGACATCTCTTTCAATATAGGTTTGAATGTAGTTGGAGTACCAGATTTCGGGTTCAATATGCTGATCAAAGATCCTGGGGTATAAACCAGTAAAAAGCAACTCTTCCGGGGAGTCAATTTTATAACCTGCCTCGAATAGCTCTTCCAAGCTTAATGGTAGCAGCGTAGTAATTGCAACCCGCCCGGCTAAGGTTTGCGATATGGTTTCCTGCAGCAGGTAATTGTTCGATCCTGTTAGAATAAAAATGCCGGGTTGATTTTTGTGATCTACAATAGTTTGGATATATGAGAATAATTCGGGTGTTCTCTGAATTTCATCAAGAATTGCTCCCTCTGGATAAGCCGCCAGAAATCCCCTTGGATCGGTCTGGGCAAATTCTCTATTGTCCGGTTCTTCAAGCGATACATAACTTTTTTCCGGGAAAGTATATTTCACCAGGGTTGTTTTACCGGACTGCCTGGGTCCGATAATTGAAATTATCGGGAATTTGCTGGCAAGGTTTAAAAGGTTGTTATGTAATTTACGTTTGATCATAGGGTAATTATAGCATCAAGTGTACAATTTGTAAATGATATTACCAATTTGCACGTTTAAGGCACGTCACCAGACCAAGGGGACATTAATTTCGGAACACAGTGATAATTTTTTCTCCACCCTCAATTACCAGGAACTAATTAAACTTTTAGGTGGAACAATCATCTGGAAGAGGAAAGTGATTGCCTGCCCACTAAAATTGATCGTGATTGAACCCCGTGATTACATCAGATGCTATCAAGAAAATCTAATAATACCCGGTTTGTCCTGTCGGGATTATCCTGGTTAGCAATATGGTGGGCGTTTTCTATTATTTGCAGCTGGCTTTCCGGGCATTCATTATGCCATCTTTTCATCTGCTTTTGGATTAGTGAGATCTCGTGATCTCCGTGGCATAACAGCTTTGGTTCAGTTGTGTGGTTGGGAAGCCCGCGGACCATATCCCTCATTAATTCCTGGGTCAGGTGAGCCATGACTTTTTTGCCATTTTCGGCGGCAACTCTTTCCAGGTACGCCCTGGTTTCAGGTTTTAGGGTCCGGTGTTTGGCAAAAGCTTTGAAGATCTTTCTGTCAGGATAGAGGTTAATAAAAAGCCCGATCAGGGGGTTTGCTATTTTAAGCAGCGATTTAACCGGGGGATGTAAGGGGCCGCCTCCAATGTGAATAGTAGCTTTTACTTTTTCCGGATACTTATGGGCAGCAATTTGGGTAACATAACTGCCCAGGGACAGTCCCGCTAAAACCGCCTTTTTAACTTTTAGGTGATCTATCAGATCACTGATAAAATCAGCTGTAGTTTCTGAGAAGGGAAGTTTATTGTCAATAGGCGGCGACTTCCCATGATAGGGCATATCCCAGATCATGACCCGGTATTTTCCCTGTAAGGTTTCTACCTGGGCTTTAAATGTTTCATGGTTCATGTTGATCCCATGTGAAAAAATTATAGAAGGGGCTTCCTCCCGGCCATAATCCTCATAATATACTTTCCCCACTTTGTTCTCAAAATACATGTTCATTGCTCCTTTCAGTTTTATTAGAAGGCCCGGTTTTATCGTTGCACCTGCTTTAAAACGAGGTTTCTTTCCCCGGTATTGCTGTTATCTTTATTATAACCGACCTCTTTTGGTTTTTGACCATACTAAAGTTAGGTTTGAGTTGGTTTGCATATTTTAATAAATAGATGTGGAAACTGGGAAACAGGAATATAAAATGCCTGGTTCGGGCTCTAATGGGACAATCGGGTTATTGGTTTAAGTAACCTGATCAGCCGGCCATTTAAAAATCAGGAGGTTGCTAATATTGTGTCAATACTGCCAGCAGCACAGCGAGGGCAAGGAATGGAACCTCAAGGCCAACCCAAGCGTCATCAGAAAAGCGGTTGCAGAAGATTATGCTTTCTTAAAAGAGATGCTGTATGAATCAACTCACATTCCGCCAGGATATGATAAGCCATCCCCTTCCATTATTGAACTGCCGGAGCTTTGTTTTGCTGTACAACAAAAGCACAGGAACCGCGGTCTCGGCACAGCATTAATGGAAGTATTGTTTGGGGAACGAAAAGAAAAAGGCTATAAAAAATATTCTTTAAGCGGCAGCAAAACAAACCGGGTAGTCAGGTTGTACAGGAGGCTAAGGTTTGAACTGTTTAAAGAGCAACAAAGTGATTTTCTGCTGGTTAAAACAATAAAAACGGAATGAAGTTCGGCAAAGCCTGTGCAACGGCCCCATCATCAGAGGGGAAAGCTGCACTGTCTTTCATCTCAATCACTTGTTTTATTCGAGCCAGTTATTGGACTAAATACCTGATCAAACTATACCCACCGAATACTACTGCCAGTAGTATATACATGAGCAGTCAGGGGGATATTCGCTTATACCACGGATCCTTCTTCATTTCCATATTAAGCAATCCTCCTTTTTTTATAGTTACAGTTTAACATAAGATCTGTTTTTAGGAGTGGTGGCTTTACGGCCTGGAGTATTCGCTTAGTATAATAAGTGTTAAAATATAGCTATGATCTTTCTTGTGAATCAATTAATTAAGGGAGCAATCCTTTTTTCGGTTCAGTATAGCTGCGGCCTACTGGTAAAGTACAAAGGGGTAAAGGTTAACTATACCCGGAAAATAAATCACTTTGTCTTGTTTTTCGTTCCTTTATACGTAGACCGGGTTTTTGCTTACGAGGAAACCTTTGGGTTATTTATCCTGGGAGCTTTTCTTGCTATTTTAACTTTGCTCATTTACATGGAGCCGGTTCGCAAAAAGGTAGCATTGGTTCGCACCATGTTTCTTTCCTTTGATCGACCCGAAGATCGCCCCTACACCTTCCTGTGGATAGTAACCCAGATAGCAGCCGGTTTCCTGGTTGCAGTACCGATGATTGTTCTATTTTCTTATTATGACTTGCTGCCGTGGATGTTTGTGCCCATCCTGATCAACGGCATCGGTGATGGCCTGGCTGAACCGGTGGGGGTCAAATTTGGCCGGCACCCTTACCAGACCCGGGCTTTGTTTACCAGGAAAAAATATGTCCGGACTATTGAAGGAAGCGCCTGTATCTTCTTAACCAGTATAGCAGTTCTGGTTTATTTCCATGATCTTTTTACCCCGGCACAACTGGTCGCCTCTCTTTTTATCCTACCCCCGGCGATGACCCTGGCCGAGGCTTTTTCGCCCCACACCTGGGATACGCCTTTCCTTTTCCTGGTGGGATATCTAACCCTTTTTATGATTTCCTTTATATGATGAGGATCAGGTTGCCGCTTGTCCGGCCGTACCCTCTTTCCTGCTTTCCGGGCTTTTTATGAGAGGTCATTCAACTGGTTTAAGCGCAATGCGGGCGATTGAGACACTCTGGCCTTCGACAGCAGCATAGATAGCTCCATCATGATGACCGACAGTTACGTCTCGTACTCGCCAACCTTCGTCTTCAAGCAGCGGATCAAGCTCTTCAAGCCCATCACCGGTGACCCGGAAATGGGCCAGGTACTGACTGGCCAGTCCGCCGACAAAGAGATCACCTTGCCAGTCTGCAAACCCGTCTGCATCGTAAAAGGTCATCCCGGCGGGCGGAAATCCGCCACTGCCGCACTCCCAGTAATGTACCGGATTGATCGTGTCATCAAGATCTTCAGGAAGGACCCCGATATCTTGTCCGGTTCCATAAGTACAACCATAGGTGGCTAACGGCCAGCCATAGTTGTTGCCTCCGTAGATGATATTTATCTCATCACCGTCCTGTTCTCCGTGTTCGCTTTGCCAGATCTCCCCGGTTTCCGGGTGGATGGTCATACCTTGCGAGTTGCGGTGGCCGTAAGTGTATATTTCATCTAAGACATTAGCGTCATCGACAAATGGATTATCTTCAGGTATTGTGCCGTCACGCAGCAGCCTAATGGTCGTGCCAAGAACAGTGGTCGTATCTTGTGATACATGATCGTCGAAGTTCTTATCGCCGCGGTCACCGATAGTCATGTATAAATAGTCATCCTTTAAAACCATGCGGGATCCGTAATGGGATGTGCCGCCCTGGAATGGTTCGGCAATATATAAAACTTCTAGGTCGCTTAATCTTTGCTCTTCTAAGTCCAGTGACGCGCGGGCCAGGTGAGTTGCCGTTGCCCCTGTTTCATTTGCGGCAGAGTATGTCAGATAGACAAAGCTATCATCATCAAAGTCGGGCGACACCTCTAGATCAAGCAAACCGCCCTGACCGCTTGATGCGACCTCAGGAACACCGGTAATCTCAACAACTTCTAGCGTTTCTGTATCGATTAAAAATATCGAGCCTGAATTTTCGTTGGCCAGCAATTTTGACGTGCCAGGCAAGAAATCAATTGCCCAGATAAGACCCAGGTCTTCAGCGACTACTCCTAAGACAGGTTCTACTTCTGGTTCTGGTTCTGGTTCTTTTTCTGGTTCTGGATCTACATCTATTACTGGATCTAGATCTTTGGCTGGCTGGTCGACAGGTCTATCATCGCGGGCCTTCTCATCAACAAACGTGCCTTGCTGCAGCAGATATGCTGTTAAACCTAACAATATTAGGACAGCAATAGATGCGTATATGATTGCTCTTCGTTTCATTGGTATCCCACCTTCTAGCTAATTTATAATTGATATTATTGTTATTATTATTGTAGCATTGGCAATCTACTATGTCGATTTGGTGGTAGGTAGGCTTTGGATGTTTATGATTTTGAGGCAGCTGATTACCTGCACACAGGGTGTTCAGGCAGAGGGTAGCCTTGGTGTCAGGGCCTTGAACTGGAAAAGACAGAAGTGGTTTTGCTGCATTCCGCAGAAAAGGTGACCGTGTTAGTCTGTGTTATAATCGGCTTAGCAAAATCATCTTCTCATGTTTGATTTCAGCTGGGAGAGGCTAAGAGTTGCAAGAAAATGCTGCAGAAGTCTATAAAAAAAGAGAGAAGGATTTTTCTCAAGAATTAGCGGAAGCGAGAAAAAGGCTTGGTTCCTTAGCTCACCTGCGGCTGCTCACTTTTTTAATAACCGCTTTTTTGATCGGTTACAGTACTTATTCCGGCCGCGGAGAGTTCGTCTTATATGCTATTCCCCCTGCGGTTGTTTTTATTCTTCTGGTTATAAATTACCGGCGCCTGGTTAAATCTGCTGCATACCTGGAAAATATGGTC
>SL_8KL_010_SEDDRAFT_10002874_pt1 | contig 14353 bp, 14 predicted proteins | sample SodLakKL_010_SED_4_FD_11160 | JGI IMG/M metagenome (IMG submission 11160) | reverse complement strand
GAACCCTAATACCTTGCTGGTAAATGACCTCTGCTGGTAAGTGAAGCTTTGAAAAAGAGGCATCTCCATCTGAGTGCGGGATGGATTCTCCATCCTTCAGGGTGGAGAGGATGTCAATCGGGAATAACTATAGATAGAATAAGTGCTAGATCTTACGTTTGTGTCTTTCCTAGTCCCGGTTCTCTTGGATAGAGAGGGCATCCTTTTGGATAGGGGAGTAACCAAAACAATAGAAGAGAAGGAGTAGAAAACGATTAGATATATTTTTGAGTGAAAACCAGTTGAAAGGAAGCTCTGCCCTCTAGGTCAGGTAGGATGTCCCTAGATGGCTAAGAAATGTTTATAGATTTTCATTTGCGAGAAATTTAAACATCTACTCTAATCATCTCAGTAAATTGAAGTGAATTTAAGTCTTTTGAACATCTATAAACGCCTAAAATGCCAGTATAATTGGCTGTAAAAAAACCTTCTGGGAGGCGGTCGGGTCGCCTTAATACTTGTACTTGTTTAACTGCGTGCGTGTCTCCTTTATTATTTACTACGTAAATAATAAAGCCTCTTTACTAATCTTCTTTGTTAATCCTCTTTGTATATTAGAATACCCTTCATTTCTGCCACAAGTAAGGTAAAAATAGGTAAGTAAAGTAAAAATCACCCCGAAGTAAGGTAAAAAAGAAAAGTAAAGTAGAAAAAAGCTTTAGATCACGCGTACCCTAATGCTCTGAGCCTTTTCTTTATGTTTGGGTGCGTAGAAAATAACTCTGCCAATTTTTCTCCAAATGAAACTTCTCCTTCAGCGTAATTGCTTACTCTCCCTTCTACGTCTGAACTGCTTGAAGCAGATACTTCTGGATCTGTTATTAGTAGAGGCCTCATCGATTGGGTAGAGATGCCACTTGCAGCCTGTGGAGACCTTCTACCTCTACTGTATCCTCTCCTCCTATGACCGTACATGCTGCTCGATACTGCCCGACTCTTCTTTTTCTTCTTTTTAAGTCTATCCATACTCTCGTTTATCTTTACTAGCCCGCTACCGAGCTTTTTGTTCCCATCTTCAACTACCTTGGAGGCGTGGGTGTCTGCGTAGTATTCCCGCATCCTGCTGAAATGCATTATGCATAACTGCAAAGCAAAATATATAATCATCGAAATTATTGCGATTGCTATTAGCGGTAGCTTACCTTTACTGTTTCCTCCACCACTAAAAATCGAAGAGAACAGAAACATCCTTCCTACTATGAAAAATAGTGCTGGAAGTATGGATAAAACCGTCATATAAGTTGAATCCCTGTTTTTAAGGTGACCTATCTCGTGACCTATAACTGCTTCTACTTCTTCCCAGTCGAGTTCCTTAATCAGTCCCTTGGTGATTGCTACCCTGTCCCCGCTCTTGAAGTTTCCGTATGCAAATGCATTGGGCATTTCGATGTTTGCGATCATAGTTTTAGGCTTTTCTATGCCTGATTCTTTAGAAATTCTTTCAACCGCTGAATGGTACCTTGGGTATTTTTCCCTACTCGCTTCTTCCACTTTATACGCTTTCTCGACTATGGTAGGGGCTAGATACCACTGGATTAGGAAGAATGGAACCACGATTACGAAGGAAAGTAGAATTGAAACATCCATTATGGCTAGAAACAACATCAAAGCTAAAGTTGTCACTGCGATTATGGCCGATAAAGACCCTATCATCGATGCCTTTAATTTTAAGTTAGAAAACATGGAACTCACCTGCAATTCATATTTAATTAGTTTTTTATAGTCTTGTTTCTTACTGCTAATATCTTAGTTCTTTCTGTAGACAAAATGACTCAATCTATAAACTTGAGATTCATAGTTACTAGGTTCTGAGACTAATAGTCTAAAAAATTAATATCAAAAATAAGTTAAAGTAGGAAAGGTATGAGATCTATAGATGTAAGAAAAGATTACACCTATAGATTAGTTCAACTAAAATCTTTACTAGTTTTGTACTTTGTTTGCTAGTTTTGTACTTGCCTAGCTTTTCTACTCTACGCTGAGTCCTCCACCTTTTCCGACGGCTTTGTCGAATTCTAGTTCGATCTCCAACTCGTCTACTTCGTGCTCTATGTCTATTTCAATCTGGTCGGCAAAAGTGAACGGAAGCTCCCATTCATCCGTGGATATCTTTATCTCGTTCCCACTTTCAATTTCATCTGCTAGATTCCTGAGGAATTCCGCGACCTTATCTTTGCTCATGTAGAGCTCCTGCGAAAACCTTCCTTCAACTACTTTTTTACCTTTGGTTTCTCCTTCTTTAATTTCCATAATTAATCACCTTGCATACATTAATAACACAGTAAAATATATAAACTTTCTTTGTAAAATAATATTTAATGAACATAGATGTCATAGGATCTCAAAAGAGGATAGAAATCTTGAAGGAACTTTCCCAGGGAGATAAATACACCTCTCAGCTGATGGAAAATCTCCAGATGGACGGACGTAACGCTAAGCACCACCTCGATACGTTGGAAGAAGAGGGCGTGATAGAAAACTACTACGATGGCAGGAGAAAATATTACAAGCTCAAGAAGGAGATACGCCTTAAAATAACCCCTCCACCGGAAGGCAAGTTTGTCTTAGTTAGCTCGGACCTCAAATCTAAGAAGTGAGGACTAAAGTAAGAAAAAACTGAGAGTAGGAAAGTAAGAAAGGAAGTGAGAAAGGAAGATTTGAAATACAAACGAAAAAACCTAGGAAGCATTTTATCTCAAAAAAAGAACATATTCTAGTTGATGCCAGAAGTAAGAGTGGAAATATACGAGATCGGGAGAACCGATGGAGGCGCACTGATACTGCTCCAGGGGAAGGAAGAGATGACTGAGAAGATGATTCCCATACAGTGCAACTTCATGCAGGGGAGGAGCATAAAGTCGGGCCTTTCTGGAGTGACCAGCAGCAGACCCCACACCCACGACCTTTTTACNGATCTCTTGAACGAGTATGGNTGTGCACTCGATAGGATCGTAGTTGACGAANTCNANGAANNTGTCTACAGCTCAAAGGTATACATCTCGAANTATGATAATGGGGANAAGAGGGATATAGTGCTCGANGCAAGGCCCAGTGATGCAATAGCAGTTGCAGCAAGGCTTAGGGCACCTATATTNGTGGATAGGGATTTAATGGAAGATAAAGGAGTGTCTCCATCNGAATTCGAAATNCGNGAATCTTGAACTTTTCAAATTCTAAGATTTTTAATTTTTAGGCGTGAGAAGTAAAAATATAAGATAATTGGAACTTCGGATAAACATATAAACGAAGTAAGAATAAATAAAATAACTAACCTTCAAATCTTGTTGCGCGGTACAAAAAACTGCGGGCGAATTCATCTTTCATATAGTCTAGAGATAGGATATAATAGGATAGAATAAAAATAAAAGAAAGAAGGATAGGAGATTACAAAAAACATGTCTGACTCAGATGAACCCGAATCCAATATAAAGCTTCTTGCAAAGGGAGAATATACAAGGGAAATATCTATATTTACGGTATCTCTGGCTGTAGTTATAGGTACCCTCATGAGAATCAGCATGGGCACCTTAGATAGGCTGCAGAAGTTCGATCCATTTGAGCACTACCGCCTGTCCCAGTACTGGTACGAAAACTGGACCTATATGACGCATGATTTTCAACTACTCCCTAGAGCTGGAGGCGAGCTTTCTAGCGTGGGATATCCGCCCTTGACGCATGCTACACCTGCATCCATAACGCAGCTTTTAAATTGGCTAGGGATTGAAGCATCCGTGATGGATGTAGTTATTTTGGGGCCCGTCCTTTTTACTGCCCTCATACCGGTTGTTTACTGGTACCTGGGTAAAGAGCTATACGATGAAAGGGTTGGAATAGTTGCTGCAGCTCTGACAATAGTATTTCCCCATCTGATAGAGGTCGGTAGAGCAGGAGCATACGATACTAACCCGCACATAGCCCTATTTTTGCCACTCATATTGCTTCTTTTAGTTAAATCTTTAAGGCATGATTCTATAACTGGTAGAGTTCATTGGGGACTGGGAGCCGGCCTTACGATGGGCATATTTGGGTTGTTCTGGGCCGGTTACACTATGATGTTTGCCTTTACTGCATTTTCTATAATAGCTTATGTAGTCTTGGGGACATGGCTCAATAAAGTCGATGAAAAGGATACCTACTCCTTTTTGGGTATATTGATCGCTTATCCTGTTTTGTTGTTCTGGCACTCTCCATCCCGCCTCGAAGGAGTTGCTTTACTAATTCCTTTGATATTCCTACCTTATATTTCCGCAAACCTACCTGAGTGGAGCGAAAAGCTCAAACTAGCTGAAAACGGATACAAGTTTAGGAATTTAGTTACCACAGCTGTTGGAGCCATTGTTGTAATTGGAGCAGTACTCACGTATCAAGGTGTAATACCTATAAGTGTTCCAGGACTTGGGCTCGTAGCTGAAGAATACCTTTACGGCACGATAGCAGAGCTTCAGCCCACATTTGGAGCTGGATTCGAAAGAGGGGCCGTTCCTTTGATGCAGCACTTCGGGCACTGGGGCTCCCTCATACTGCCTGTTTTCCTCCTACCTTTAGCTCTAATATCTTACAAGCTTTGGAAGAACTTTGAAGCTGCCAGAGTCTTTGAACTCGTTTTTGTTTCCCTTTCCTTTTTCATGATGTTCTTGGCGGCAAGATTTCTACCCCTTTACCTATACTTCGTTGTACCGGTGGTGGCCGCTGAGATAATTTATGGTCTGGACTTAATCGGAATGAAGAAGCTCAAGGAGAAGATTATAAAACCATATGGCAAGGTAAGCAGATGGGATGTGGCAAAGGTATCGATCGCCGTACTTCTAGTCGTTTCCATATCCTTTACATCAATGCCACTAGCCGATGGATTTGAAGTACAGCAGCACCCGTCTCCTATTTATATGGAAGACAATGGAGCATGGATATCTACATTCGAGTATATGGAAGGTAGCGATGACTTCTCTCACGACACACATGTTTTGACCTGGTGGGACTATGGATTCCCAATGAAAGCCCTTGCAGATGTTGGAGCCGTAACCGATAACACCCAGGCCAATGCAGAGTTTGCTGCAGACTTCTACATGCAAGATGATCCCGGGGAAGCGTATCGGATGCTGACTGAGGAAGCAAGGGAAGAGAGAGGAGAAGAAGTTGACTATGTGGTTGTAAATAAAGGCCTAGGTATGCTGATACCCGATACAATGTACGGAGGAAAGACGGGTGCAGTTGCTACAGTTGCCCAGGAATCCCCAGAAAATTACGTAGAGGATTGGCCTGAAGACCAAGACATGATTTCCCAGCAGATTCCGTGGTCCGTATACTGGGACCAGGGCATGGAATTCCCAAATGTTCCTGAACCTCTTGCCCAAACTACATACTACGAGCTTGCGTATCCTGCTGGTGTTATGCCCGGCATAATGGAAGAAGAACCCGAAGTTGGGGATGTTCTGCACGACCATTACAAAGTTGTGCACATGAGCGAAGAATCGGGTCCTTTTGGCGGTAGCGCAATAATAGTCTACGAACTGGTTGATAGTTACGAGCTAACGGTGAACATAGAAGGAGAAGGAACTGTAGAGGTTGACGGTGAACCAGTAGAAGATGGATGGACGGGAACATACGGAGAAACTAGCCAAGTAGAATTAAATGCTACAGCTGATGAAGGCTGGTGCTTCGAAGAATGGATAGGAACTGAAGAAACGGGAGAAATCATAACGGTTGATATGGATGAAAACAGAGATATTACTGCCGTGTTCGAAGAAGAGATTGACTGAACTAGTTTTTATATATCTAGGATTTTTATATTAAATATAGAAATAATAAAATATAAATGTATCAAAAAATTCCTGCTTGCAAAATCTATTTAGATATTAGTGGCTTCTACAACCTATTTTAGGTTTAAGAAGTTATTTCGATAGCCAAAGGACTGATTTGTAGTTGGGGGAGGTTCAAACCAGTGGGAAATGGATCTGAACCCAAGATTCGAAATATTGGAATTGCAGGGGCCGGCCTTTCAGGGTTGGTACTTGCGGACCTAATTTTGGAGAACAATACTGATGTAAACGTAGATATATTCGAAAGACAGGATTTTGAAAGCTACGGGGTTGATTGTGCGGGAGGTTTTGCGGATCCAAGGGGCGTTGCCGATTTCGTTGACAGACATTTCCCAATCGACGAAAACATAAAACCTTATGCTGTAAACGATATCGAAAGATCTGTTTGGACTTTCGATGTAGGAAAAAGAAGAGAGCGAGTGGAGATATTGCATCCTCAGCTATTTTGGATACTTGATCGACTCGAGTTACAGCTAGACTTAATTAAAAGAGTAAGAGACAAAGGTGCAACGGTAATTTTCGGCGAAAAAGCCAATCCCGAGTTGATGTCTTACGATTTATCTGTCGATGCCCGTGGGCCCCACTCTAGGTTAGGTGAATATTCTTTGTCCATATACAGCATTTTCGAAGGAGATTTTAACCAGGATACTGCTTACTTTCACCATGAAGAGGGATTCGATGGCTATTATTGGATATTTCCTCTATCTGAAGACCGTGCAAACATAGGGTGCGGAAGCTTTTCCAAACCGTACCAAATTAATAAAAAAATGTTAGAGCAGTTTGCAGAAGATAGAGTTAAGGATGTAAAAAGAGTTGGTGATGTAAGAACAGCTCCCGTATCACATTCTAGTAAAGATTTAGTTGGAAATAGTCCATCCACTAATTTAAGCTATAATTTAAGGTACATCGCTAAGATAGGAGATGCTGCCGGCATGGCAGATCCATTTAGCTCAGAAGGAATAATAGGTTCTATATCTTCGGCTATCGCTCTTTCCCTTGCTGTAGAGAGAAACGATCCCGAAGTGTATCCGGAATTACTGCCGGATGATGGGATGTTAAAGCTAAGGGAAGAGATTGCAAGCCTTAGAAGAGAAAACTTTGAAAAGTTTGTAGATGTTTTTAAATGCTTTGATGGAATAAGGGAAGAAGATATAAGATCTAAGTATGGATTTGCTTTGAAGCATCCGATAAAATCTATAAAGCTCACCCTAACCCTTTGAAACTAATGTTTTTTGTTTTATTTTTTATAAATAATTTTTAAAATAATGCACATGCGAAGCTTTCATTTATAGTGTAAATGCTAAACTACGAGAAACACCATTATGGCGTTGTATAACATCAGGACCGATACGGGCTTACCTACTTTTGCAAGATCCTCTCCCAAGCTCGAACCGAAGTATTCTCTGGTCACAATCATGCAGAGGTGAACCGGAGACATCAAGTATCCTAAGTAGCATGAAACGAATAAAACGCTAACTACACCTGGACTTATTTCAGGAATAAAGGGGAGTATCAATGGGAATGAGATACCTATTGCCGCCATTCCTATTCCGGTAAGCACCGCAACTAAGAATGGGGCCAAAAGTATTATTAGCTCTACGGGGATGCCTGCTGCCCTCGTTGCATTTATGAAAGAATCTAGGGACCCGCTCTGCTCTACAACCTCTCTGAAGAACATTATACCGGCAACGGCAAGTATGAGGTTCGGAGGAAACCCGGTCTTGAGTATATCAAATGTTTTCTCGGAGTTGAGCCTTTTGTAGTTTTGTAACAGTAGCAAGAGAAAGGCAAGGGGCACCATGTACCTGAGGCTTATACCTAGAGTCATATTAAGAAGTATTGCAATAAGTATAGAAGATAAGCCCCAACCAACGGTCCATAACCCGTTAAATACATCTCTCTCACCTTTTATGGATTCTCTCTTCAAAGGCCTGATATAGAAAAGGTATCCAACTAGGATCGATAAAAAGAATATTGGAATCTGGATTAATATTAGCTGATATACTTCAACCTCTCCAAGCCTGGCCGCAAGTACCAGGTCGGGAGAGAACGGGAATATGAAAAATATGAAGTGCCGGAACCAGAAGTTTATTACAGTCTTTTGCTCGGAATCTGCCCCCAACCTTTCTGCCTCCGGCTCCATAACTGGGGCTGAAAGCAGTGCTCCACCGGGCATTGGAAGCATTCCAAATAGAGTGGGAATTGCTCCTACTGTCCCTCTGCTGCTAATTATTTTTCTAAAGCCTGCAAGTATCTCGTCTATCTGACCTGTTTTTTTGAGGGCATAGCCTATCATGTTTATGAAGATTACCAGAACTACGAGGTCTACAGTAGTTGGATTTATCATCGCATTCCTTACGGTATCAAATAGCTCAGTTAGGTATAAACCGCTCGTGAAGAAGATAACCAGGGCTCCTATTATCATCGCAAGGCCATAGTTAACTCTCTTCCTTACGAGACCGACGGTTACGGCAAATCCTGCCACCGTGCCGAGTATACCTATGTCCATATTTTGCCTGCCGTTATTTTCCGTATGATTCCCATAGCTAGAGAAGTATCCGATCTAAAAAGTATATATTCTAAACTGGATACATAGAAAAAATCTAAGATTTTAGAATGTAATTAATCTTCTTACAATTCCTCTTATATTTTTCGCACCTTATCTAATGTTCTTATCCATTTTCCAGTACTTCAGCTTTTTATAATATTTTTCTATATTTACTATCTTTTAGTCACCTGGAAGTATGTCGCCTAATGAGGCCCCTACCGCCATTATAACAAATGTAAATGAACACTGGCAAAATGCTATAAACGGTTCCGATGCCCAATCAACCCGGCCCCAGATCGTCATGAGCGTTACCGAAGTTAAAAATGCTATCCCCAGAACTCCTACTAACCTTTGAGGGATAAAACCAAGTAGTGGATCGATCACTTTTACATCCTGTATGTTTGATTTGTATATTATACCGATGGATATTATAACACCAAACAATAGAGTTCCTAAAAGAAAGAGAGGGTGCTGTGCGATGAATTCACCTATTTCGAGCGTCCCCTCTTCTATTAGGACGGGAATACCTATGATCAGGCTTCCCATGAAAGCCTGAACCATATCGTGCTTTCCAAACCCTTTAATTTCCACTCCAAATATCCTTGGCTTACTCGCCTTTACTGCTTTTTTCTTAATATTTTTCAGCAGTTTTTTCTGCTTTTTTGATTTTAAAGAACTATCGAGTTCTTCGAAAGCATCTATCAGTTCTCCTATTTCCGGATTTTCTTCATCAAATTCAGAATTTGCATCCGACATCTCGATACCTTATGGGAAACATAAATGCTTTAAATATATTATGGTTTTTGTCTTTCATTTAGAATCCAAATTAACTCTTTACCCAAGAAGTCACCTTCCTAAATCTTTGATTTAGGTGGGTGAGGATGTCACAAAAACCATCTATAAAATTGAAAGAATTTCTAGTCCCAGCTCCAGTCCGATTCCTCTCTTGTATCGTAGGAAAGTGCGGTTTTTGGTATGCTAGATAGCTTTAGCTCAACATCTTCTCCCTTTCCGTCATCTAATTTTTCCCAGAACTTTGCCTCTTTTTTCGAAACCTTCTCTATTTTGTCAACAACTAGCCTACGTATATCAGGATGTATGTCTTTACCTGTATGACCTATTATTATCAACGCTGTAGAGTTCTTCCTGAACTTTCTTAGTAGCCTCCCAAGAAGCTTCCTAGCACTGTGGGCCTGTCCTGCGTATCCGCTTGCGTGTGAACTCGCTTCATCAAATACAAATAGCTTCTTTCCTCCGTTACTTACCCATTCTTTCAGATCGGAAAAACACATGATGAGTTCATCCTTCTCTTCTAAGCTTTTTATGTTGGAACCTATCATCCCGCTGGTTTCCATCTTCCAAACCTCCGATAAAAGGAGTGCAAAATCAGTTTTCCCGCTCCCCAATTTTCCGAATATGTAGCACGTGTATCCCGGCTGCCTAACCCTTTTCCTAAGCATGTTTAAAACGCTGATTCCGGATGCATCAACGTTCATCTCGTTCCATCCGACTATGTTCTTCATTACTGATGCATTTTTGTTTAAAACTGCAGAATTGGCCCTCTTCGTTGCCTGATTCTTTCTTAACGTTTTTCCCATCCTGCTATCCTCGAAGCTTTCTGGAACCCCAAATCTTCTTTTGTTTTTTGAACAACCTTCTCTGGTAGATTTTAACCGGTTTTCATCCACACTTTTATTTTTCCTTCCACCTTCATTTCTATTTTTAATATGCTCCCTAATCTTTGGCCATCTACTCTCCATGTAGTTCATTATTTCTAGGATTCCTTCATCTTCAACAAGCCCACCGTGTACATTCAGATGCTTGTTTTCCTTACTGTGGTTCCCTTCTATGTATTCTCTGAGCTCCATCGCAGAATAAAGTACGGATTCACTCATTTTGACCACCTTCGTCCGATCTTCCCTTACCTTTTTTCACACACTTTTTATCTACAATATCCTCTACCACTTTACCGATCTCCTCCCCTTGGTATAGGGTACCCTTCTCAAATTCTTGGGCCATCTTCGCCCCTACCCTATCTATTGCCTCTCTAACTATCGATAACATGCTCGCCCTCAACTCCACGCTCTCGCTTGCTAATGATTCCAATCTTTTCCTCGTATCTTCTATCTTCTTTTTCTCCCTTAGAAATTCTAAATCGGACGCCGAACCCATCCAGGTTCCTTTGGCTTCCATGCCTGACTCGTCGAACTCTCTACATACGTACAACCTTCCCTTGTCTACCTTTTCTTCGTGTAGCTCTCCGTTTATTATTTCTATCTCCTTCCACTGGCCTGGATGGAACCTCCATATGCCGATACCTCCATCTTCTGCCTTGAGTTCCAGCATATATAGGTAGCGTTCTTCGTGGATCCAATCAACCAACTTTTTTGAAGGTATATATGCGATGAGGCCGGTTGCTAGAAAGGTTGCTAAAAATACCTGTATTCGCTGATCCCAACCTAGGGTAATAGAGCAGTATAACGTTATAACACTCAAGAACAAAATGAGCAAAGGCATCCTGTTTGCAATTCTGCCCTTTAGCTTTCTCCACGTCCATGCAACATTTATTGCCTTGATGTTTAAAGCTAAAAACATGTAAGACACCTACAGAATTTTGTCTGGAGTTCCTAGCTCTCTGTACTTTTTATACACCGAAAAAGAGAAAGGGAGAAGGAATCCCGAAGTTGCACCGGCTAAGGCAGACATTCTTACTTCACCCCATCCTACTTCTTCTTCGAATATTTGCCTGCTTTCGGATAGAGTAACCGATCCCTGAATTGTTGATACAATTATTACTGCATTTCCTCTCACTTCTTCTACATCAAATTCTACTACGTTTTCTCCTCCTTCGATACTCACTTCAGCATCTTTAGAGCTACTGATACCATCTTTTTGTAGAGCAGCGGCCAAATCTTTGAGTACGATATCCTGATTTATCTCGCTCTTTATAACAAGCTCAAACTTACCATCACTATAACTGTACGAAACAAGCCTTGTCACTCCATCTATCTGATGTCCACCTTGCTTTTTTTCCATACTTGCATCCTTGCTTGCCCTTTCATCTGAATTTGACGTATCTACACCATTTGTTTCTGTAGTTGTAATGGGCGAACTTGCTGACGTAGGGAACACAGCCACGAAAATAAACATAGCAGCAAGCAAAACGCATAATATCAACAGAAATACCTTCTTCACCTAGGATCCCTCCCTCGCAGAAATGCGTATGCTAGTATGACTAGTGTGCAGTACACCACCCATACAGGGATTCCGTAAAAGGTATCTGAAAGGTTCACCTCTATGTATCCTAATTCTTCTCCGTTCCCGGCTGGCATCTCCTCGTATAGTTCATTCAGTTGCTCCAGCTCTTCCTCGAGTTTTTCTGTATCTGTGGTATGCCTGTTGTAACTGTCTAATCCGGTGCTATCTAATTCTTCTCCATCTGGTCCCAGGATCTTAAGTATGGTGAAAGGTTCATCTATCCTGTAAAGAGAGGAAACCAGGTAGCAGGATTCATTCCATCCTTCCGGATTGTAGGTCTCGTTAACTCTAAACCTTCCTCCCGTGCTTTCAGGCTCGTGATCCGTGAAAAGCATCCCACTCAAAGTTTTGTTACTTTCTTCAAGCCTTACGCGAAAAACGTCTGTTAAGGATGTGTTTATACCCATCAAGGCTAGTTTGGCACCTGCATAGCTGTAGTAACCTGTTTCGTTTATCTGGGTGTTCAGGTTTGCCACAAGCGTTTCTTCATCTATTATGCCCTCTACTGATATGTCCCCGCTCCTGTATTCTTCATACACACCTTCTATGTACTCTTCCGCATTGTCTTCCATCCTCTCGGCCTCTTCCTCGATCTTTCTAAACATTTCCGACCACCTAACTGCATCTATAACTATCCTGTCTTCATCCACTCCCTTAACTAACATTTGTGATTCACCAGGGTCGCCGTCACCCTCTATTGCCTCTTCATCCGAATAGCAAACCGGATTTATCTTTATGTCACCGTGGGAATAGGGCCTTTCAGGTATCTCTATGCTTCCAACGTCGAACACCTTTTGAATACTCCCGTTCATCAAGGTCACGTTCCTTTCTTTTATGGATAGACCATCCGCAGAACTATCTGTCGTAGCTTTGCTCCCATAGACGGTATACACTGCATTACCGTACCTGTAAAAGTGCTTTTCATGCAGGGTTTCCGATTCTTCAGCTTTTTTCTGTAAATGGTGTATAGACTTCACCTGAGAAGAGAGTTGAGAGTTTAGGTTGTACTCGATAGAAGAATAGTAGTCTTTTATCTCTTCTTTTGCACTGGCTACTGCCCACTCTTCGGTCCTGTTATCGTTTAAAGCCATCACCACCTCATTTTTTACTTTGCTCCAAACTAGATTTCTCGCATCCTGGAGGTGGTTCTCCTGCATCTTTAGAGTATCATCTTCAAACCTTTTCAGGGAGATGGAGTGTCCCTCGATGGAAGCAGTATTTTCTTTTTCTGATCCATCGGTGCTTCCGCTAATCTCCAATCCATCCACAAAGTCGAGCGTCTCTCCGTATAAATAGCTCCAGGATCTCAAAGCAAATCCGTGAGGGGTTGTAGGGCTCAGCATCCCGCGTTCCATCAGGCGCTCTTCCCAGCTTTCATCCATTTCCTCGTTTATTCCTTCTTCCGCTTGGTATACTGGAACCATAACACCGCTAGATACTATCAGGCCAACAAGAGATACTGCAATTATCGTAGAAACGGTATCGCTAAACAGTTTTTCTGACACTTTTTTTAACATAGGTATATCACCCATACTAAATAACTTTCATTTCTTGCATCACTTAAACTTTTGCTATGCATGCGCCATAAAAAGCATACAAATACATACAATTTAGATTTAAGATACTTTACTTTCACTTTTTGATACCCGGTTTTTCGGGGAGACCCCCGAATACTTTCACTGACGTCCCTGGAAAAATGGTTTAACTGTTTACCCAAGAAGTCACCTTCCTAAATCTTTGATTTGGGTGGGTGATGAATTGGGACAGTTTTATATAATATGACTAACATAGGGTGTAATGATGGACTACAACCTACAAAAGGGCAGGCATTCGGTACATTCCCTTCACTATCATCTTGTAGTGTGTACAAAATACCGTAGAAACCTATTCAAGGATGATAAGGTAATCGATGAACTGAAGATGAGGGTGAAAAGAATAGCACAGAACTATGAGATAAGGATTGATAATCAAGAGGTCGATGACGACCACATCCACATACTTTTCACAGCAACTCCAAAGAGTGACCTGATAAAGTTTGTAAATGCTATGAAAGGTGCTACAGCAAGAACAATTACAAATAGATTCCCTCGCTGGAACACATACAAAAAGTGTACATAATTACTATGAAGTAGTTTCTGGAGAAGGTAAAGAATTGGAGGTACAAAAAAACGGTACTGATACTGATGGAAACATAAATATTAAAACAGAACAAAGTTTTAACGTATATTGTGGTGATGGCGGTGCATTAACAAAATTAGATGAGAATGGAGATGTAGTATGGACATATGGTGCATCCTATGATGTTGTAGATACTGCTGTAGATTCTAATGGTTATGTATATTATTCAACCGCTGATGGTGAAAATGTAGTAAAATTAGACCCAGAGGGTAATAAAGTATGGGAATTTACTGGGCGTACTGGTGCTGTTTGGAATGTTGATGTAGACGCAAACGGTTATGTTTACAGTGCCTTATATGATGATACTGTAAGGAAAATAAGCCCAGAGGGTAATGAGGTATGGTATCTTAGTTATGCTGATAGTGGGTTTTATTCCGTTGCTGTAGATGTTGATAGATATGTATACGCTGGAACAGGTGGATTGGTTTGGTAAACGAATGGTATATATTTATACCATATGTGGTTGCGTTATCTATTTTTGTAATATCAATGTTGGGGGAAGATAAACATTGGA
>SL_8KL_010_SEDDRAFT_10002873_pt1 | contig 14355 bp, 9 predicted proteins | sample SodLakKL_010_SED_4_FD_11160 | JGI IMG/M metagenome (IMG submission 11160) | reverse complement strand
TATCTCCTCACACGGGCATTACCTTTCCAGATGCTCCAAATCATTTCTTCATCGGCGGGTTGTCCGTAGTCGGTTTCGAAGGTAGTGGCCAGAGCACCTGATGCCCATCCGAACTGAGGCCATTTTTCGGGCTCCCATCCTTTGAGGATGGCATAGAGCATACCTCCCACAAAACCATCGCCTCCACCAATGCGGTCGAGCACCTGAATGGGTCGGGGTTTGATAACTTCCCACTGGTTGCCTGCCAGCATTACGGCACCCCAAAGATGCTCGTTCACGCTCACCACTTCCCGCAGGGTTGTGGCAAAAACCGATGCATCAGGAAAAGCTTCCTTCACCCTACCCATCATATCTTTGAAACCATCAATCTGTTCTTCAATATCCTTCCCTCCTGCTTCCGGTCCTTGGATGCCCAGACAGAGCTGAAAATCTTCTTCGTTGCCAATAAGGATATCGGAAACCGATGCAATTTCAGTAAAAATTTTGCGCAACTCCTGCTCACGGCCTTTCCAGAAGGTGGCCCTGTAGTTAAGGTCGAAGGAGATACGGGTACCATGTTTTTTGGCAGCCCTTGCAAGCTCCAGGCAAAACTGGCTGGTTTCTGGCGAAAGTGCCCCGATAAGTCCTGAGAGGTGTATAATTTGTACTCCTTCGGTGCCGAAGATACATTCCGGATCGAAATCCTTCACATTCAGGGTACGCCCTACCTCACCGGCGCGGTCGTTATGGACACGAGGGCCGCGTGAGCCAAAACCACTGTCGGCAATGTTAAACTGGTGACGGTATCCCCAGGGATCTCCCTGATCTACTTCGGGCCCCTCATAGTCCATGTTGCGGGCCCTGAGGTTGGCCTTGATAAATTGAGCAATGGGGCTTCCTTTTACAAAAGTGGTGAGTACTTTTACGGGCAATCCAAGATACGACGATACGCTGCCCACATTAGTTTCAGCACTGGTAGCCTGCATCTTGTAAGTATCGCTGGCGTGCACCGGTTGTCCGTTGAGCGGGGTAATGCGTACACCAATACTGGTGGGTACCAGCATGGCGTATTTGCAGTTCTGTCTGAGCTTCATGGCATTGAGGTTTTAGGAATTAGGTTTCAGTCATTTAAGGAATCAGATTACAGGAAACAGATGTCTTTTCAGTCATCTCTTTTCACTTTTCACTTCTTAACGAGCCACACGACCCGATGCATCGCCACCCATCAGCTTCTCCACTTCATCAACTGTGGCCAGGTTGTAGTCGCCATAGGTGGTGTGCTTAAGGCAGGATGCTGCCACAGCAAAGTCAAGGGCTTTTTGATGATCATCAGTATAAGTAAGCAAACCGTAAATCAGTCCGCCCATGAACGAGTCACCCCCTCCTACCCGGTCCACGATGTGTGTAATCTCGTACTGACGGGATTCATAGAGTTTCTTTCCATCCCACAATACACCGGCCCATGAGTTATGGTTGGCGTTGATGGAGCCGCGCAGGGTAGTTATGACCATTTTGCAGCGGGAGAATGTTTTCATGATTTGGCGGGAAACCGACTCATAAGCAGCACCTTCTACATGCCCTTTGGTAACATCTACTCCTTCGGGATGAACATCCAGTACCATAGCGGCATCTTCTTCATTGCCCAATACTACATCTGTACCGGCTACCAGTGCGGGCATTACTTCAGCAGCTGATTTACCATATTTCCAAAGGTTCTTACGGAAGTTCAAATCGCAGGAAACGGTAATGCCTTTATCGTTGGCTTTCTGAATGGCTTCCAGGCAAACATCGGCAGCTCCTTGAGAAATGGCTGGAGTGATTCCTGTCCAGTGAAACCAGCGTACGCCTTTAAAAACCTTGTCCCAGTCGATCATGCCGGGTTTAATTTCGGCAATGGCCGAATGGGCCCTGTCGTATACCACTTTGCTGCCGCGGCTTACGGCACCGGTTTCCAGAAAGTAGATGCCCAAGCGATCGCCTCCACGTACAATATTTTCGGTATTTACACCATAGCATTTCAGGTCCATGATACAGGATTCGGCAATATCGTTTTTGGGCAAACGGGTAACAAAATCAACAGGTATGCCATAGTTGGCAAGTGATACCGCCACATTGGCCTCACCGCCACCAAAGGTGGCATTGAGGGTATTGGCCTGGCTGAAGCGCAGGTATCCGGGTGTTGCCAGCCGCAACATGATTTCTCCGAAAGTAACTACTTTATTGTTGCTCATGTTTTTAAGGTCTTGAAATTTTTACCTGATTATTTTTTCTGTTCCCGGCAAGGCAGTTTTTTGGTTCTGAGGATGCCCAGCTCCATCCCGCGAAGCTCTGCCATCCCTTTGAGCAGGCCAATGGCAGAATATCCGGGATTGGTTTTTTTGTCGAGGTCGTCAAGGATTACATGTCCGTGGTCGGCACGCATGGGGATACGGAAGTCGCTTCTCTTGGCGCAGTACCGTTTGTCCTGTTCTTCCAGGATGGCTTCCACCAAAGCATACAAATCCACATCGCCTTTCAGGTGCTGATCTTCCAGGAAGCTGCCATCATCGAAGCGTTTCACACTTCTCAGGTGAGCAAAATGAATATGGGATCCCACATCTTTTAAAAATTGCACCAAGTCGTTGTCTGCCCTTACGCCAAGAGATCCGGTGCAAAGAGTAAAACCGTTAGCCGGTGAGGGGTTTACTTCAAGAATTCGCTTGTAATCATCCAGGGTGCTTACAATGCGCGGCAGGCCGAAGAGCGAGCGTGGCGGGTCATCGGGGTGGATGGCCAGGCGCATACCCGATTCTTCAGCAACGGGAATTATTTTGTTGAGGAAGTAGGCCAGATTTTCGCGGTATTTGTCATTGTCAACGCCCTTGTATTCAGCAAGGCGATTGCGGAATTCTTCCAGGCTGAATCCTTCGAAAGAGCCAGGCAAACCAGCAATGATATTGTGCTGCAAGATTTTCTTTTGCTCATCAGTGAGGGTAAGGAAAACTTCATGGGCCTTTTCAATTTCTTTGGCAGTATAGTCGTTTTCAGCACCTTCACGTTTAAGGATAAAAACATCAAAGGCCACAAACTCGCTCATTTCGAATGAGAGCGCGCGGGCGCCATCTTCCAGTTCCAGGTTAAGATTGGTACGGGTCCAGTCTACCAAGGGCATAAAGTTGTACACAAGGGTTTTCACACCAATGGATGCCACATTGCGCATACTGATGATGTAGTTATCGATATACTGGTCGCGATCGGCATGCCCCAGCTTTATGCTTTCGTGCACAGGGATACTCTCTACTACCTCCCACGATAGTCCGGTGGGGCGAGGGGGATGAACGGAGTCGTCCCACTCAATAATGCGTTTTCTTTCTATTAGCGGCTCCAGGAGCCATACGTCACCGACGGGTATTTCATGCAAAGCATTTACAATTCCGGTAGCACCGGCTTGTCTTATATCCCGGAGGGAAACAGGGTCATTGGGACCGTACCATCTCCAGGTTTCAATCATTCTGTTCATATTTTTTATTGTTTATTCGTTTTTGCAATTATTCGTTTTTGGATTGAAGTACTTAATTGTTGAAGGGTTTAAGAGTTGAAAAGTTGAAAAGTTTTATTTATCCAATTGTTATATCAACCTTAAACTATAAATTCCTGACTATGAACTCTTCAACTGATCACTTATCATTCTTCACATTTCACTTATCACTCTTTACTATTAGTTTTTCACTTTTCACTAAACTCCGCCATACGCGCTGTATCCGCCATCTACCGGAACAACAATACCGGTAATAAATTCCGACAGGTCGGAAAACAAGAACAAAAGGGTTCCGGAAATATCTTCGGGATTTCCAAATTTGCCCATGGGTGTGCTGGCAATGATTTTATTTCCGCGGGGGGTCAGTTCACCGGTGCTCTCATCGGTAAGCAGGAAGCGGTTCTGGTTGGTAAGAAAGAAACCGGGCGCAATGGCATTGACCCGTATACCGGTTTTGCCCAGATGTACGGAAAGCCATTGTGTGAAATTGTTGATAGCCGACTTAGCGGCTGAATAAGCGGGTATTTTGGTCAAAGGTCGGAAGGCATTCATGGAGGAAATATTGATAACGCCACCTTTGCCTGCTTTAATCATATCGGTTGTAAAAACCATGGTAGGCAGCAGCGTGCCGATGAAGTTGAGGTCAAACACCTGACGGAAGCCTTCCATCTCAAGCCCATAGAAAGAGTTTTCCAAGAGGCCTTCCATATCAGGAACGATTTCTTCCGCTTTGGTAGTTGCTTTGGGGGAGTTTCCGCCGGCACCATTGATAAGGAAGTCGATAGGACCAAATTCCTGGTTAACAAGCTTTTTGGCTTCTTCCAGTGATTTTTTATCAAGTACATTGGCAGCAATGCCAAGGGCTTTCACTTTAAATTTTTCGGTAATCCGGGTGGCCAGTGAATGGGCTGCTTCGGGGTTGATATCCAGAATGGCCAGGTTGATGCCCACAGCGGCAAGAGCTTCAGCCATGGAGGCGCCCAGGATTCCACCACCACCGGTGATGACGCAGTTTTTTCCTTTCAGATGCTCAAAATTGATTTCTGTCATGTTTTTTAGATATTTAAATAATAGTCAATATTTTCTTTGGTAATAATGTCAATGGGTAAGAAATGATTTCGGATTACTTCTTTTTTTCTGATAAGAACATTGAATAAAGCCATAATACTCTGATAGCCCTGTTCATGGGGTTTCTGCCCAATGAGAAAATCAATGGTATCATTCTTTAAATGCCTGATATTCTCTTCAAGCAAATCGTAGCCTATCACACGTACATTCTCAATTTTTTCCTGAACCAGAAAGTCTGCCACCAGGAATACCCTGGAGTTGGTTACAAATATACCCCGGGTCTTTTGTTCCTTCTCATTCATTTTAAGATGGCAAAACAACTGATTTTCCAGGTTATCTGTATTTTGAGCATTTGCATTCAGGGTTATCATGTTTTTCCGGCCTGCTTTGGGATTGGAATTGAAATAATCATGAAACCCCTGCTCGCGGCTGAAAATATGGCTGTTGCCTCCTTTTTGTGAAATAAAATTGATGATGATCACTTCCGCATCATCCTCCACACTGTAATCCAGCAGTCGTGCTGCCACCCGGCCACTTTGCCTGGAGTCCTGCCCCACAAAAGCTATGTTTTCCTGGTTCTCCATCTGGGTATTCAGAAATACATAAGGTATTTTTTGCTGGTTGAGCGTCTGAAGATAATCTGAGAGCCCATCGGTAAATATCGGAGCCATCACCAATCCATCGGGTTTGCTTTCAATAATTTCCTCCAGTTTTTCGAAAAAGACCGCTTTGTCATTGTAGGGAAAATGAAACTTTTCAACAGCAACACCAAAAGGTTTTATCTCATTCCACGCAGAAAATAATCCTTCTGCCGGTTTTTGCCAGAATGGGTTGGTCTCTTTGGGCAGAAGGGCAGCAAAACGAATGGTTTTTTTTGAAGCCAGGATGCTGGCCAAAATATCAGGCTCATAATTCATCTCCCTGATAATCTGTAAAACTTTTTCTCTGGTTTTGGCAGCAACCTCACCACGCTTGTGAATCACCCTGTCTACCGTGCCAGCAGAGACTCCTGCACGTTCAGCGATATCTGTTATGGTTACTCTGGTCATCTTTTTTTTGCCTTTTTTGATAAATTCTGTACAAAGTTACGGAAATATTTTCTAATTTCGTGTGCGCACACGAAAATATTTTTTCACATCATGAAAATTCAAATCATCGAATTAAGTAAATATTCATTTGGAACGGGTGACCGTTTTTCCCAGCAGGGAGAAGCCCAGTTAAAAGGTATCATGAAAGCTTTGGAGCTGGGAGTAGAAATTGCACCGGTTTGGAACAAATCCAACCGCGAGCATATGACCATTCATTCGGAGCCTGTCCAGACCCGCCAGGAAGCAGATGCTGCAGTAAAAGCACTGGGGTGGAACAAACCCTACTTTGTGGACGCCGACCATATTAATATGACTAATGTGGACAAGTTTGTGGATCATTGTGATTTTTTCACCATGGATGTGGCCGATTTTATTGGTAAGAAAGCCACTGCAGAAGAGATAGATCGATTTGTAAGGGAGAATGAAAAATACGCAGGGCAATTTTCCATTCCGGGAGTGGATGAAAAATTTCTTATTACCAAAGAGTCGCTTCAGGAAGTTGCAGAAAAGTTTCTCTATGCCATTGGTCAGGCGGGTATTATTTACAGGCACATAGAAAGTAAAAAAAGGAAAGGCAACTTTATTACCGAAGTTAGTATGGATGAGGTTCCTGAGGCCCAGAGCCCTATTGAAATGTTCTTCATTCTCTCCATGGTGGCTGCCGAAGGAATTCCGGCACAGACCATTGCACCCAAATTCACCGGGTGCTTTAATAAAGGTGTGGATTATGTGGGAGACATCAACCTGTTTCACAAAGAGTTTGAGCAGGATTTGATGGTGATAGATTATGCCGTTGAAAAATTTGGTTTACCTGCCAATCTGAAACTCAGCGTGCATAGCGGCAGCGACAAATTCAGCATCTATCCCATCATGGGCGAACTTATTAAGAAGTACGATAAAGGGATTCACGTAAAAACGGCAGGAACCACCTGGCTGGAAGAAGCCATCGGACTGGCCATGGCCGGCGGTGAAGCTCTGCAACTGGTAAAAGAGATATACAAAGGAGGACTCGACAGGTACGATGATCTGGTAGGTCAACAGGTAACCGAAATTATTTTCGACAGACACCTGGCCCGGCTTCTTAACTTTTAATCGTTTTAACAATTCTAATAAATAAGCTATGAAAGCATTTATGGACGACAACTTTCTGCTGCAAAACAAAGCCGCAGAAGAACTGTATCACACCTATGCCCGACCGATGCCCATCATCGACTATCACTGCCATCTCCCCCCGGAAGAAATCGGGGAAGATCGTCAGTTTGAAAACATGACCAAAATCTGGCTGGATGGTGATCATTATAAATGGAGGGCGATGCGGGCATTGGGTATCGACGAAAAATACTGCACCGGAAATGCGGCTGACCCTGACAAATTTGCCAAATGGGCAGAAACCGCTCCCCATACCCTGCGCAACCCGCTGTATCACTGGACACACATGGAGCTGCGCCGGCCATTTGGAATCCACAAGCTGCTGAACCCTGGTACGGCAACAGAAATTTACGAACAAGGCACGAGTATGCTCAACACACCAGAATTCAGCGCGCGCAATATCATGCGCAAAATGAACGTGGAGCTGGTTTGCACCACCGATGACCCGGTGGACAGCCTGGAGCATCACATCAAGGCCCGCGAGGATGGTTTTGAAGTAAAAGTACTACCTACCTGGCGTCCCGACAAGGCCATGATGGTGGAGAATGCTGAAACCTTCAATGCTTATGTGGATAAGCTTCAGGTCGCGGCCAATATGGATATTAGCTCCTTTGACACTTTTATGCAGGCCCTGCAGAAGCGCCACAATTTCTTCCATGTGCAGGGATGCCGCCTGTCTGACCATGGCCTTGAAAATATTATTGCAGAAGACTACAGCGAGGCTGAAATTGCAGAGATTTTTGCACAAGTCCGCTCGGGAAAACAGCTCAGCCATGAGCAGGTGCTGAAATTCAAATCGGCCATGCTCTACCATTTCGCCATCATGGACCACGAAAAAGGCTGGACACAGCAGTTTCACCTGGGAGCCCTACGCAACAATTCCAGCCGTATGTTCCGCAACCTGGGACCCGACAAGGGCTTCGACTCAATTGGTGATTTTGAAATGGCACGACCCCTGTCAAAATTCCTCGATAAGCTTGACAGCAGCAACCAGCTGACCAAAACCATCTTTTACAACCTTAACCCGCGCGACAACGAATTACTTGCTACCATGGCAGGAAACTTCAACGATGGCTCAGTGACCGGCAAGATGCAGTTTGGAAGTGGATGGTGGTTCCTGGATCAGAAGGACGGTATGACAAAACAAATCAATGCCTTGTCAAGCCTGGGATTGCTGAGCCAGTTTGTGGGCATGCTTACCGACTCACGCAGCTTCCTCTCCTACCCCCGTCACGACTATTTCCGTCGCATACTCTGCAACCTGCTAGGCACCGACATGGAAAACGGAGAAATACCATATGACATGGAAATGATGGGCACCATGGTCAGCAACATTTGCTATCACAATGCAAAAAATTATCTGGGCTTCGCCAAATAAATAGTCAGGAAAGCTACACTGTTTAGCGTTTTTAGGTGAAACTAAATTTAGATTTTAACAAACTTTTTCAAAACAAAACCAACCTCAATTGACATTTTTTCAAAGTATTTTAATAACCGTTATTTTTCCTGCCATGTATTTTTGTATCGTATTAACATTAAATTACTACTGTCGATGAGCTGGTTAAAAAGAGTATCAAGGAAAAATTCAAAAGTCCATCAGGCTAACCTGATAGAAGTTGTTACCATATTAACTATTGTTGGTTTTATTTTGGTTACTTATTATTTGCTTGGATAAACACTACATAATAAATAGTCCATAAAAAAATTACCCAAAATAACGATTATGAGAACCCTGTCAAAACAAAATGAACCCATTGTTGTAATAAAGCTGTCAGTTTTATTTCTTTTTATTTTATTATCCTTGCAATCGTTTGCACAGGGGACTGGAAATGTAAGTGGAATTGTAAGAGACAGTTATTCCGAAAGTACCCTCCCCGGTGCAACGGTAGTTGTTTCAGGCACCTCTGTTGGAGCCACTACAGATATCCACGGTAATTTTGTTATAACAAATCTTCCTGCAGGTACTGCCGTCCTGAAGGTTTCGTTTCTTGGTTATGCTCCTGAGGAAATCACGATTGAAATTATTCAGGGAGAAAACCGGCAGATCAATGTAAGCCTGAGCCCCGATATCATGACTTTACAGGAGTTTACTTTTTCATCGCAGGCACTTGGGCAAACCAGAGCTATAAATCAGCAACTGAGCTCTGATGCGATGGTTAATATCGTTTCGGAAGAAAAATTAAAGGAACTCCCCGATATTAATGCAGCTGAAGCCTTGGGCAGATTGCCCGGGGTTGCACTGCAGCGCAGTGCAGGAGAAGGACAAAAAGTGCTCATTCGGGGCATGAACCCAACCTTTAGTGCCATTACCATCAATGGCATGAGGGTTCCTTCCAACGACCCTACAGACCGCTCTGTTAACCTCTCTATGATATCTTCAGAATCACTTGCCGGAATTGAATTGTTTAAATCGCCAACCCCTGATATGGATGGTGAAGCGGTTGGAGGAACAGTGAATTTGTTGCTTAAAAAGGCACCTGAAGACCAGGCTTTTGAATTCAGAGCTGGTGGTGGTTTTAACCAGCTTAACAATGATTTAGGAAATTATAATTTTTCAGGTACATATAGCCGAAGGAACTTTGACAATAAACTGGGGGTGATTTTTCAGGGCAACGCCGAAAGGGTTAATCGTGATTCAGAAATATTTGGAGGTACTTACAATTTCCTGGATATAATTTTACCGGTTCGCTTTAACCTTACACACCGGCTTGAAACCCGCCAAAGAATCGGGGGTAGTATAAACATTGACTATAGATTGCCAAAAGGTGATATTACCTTTTTCTCCTACTACGGCCAAACTACACGCGATGAAACACAACGAACCCAAACCTACGACCCTTACGACTATAACACCATAAGATTTGGCTATCAGAAAAGGGATTCAGACCTTGATTTATGGTCTAATATGCTCAACGGACAATACAGTTTCAGATTCTTTAAGGTTGATTGGAATGCCTCATATTCCACAACCAATAATAACACCCCTTACCATTCCAATATTTCTCTCTGGGATGATGGTGCCTATGCACACAACCCAGATATCGGACGCGATTTTGATAAATGGGCTAATTTGGCTCAAATTGATTACACAAGGGCATATCTCAGGGAAGCTTTTTTGGACGTAACAGAGTTTAATGAAAACAATTATTCCGCCTCGGCCAATATAGATGTGCCATTAAACCTTGGCAACAGTGTAAGAGGAAATTTTAAAACCGGTGGAAAATATAGGGCATTGGAAAGAGACTACCACACCAGCCGACTTGCTGAAGAGTTTTATTACCTGGGAGGAAATGAAATGCAAAACGCAGTGAATCATTATCCATTTCCTTTAGATCTTACCCCTAATAACAGAATTGCCATGAGCAATTTTGTGGCAGATGATCCCTTCAATATAGGGAGCTTTCTGGATGGGGCCTACAATATGGATAATCCCATTGATAAGGATAGGGTTGAGCAGTGGTTTAAATACCAGAATGATCTTTTGAACGATGATCGAAATGCCCTGGCACAGGCGTATAGTGTGCAGGAAGCTGTTATGGCAGGTTATGCCATGTTCAGGTTTGAATTCTTTGACCAGGTGACCATGATTACAGGGGTTAGGTATGAGCAGTCAGACAACACTTACAATGCTATTGCTTCTACTCTGAGTGGCAGATATGGGATAAACGGGAATCTTAGGGATACCATCACGGTTCAGAAATACGATGATGTTTTACCTCATTTGCATTTGAGGTACAGGCCCCTTGATTGGTTCGATATCAGGTTGTCGTATGCAAAAACACTGGCCCGGCCAAGTTTTAATATGGTAATACCACGCTCTCATATAAATTTTCAGAATTCACGAATTACTGCAGGTAATCCGGATCTAAAACATATGGAAGCGTCCAATTATGACCTCACCTTATCATTTTACGATGGAAATTATGGACTTCTGGCCATCTCAGGTTTTTACAAGGATCTGAAAAATATCTTTTTTCAGGTGGAAAACTATACACTCATCTCCGATAGTATTGCAGAAAGTTTTGGCTATCCCGGAAGAAAGGATTATATCCTGAATACTTTTGATAACAGCCCCGAGGCCACCGTTTACGGAATAGAAATAGACCTGCAGACCAATTTGAACTTTCTTCCCGCCCCTTTCAATGGTTTTGTCTTGAGTGCCAATCTTACCCGGCAGTTTTCCGAAACTTTCAAGTACACTTATATTACCACCGATACACTTTACCGTGACCCGGTTACAGGTCTTTTTATCAGGGAAAGCTTTTTAGAAGAAGAAAAACGCAAAATCCCCATGCCGGGGCAGGCTCCTCTGATTCTCAACTTTGCTCTTGGTTATGATCTTAAAGGTTTCTCCGGCAGGGTTTCTGCCAACTACCAGGACAGCTACCTGATTTTTCCCGGAGCTGTTCCGATGCAGGACAATATCAGCTGGAATTTCTGGCGGTTTGACGTGGCCCTGAAGCAGAGAATTAATCAAAACCTGAGCTTATTTCTTAATCTCAATAACATCAACAACATGCGGGAAGAAAGATTCAGGAATTATGACACCCGATTCCCTGGTTCTATACAAAACTACGGACCCGTTTATACTTTTGGCTTGCAAGTAAACATTTAGAAATTCTATCAACCCAACTAAAACCCAAACAATATGAAAAAATCAACTACACATTTAAAGTCAGTTTATTGTAAAATGTCAATAACTATTTTTTTTTTAGCTTTTCTTTTGGTGTTCCCTTTCAGTGATGCTAAAGCAGAAAGAATAGTTAACGTTCCCAGCGGGGCCAACCTTACCAATGTAATTCATGGTGATACTACGGCTACCGGCGAAAGAATAGATGATAATACGATTTATTTGCTGGAAAGAGACGGGCTTTATGAGGTAACCTCTCCGCTAAACCTGAATGTAAAACTCCATCTGAGAGGAGAAGAAGGACCAGGATTTCTTCCGGCAGTTTTCCCCACACCCACATCTACGGGTTGGTGGCCTCAAGTGATTCTTACCAGGGGCGATATCATTCTGGAGAATATTTATGTAAGCAACCAAAATGGAAATGTAAACAAGTGGGGTGGCATTCAGGCCCTGGGAAATGGTACAAGAGTTGAGGTGAGAAATAGCCAGTTTGAATGGGACAGAGCCGCTGCCATCTTACTCAATGCTGACAGCATTACCTGTATTATTGAAGATACACGGGTATCCAAAATGGGAAATCGCAATATTTACCAGGGGAACGGACGATTGGTTGACACAAGAAGCAAATATGTTGACACGCTGATTGTAAGAAATTCTACCTTTTATTATCTTTCAGACAGAGTAATCCGAAACATGGGCGGAGAAATCAACTATTTTGAATTCAACCATAATACAGGGTTCCATGTTCAGGGCCGCCATGGTGTATTTCAGCTGGCAAAGGTACACACGGCAAAAATCACCAATAATTTAATAATTAATCCTATTTATGGCGGTAACCATCCTGATACAGAGGAGCAAACCCAACCTGACAGTGATAATTTTTACATCATTACCATTGATGAGATTCTCCCTGATCAACATATTGAGATCAGGAATAATAATTTTGCTCATGAGCCCGAGATCATTGCTTTCTGGGAAACCCTTGATCATGTTAGTGAGCCAGAAGTTCTGGAGCCACTGGTAATTCAGGCTATTGGACAAGATGCTGTCGCAGATGCCTGGTTTGAAGAGTTGGTGACTTTTTCCAATGTTCCTCCTGTACCCATGGATTTCCTGCAGAGCATTTATCAGAATCCCGAGGCCGATACCCATCCTGAAAATCAAGATATCGACAATGTTGGAATTCATGCCATAGATTGTACTTATTCAGAAGACTATGCGTCTTTTACTGCGGCAGACAGAGGATTTCCTCTGGGAGACCTTAATCACTATCCTGAGCTAAAGGCTTTATGGTTAACCGGTGGAAGTGTTTCCACGGCTGATTTGCAGTTGCCCCAAAAACAGCTGGTTAAAGTATATCCCAATCCAGTGCACAATCACGCCACATTTGCTTTTGAGCTTACAAAGCCTATGAGTGTGCAGATAAGTGTCTTTAATCTCAATGGTCAAAAAGTAGCTGAAGTGTTCAATGGAACAGGAACCCAGGGCCTTAATACCATTCAATGGTCACCCTCTGAATCCGGAAAACTTGCCCCCGGAATGTATATTTACAGATTCCAGTCGGCAGAATTCTCTGTTTCAAACTCAATGGTTATCACCAGATAACACAACTAACTAATATGCCTGCAACCTCCAACGGGGTTGCAGGCATTGTTTGAGTATCGGAATCATTCTCCTCCGAAAAAATATAAAAGTAAATCATAATGGTAAGGCGATCCCTTCATATTATCTTTCTGGTTTTATTTTTTACTCCTGTACTATTGATGTCGCAACAGCAATGGATGTCGGAACATGCCTTTTTCAATTCCCATAACAGGTTGGTTTACCAACCTGACGAATTGGGCAATATCATTCCGGATTTCAGCCATGTGGGGTATCAATTTGGAGATGAGGCTATACCGGAAATTGATGTGAAGATTGAAATTTTTCCCATTCCGGGCGATAATGGAAATCACATTCAAAGCGCTATTGATTTTGTAGCGGGTCTTCCATTGGGAGATAACGGTTACAGGGGTGCTGTGTTTTTACATCCCGGTACCTATGAGGTTGCCGGTCAGTTAAATATTAATACCAGTGGGGTGGTTTTGCGTGGTAGCGGACAAAATGAAGATGGCACTAAAATCATAGCAACAGGCACAAGTCAGAGGACATTGCTGCGATTAAGAGGAGAGGGTGAGTTGTCTGAGATATCCGGAACACGAAGAAATATCATTGAAAGTTATGTTCCGGTTGGAAGACAGTATCTGGTTCTTGAGAATGCGAGCGGATATCAAGTGGGAGATGATTTTGTGATTTTCAGACCCGGTACCGAAAACTGGATCAGTGACCTGCAAATGGATCAGATTCCTCCTGATCCTAATGGGGGAACTGTAAACCAATGGGTGGCCTCAGCCTATAGTCTTCGATATGAACGGGTGGTTAGCAAAGTAAGTGGCGATACCCTGTTTTTCCGCAATCCTGTGGTTATGGCCATGGAAGATCAGTATGGTAGTGGTCAGGTTTACAAATCTGAGTTTGCAGGACGGATTCAGAACGTTGGGGTGGAAAATATTCGGTTTCTTTCCGAATACACCTCCAATACAGATGAGAACCATTCATGGATTGCCATAGAATTTAACAGGATTATGCATTCCTGGGTAAGGAATATTACAGCTAAATATTTTTCTTATGCTGCTGTAAGCATAGACAATTCGGCAAAACATATTTCTGTACTGGATTGCACCAGTCTTGAACCCAAATCAGTGGTAACGGGTGGGCGCCGGTATTCCTTCAACAACAACGGTCAATTAAACTTATTTTCTGGCTGTTTTGCCAGTGAAGGCCGGCATGATTATGTGCTTGGGGCAAGGGTATGTGGCCCCAATGTGTTTACTCGTTCTTCGGCTGAATTGGCCTCCAATGATATAGGGCCTCATCATCGCTGG
>SL_8KL_010_SEDDRAFT_10002871_pt1 | contig 14357 bp, 14 predicted proteins | sample SodLakKL_010_SED_4_FD_11160 | JGI IMG/M metagenome (IMG submission 11160) | reverse complement strand
CCCCCTATTCCATTGACTAATCCCCTTAATGTCTAGATATACTATTTATCTTTTAAAATAGCCTCCAGCATGGCCAACAGGAACTTCTTGTTAGCCTCTTCCCCCGAGGAAAACTGATCGGTTAGGGAGCCAAGGACTTCAATTGCTCCCTCCATAATCCTTCCTTCCCGCCGGGTGATAATTTTTTCCTGGTAAAGTCTATAAATTATATCTCCTACCTGCTCCTTACTCAACTCTTTGTCTCGCAGGTCCTTTATAATATCAGAAAGATCTCGGGATTTAAAGCCCTCAATTTTAATTATCCTGATATACCCACCACCACCCCGGCGACTTTCTACTAAAAAACCCTTTTCCAGTGTGAAGCGGGTTGAAAGGACATAGTTTATTTGAGAAGGAACACATTTAAACTTAACCGCCAGGTCTCCCCTTTGGATAAGAATGTACTCCCTGGTGGATAACTCCAATAGCTGCTTTAAATAAAATTCTATGCTGTCAGCCAGATTTGGAATATTTCCACCCCCTCCTCCCGTTAGTTTGACCTTCTTTGACCTTTATATTCTATCATACAGGAAAAAATTTATTTTTCAAGGATAAAATATGGCCCTCCTAACTTATATATAGCCATTATCGTTTATTATTTCGCAATTAATGGTTTTTATTAACTAATATTTAAAAAGGCACCTTAAGAGTGCCTTTTTCTCTGCCTTCACCATATCTAAAAGCTAACCTTTTTATTATCCTTCTTTTTATAATTCTTTATCCTGCCGGAAAAAGGGAAATAAACTTTTATCNACTTCTTCCCCATCCCAGGTCATCTCCAAAACTTCATCCAGTTGAATAACCTTTTGAAAAAGCTCTTCTGAAGAAAAATCAGGTGGTACCCTGAGCATAAAGGAAAGGGAAATGACTTTCGCCTGGTAAGCCTCTAAATATTCCGCCTCACTCATATCTACGCTAGTGATGTTTATCCCCAGGTTACCAAAAACTCCTCCTATCCTTCCCAGGAGCCCCGGCTTATCCATCGCCCTAATGGTAAGGGAGCGAAGGCGCTGCTTTCTACCCAGGTAGGTTTCCACCCCTTTAAGGGTGTAAAGACTGGTAAGGAGAATAAAAGTAGTTACCAGAGCGCCTAAATAAAATCCACCGCCGATAGACAGGCCGATAACGGCCACCACCCACAAACTGGCTGCTGTAGTCAAACCTCTTATGGTATTACCATGCCGTAAAATAGTTCCCGCTCCTAAAAAACCAATACCGCTTATGGCATGGGANGCTATGCGGGAAGGGTCTGCCCCCCTTCCAATTTCTCCTAAATCCCCAGCAAAGGCGTAGGTTGATAGCTGCATTACCAGGGAACAACCTACACAAACCAGGATATGGGTTCTAAAACCAGCAGGCCTGGCGTGCCTTTCCCTCTCGAATCCTACCAATCCACCCAGCAGGGCTGCTAAAACAAGCCTTAAAATAAGTTCCCCATGACTTATAACCATCCTCGCCACTCCCCAAATCCCTTATATCTATATTATAAAGCCATTATATTTATTTTCCTTTCAAAGGTCAATAATATTTCGGAATTTTCAAATTTTTCTGCCTTCTACAGCAGTTTTCTATTTATTGCTGAAGAAAACTTTTCAGCTTCCCCCTCAATGTCTTCAGCACCTATAACGGAAGAAATAAGGGCAACTCCCTTAACCCCCGTATCCATAACCTGGCTAAGGTTGGACAAATTAATACCTCCAATGGCTACTACCGGTATAGAAACAGCCTTTACTATTTCCCTTAATGTATCCAAGCCAATTACGGGAGCAGAGTCTTTGGAGAAAGAAGGAAAAACCGCTCCAGCCCCCAGGTAATCTGCTCCATTTTCCTGGGCCCAAAGGGCCTTTTCCGGGCTCCTTACCGTTGCCCCGATGATTAAATCAGGGCCAGCAATTTTTCGGGCCAGGGGCAGGGGCAAATCCTCCTCCCCCAAGTGAACCCCCTCCGCTTCCAGGGCCAGGGCCACATCAACCCGGTCATTAATAATCAGGGTTGCCCTGGTTCTCCGAGTAAGCCTTAATATTTCCCTTCCTTCTTCCACCAGTTCCCTGGCCGATAACCCCTTATCCCTTAATTGAATCGCCCTGGCACCTCCAGCCAGGGACCGGGAAACAACCTCCTGGTGGGAGCGCCCCCGGGATAACAGGGGATCGGTAATAACATAAAGCTTTAGCTCAAAATCTTTCATTATACTTCTACCTCCAGCAGCTTCAATAATTACTTATTATTATAACATAATAGATATAAACTGGCTTTACCCCTTAAATGAGATATCTGATAACCAGGAAGCATTATAATTTGGCTTAAAGAAGGGGCCTTAACACTTCATCGATGTTTTGCCTTTCTTTCAGGACCGGATGAAAAATATCCCCCTTTTCTTTTAAACGGGACCAGATGTTTTCCATGTTAAAAAAGGAAGAGGAGGGTATCCCACCATTTTTCAGTTCTTCCCAGAGAAGGGGTGCCGAAAGGGGTGCCCCCGGCAGGGGGCGCAGGCTGTAAGGAGCATTAATGGTTTTCCCCCATGCATTTTGAAGATAATCCAGATATATCTTTCCCCCTCTTTTTTTAACTTTCCTTTCCATGGTTGTCAGGTGGGGATAATGTTCAAATACCTTCTGGCAAAAATGCCTGGTAAAAACCCGGACTTCCTGGTAGCTATATTTCTTTTCCAGGGGCACATATATCTGGATTCCCCTTGATCCTGATGTTTTAGGGTAACCCTTAAGCCCCTGTTCCTCTAAAAATTTTTTTATGGCCAGGGATACCTCCACTACCTGGTTAAAAGTAACCTTATCCATGGGATCCAGGTCAAAAACTGCATAATCGGGCACCTCCAGGTTGTCCCTTCCCGAGAGCCAGGGGTGGATGCCAATGCAGGCCTGGTTACCAAGCCACACCAAAGTTTTTATATCCTCCACCATTATATAGCTGGTAACCTTATCCCCCTTCCTGGAGGGAACAGGCAGGGTTTTTATCCAGGGGGGAGCATCAAGGGGACAATTTTTTTGGTAGAAGCCTTTTTCACCTGTACCGCCGGGATACCTCTGGAATACAAGGGGCCTACTTTTCAAGTATTTTAAAAGATATGGACCTATATCCAGGTAAAACTTAATTAAATGGTACTTTGTATAATTATCCAGAGGCCATAGGGTTTTGTCCAGATTTGTTAGAAGGACTTCCTCCCCCTGGACCTTTAAAAAGCTATCCATTTGAACCTCCTGTTTAAGACAAAATACAATCCCGGGGAGATGAAGGGGAAAAACCTTTGATGGAAGGAGCCCGAAGCTTTAATTCCCCTGTCCATTCAAAAAACTCAATCCACAAAGCCAGGACAGGTTCTACCCAAAAAAGGCCTGCCTCCAAGGAAGGAGGATTAATAAAAAGAGGCCGGGAAATTTTTCTTTCCTGGAGAAAGCCTTTTAACACTTCCCACTCTTTTTCTTTAAGGCCCGTTCCCACTCTCCCCAGGTAATACAACCCCTCCTCACCATAGGCTCCCAACAGCAGGGAGGACAGCCGGTCTTTCTTTAAAATAAATCCTCCCAGAGTACACAACTGTTTTCTCCTTACTTTTATCTTCAACCAGGAGCTTTTCTTTTTTCCTGGAAGGTAGGGGCTGTTTTTCTCCTTGGCTACCACCCCTTCCCCCTTATCCCCTTTTACCCGGGCCATCAACTCTTTCCCCTTTTCATGGTTGCCAACAATCTTTACAAAATCCCCCTCCCTGACCTTTTCCCTTAATATCTCCTGCCGCTTCCAGAAGGGGTATTTAAAAAGATATTCTCCTTCACAATAAAGAATATCAAAAACAAAGTAGGTGACGGGATATTTTTTACTCAAATAGCTTATTTTAAAATCTTTTACCGACAGATCCCTTTTTAAGAGGGCAGAAAAGATGGGAAGGCCTCCTGCCAAATGAGTCATCTCTCCATCCAGGATGCCTTGGGAAAAGTTTAGGTGGAGGGGCAGGTGAAATAATTCAGGGTACTGGAGAGTTCTATCCTTTAGCTTTTTATTTTGCAGGCGCACTTTACCCTCTTTTACAAAGGAAAGAATCCTTACCCCATCCCACTTTACCTGAAAAGAATAACCCCCATCGGGTGGCAGCTTTCTTCTCCTCATAGGTTCCATGGGGTATATATATTCCTGGAAAAAATCCTTTTTCATTATACTGCTCCTGCCTTCTTAGGGGATTTTTTACCCCTCTTCTTCTTTCCCTTACTTTCCTTTTCTGTCATCTTTACACTGGCCTGCAGGGCTTCCACCAGGTTTACAATTTTATCCTCCCGGGGAGCCTCCGCGGTTTCTATCTCTTCCCCGGCAGCTTTGGCCCGGATAGTCTCCAGGATCCTTTCCCGGTACTCGTCCCTATACTTTTCAGGCTTAAAATTCGTTACCAGGTTCTCTACCAGCTGCCTGGCCATTTTTAGCTCATTTTCTTGAAGGGATATTCCCTCCTCCCTGGCATTTACCGGAACCATTTCGGTTTTTCTAACCTCATCGGGGAAAAACATGGTTTCCATGGTAAGAATATTATCATAAACCCGAAGGGCAGCCAGGGTTTCCCTGGTTCTGATCATTACCCTGGCTATAGCAATTTTCCCCGTTTCCTCCATGGTCTTTTTCAGGAGCAGGTAAGCCTTTTCCCCTGTTTCCCCAGGAGCCAGGTAATAGGTTTTATCAAAATATACGGGATCTATTTCCTTCAAGTCTACAAAGTCCAGGATATCTACCGTCTTAGATCTTCCCTGGGGAAAGGGGTCCAGTTCTTCTTTCCTTAAAATCACGTACTTCCCCCTTTCATACTCATACCCCCGGAGAGTATTCTCCCAGGCAACCTCTTCACCGCAGGAGGAACATACCCTTTTATATTTTAAGGGAGCTTTACATCTGTCATGCAGGTGAGTAAACTTTACTGCCTTTTTTTCCGTAGCGGGAAAAAGATTAACGGGAATACTTACCAGGCCAAAACTAACTGCTCCCTTCCAAATGGTGCGCATAAAAATACCCCCTTTAAAGCTGTTATTATATCTTTTGAGTATAATAACTTTCTATACATCAGCCTTAAAGGGGGGGATATTATTCTATGATTTCTTCTATCTTGCTCCTTAGCTCCTCCTTATCAGTGAACCCTACAATGGTTTCCTTCAATTCTCCCTCCTTGAAAAATATCAGGGTAGGTATGCTCATAACCTTATAATTTGTAGCCGTTAAACTGTTTTCATCCACATTTACCTTTACTATTTTTAGCTTTCCTTCGTACTCCTGGGCAAACTCCTCTAGTATAGGAGCCAGCATCCGGCAGGGACCACACCAGGGAGCATAAAAATCAACTAACACCGTCCCTTCTGCCTGCAGCACCTCTGCATCAAAGTTAAAATCCTTAATCTCCATTACATCAGCCATTCTCTTCCTTACCTCCTCTCTCTTTTAAGTATTTCTTGACCATGGTAGCAGCTATAGCTCCTTCAGCAGCAGCCACCACAATCTGGGGAACTTCCTTTTGCCTTACATCACCGGCAGCATAAATCCCCGGCACCGAGGTTTCCATATTTTCATTGGTAATAATAAAGCCCTGGTCATCCAGTTCCACAGAGGAATTCTCTAAAAAATAGGTGTTGGGCTGAACGCCAATGTAAGGGAAAACCCCGCTGACCTCCAGGGCCCATTCTTCCCCCGTCTCGTTATTGATAAGAACTACTTTCTCCAATAAATCTTCCCCCAAGATTTCTTTAACCACCGTGTTATACAATATTACTATTTTGTCGTTGTTCCTGGCTTCCTCCTGGACTGGCTTCTCTGCTTTAAGTTGATCACTGTTATGGACTATATAAACCTTAGAAGCAAATTTAGTTAAAGAAACCGCCTCCTGCAGTGCTGAGTTTCCTCCTCCCACCACCACAACCTCTTTTTCTTTAAAAAAGGGAGCATCACAGATAGCACAGTAAGAAATGCCCCGGCCCTTGAATTTTTCTTCTCCAGGGACTCCCAGGGACCGATGGCTTGTACCTGTGCATATTAACACCGTTTTAGCCTTGTATTCATCTTTCCCTGATTTTATTACCTTTATTTCCCCTTTATCTTCAAAGGAGGTAACGGTGCCCCATGTTATCTCTGCACCAAATTGCCTGGCCTGCTCTTCCATCAAGCCTCCCAGTTCTGCCCCGGAAATTCCTTCAGGAAAGCCCGGATAATTTTTAACCTTTTTGGACACTACTATGGCCCCACCTACTGACAGCTTTTCCAGGACCAGCACTGAAAGTTTTGTCCAACCTGCATAAATAGCTGCCGATAAACCTGCAGGACCTCCACCAATTATAAGTAAATCATAAATCAAGGAAGAATACACCTCCATCTAAATATTATTATTTGTTCTCAACACACCCCGGGCATACCTGGATAAAATACCCGGGAACTTAAAGGATATGTCCTTCAACATTAAACTGTAACCACCAGTATTCTCCATTATGTTGGCAATATGGTCTACCAGGAATGGATTATACCGAACAAACTGGAAAGGTATTTTCTTTTTACCCAGGATTACCGCTGTAGCCAGGGACAGGCGAAATTCCTTCAGGAAATCTTCATAACACCGGCGAGTATACCTGGCTCCTATATCCTCCGGATTTTCTTCCATTCCCCGGTAGATTTCCTCAGCCAGGTAACGACCGCTTTTTAAAGCAAAATATATGCCTTCCCCCGAGAAGGAATCCACAAACCCAGCAGCATCTCCAGCCAGATAAGCCTTACCTTTATAAACAGGTCTTTTAATTCCTCCCGCTGGAAGGTAATAGCCCTTAATTTTATAATCTGTTATTGTTAAATTTTTATGCCTGGACAGCCTGTCCATCCACTCCTTAAAAAGAGGAAACAGCTTTTTTTCTCCCATTTTGGCCGTTCCAATACCAATGTTTAAATGACTACCGTGATGAAAAAGCCAGCCCAGGCTGAAGGGATAAGAAACACAGTAGAGCTCCGCAATCTCAGGATCTATCCTTTCTTCGTCTCCTTGACAGGGTATATCTGTATACAGGGTAAAGCCCAGGTCCCACCACTTGTTCCACTTACTTCTGATTCCTGCTTTTTTAGCCACCTGGCTGTAAACACCATCTGCTCCCACCAAAAAAGAAGAAACTATTCTACCATGGGAGGTTTCCACAACCAACCCATTTTTTTCTTCTTTTAAATTTATAAACCGGCAATCATCCCATAATTCAGCCCCTGCTTCCCGGGCTTTTTCAACAAGGTAAGAATCAAAATCCTTGCGATTCACCGTCCTTCCGATAACCCGGGGGGTTTTCCGGGTGTACTCATTCAAGCGGCTGTCTATAAGTTTTACCCCCTTGATTTTCCGGGCCGTAAGATCTTCCGGAAGAGGGTAGTCCAGTTCATCCAGGGCTTTTTTACTTACCAGACCGGCACAGGCTTTACTGCGGGGTATTTTTTGTTTTTCTATTAACAAAACTTTTAAACCTTTCAAGGCTGCTTGCCTGGCGACAGAAGCTCCTGCAGGACCTCCACCCACCACTACCACATGATAATCCACTTATTTCTCCACCTCTTTAAGGGCTATATTTAGCTTTTAAATAATATTTTTATGTATTTTAATGTTAACCTACAATGCCTCTTTTTTCAAGCACATAAATAAAGAGCCCGCAATGAACCGGCTTGAGCTTAATCCCAGGGACTTAACAAAGTATGGGATTATCAGAGGCCTTAAGGTCCAACTCCAGAGGCCTTAATTAAAAGGGTCTGAAGAAGTGGACTCGTCATTGCGAGCTCTACTAATATAATGCCCGGCATTTATTTTTATATACATCTTTTTTTATTTTTTTTATAAATCAAGACTTATATTCAAAGATTTGACTTCATGGGTTAAAGCCCCCACGGAAATATAGTCAACCCCTGTAGCCGCTACGGACCTGACGTTACTTAAATTTATGCCTCCTGAAGCCTCCACCAGGGCCTGACCATCAATTAATTTTACGGCCTCCTTCATATCCTCCAGGGACATATTATCCAGCATGATGATATCAACCTTTTCTGCCAGGGCTTCTTCCACCTCAGCCAGGTTGCTGGTTTCCACTTCAATTTTTACAGTGAAGGGAACCCTCTGCCTGACTTTTTCTACAGCCTTTTTTATGCTGCCCGCTGCCCTTATATGATTATCTTTTATCATGGGAGTATCATAAAGGCCAAAGCGGTGATTAACCCCGCCCCCCACGGTTACCGCATACTTTTCCAGAAGGCGCAGGCCGGGAGTTGTCTTACGGGTATCGGTAACCCTAACAGGGAAATCCTTCACCTTATCCACATACATCCTGGTAACAGTCGCAATGCCCGAAAGCCTTGCTAAAAAATTCAAGGCTACCCTTTCCCCTTGGAGCAGCCCCAGGGTAGGCCCTTCTAACTCCCCCAGGACCTGGGGAGGGTCATCAATCCTATCCCCATCATTAAATTTTCCTATCAATTTAACCCCGGGGTACACCAGGCCAAATGCCATTTTGGCCACCTGTAATCCAGCAATAACACCTTTTTCCTTCCCCACTATCTGACCCCGGGAGTTATGGTGCCGGTTAAAAATACTTTCGGTAGTTAAATCTCCCTTACCTATATCTTCATTTAAAGCTCCTATAACAATTTCCCTTACCAGCTGGTTCCCAACCATTTTACTTCCTCCTCTCTTTCCTGGGAAAGGGTAAAAACCAGGTGCCCCCTCCACTTTTTTTGAACTGAGGGAAAATCCTGCCTGTAATGACCTCCCCTGCTTTCCTCCCGTAAAAGTGCAGCACGGGCAGTAAGACGGGCAGCCAACATCATATTTTGCAGTTCATATCCTTTTATTTCATTAAAAGAAAAAGTCAAATAGGCAGAATTTTGCTTAATAAAGTCCAAAGCTTCCTCCAGGGACTCTTTATAACGTATAATCCCAACCTTTTCGAACATCAACTTCTTTAAGCTCTTTTCTAACCGGGAAATATCCGGTCTTTCCCGGGAAGAATTCCTTTGATCAAAATAGGAGATCTCTATCCCTTTTAAATGGGGGGAAAACTCCTCTATATAACGGTTAGCTCCTATTACAGCCCTTTCGCCAAAAACCAGCCCCTCCAGAAGGGAATTGCTGGCCAACCGGTTGGCGCCATGAATTCCGGTGCAGGCTACTTCTCCTGCCGCAAAAAGCCCCGGGATAGATGTTCCACCAAAAAGATCCGTTTTTATTCCTCCCATGGTATAATGGGCTGCCGGAACCACAGGAATTAAATCCCTGGCCACATCAATATGATATTCCTTTAAGGTGGAATAAATATTAGGAAAACGCTTTTTAATGTAATTTTTACCCAGGTGGCGAAGGTCCAGGTAAATTTTTTCTGTCCTGGTCTTTTTTAAAACACTCATCATGGCCCGGGTAACGATATCCCGGGGCCCCAGATCTGCCAGGGGATGATATTGAATCATGAATTGCTCTTCTTCTTCGTTCCTGAGGATACCCCCGGCTCCCCGTACCGCTTCAGATATTAAGAAGGCCTTTTCCCCGGGAGGATAAAAAACGGTGGGATGAAATTGAAAAAATTCCAAATCCATAACCTCCGCTCCAGCCCTATAGGCCATAGCTAAACCGTCTCCCGTAGCAATGACTGAATTGGTGGTCCGGTCAAAAAGCTGGCCTATTCCTCCCGTAGCCATAACCACCCCTTTAGCCAGGTAAGCCTTTACCGTCCCCTTCTCCTCATTATAAACCAGGCCTCCCACGCATCTATTATCATGGGTCAGCAGGTCCATTACAAAAACCTTTTCTTCTATAGTTATGTTTTCCGTTGAGCGGGTAGAACCCATTAAAGCATCTTGAATTGCTTTGCCCGTGGAATCCCCCACATGGAGTATTCTATCCCGGGAATGAGCTCCTTCCCGTCCCAGAGAGTAGTTACTGTTTTCCCGGTCAAAAGAAACCCCTATCTCGATTAGCTCCCTCACCCGGGAAACCCCTTCTTCCACTAAAACCTTTACCGCATCAGGATTACAGATTCCCACTCCCGCCTCCATGGTATCTTCATAATGGACGGAGGGACTGTCATCTTCCTTGACTACAGAAGCAATTCCCCCTTGGGCATAAGAAGTATTACACTCCTCCAGGGTTGACTTAGCTAAAAGTATTACCTTTCCCCAGGAAGCCGCCTTTAATGCGGCAAAAAGACCGGCCACGCCTCCGCCAATAATTAGATAATCACAATATTCCGTCTCCATTTGGGACAAATCAAAATTAAGAAGATACCTGGGAATCATTTATTCCACTCCTGAAGGATTTATTTAGATAAATAAATAAGCCCATCTGGAGCAGCCCAGATAAGGCAAATAATCTTACGAGTATTCCAGCATTCGATCCAGGGCAATCTTAGCCTTAACCCTTATATCCTCTGGAACCTCAATGCTTGGTGACAGGTTTTCCAGGGAGCTGACCATTTTCTCTAAATTAGTTAGTTTCATGTTAGGGCAAAGCATCCCTGCCGATAAAAGGTAAAATTCTTTGTCAGGATTCTCCTTTTTCAGCCTGTATATAAGCCCCAGTTCAGTTCCCACCAAAAACTTTTTCTGCTGAGACTCCCTGGCAAAACGGATCATTCCCCCTGTTCCCAGGACTTCATCCGCCTGTTCAACCACTTCCGGCTTACACTCGGGATGAACCATTAGAAGGGCATCGGGGATTGATTCCCGTGCTTTCTTTGCTTCTTCACCGGTAACCCGGTGATGGGTAATACAGTAGCCCTCCCAGGGAATAATTTTTTTGTTGGTTTTAGTAGAAACAAAATGAGCCAGGTTTTTATCGGGGAGAAAAATAAATTCCTCTGCCGGGTAAGTATCAATAATCTTTACCGCATTGGATGAAGTAACACACACATCACATTCTGCCTTAACTGCCGCTGCAGTATTGATGTAACAGGCTACAGCTGCCTGGGGGTGTTTTTCTTTCATCTCCCTTACTCCTTTTGGATCAGCCATATCCGCCAGGGGACAGCCTGCCATAACATCAGGTAAAATTACCGTTTTTTCCGGGGCCAGGATTTTAGCACTTTCTGCCATAAAGTGAACCCCACAAAAAACTATAACGTCCGCTTCCGTATTTGCTGCCAGTTTACTTAATTCAAAGGAATCCCCCACATAATCAGCAGCATCCTGGACCTCATCGATCTGGTAATTATGGGCTAAAATATAAGCATTTTTTTCTTCTTTTAATTCCTTCAATCTATTTAAAAGAGCAGTATCACCTGTCATATCCAAACCATCCCTTCAGAAAAATATATATAAAAAAATTTGATTTTTCCTTGTTATTCTTCCCTTTTAAAACTTTTTTACATTATCTCACGATTAAAAACCCTTGTCAAACAAAACCGGGACTCCCAGGACAGGAAAACCGGGCAGGAACAGGTTTTACCATCCTGGGAGTCCCCGGAAAATATAGAGAACAATATTCAGGGTTCAGGCTTCTAACCCAGGCTTTTTCTCAGCCTTCCCATTTTAACTAACAGGTTTTGGAGGAGTTTCTTCTCCGCCTCTTCCTCCTCAAACAATCGGCCTCCCAACCCTATTTCCTGCTTCAACAGGGGCCTGGCTGTTTCCATAAGGAGATGATACAAATTATCCTGCTCCGTCATTTCCGTCTCTTCCAGGGAAAAATAACCTGTACAGACCTCCCCATCCTTCTCTATTTCCCCTAAGGCCTCCCGGGGCAAAAAGTGGCGAACATTTTCCATATTCAAATATTTATAAGCTGCCGCCAGGTCTTCTTTTAAGCTGGGGTAGTAATAGTTTATAAGCTTGTTAAAGAGCTCTTTCCCGTACTTTTCCTGGATTTCCTCCAGGGCTCTACCCGTCCCCATAAATTCAGGAGGAAAGCCTATGGTATATAGGGCACCGGTATAGGTAATGGCCCGGGGTAGATCTCCCTTCTCTTTAACCTGGATCTTCTTAATCTCCTCCTTTAAACTTTCATCGGAGATAAAGGGAAGGATTTTCTCGGGCCTGGCTATATCCCGGGCATAACCTACCGGACTAATTCTCTGGAGGCGGTCCCTTTGCTGGGGAAGAAGATCCGAAATCCTGTTAATCAGGGAGAATATTTTTATAAAAGTAGACAGGTAATGTTTAAAAAACACCCCGATTATATTTATCATTTCCTTTACCTCTTCAAAAGTGTAATCCAGGGAAGGCAGGGAAGGAATCTTATGGGTTAAAAGAGAACTCAACTGGCGGGTTTTTTCGTAACCGTGGTCATATTTCATCCCTGACTGAAGAGTAAGGGTATAAATCCCCGCATACTCCTGTAATACATTTTCAATATTTTCCAGGGTTACATGGCCCCTGAAAGGTAACGATCCCGCTCCTAAAATAGGGTAAACCTTGATGTTTAGCTCATCCCCCATTTTTCTCATTTCGGAAATGGCCACTTTGCTGGCTAAAACTGATGCAACCATTCCGTAAGCCAGGGCCGGGTCTGACCTTCCCACCATATAACGAAGGTATTTTATATTAAAACCTTCTTCCCTGCACATCTTAAGGTAATTGCCCAGTATACGGTCAGCCTCTAACAACCCGGGAACATCCTCAATCAAAGGAATAACCTGGATAGCGTCCGGGTCTTCCGTCAAGAGATATTCCTGGTGGGCCAGCTTAATTACATTAGAAACCCTCTTTTTTACAGCCAGTATATCCTGGGGTCTTTCGCACATGGGGACAATGAACTCTTTAATGGCAAAACCGCCAATATCGTTATATGTAAGATAATTCGTTTCCATAATAGAAAGAAGCGCCATAAGCTGTCGGAAAACCGTTTCGGCCGTAGCGCTGGCTACCCGGGGGGTTATAAAAACTTCTTTACCCACCTTCAGGTTCTCTTTCAACAACCCCAGGGCAATTTGCGCCAACTGATGGTAGGGTGTAAGCTTTCCCTCATAGTCCACCATAACTTCTTCCATCCCCAATCCCTGGGGTTGAGGNTTCAGGGCAAAAATAGCCTCTTCAGGTTCCTCCTGGATAGGCACATACTTATTGGCGCTATCGGGATGCTGGGTCATCATTATCCTTGGTATAAATCTCATAACAACCACCTTCCGGCACCATTTAATATACTATTAATTCACCTACTCTTCTTTGAGATTTAAGAATAATGTAACCAGGCTTTCCTTGCTGCCATCAATAGGGCTGAAGGAATACAGCTCCAAGCTAAACTTTCCTTGAATTTCGTCAGGAACCTTTACGGGTACCCGGAAATAATTCCAGCCTTCTTCTCCAGTCCTGGTATAACCCTTGTAATTATTGCCTTCGTCGTCGTATATCTCAAACTCTATATTTCCCTCATAAACACTGGAAATTCCACGGATTTCAAAGCCTCTTTCCACATCTTCATTAGGGGAGGGCTCAAAAACCTTTATACGGGGGGATTCAGCCGTTATGGGCTCCAGGGTATCAATCCCCTTTAAAACCCTGAGAAAATCCTCATCCCCTTTAACCTTGAATTTTACCGGCAGAGAAGGGGGATCCTTAATCACTACCAGGTCGTAGGGATAGGTAATGGCCTGGGTAACCAGGTCTCCTTTTTCTGGAGCCTTAAAGTAAACTTCCACTTCAATGTAATCTTTTTTCGATATAACATCTTCTATTTTTACACTATAGCCTCCCGTTGGCCTCTCTCCATAGGTTACCAGGATATACAGTTCTTCTTCATATATCTTCGACTGGCCCATATTCATACTTAAAGACCTGTTAACCCATTCCTTAATCTCTTCAGGAAGTTCTTCTTCACAGGGACGGTAAAATTCCTTTTTTTCCATATCTTTGTTTTCGTCTGAATGAACCCTGGTAAAAGAACTCAAACAACCGGTACAGCTTATCAAAAGGGCTAAAAGCAAAACAAGAATAAAATGCCTTGTTTTTATGTTGGGATTCATTCATGGACCTCTCCTTCAATTTTAGCTGGCTCTTCTTTAGATTTCTTTCGACATATATATGCCCTTACCCTATATAATCTTTATTAATTATTATTATAACTTCTTACCCTTCCTTTAAATATTTTTAAAGTACTATTTTTAAAGTACATAAAATGGCTCCCCAGGCAGGACTCGAACCTGCAGCCTACCGGTTAACAGCCGGTCGCTCTACCATTGAGCTACTGAGGAGTGTATATATAATTATTCGCTTTTTTTTAAAAATTAATTCCTGGCGGAGGCCTACTCTCCCGGGGACTTGCGTCCCGAGTACCATGGGCGCTGGAGGACTTAACTTCCGTGTTCGGCATGGGAACGGGTGTTGCCCCTCCGCCATTT
>SL_8KL_010_SEDDRAFT_10002870_pt1 | contig 14358 bp, 18 predicted proteins | sample SodLakKL_010_SED_4_FD_11160 | JGI IMG/M metagenome (IMG submission 11160) | reverse complement strand
TTAACACAGTAATCACAACCATTTATGGAAGATACAATGACTCCTATCATCTCGCATCTCTCTCTGCTCAAACTCCTGTCCTTGAACATTATAGAGAGATATAGGTCTAAATGATTATCCATAGCTTCAGGCATCAGACTTTGGACCTTCATGATATTGGAGAGCTTTCCTCTCTTGTCCTTTATCTTATCATATACCTCTTTTGTTTTTCCCTCTGCTTTAGTGTATTCTATTTCTTCTATCCAGGACATAGTTTAACTACCTTATCTCGAACTTGATATATTAAGATGGTGCCTATTTGAGAGAACGTATATCGATTGAGAAACTATAGATAAACTTTTTAATATAGCATCACATTATACAACACGAATTAGAATTGGAGGGCTAACTATGGAACTAGAAGTCGAAGAATTGGTGCCCGAAACCATCGCTGGCTACTGCGGTCTATTGGCTCCTCTTATCAGCTATGGTCTCATAATAATATCAATGGCAATGCACGGTGGTTTTAGGCTGACCCAAAGCTCTTTAAGTGATCTAGGTAAGGTAGGTGCTCAGTACAATAACGTGTTCAACTTTGCACTCATAATCTCAGGTATACTATTTTTGATATTCATTTTGGGGATGTTAAGGAGAACCGAGACTAGAGTAGGAGATATAGGAGTTTTTGGTTTAGCCCTGGGAGCTATATTTTTAAGCATGACTGGTATCTTCCCGAAGGGTACTTCTCCGCATATGTTGATGGCCATCCTATTTTATTCTGCCTCTTTCGGCGGCTTGACCCTATATGGGCTTGACAAGTTCTTGGAATTTGAACCCGTTTGGGCAGTTTTTGTGTGGTCCTCTATTGGATTCGCAGCGATCTCAGCTGGCCTGGTCTCTACACTTTCTCCTACAGGTCTCGCTATATACGAGATAATAGGGACTATACCGCTGATTCAGTTTAGTCTAGTTTTTGGCACTCACCTTCTGACAGAGTGAGTTTCAAATTTGTAGGGTAATATGTGTTGAACTACAACATCTAGAGTAAAAATAATATTTGAACAGCTTTTTTTTCCTATCTTCACACATCAAAAGTTCAAGTCTCCGGATTCTAGTTGTTTTTTGAGCTGTTTTCTCATCTTCCTATTACCTGAGAATCCTTTGATCGCTTTTTTGGTCTTCTTATAATGGGATAACAATTCTCTAATATCTTTAGGTCTTCTTCCGCTACCTCTCGCTATTCTCTTAACACGATCGCCCTTTATCTGATTTGGGTTTTCCATCTCCTCTTCAGTCATGCTGTCCATTATGATCCTGAACTCATCCAATTTTTCCTGTGTATTCATGATCTCTTCTTCAGATATAGAACTTGGACCCATTGGTAACATGTCAACTATTTTTTGCAGAGGTCCTACACCTGTCAACATCTCCATCTGCTCGTACATGTCTTTCAGATCGAAATCACCAGCTAGCATCCTCTTGGCAGTTTCCTCTGCCTTGTCTTCATCTATAGCCTCTTCGGCCTTCTCTAGAAGTTTCTCGATATCACCCATGCCTAGAAGTCTTGATGTAAAACTTTTTGGGTCGAACTCTTCTAGGTCGCGTATCCTCTCACCAATACCTATGAAAGCTACCGGAGCGTCGGTCTCAGCTACCGCACTGAGTGCACCTCCACCTTTTGCAGAGCCATCCATTTTAGTTATTATGGTCTTCGTGACATCTACTGCGTCATGGAATGCCTTCGCTTGTGGACCGGCCTGCTGTCCGATGGAAGCATCGACTGTAAGTATAACCTCATCTGGTTCCGCAACATTTTTTATTAGTTGGATCTCTCTAATCAATTCATCCTCTAGTGAGTGCCTACCTGCGGTATCTATTATGACGATATCGTAATCCTCGAATTTTTTCATACCTTTTCGGACTATTTTAGGGGCTTTCTCTTCCTTCGGGTCTCCGTAAACAGGAACACCTGCGTCTTCTGCTACCTGTGAAAGTTGATCATAGGCCGCAGGTCTGTGAGTGTCTCCAGCAATCAATGCAGTATTTAACCCTCTTTTCTGAAAATATGCGGCTAGTTTACCACATGTAGTTGTCTTCCCTTGGCCGTAAAGACCGACCATCATTATTGTCTGAGGCTTGAGTTCTAGTTCCGTTCCATCACCTAGTATCTTCACGAATTCTTCGTGGATTATGCGGATCAAATGTTCTCTAGCACTCATGCCAGAACGAGGTTTTTCTTCCATCCCTCTCTCCTTTATCTTTTCGGTAAGCTCTAGGGCCAATTGTACCTCTATATCGGCTTCGATCATAGCTCTCTGTATATCTTTGCTGATGTCTTTGATCAGATTATTGTCTATATGACTCGCCTTTGTGACTTTTTCAACCGCGTTTCGTAGTCCGTCTTTCAGATTTTCGAGGGCCATGGAAAGTAGAATTCCTCGGAAGGGTTATTAATATTTTTGGTCTTTGAACTCCTAAAGGCCGAAAACGTAATGTAGTCTTGCCGAGATATAGGATTGATGGGTATGGCTGAGGCTCAAAAGGAGGATGAGGAGGAGGAACCGCAGGAAGGTAGAACGACATTTAACAGGATGAGGGGTATGAACGTATACGATGCCGACGGAGAACCTTTCGGTCATGTCAGCGATATCGAGATCAATAAAACCACGTTAAATCCGACGAAATTGATAATCCACAAAGGCTTCTTTGGTAAGTATATGAGGGTCAATCTGAAGTACATAGACAAGATTACTCAGGATGCTATACATCTGTGGATTAGTCCTGCAAAAAATCTTATCGGAACGAGAGTTATCGATGCCGACGGAGATGAGATGGGGAAAGTAAAAGAAGCGGAGAGAGGAAAGGACGGAGGTTTGGAATACATAAGAGTAGAAACAAGGGTGATACGGACTAAAGATGATGAGGAACACCAGATTGATACATATGCTGTGCCTATGTTATCCTTTGAAGATATGAGTGTAACTTTACCTACGCCGCTAGAAGAGGGGAATGTAGCTACAAGGATGGATATGATCAAAGAGATCCTCCACATAGAAGCGGACGATATAATAGACGTAGGTAGAGACTGTATCCGTCTCAAGAAAAGGAAAGAAGAATATATCAAGTAAAACTCCTCTAGTTTTTGATTTTTCTGATAAACTAAACCTTATATCTTACAAGTCAATTACAATAGCCGAAATTATGAAAGTATTGGCAGTAGGCGGAGGTGCGAGAGAGCATACTATTGTCAGAGCACTTCACAGTGATGGAGCCGATATCTATGCGGTGATGGGCAACAAAAATCCAGGCATTGCAGACTTGGCGGAAGAGTTTCTTTTGATGAGCAGTACTGAGATAGATAAAATTACAGAATGGGCCCTAGAAAAAAAGGTGGATATGGCTGTTATCGGTCCCGAAGTGCCTTTGAGTGAAGGTATCGTTGATATTTTAGATGAGAAAGAGATCAAATGTTCGAGTCCAAAAAGCGCTTCAGACGAGATAGAGATTTCTAAAGAATTTATGAGAGATCTCCAGAGTAAATATGACCTTCCTGGAAGGGTCGAGTATAGGTCCTTTGGTAACATAGAGGAGATAGAAGATTTTCTTGCCCATTATGAGGGTGAATTAGCGGTCAAGCTCGTTGGATTGACGAGGGGAAAGGGAGTCAAGGTGATGGGTGAATATCTCGAAAATAAAAAAGAGGTCATAGAATACTGTGAAAAGGTGCTAGAAGAAGAGATTGGTGTAAAATCTAGACTGCTGCTCGAAGAAAAACTTCAAGGAGAAGAATATACACTTCAAGTCTTCACCGACGGAGAGAATATGATACCTATGCCTCTCGTCCAGGATCACAAAAGATTATTTGAGGGGGATGAAGGACCCAATACAGGTGGTATGGGTTCTTACTCACAGGCTGATGGGCTCCTTCCCTTCGTGGATCAGATGATTTATGAAAAGAGTGTGAATATAATGAAGGAAACTCTTGATGCTCTTAAGGCAGAGAACAGACCTTATAAAGGGATTCTTTATGGTCAATTCATGTTTACTTCTGAAGGTCCCAAAGTAGTTGAATTCAACTGTCGATGGGGAGATCCTGAAATTATGAACGTTTTGCCTCTAATAAAAACCAATTATGTTGAACTTTGTGAAAAAATAGCAGAAGGAGATCTTTTTGATGTTGAGGTCTCATTTGATGAAAAGGCTAGTGTTTGTAAATACGTTGTACCTGAAGGTTATGGAATAGATCCAGAGGGAGGCAATCTAGTCGAAGTTGATGAAAAAGCAATCGAAGATGAGGGGGCTCAACTTTACTATGCATCTGTAGAGGAAAAAGATGGAAATATTTACACGACCACTTCAAGAACACTTGCAGTAGTAGCATTCTCGAAGGAATTAGAAGGTGCAGATTCGATAAGCGAGAACACTCTTAAATATGTAAAAGGAGAAAAAATACAGATGAGACATGACATAGGAAAACCGGAGAGTATAAAAAGGAAGTTGGATAATTTGAAAAATATAAGAGGTGAGGCGAAATGAATGAGATTGAGGCGCTTCGAGAGATAGTAAAAGAGGTGAACGAGCAATTAGAAGACAAGGATCTGGTCCGCGAATTAGCTATGAAATCCTCTAGGGCGATAAGGAGGATATCGAAGAAAGTGATACAGGACATACATCGAGATAAGGATACGGAGACATCACTTAAAGAAGCTCAAGAAGAGCTAAACAAGTTAAAAAGTATCATCGAGGGTCATCCTGAACTACATCATTCTGGCTTCCTTAGAAATGGTTACCAAGAGTACGCTGAAGCTCATATACTGCTATCTATTTCCGAGGGTGAAAAACCTAAAACTCCAGAGGGGTTAGACATTACCCCTAGTTCATATGTTTTGGGATTGGCGGATGTAGTTGGAGAACTTAGGAGGATGATACTCGATGAACTGACCGAAGGCGAGATAAAGAGAGCGAAGGAACTCCACGAAAAGATGGAATATGTTAAGGACATGATAATGAATTTTGACTATCCTAACGCTATAGTCCCTATAAGGAATAAACAGGACACCGCTAGAACTTTGGTAGAAAAAACTAGAGGCGATATAGCCAGTTCAGTAAGGAATGAAAAGCTAACAGAGAAGATGGATGAATTTATGGATGAACTTGAGTGAAAATACAGTTTTATCTTCTATCTCTCTCAAAAATGATTTTTTCCTCATATTCAATTTTGAAAATTCGGTGGTAAGGTATTTGAGCTTCCTCAGTCTTTATGAAGGACCTGCTTAGTTCTTTGATTTCGGAACCACTCATCACTCTGTAATCTCCTGGGGCTCCACGATGAACGTAGTAGATTTTTACCTCATCTAGGGAACTTTCGTGTCTCCATTTCAGCTCATTGAGTATGTCCCGAGTCGTTTCCATCATCATTCCTAACATAAAGATTATGATAAAAAGTTATCCGAATTCGATTAATAAAAAGGTGAAGATGGCAAAAAAATAAAAATGGGAAGGAGATACAGCTACATGAGAGAAAAAATTAGATGGGGAGAGATGAACAGATGGGAACTTGACCAGAGATCCGATATGATCGATACAGCAATATTACCTATCGGAAGTTTAGAGCAGCATGGCCCCCACCTTCCGCTGGATACTGATTCGTTTGATGCAGAATATATCGTAAAAAAAGCCGTTGAAAAGCTCGAACCTCCAAGACCGCCAATATTGCCTACAATATCTTATGGTGTTAGCGATCATCACATGTCTTTTCCCGGAACCGTGACTTTAAGACCAAATACCTTAGAGGATATCATAGTGGATGTAGGTCGGTCAATTATACAGCACGGTTTCTTTAAGTTGTATATATATAACGGCCATGGAGGCAACGAACCTTCAATAAGAACCGCTGCACAGAAGTTAAAAAGAGAGACAGGGATGTTGGTCGTGACCGATTCTTTTAGAAGCTTTTCTCCCGAAGCAGAAGAAATAGTGGAAAGCGATAATGACGTGCACGCTGGAGAGTTCGAGACCTCACTAGTTTTAGCTGTCAGGGAAGATATGGTAGATGAAAGGATGATACCGGAAAAAGAATTCGATTTTCCCGATCCGAAGATGGAATTCGATCATGAGCCTGAGTTCAATTATACTTGGAATACACATGATTTAACAAAAACTGGTGTGATAGGTGATGCAACAAAGGCTAGCAAAGAAAAAGGAGAGAAATTGTGGAATGCAGGTATTGAAAGATTGAAAAAAAGATTGGAAACCGTTATTGATATATCTCACCGCTTCAAATAAGGAGGCAGGAGAAATCGATGATAGAGCCTTTGATAGCCATCTTGGCGTTCATACCTGCTATGATAGCGAACTCACTTGCTGTACTGTTCGGTGGAGGCTTACCTATTGACTCCGGAAAGAAATGGAATGGTAAGAGGATTCTTGGAGATGGAAAGACCTGGAGAGGGTTATTTGGAGGTGGCATATCTGCGGCATTTATGGGTATTATTATTCATTTTGTATCATCTTCTCATTTCTATATTTACCCTTCATTTCCAGAAGGTCTCATAGTGATATTTACCCTATCTTTCGGTGCTCTTTTTGGGGATATGGCAGCGAGTTTCATAAAGAGGAGAAAGGGAATATCAAGAGGAGAACGTTCATCTATAATGGATAGATATGATTTCATCGTAGGAGCTTTTTTGCTGATTATTTTGATAAACACAAAATGGTTTTACGAAACTTTTGTCGATGATGGGAGTTGGATCGGAACGTTAATTATAATAGTCGGTGTTCCCTTTTTGCACCGCGCCGTAAATATATTAGGATATAAACTCGGTTTGAAAAAAGAACCTTGGTGAAAAATATGTTGAAGAAGATGTTGGAGGAATGTGGAGCGATAAGGTACGGTGAGTTTACTTTGACTTCTGGTAAAAAAAGTGATTATTATGTAGATATAAAATTGGCAAGCACTAAACCTGATATCCTAAAAAAGATAGCTTCTCAGATGGCGCATCATGTGGATGGGGATAAAATAGCTGGCATGGAACTGGGCGCAGTCCCTATAGCTTCTGCATTATCTTTGGAGACAAGTTTACCCTTTTTAATGGTGAGAAAAAAGAAAAAAGGTCACGGTACCGCTGGAAGGATCGAGGGAGAATTGGAAAAAGGAGATATGGTGACAGTCGTGGAAGACGTAACCACTACTGGTGGTTCTGCAGTAGAAACGGTAGAGGTTCTCAGAGATTCTGGTGCTGAAGTCGAAAAGGTTTTAGTAGTTGTCGACAGAAAAGAAGGTGCTAAGGAAAGACTAAAAGACGTTAATGTAGACCTTGTTCCTCTGATAAGTGCTGACGAACTTGTAGACGAAGGCTGAGCTAGTAGGCTTTTTTTTAACAAGAGAAAATCAACTTTCCTCTATCTTACTATCGAAAATTTCTCTCAGATATTTTATCGGTACGCCTCCTGCATAGAGTATCGTATCATGGAAGAATTTCTCTTCGAAATCGTCACCAGTTTTTTCTTCCACTTCTGATTTTAGATCTTTGATCATCTTTTTCCCAAGAAGATAGCTCAACTGATAGGTGGGATTTTGAGTGTATCTCTTGACTTCTTTTTCTGCATCATTCTCATCCATGCCGACATTTTCTATGAGATAATTTACGGCTTCATCGAAGGACATCTTTCCAGTGCTCAATTTGACATCAACGATTATTCTAGCGGCTCTCCAAACGACATCTTTAGATTGAATCAACCTTGCCTCTGGCGTATCATCGAACCCGCGATCTTTCATCATCTCTTCACAGTAATGTGCCCACCCCTCTACTGTCTCTGTAGCGTGAGAAAACAATCTAAAAACATCGTCATTTTCTAAAGAAGCTGAGATCTGTAGGTGATGCCCGGGATAACCTTCATGGACCGTGGTATTCCTAACATCCCAGTAGGAATAATTATTCAATTTATTTTGGTTTTCAGGAGGTGTCACCATGTATATGCCTTTTCTGATATCGTCGAATTTAGCAGGGCCCATGTAGGCTGCAAAAGGTATTATATTTCTCATATATTCAGGTGTTTTTATAACCTCTATATCTTCGTTTTCTGGGATAGTTGCAAGATCATTCCTTTTGACGAACTCTTTGGCGTCATTGAGTCCTTCTTCATACCATTCTAATGCCTCCTCGAAACTTTCTGGAACCTCGGATTCCACCTTTTCTACAGCCTCTTCTACATCACCTTCGGTAACAATTTTTTTGGCATATTTTTCCATATTCTCTTTCGCCTTTTCCAATAATTCCTCTCCTATCTCTAAGATTTCTTCTGAGTTGTGTTCCAATTTTCTTTTATTCAATAGCTCCTTGAATTTTTCTTCTCCTATAGTATAATCCTTCGATGCATTTCTCCTCTCATCTTTCAACCGTTTAATATATTCATCCAACGCTTTATCAGCTTTGTTGGTAGCTTCACTAATCTCTTCCAATTTTTCTTCTCCTATCCCTTTCTCTTTTGCCAACATCTGAACGAGTTTAAAAAGCATGGGTAACTGTTCTGCAGACTCTATGGCCATATCTATCCATAATTTCACTGGGTCTTTTAATCTTGATTTTTCTTCCTCCAGCATTCTTGGAACACCTTCGATTCTCGAAATTATGCTTTCCAACCTCTCTTCAATAGGAGCGAATTCTCTTTTCAATAAGAGAAGAATAGAAGCTCCGATGGTATTTGGGGCTTGAGGTGCCTGTTCCCATTGCCTGAGTTCTTTCAAATTGAACAGATTAATCTCGAAAATATGCTGTCCTAATTTTTTGGCTAGTTTGTTATCTTCGCTGAGTTTATCATCTTCGAAATCTCTAAGATCTTCTAACCAATCTTCCATTAGTTCGATATCTTTTACAATTTTTTCTTCTGTTACCTTGGGTAGTTTGTGATCATATTCGTGGATTCCTAGATGTGTCGCGAGAATAGGATTTCTTTCGATGAAAGTATCAAAAATTTCCTTTTCAAATCCGTTAAATTCTTCGTCGATGTTCATTTTTAATCCCTTTCAAATCCGAAACGAATTCTATTATTTAATAACTGCCTTTTAAATCCTAGAGATATCTCACCATTTGGTATCCGTCTTCTCCGTCCGTGTAGAAATTTTCTAGACGTTCTATGATTTGGAAACCTCTTTTCTGATAAAATTTGATAGACTTTCTACTCCCTGTCCTAACTTCTAAAACTATCTTGTTTGCTCCAATTGATGAACTGACTTCCATAAATCTTTCTAACAACTCACTACCTATCCCACGGTTCCTGTAGATTGGCTGAACTGCTAACATCAAGACACGAACGCAATCCCTATCTAGAATTATACCACAGATGAATCCAGCTATATCCCCACTGAACTCGTAAACTAGAAAACCGTCATCCCAAAGTTCTTTTATCGCTATCAATAGTCCTCTGTTATACTCTTCCCTCAATGATATGTCCGCGATGTTTTGGACTTTCTCTAGGTCCTCCTTTTTAAATTTTCTTATCAAGGGCATGTCTAATGTAAATTTAGATATACGCTAGCCATAAATACCATTTACCCATATTTTAAATCAATTTCTTTTCCTCATATCAATTCATATGATGGAAAAAATTATAGTCAGCTATTATCAACATTTATAAGAAATTGTGTAAAGAAAATCATAAATTTTGTGTTATAAACAAAAGATTTATGTATGGTTTGTATGTCTATGCAAGTGTTAAAACGGTCATACGATGTTAGACAAAGAGACTGTGACGATACAGGCGATATACGAAACCGAAATGGACAAAGATCTAAAGTTAGATCAAAAAGAAACAATGAGTCGAGAGATAGATCCATTTTTGGAATGTGTGGACAGGGCCAAGGAGCACCTAGAAGACAAAGATGTGAAGGAATGTTTCGATAAAGTTCAAATATTAAAAAAAGATTTATGATGTATCAAAAATCACGATAATCACCCTCCCTCCTTTTTTATTATGAAAAGCCCACTAGTTGGAGATATGATCTTTATCTAACAGGATCCCTAACCCTTGGAGTACGATTTCCTCATCTAGGCGGCATTTCCAATAGTCAGCAGGACCTTACTTCGGCAAAGTTGTTAGTTGCGCTATAGATTAATAAATCACCGCTATCACTCAGCCCCTATTCCAGCGCTTAAAGTAATGTAAAGGAGGTTTTCAGCAGACGATTCCTAGGTGTATTCATCGAGGGTACTAGCATTACATTCGTTAACTATCACTAATCATTGAAAAAATTTTCAAAACATTTCAAGGTTTATATTTTGCTCTTTGGAATATTTTGTGAATATATGAACTCTTCTATCTTCTATTTTCATTACATCGAAGCCTATTTTATCGATAGTTCCTGCAGTAGCTACGAGCCCTCTTTTAATATTGACTTTGTCTTTTAGTTTTTATTCTATTATTTCTTCGAAATGTTATCTAGTGTTCATATTAGTACATAAGTAGTTCCAATATCTAAGCATAAAGACAACATAATTATGGATGTGCTTAATTAGGTTATTAAGGTTGGTCGGGATAGTATAGCTAAAATGGTATATACAACCTCACTCATGAAGGATTGAAATATATAAGGAGATGAGACCATGGATGAAGAGAATACTGTATTTATAGGAAGTAAAGAAACGATGAATTACGTTATGGCATTGTTGACACAATTCAATAGCGGAAGCAATGAGGTGATCATCAAAGCGAGGGGCAGATCTATAAGCAAAGCGGTAGATGTAGCAGAGATAACCAAGAATCGGTTCCTCGAGGGGTCGGAGATTACCGACATAAAGACCGACACTGAGAAACTAGATAACGATGAAGGTGGTACTACTAACGTATCTTCTATCGAGATAACGATTAAGAAATAGAGGCTGGAAAATAACCCGAGCGGAGAGAAGTTCAACTAAACGGTCAATCTTTGTACTCTATGTTTTTTAACCACTTGAGATATCCTTCACTCAAGCCGTGCTCTTCGGCACCTGAGATTATCGTTTCAAGGTAATCTTTTGATGGTCTGTAATCGACTGTTGATTTGTATTCTACAGTGCGATTGACCAAATAGGTCAGAACGGTTTTCCATCCGTCAGCCTTCTTCACAGGTAGATACTGTCTCCTGTACATGCCGACCTCCATATTATCCTCTACTTTTCTTCCTTCGTAATGATCCAAATTTTTCAGATTATCGCAAGGTATAGTGTAAACTACACCTTCGACTTTCTTTTCGGGATCAGGTACGATATCTCCCACTCCGCCTTTCCAAGTATCGGAATAGATGGTGAAGGCGAGCTTCCATCCTGGTAATTCCGCGATCTCAGTATTTTTTACTGTGATTCCTCTGTCTTTCATCTGTTCCTTACTGAGATTACTGCCGTAAGCGAAGTATTCTATAGTTTCAGACATGATTGTAGAAATGTGCTTTCATTAAAATATGTTTTTAGTCTCAGATCAACTTGACAAACAACTTTTCCGTTCAGGCATGACAGATATTATTAAGGTAATGCTTCTTACATTAAGCGATGAAAATTCTCCATCAGGATAAGAGAGAAGGAAAGATAAAAGTCCGGATAGATAACCTTGATGATCTCTGGCATTTGAAGAATATAATTAATCCAGAAGATGTCGTTTCAGCTATAACCTATCGAAGGGAAGAAACACAGCGAGATAAGATCCGCTCAGAGAGAGGGGAAAAGAAGAGGATGAGACTAGACCTCGAGGTTGAGAAAGTAGAATTTCATGAATTTACGGATCGGTTGAGAATTTTAGGCGTTATAATAGAAGGGCCTCAAGATCATGGGTCCTATCACACCTTGAATTTGACTGAGAGCGACGAATTAACTATAATCAAGGAGTGGAAGCAACACGAGCTCGATAGGTTGAAAGAAGCGGTAGAAAGAAGCGAAGAACCATTGATAACTTTTGTCGCTCTAGAGGAAGACGAAGCGACTATAGCGATAATGAGGCAATATGGCGTAAAAGAGATGGCTACGCTATCTTCGAAAAGAGGAGGAAAGATGTACGATTCAGAGAAGATGACTAGGGAGGAATTCTTCGAGGAGATTGTGAAGAAATTAGAAACTATAATCGATCCTGGAGAACCACTCGTTATCCTTGGTCCGGGCTTTACCAAGGAAGATTTTTTTGAATACTGCAAACGCAATTATTCTGAACTGGTGAAGAACGCTGAGGTGATCCCCGCTGGTGAAGGCGGCATGACAGGTGTGAACGAAGTGATCAAGAAGGGAAAAGAGAGAAATGCCTTGGACGGTCAGCGGATGTCGTATGAGAGCGAAATGGTAGAGGAATTGTTGAGAGAAATAAAGAGTGACGGGGCCTATACATACGGGATGGAAAATGTTAAAGAAGCGGCAAGGATAGGATCCGTGGAAACTCTTCTAATATTGGATACTAAAGTCAGAGATGAGGAAGGAGAAAATCTGATGACTAAAACTGAAGAGTTAGGCGGTGAAGTGATAGTTATAAGCAGCACTCACGAGGGAGGAGAAAAACTTGAAGCATTAGGGGGTGTCGGTGCTCTTCTTAGATATAAGATCGAATGATCAGAGATTCATAAAAAGTGGCTGAATATTGGATGAAAAATAACACCCAAAATTAATTATACTAACTTCCAGTTTTCGATTTTGAGAAGATAAAGGTGATATTATGAGTGAAAATTGGCCGGAAGAACCTGTAAAGGTAACAGATGAAGATTTTGATGAGTTCGTTAAAAAATATGACGTGACTTTGATCGATTTTTGGGCTGAATGGTGTGGCCCGTGTAAAAGATTGGGACCTATGATTGAAGAGCTAGCTGAAGAGATGCAGGGCGATGTAGCTTTTGGAAAATTGAACGTAGATGAGAATAAAGCTAAAAGTTCGGAATTCAGCGTATCTTCGATTCCAACTATGATAATATTCAAAGAAGGAAAAGTCGTCGATAAGATGATCGGCGCTCTCCCTAAAGAAGATATAAAGAAAAAACTTGAACAGTATCTCTAGTCATAATTTGAAATTAATTCTTTTTATCTTCGACCGAAATCTACTTAACTACTTTTTCTTTTACTTAAATTGGTGGATGAGATGATGGTAAAAGTAGGAATAAACGGGTACGGAACCGTGGGAAAAAGAGTTGCTGATGCTATCGATCAGCAGGACGATATGGAAGTTGTAGGAGTAGCCAAAAGGAGCCCAACTTATGAGGCCGAGATGGCAGTCGAAAAAGGTTATCCTTTTTACGCAGCTTCCGATAAATATATGGACGGTTTCGAAGAAAAAGGTATTCCGATTGAAGGTATGCTTGAAGACCTGTTAGAGAAAGCGGATATAATAGTAGACGGGACACCAAAAAAAGCAGGTTATAAACCGAAATATGAAAAGGCCGGGGTCAAAGCCATATGGCAGGGAGGAGAAGATCACGAATTGACCGGTTTATCTTTCAATTCTATGGCAATTATGAGGAAGCTTATGGAGCAGATTATCTAAGAGTCGTTTCGTGTAATACTACTGGCCTTTTGAGAACACTTTATCCACTTCACCGAGATGTAGGTATAGATAATTGTAAAGCCGTCATGATAAGAAGAGGCGCGGACCCTTGGGACTCTTCTCGAGGTCCTATAGATTCAATAGATCCTGTATTGGACATCCCTTCCCATCACGGACCTGATGTCCAGAGCGTGGTTCCGGATATCAATATTCAGACCACCGCAGTAAAAGTTCCAACAACAATAATGCACCTACACAGCAACATAGTCGAACTTGAAGAAGAGGTAGATGCTGAAGAGGTAATAGATATATGGGATAAAACACCCAGAATCAAATTCTTCAATGCTTCCCAGGGCGTTAGATCAACGGCAAAAGTTATGGAATTTGCTAAGGACAGAAACAATCCAAGAGGAGATTTGAACGAGATAGCTGTTTGGGACGATGCGATAAAAGTCGAAGGTTCAACACTTTATTATTATCAGGCTATACATCAGGAGAGCGATATAGTACCTGAAAACATCGACGCTATAAGAGCTATGACCGAACTTGAAAAGGACCCGATGAAAAGTATTAGGCGCACTAATGAAGCGATGGGTATTGAGTAGTGAAAGATATGTTGGTCTGCCCTTTAGACTACCGCTACGGTAGAGACGAGATGAAGACGGTTTTCAGTAAGGAAAATAAAACCGACAAGTTACTGAAGGTCGAAGCTGCTCTTGCGAGAGCGCATGCTGAAATCGGAAATATTCCAGAAGACGCTGCTGAGATTATAACTGAAAATGCAACCACTGATATCGTGGACTGGGAAGAAGTCGAGAGGGTCGAGAAAGAAGAGACTAAACACGACATCATGGCTCTCGTAAAAGTACTCGGTGAGGATTGTGGTGATGCAGA
>SL_8KL_010_SEDDRAFT_10002869_pt1 | contig 14365 bp, 11 predicted proteins | sample SodLakKL_010_SED_4_FD_11160 | JGI IMG/M metagenome (IMG submission 11160) | reverse complement strand
TAGAGGAATTGGAATATGATGAGCAAAGAGTATTAATTGATGAGCTGGGATTAAAAAGAACCGCAGAAATTCTTGAAGAAATGTCTTCCGATGATGCGGCGGATTTAATGGGAGAGTTGGAAGACGGAGAAACCGCAAAGATATTCGCTTTGATGGATGATCAGGAGGAAGTGGATATCCGTAGACTCATGCAATACGATGAGGACACCGCCGGTGGATTGATGACCGATGAATTTATTACCATCCCTGATACCTACAGCGCAGAGGATATTTTAAATAAACTTAGAAATTTAGCACCGAAGGCGGAAACCGCTTACTACCTATATGTTACTGATCCACACCTGAATCTTCGCGGGGTACTTTCCCTTCGGGAACTGATTGTGGCGGAACCGGAAACCAAAGTGGACGAGATCATGTCGGAGCGGGTGGTTTCCGTACCGGCGGAAATGGACCAGGAGGACGTGGCGGATATTATGGAAAAGTACGACTTTCTAGCCCTTCCCGTGGTAAAGGATGAAAAAATTGTGGGGATTATCACCATTGACGATGTGATTGATGTACTGCAGGAAGAAACTTCTGAAGACCTTTACCGACTGGGTGGTCTCTCGGGAAGTGAAGCAGAACTTAGGGAAAGCAGCACCAGTTCTTTTCAATCTGCAAAAAAACGGATTCCCTGGCTGGCGGGTCTGTTGCTGGTCGGGATTATGGCAGGTACGATTATTGAACAATTTGAAGCAACCCTGGAAGCGGTAGCGGTACTGGCCGTATTTATTCCTATGATGACGGGGATGGCAGGAAATACGGGAACCCAGTCTCTAACCGTGGTGGTACGGGGGCTTACTCTTGGAGAATTTGAAGGAAAAGGAATCTTTCAAGTCATTCGCCGAGAAGCGGGAGTGGGGATTTTTATTGGCCTTGCTAATGGAATTGTGATCAGTATTATCGCCATGGTTTGGCAGGGAAGCCCGATGCTGGGTGCGGTTATCGGATTGTCCCTACTGATCACCTTATTTGTAGCCACCTTAGCGGGAACCGTAATTCCTTTGTTGATGGATAAATTAAAAATTGATCCTGCAGTGGCTTCAGGACCCTTTATTACAACGGTTAATGACCTGATCGGACTGACCATATATTTTTCCATAGCCACCTACTTTATGGAGCAACTGATGTAGAACACTTCTCCGCCATGGGTGAGGAGATAAGGAGGGAACAGAATGAGCGAAGAACGATACGACGGTTTGCTGGAAGAATTGATTCAATCTTTGGATCATAAGAATAAAAATAAACTCAAGGAATTATTTGATGAACTTCATTCCTATGATAAAGCACAATTGCTGATGGATTTAACCCCGGAGCAACGGGAGATGTTTCGTCATTTTTCCGACGAGGAATTGGCGGAAATTTTTGAGGAACTGGAATATGAGGAACAAAAGGTTTTAATAGAGGAATTGGGAGTAAAACGGACCGCAGGAATTTTAGAAGAAATGTCTTCCGATGATGCGGCAGACTTATTGGGCGAATTAGAAGAGACGGAAAAACTGGAAATTTTCCAAATGATGGATGACAAAGAAGAAATTGATATCAAGAAACTGATGCAGTATCCCGAAGATACCGCCGGGGGACTGATGACCGATGAGTTCATTACCATTCCCGATACCTTTACAACGGATGATACCCTAAAGAGAATACGAAAGATCGGCCCCGATGCGGAAACGGCTTATTATCTTTATGTAGTGGACGAGAAAAAAAATCTTCGAGGGGTTCTGTCCCTTCGGGAACTGATCATTTCCGATCCGAAAACGAAGGTAGAGGACATCATGTTTGAGCGGGTGGTTTCCGTGCCAGCGGATATGGACCAGGAGGACGTGGCGGATATCATGGAAAAATACGACTTCCTAGCCCTTCCCGTGGTGCAGGAAAATAAGGTGATGGGAATTATCACCATCGATGATGTGGTGGATGTTCTACAGGACGAAGCCTCGGAGGATATCTATAAATTCGGTGGTTTTTCCGGTAGTGACCAGGATTTAAAAGAAGTCAGCACCAGTATTTTTAAGTCCGCCCAACGAAGAATTCCCTGGTTGGTATTGTTGCTGTTTTTAGGACTGTTGGCAGGAAATATTATCGGCCAGTTTGAAGAAACCTTAGAGACCGTAGCCATACTGGCGGTTTTTATACCCATGATCGCAGATATGGCGGGAAATACCGGAACCCAGTCCCTAGCCGTGGTGGTACGGGGGCTTACCCTTGGGGAGTATGAAGAACAGGGAGTTTTCCCTGTAATACGGCGGGAAGCCGGAGCAGGAATTATTATCGGCGTGGTAAACGGCCTGTTAATCAGTGTTATCGCCACCTTATGGCAGGGCAATGCCATGCTTGGCATGGTCATCGGATTATCCCTTTTAATTACCTTATTTGTTGCCACGTTATCAGGAACCATTATTCCTCTGATTATGAACAAGCTCAACATTGATCCCGCCGTAGCCTCGGGACCTTTTATTACAACGATTAATGATATGATTGGACTGACGATTTACTTTACGATTGCCACTTATTTTATGGAGTATTTAATCTAGCTTTTATGGAGTAGTAATCCAGGTTTTCAGGAATCTGTAATTATAAGAAAAGGGAGAGATGCCATGATGGATGTGAAAAACATGCACCCGGAAGATTTTCGAAAGGCCGCTGGAAGCGGCAGATGGTCAAAACCTACCGCAGGCGTTGCACCGGGTTATGCCCAGGCGAATCTCGTGATTCTGCCTAAAAGTGTCGCTCTGGATTTTATGATCTTCGCTCAACGAAACCCTAAGGCCTGTCCGGTGATTGATGTTTTGGAAGCCGGTGTAACTGAAGCTCCCAGCGCAAAAGGATCCGACATTCGCCGAGATATTCCGAGATACCGGATTTATGAGAAAGCAAAGGACCATCGGGAAGAGTCCTCCATTGAAGAGCTTTGGCAGGAAGATTTTGTTTCCTTTTTACTTGGATGCTCCTTTACCTTTGAATCGGAGCTGATCAAACAGGGTATACCGATGAAACATATTGATTCAGGAAAAAATGTATCGATGTATCAGACCAATATTCCCTGCAAAGCTGCGGGGAGTCTTTCCGGAGATATGGTGGTCAGCATGCGGCCGATCAAAAGCCATCAGATTGCCAAGGCTGTGGAGATCTCCGCAAGATACCCCGAGGTCCACGGCAGTCCCATTCATATTGGAAATCCCGAAGCCATTGGTATTAAAAACTTGAACCGCCCGGACTACGGAGAGGCGGTACCGATAGAAGAGGATGAAATACCGGTTTTTTGGCCCTGCGGGGTGACTCCGCAATCAGTCCTGATGAACTCGGGAGTGGATTTCTTTATCACCCATGCCCCGGGGCATATGTTTGTTACGGATATTAAAAACGAAGATTTAGGATATTAATGAGAGTATTAAAAAGAAAAATATATGAAAAAGCTCATTTCCTAGGATAGATGGAAATGAGCTTTAATAAATTGTTGAAACTCCCGGTCCAGTGGTGAGGCGGTACGATTTTTATGGTAAACAAAATAAAAATGGCGGAGAAGCTGCACTTCTTTAATACGAAAGGCTTTTAACAGGCTGTAGCGGACCTCATCGGCAACGGCATACTTCGATAAAAAGGATAGGCCCAAACCTCTTCGGACACTCTGTTTGATGGCTTCGGTATTTTCCATAAAAGCAACGGTCTTTAAGGATTGAATGCCAAGATCCTGTTTTCCCAGGGCATCCTCCACAAGTTTTCGGGTACCGGAACCTTCCTCTCTAAAAATATAAGAATGTTCAAGGACTTGGGAAAGATGGATTTCTTCGGGCCAGGAGCTAAAGGGCTCGATGTTGGGAGTGACCAGTAAAATTTCGTCCTCCACCAGCTCTAGATATTCTAATTGTTTGTGAAAGCTTTTGGCTCCCACAAAACCGAAGTCGATTTCCCCTTTCAGAATCCCTTCCACTACTTCCTTGGAATCAAAATGGATCAGATTGTAGGTAATTTCATTATATTGTTGATTAAAACCGTAAAGGATCTCGGGAAGCAGGTACTGTTCGGGGATGGTACTGCTGGCAATTTCGATATGCCCGATCATTTTCCCTTGAAATTTGGAGAGTTCCAGGGTGGCATCCTTTTTTAAGTTGATCATGGATTTTGCGTAATCATAAAGGATTTCCCCCGAGGGAGTCAAGGAGATTTTACGATTGGAACGGTTGACTAAACTGGTATCCAGTTCTTTTTCCAAATTGGCAATGTGGTTGCTTACGGTGGGCTGTGTAAGATACAGGGATTCCGCCGCTTTGGAAAAACTTTCGTACTTTGCTATGGCAATAAAAGTCTCAAGCTGTTTGATATCCATTAATAATCCTCCTAACGGGATGATGCTTATGCTTTCAAGTATAATCAAAAATTTATCAAGTTGCAAATAGATGAAGCTAATGAATTTCAGAATTGATATAGAAAAATCTGATTGATAAACCCGGCAAAATATGATAAAAGAGAACTAGAGGAAAGAAGGTGAATTTTTGATGAATGAGAAAAATAATGAAATCCTAAAAGAAATGAATAAAGAAAAGGAAGAAATACGACTTACCCAATTAACAAAAAGTTCGGGATGAGCGGGAAAAATCGGGCCGGATGTTCTGGCCGAGGTACTAAAATATCTTCCAAAGGTTGAGGACCCCAGACTCCTTGTAGGACTGGACACCTCCGATGATGCAGCAGTGTATCAGCTGAATGATGAAATGGCACTGATTCAAACCTTGGATTTTTTCACCCCCGTAGTGGACGACCCTTATACCTATGGACAAGTGGCTGCGGCCAACGCTCTTAGTGATGTTTACGCCATGGGTGGAAAGCCTACGGTTGCAATGAATATTGTTTGTTTTCCCAACTGTTTGGATCCATCCGTGTTAAAAGATATCCTGCTGGGTGGGGCGGATAAAGTCAAGGAATCCGGCGCTCTGTTGGTGGGAGGACATTCCGTGGAAGATGATGAGCCGAAATACGGACTCTCCGTCAGCGGAATGGTGCATCCTTCAAAGGTCTTAGCCAACAACACCGCAAAGCCCGGTGATATTTTAATCCTTACCAAGCCCCTGGGGCTGGGAATTATTAATACCGCCATCAAAGCGGAAATGGCAACGGAAAAGCAGTACCGGGATGCGGTTGATACCATGACCACTTTAAACAAATATGCCATGGAAGCCTTAGAGGACGTGTCGATTCACGCCTGCACCGATATCACAGGGTTTGGTATCATCGGTCACGGAAAAGAATTGGCTGAGGGCAGCGGGGTATCCGTGGAGTTTTTCAGTGAACAAATGCCGGTGATTGATGGAGCCGAGGACCTTGCTAAAATGGGGATTATCCCGGGGGGTATGTATACCAACCGGAAATATATGGAAGGTGCAGTAGAAAATCACTGTGAAAATGAAGCCTTGCTCGATATAATGTACGATCCTCAAACCTCGGGTGGGCTTTTGATTTCCATTCCTGAAGAACAGCGGAAAAAAGCCATGGAAGCTTTGGAAAAAATGGGAAGAACCTCTTTTGCTGAAGTGGGAAGAGTTGTTGAGAAAAAAGAAAAAGCGATCTATGTTTATTAGCTAACTTCAAAGGATGGTGAGTATAATCACAGCGAAATATACAAAGATCCAACAAAGACTCGATAAAATGTCTATATAGGTTTTAATAAAGATTCCATAAAGATTTTGTAAGAAAATCCCCTTAAGACCATAAGTCTCAAGGGGATTTTCACCTGATTTTCCAGTGATTTAATCTACATATGAAAGACGCTTTCTGTTTTGCATTTTACTATTCTCTTCTTTGTTTTGGTTATATATTTTGATATATTTTACTCCTCGGAAGCGGTGTATATCATTCGGCTGTAGCAGTTTTCAAAGCCCATTTTTTCATATAATTTAATGGCCCGCTTATTATAATTTTCAACATGTAAGGAAAGATTCCCTTCCGTTAACTGAATAGCCTTTTGAAGAATTTCCGTGGCAATGCCTCGGCCTTTGGTGTTTTTCCGAGTAGCGATATAGGCGAGGTGATATTTAGTGGCAAACTTGTCGAACCCGAAGTTTACAATAATAGCGATCCCCGCAATCTGTTTGTTGTGATAGGCCACGATCACAAAGCCTTTTTCATAAGCGTTATCCAGGGCGTTATGAATTTCATCGGCGGGATCACTAAATTCCATGAGCCAGTCATCCACAAGGGATACGATTTTTTCATCGGATAAGAGGTTTTCCTTCCGGCTGATTTCCCGGACCTCTAAATTTGCCCGTCCGTCATTCAGAAGAATTACGTGATTGCCCTCCTGAACGTTTCCGGCTTCCGCTTCCTTCATAAAACCTGCCACGGCATAACCGTTGGCAACGTCTAATTTAATATTTTCCAGTTTGCGGAATTTTTCCGTGTAATGAAGCAGTTCTTCATCGGTGATCCCTGTGATTTTCCCGCCGGTATCATATACGGCATCCAAGGCTTCCTGGGCGGTGGAACTTTGAAATCCGATTAAATGTTTGTTGTACTTTGTGATTTTAAAGCCCTCTTTACTTAAGGGAAGAATCTTGGAACTGTTCTTCTTGTAGGATTCATATATCTGATTCCCTTCGTTGGTGGTGCAACTATACAGCATCGGAAGTTTTTCAATCTGTTCCTTAACCCATAATTGCCGAAATCCTAAATGAATACCGGATAGAAGATATCCGTAGCTCATTTGGGTAAAAATACTGGTAAGCTCCCCTTTAACCTGGGAATCAATTTCATCGGAAATATAGGATAGGGCGGTCATATTCAGCACATTGTTTTCCAGTCCCGGGTTTACATTGTACCAATTATTTTCCTTGGAAAGCTCTTCGCTTTTTTGAATAGATTCATGATGGTTTTTTCCATGACGGATTACTTCAATATTGGGGAATTTTAAAAGTTTACTTTCTTTGGTTTTGCTTCTTTCCGGAAGGACAAAAACACATTTTACATCATAATATTGAGACAGATAGGCTAATGATTTGGCTAAAACTCCGAAGACACCGAGACAAAGGGTGGTTTTGCCAACGGCTAAGGCATCTCGAATCAATAAGTAGGCTAAGCGGTCTTCCCGATGTCCCGAAGGGTTGTTTCCTTCAAGTTTCAAGTATATGTTTGAAACACCCAGTTCTTTTTCCAAGCGCTCTGCACGGACCAGGGGGGTTTTCCCCACACGGCTTTTAATCAAATATTCATCCATCTTAATTCCTCCTTGTTTTAGTTATGGTTAAAATTTGTTTATGGTTGTAAATAGGTCATTGATCGGTATCGAAAAAATTTAATGAATTCGGATTACACTTAATCAAATACCCCAATTCATCCTTGTTACACAATTTTATTCCCGGTATTTTCTCTACGAAGTTTTTTAATTTCACTTCGAAAAGTGAGGCCTAACCATAGCACCATAAAAATAAAGGCGATTCCCTCGGATAAAGGAAAGGCATACCATACATTATTCAACTTTCCCGTTAAGGATAAAAAGTAAGCGAAGGGCAGCAGCAAAACAATTTGTCGCATAAAGGACAGGGTCAAGCTGGGAAGTCCTTTTCCTAAGGCCTGAAAGGTTGTGGACCCGATAATTGCAGGGCCGACCACGGGGAATCCGATACTGATGGTACGAAGAGCAGCCACACCGATTTCCAGTAATTCTTCATCCCTGACGAAGATGCCCATTAACTGGTAAGGAAAGAATTGAAACAGCAGAAAGCCTCCTCCGGTGATGAAAAAAGTGATCAGCACTCCGTATTTTAAAGTTTCAATCATTCGGTCGGGATTTTTGTGTCCGTAGTTATACCCCATAATCGGAATGTAACCCTGAGTTACGCCAAACACCGGCATAAATACGAAGGACTGCAGACGAAAATACACGCCGTTGACCGCAAGGGCTAATTCATCCAAACCGGCCACAATTAAATTCATGCCCGAGAGCATCACCGATGCTAACAGCTGCATGGTCATGGCAGGGAGCCCCACCTGGTAAATTTTCTTTAAAATATTAATATCAAAGGAGAAATTTTCGAACCTGGGTTGGACCTTGTTATCCCCTTTAAACATAATCCAAAGAATAAATAATGCGCTTATGGTTTTCGCAAAAACTGTAGCCAGGGCGGCTCCCAAGACCTCCAGTCTGGGGAAAAATCCGATTCCGAAAATTAAAAAGGGATCCAACAGGATGTTGACCACGGCCCCGAGCAGCATGGCCATCATGGGAGCAAAGGTGTTGCCTTGCCCTCGAAGAATATCACTGGTGATTATCGAGAAAAATAAAGCGACGGAACCGATGAGGATGACTTGCACATACTCCGTGGCATAGGCAATGATTTCCGGATTCTCGGAAAATCTTGCCACCAGGGGACCGGCAAAGAAAAATCCCACCAAAGCCATGATTACCCCGTAGATCCCGGAGATAACCAGTACATGCTCTGCGGTCAGCACCGCCCTATCCTGATCCCCGGCCCCCAGCAGTCTGGAAATCAAAGAATTTGTTCCGATGCCAGTACCCACGGAGATGGCAATCAGAATGATATGAAAGGGAAAAGCGATGGAAAGCGCTGCCAAGGCTTCTTCGCTGACCCTTGCAACAAAATAGGAGTCCACCACGTTGTAGAAGGCCTGTACGGACATGGAGATAATTCCAGGGATGGATAATTTAAAAATCAAAGGCAAAATGGGATCCGATCCCAGATCATAATTTGGGGTGATTGCTTTTTTCATGGGGCTCCTCCTATACTTTCCCGAAAGAAAAATGATAATCCTCAAAAACCGTATTTAAATAAGTCAATCTTATGTTATAATATAACAGGAATCTTTTCAATAGAAGCGGATATAAATTTGAATCAAGAAGGGGAGAAATCATGGGAGAAAAACAACTGGTGTACAAACCGAAATTTGTAGGAATCTTAGGAGATATTTTCCTGAGAGGATTATTCTTAGGTATTGCAATTGTAATATTGAACTTTTTAAATTCCTATCGGGAAGGAATTTATGAAAAGCACGGAGTGGATTTTTTCGGGTCCTTCACCTTAGAGATTGATTTTTTTGATCTGGGTATATTAGCGTTGATCTACATAGCCACCTTAGTGGTACTATTTTTCATCGTCCGATTTTTTTATCGATTTGTGGCGGTGTGGTATCGATTAGGAGGAGAGACCATCATCGATTTGGAACAGGGAAAAATTACCGCAACCAAAATGATGTTTCCCTTTACCCGGGTAACCACGGAAAGTAAATGCCATGACATCATTGAGGTGGAGATTTATCAGAACATCTTTGATCAGGCCTTTAATACCGGAGCAATAACCATTGAATACTTAGTGCTCAGTGATGTGGATTCCCAGATGAAAGATATTCGATTAATGTATCTTAAGAATCCGGAACGGAAGAAGCAACAACTATTACATTAATCCGGTAACAGAATAAACAGCAATGATCGCAAAATACCGCTGAATAAAACAAAAGTATATTAAACCACAAAAAGAAAACGCAAAGGCTAAGACCTATGTGTTTTTTTCTTTTTTGTAGCTATTGCATTATGTGAATGCATAGTTTATAATATACCCTAAGGGGGTATATAAAAGATAGCAATATCAATAATAAATACTCCAAAGGAGGCTTAACAATGAGTGAAAAGATAAAAATAGATATTGGCGGAATGTCCTGTGCAACCTGTGCAGCCAATATAGATAAATCATTAAATAAAGAAGAGGGAATCATCGAGGCAAATGTCAATTTTGCTACGGAAAAAGCCCATGTGGAATATGATCCTGAGGAAATATCCCTTGATACCATTGCAAGGATCATAGAAAAGACCGGCTATGAGGTTTTGGAAATGCCCCAGGAAAAAAAGGAACAGAAAAAAACCGTAAAGGTTGACGGTATGAGTTGTACCGCCTGCGCAAAAAGAATTGAGACCGTTCTAGGAAAGCAGGAAGGTGTTCAAAGTATTAATGTGAACTTTGCAGCGGAGAAGATGAGTATCGAATACCAGGAGGATAAAATAAGCTTTAAAACCTTACAGGAAAAGGTCCAAAAGATGGGTTTTGATTTCGTCCTGGAAGAAGATCAGCCGGAAGAAGAAATGGACCGGGATGAACAAAAGGTACAAAAAGCACAGAAAAAGATGATGTACTCGGCACTGATCAGTGGTACCGTTATGCTTTTGATGGTGGTTCATATGTTTGTTGTAGCCATACCGGGTTACTTTTATATTACAGCCATATTGGCTTTTCCTAATATATTTATTTTAGGTAAGCCGGTGCATAAAGGAAGTTTAAATGCTCTCAGGAATAAAAGCCCCAATATGGATGTTCTTGTTTCTCTGGGTTCCGTACCTCCCTATATCGTGGGGTTAGCAGCGATTGTGCTTCCGATTCAAACCTTTATTGAAATGGCAACCAGTATTATGACTTTCCATTTGATCGGAAAATATTTGGAAATTCGTGCAAAAGGCCGGGCATCCCAAGCGATTAAGAAGCTCCTTCAAATGGGTGCGAAAACCGCAAAAGTATTAAAAGACGGAGAAGAGATTGAAATTCCGGTTAAAGAATTACAGGAAGGGGATGTGATGATTATTCGTCCCGGAGATAAAATTCCCACCGACGGAATGATTATTGAAGGAAAAAGCACCGTGGATGAATCCATGGCAACGGGGGAATCCATGCCGGTAAAACGGGAAAAGGGAGACGAGGTCATCGGTGCCACCATTAATAAACAGGGAATGTTTAAGGCAAAAGTGACAAAGGTCGGGAAGGATACTTTCCTGTCTCAAGTAATTAAAATGGTGGAAGAAGCCCAGGGATCCAAGGTTCCTATTCAGGAATTCGCTGATCGGATCACCAGTTACTTTGTTCCCGTAATCATTGTCGTGGCCATAGGAACATTTATATCCTTTAATGTGTTTTCTGAGTTTCATTTATCCATTGTAGAGTGGGGAGCCCAATACCTGCCTTGGGTAAATCCCGATTTAACACCCCTAACCCTTTCATTTATTACCGCAACGGCGGTTTTCGTTATCGCCTGCCCTTGTGCCCTTGGACTGGGAACGCCTACAGCTCTAATGGTGGGCAGCGGTATGGGTGCGGAAAAAGGGATCTTGATTCGTAACGGTGAAGCGGTACAGACATTTAAAGATGTGGATTTGATCGCTTTTGATAAAACCGGAACGATAACCAAAGGGAAGCCTGAAGTAACCGATATCATTGCTTCCAAAGGATTTGAAGATAAAGAAGTTATTTATTATGCGGCCACGATAGAGAAGGCCTCGGAACATTCATTGGCCCATGCGATTATTGAACGGGCAAAAGATAACAGTATTTCTCTTGGAGAGGTACAGGAATTTGAAGCCATTACCGGACGGGGAGTGGAAGGAACCGTTGATGGGGCCTGGATTTATGTCGGTAACCGGAAATTCATGGAGGAAAAAGGAATTACTTTTGAAGAGGTGGAAGAAAAACTGATCACCTTGGAGGAAGAAGCGAAAACCGCTATGTTGATCGCTAAAGATAAAGAACTCCTTGGTGTAATCGCCGTAGCGGACCCGATTAAGGAGGATTCCCAAAAAGCCATTCAAAAACTGGAGTCCATGGGGATTAAAACCGCCATGATAACCGGAGATAACCAGCGGACCGCCAAGGCCATCGGTAAAAAAGTGGGTATCTCCCACGTGATTTCTGAAGTGCTTCCCGACGGAAAAGTAGATGAAGTCAAGCGCCTGCAGAAAGAATACAACATTGTGGCCATGGTGGGAGACGGAATCAATGACGCTCCCGCTCTTAAACAGGCGAATATCGGGATTGCCATTGGAACCGGAACCGATGTGGCCATTGAGGCCGCCGACGTTACTTTGGTTCGTGGAGAGCTCAGCAGTATTATTACTGCCGTAAACTTATCAAGACTGACCTTTAAAAAGATCAAGGAAAATTATTTCTGGGCCTGGTTTTATAACGGAGTAGCAATTCCAATTGCAATCATGGGACTGCTGCACCCCATGATCGGGGCTGCAGCCATGTCCGTCAGCTCTTTAAACGTAGTATACAACTCCCTTAGAATGAAGCGAAAAAACATTGAACCGGAGTTTTAGAAAAACGGATACCAGGTACAGGATATTAATTGCTGGCTGAAATCTGGAAATTGCAGTCCATCTGAAAATGTTGACTCTAAGAACCTTAAATCCTGATATATCAGGATTTAAGGTTTATTTAATTTTTATGAAAATAATAAAATATTCTTAAGCTATGTTTAGAAGTAAGAGTTATGTTATAATTGATTTTTAAATATATTGTATGAAGATAATTATCAATTGAACAATATTCATAATACAGTTTCAAAGGTGGGGGAAATATGCCGAAATCTATGACCTATATAAAGGGATATATGGGAAAGTGGCTTTTTTTTGCAACAATTATTGGAATCGCAGGAGGTTTGTCCGCACTGGCGTTAAATACAGGGATTACATGGATTTCTGCCATCGGAGGAAAATTCCCGATATTTTTAGCGCCGGTAATGGGTGGAGTATTGGTTATGTTCATCTTTCAAATTGATGACCAAATCCTGGGGTCAGGAACCAACAAATATATCCTCAGCGTAAATTTATATCAAGGAAAACTAAAAAGCAGAACTTGGGTATCTAAGCTCTTGGCCTCTGCGGCTACCATCGGTTTTCGAGGCAGTGGTGGAGTGGAAGGACCTATGCTTCTTATGGGAGGAAGTATCGCTAATACCCTTACAAAACTTCCCTATATGAATCGCTGGATCGATAAGGAAGATCATCGTATCCTGACGGTTTGCGGGGCAGCGGGGGCTATTGGCGCCATATTTCGATCCCCCTTGGGGGGAGGGGTCTTTGCGGCGGAACTCTTATACCGGACATCACTTCATTATCATGATGTGTTCCCCGCTATTCTATCTTCTACTATGGGATTTGTAATCTACAGTACTTTAGGGAATACAGAGCCGATTTTTTCCATCCCTGCCTATATACCGAATCCTTCTAATGTTTTATATTTTGTGTTGGCAGGGGTCTTGGCTGGATATGCATCGCTGCTTTTTAAAATACTGTTTCACCAGGTAGAAAAGATGGGCAATTATTTAGAACAGAAAGTTTCAAGAAAATACCTTCCGATTTTAGGGGGAGTCTTGACCGGGACTGTTTTGATGTTTTTTCCCGATGCAGGCGGTACAGGGTCCGGATTTATTCAGGCCTTGATCGACGGTTCCTTTGCAACACAATTTTTATTTTTTTTACTGACAGCTAAAATTTTAGCTACGGCTTTTACGGTAGGTCTTGGTGGCAGCGCCGGTCTTGTTATTCCCGCCCTGTTTATAGGAGCGGTAACCGGTGGAATTCTCGGGAATTTTTTTGCAGTGGAAGGCTCCGGACTGGCCTCCTCTTTGGTAATCTCCGGAATGGCTGCAAGTTTGGCGAGTATCGCTAACGTTCCCATAGCCGCATCGGTTATGCTGATTGAAATGGTGGGATTTCAAGTAGGGGTACCGGCTGTCATCGGCAGTGTGTTGGGATATATTGTAGGGCAAAGAAAAATCGTTTACGGAACCATGCGAAGTCAGGATCCGAATTTTCGAACAGGAAAGGATTTTCGTAAGGTCGATCGGTACTTTGAGGAATAATAAAGGTCTGAGGTCTATATTTTCTTAAAAAGATTGATAATATAAAAGAAATTTGGGTAATACGTAACAGACCCTAATATTCTTTTGAGATATAAGGCATAACTTAGGAGGAAGTAGATGACTCGAAATCGAATATTCCGACAAATGGTTTTTAGTGTTATTGTCCTGCTGAGTACATTAAAATGGTTCTTTTTAGCATCGATTGCAGGGATCCTGGTTGGCCTGGCCTCGGCCTTTTTCTTACTTACCCTGGATGCGGGAATCAATCAGGTATCCCAGTGGAATTACTACTTTTTATTAATCCCTCTTGCCTTTTTCTTAAGTGTTTTTATTGTCAAGAAATTTGCACCGGAAGCGAAGGGCCATGGCACGGAAAAAGTGATTGAAGCTATACATAAAAAATCCGGAGACATGAATGCAAAGGTGGCCCCGGTTATCTTGAAATGGGAAAGGTGGATCGTAGTGATTACGTAATTCACGACCCCTTTCTTCGAAAAATTATCGATCGTATCAAGTCTTACTTAGATAGAAAAAAAGATTAAGTAATATGAGGAAGATACAGTAAGGAGGATGATGGAGTGATTTTTAGTGAAAACTTAATCTTGTGGATTGCCTACTTTATAATATACAGTTTTTTAGGTTGGCTTCTGGAAGTCATCCACGCCTATATAGAAAGGGGAGAATGGATAAA
>SL_8KL_010_SEDDRAFT_10002868_pt1 | contig 14372 bp, 16 predicted proteins | sample SodLakKL_010_SED_4_FD_11160 | JGI IMG/M metagenome (IMG submission 11160) | reverse complement strand
GCGAAAAAACTCCTAAAAGAAACAGGACTGGAAAAAAGAATAAACCACAAACCAACACAACTATCAGGAGGAGAAATACAAAGAGTAACAGTAGCAAGAGCCCTCATAAACGACCCAGATATAATACTAGCCGACGAACCAACAGGAGAACTAGATACAGATACAGGAGACAAAGTAATGGAATACATGAGAAAAATGAATCAAGAAAAAGATGTATCCTTCCTCATAGTAACTCATGACACGGAATACATAGAAAAAAGCGATAGATTAATAGAAATGAGAGACGGAAAACTAATAAAAGAGAACAAATCCATAGAAAGATAAACCCAACAACTTTTTATTAACCCATACCCTACTTAAACTACTAAAACCAATCACCTTATTCAAATCTAAAAAAGTGTTAAAATGAGTCAAAGAAAAGCAAGATCCATAGCAATCATCACAATACTAATAATAGCTCTAATAGGACTCACCTCAATGATATACATAAGAGAAGGAATTATAGAGCCCTCAATATCCCAAACAACCAGAAACCAAACGATTGAACCACCAACAATAGAAAAAAATGAACTAGAAAACAAAACACACATGCTGATAAACCAAGAAAGAAGACAAGAAAATCTAAATGATCTGGAATGGAACGGGAGCCTGGCAGCAGTAGCAAGAAACCACAGCCAGTACCTAGCAAACCTGGAAGAAAACCACGGATACCAGGAAGACCAAGAAATCTACATAAGCCACACAGGAGAACAAGGAGGAAAACACAACGACAGAATGGAAAGAGCAGGAATAACCCACATAGGGATATCAGCCGAAAACGTGGCGGGAATAAGCTCGGTCAAACAGATAGACTCCGAAACAAGAGAACCAGTAGAATACCTAAATAAAACCCAGATAGCTGAAAGATCAGTGGAAGGATGGATGGAGAGTCTGGGACACAGAGAAAACATAGTGAATCCAGAGTTCGAACAAACAGGAATAGGAATAGCAACCGACCCGGAAAACACCAACTACATACTAACACAGATATTCACCGACTAAAACAAAACGTAAAAAAGAATCAACCAATATAAGTTCACTTGAGTTGCAACATCTTTATAAAGGGTTATAAACGTAATAAAACATGCCCAGGGACATAGAACGAGAAGAGCCAAAGCCAGTTCAGAATATTCCCAGCACTCTTTCTCCCAAAGATAAACCTAGACATACTAACCCAATCCTCCCTAATCTCAATCAATACATCACTCAAAGCTCACTAACTCACCCTCATGTACTCAAGAGCCCGAACCAAGGATAAACCCACGGAAAGATCTCTTTTCTCTCACACAGGGCTCTCTCTCGCTTCTTCTTTATCCAACTCTCGTAACTCACTACTAGCCACAATAATAGGATATACCGAGGTGAATCAACCATGTCCGGATGGAAAGAACTATTCAAACTAGGCCTGAAAGAATACCAAGCCCGTTGCCTAGCCTGTTTGATCAAAAACGGGAAACTAACAGCACAAGAGATATCAGAAAAAGCCAAAGTACCGTACTCAAAGATCTATTCCATACTAAAGGGCCTAGAAGACATGAATCTGCTCGTATCTACAAATGGAAGACCAAAAAGATACATAGCAAAACCAGAAGAAGAAGTGATAGAGTTCTTTGTGGAGAAAAAAAGAAAAGAATACGAAAGAATAAGAGAACAAGGAAGAAAAGCCAAGCAAAAACTAAAAACAGAGAAAGCCATCAACCTGAACGACTCCGTATACATACAAAAGACTCTGAACAAGGGAAAACTGTAAACACAAAAAATAAACAAAAGCTTGAGATCCATTCCAGAGTCACTTCTCTCTCAGACCTCAATCACTCCAAAATCCACACCTAAATAGTATAAGCCGCATATCTAGCTGAGGAGAATGATTAACTACTCCTAGTTAAAAAACAATTATTAAGAAGAGTTACTTTAATTAAAATAATGGTAAGATTCAATTTCAAAAGAAGCAAAGATAGAGAAGAGTTCTTTAATAGATTAAGAAAAGAAATGGAGGTTTCTACCTGGAAAGAATTTAGAGAAAAATTAAATCTTTCTAGAGCAACTTCCCAAAGGTATAGATATGGAAAATCCACAATGCCTGAAAAAATTTTCTTTGAAATGCTCAAATTCTTACCTAAAGATGAAAAACGAACTTTTCTAAGAAAAATTTCTGTAAAAAAAGATAACTGGGGAGAAAAAAAGGGAGGACAAACCACTTACTCTAAACATAAACAAATATTTGACAAAGGCAGAAAAAAGGCAAACAATTCTGATTACAATCTAGATAACCTTAGATTATCAAAAGACCTCTGTGAATTTATTGGTGCTTTTATAGGAGATGGATTTACCAATAAATATAATCGCAGTTATTTAACACAATTTATTGGACATAGAAAGCTAGATAAGAAATATCATAAAAATTTTTTGATTGATTTTGCAAATGAACAATTAGGAGTGTCAGCTTCCCTTAAGGAAAAAAATAACTATCTAAAAACCAATTTTTATTCAAAGAAACTATTTATCCTATTAACAGAGAAATTCAGGCTTCCAAAAGGTAAAAAATGCTATAGCATTAAAATACCCTCATTAATAGAAAATTCTAATAAACCTATTGCTCCTATCATAAGAGGAATATTTGATACAGATGGAAGTATTCATTTTGACAGGAGAGAAGTTTATAAAAGACCCTATCCCAGAATAGAACTCAATATGAAAAGCTGGAAATTAATACAACAAATTAAAAAATTTCTTAGAGAACTAAATCTAAATACTACTGGGAATAAGGAAAGGGTATATATAAACGGTAAAGAAGAAGTTAAGAAATATCTTCAAACAATAGGTTTTAGAAACTCTCGACATATAAATAGACTAAGAGAAGTATTTCCTTCAATGGTAGAATTCAATAAATTAGAGCCTCGGTAGCTCAGCGGTCAGAACCCAAAAGCAAATATAGGTGGCTAAAGCACCTCCCTCGTAAAGCCCTTTGAAGAACTTGGGGTTCTTCACGCATAGGAAAATACGGATTTTCCTAAGCTTTAAAAAAGGACTTCACTCCAAAATAAAGGGTTTGAGAAAGGAGGAAACCGTGGGTTCAAATCCCACCCGAGGCTTCTAAAATTCTTGCGAAACTTTTTTATTCACTCTTTACATAAACTAAATATGACCGAGAATGGGTAAAAAAAGAAAGGGATATAATAGCACTATTAAAACCTCAATTTGAAGGTCCAAAAAAGAATAGAGAAGAAGCAAGAAAATTAAGTAAAGAAGAAAGGGAAAGGAGGAAAGAAGAATTCTTAGAATAGTGTGAAAAAAGGATTTAAAGTTAAGAATATAACTGAATCTCCAATAAAAGGAAAGTCCGGTGCTAAAGAATATCTAGTACACATTAAACCAAAAGATTAACTAAAAAAAGGATAAACTCAAAAAGAAAATTCTACGGACCTCAAAAGAAAGATCCAGAAACTCGAAAGAAAACACAGATTCAGAGCAAACCCAATGATACTCGAGCCAAAGGACAGAGAAAAAGACGAAAAATACGAAGAATTCAATTCTCCCATAAATCCAGAAGATAGATATCTAAATAAAGTTTATAAATCTCGGGTCACTGGTATAAAGTGATATAAAAATGAAGTTCCTTTAGGATAAATGAGGAAGAAAATATGGAAGAGTGGGAATCCGAAGAACTAAATAAAGATAGAAAGACCTGGAAAATTTTTTCTTTAATCATCGTGCTAGTAATCATCTTTGTAGGAGCAATAACAGTATTTATGCTTCTTGAAGAAGATCCTGAAATACCAGAAGAACACACACTCACAATAGACGTGGAAGGAGAAGGAACAACAGACCCGGAGCCCGGGGAACACACCTACGAAGAAGGAATCCAGGTCACAATTACAGCAGAAGCAGGAGAAGGAAAACAACTCGGACAATGGATAGGTAATATTCCTAAAGAAATCCAAGAAGAATCGGAGATAACCATAACAATGGACGAAGATAAAGAGTTAACAGCAAAATTTGTGATCGCTGCAGATGAACCAGAAGAAATAGAAGCAGCTTCTGAGGATGATTTGACTGAGCAAATCAGCAACTGTGTCGAGCTCCAAGCGATGAAGTTTGGTCAGACAAAAGATTTTGAGCTAGTCAATGATATAAACTGTGAGGGAACTGAGTATCTCCATGATGGAAAGGGATTTCAACCAATAGGAGAGATAAACAACCAATTTTACGGTTCTTTTGACGGACAGAATTATACAGTATACAACCTCCACATAAACAGACCAAACTCCTCTCAAATCGGTTTATTCGGCTGGACGCATAATCTAGCAGAAGTAGAAAATTTAAAGCTGGAAAACATCAAGATAAGAGGAAAGGAAGAAGTCGGTGGATTAGTAGGTCTAAACGAAGGTGAAGTCTCTAATAGCTATTCTTCAGGAGAGGTAGAAGGGATCAGCGAGATTGGAGGGCTAATAGGATCAAATAATCAAGGAAAAATCTCTGAAAGTAAGTCTGAAGCACAAGTAATCGGGGAAGAGAGCAAAACAGGAGGCCTAACCGGAGAGAATAATGTTGGAAAAATCTTTAGGTCATATGCCACTGGGAACGTAACAGGAGGAACTGATACAGGAGGCCTAACCGGGTACAATAGTGGAGAAATACATAAAACCTACGCAAAAGGATCAGTAGAAGGAAGAGGAAGAACAGGAGGCCTAACCGGGCGCAATACAAATAAAACATCCAGTAGTTATGCCACAGGAACAGTAGAGGCTGAGGAATGGGTAGGAGGAATAACAGGCTATAATACCGGTGAAATATCAAACTCGTATTCCATAGGAAGAGTAAAAGGCAATATAGACGTGGGTGGATTAGTAGGAAGAAACCGTGATGGAAAAATCTCCTACAGCTACACCACCAGCTCAGTTGAAGAAACCGGTACAGAATGGAGCGTTGGAGGATTAATAGGGAGAAACGATCCAACTGGATCAATCCAGAGCTCTTTCTCGGATTCGGAATCCACTGATCAAGGAGAACCAGTTGGAGTGCAAGAAGGAAGCACTCTCAATGTAGAAGCGTTACCAACCTGGAGAATGGAACAGAAAAGCACATACGAAGATTCAGGATGGGACTTTAACAACATCTGGAAGATGAACACCTACCCACAGCTCCAGTGGGAATAATAAAAATCATTACTAATCCTTATTCCATTACTAAATGATGATCCCGCTCCGACCAGGGAGGCTTACTTATCACCAAGACTTTAAATCCTCCCCGAGCCCTGTGTTGAACCTCAGAAGGTATATAAATCAAATCTCCTTCCTCCAAATCCATCTCCTCTTCATCCAGCACCATCTTACCCTCCCCTTCTACTACATAATAGATCTCCTCCATCTCCTCGTGATAATGAAGCTCAGCATCCTCCACTTCAGCCTCAGCTATCCCAATCTCCCCATTCGAGAATACCTCCCTTATCTTCTCCCCCTCGGGCTCGGATATATTTCCCTCAAAAGATCTAACCAGTTTATAACTATCTTCAACTTTCTCTTCACTCATAATATCCTCCCACGAAATCCATATTATATATAAAAATTACTCCACCTATATAAAGGACGCGTGGATTAAACTAAGTGACATATAAGTATTGTTTAAGGAGGTGTGTATTGTGCAAGGAACAGTCAAGTTTTTCCATGACAGGAAAAAATACGGATTTATTACACCGGAAGACGAAGGAGAAGACGTATTCTTCCATGTAAGTGACTTAGTAGAAGAAGAATCCGTATCCGAAGGCGACGAAGTAGAGTTCGAAACCGAAGAAGGAGACAGAGGACTAAAAGCAGTAAACGTAGAAAAACTCTAAGGAATGTCCCAAGAAAACGATTCTTAAAACAACTCAACTCAAATCCCTTTCTTTCAACATTTTTATATATTCTTTACGAGCCCTAGATACTTCTATGCATAAAATCAGAGAGCTTCGAAAAGATAAAAGTTTTTATCCACAACATCAATAAACAAACAGAGGTGATTAAATGGTTCATTTCAGATGGCTAGGACAAGCCTGCTTCGAGATAAATAACTCCAAAACCATTGTAACCGACCCACACGACGGAGAAGGAATAGGTCTAAAGCCACCAGAAACCAAAGCAGACATAATAACTGTTTCCCACGACCACTTCGACCACGCGGACGGAGTAGATCTAGTCAAAACAGAAGGAACAGAAATAATAAGAGATACAGGATCAAAAAACGTAAATGAAATAGAAATAAAAGGGATAAACAGTTACCACGACAAAGCAGAAGGATCAAAAAGAGGAGAAAACACAATCTACAAATTCAAACTAGAAGGATTCAACATCGTTCACCTGGGAGACCTAGGACACCTGCTATCGGAAGAAAAAATTAAAGAAATAGAACCAGTGGATATCCTAATGATACCAGTAGGCGGAAACTACACGATAAATGCGGAAGAAGCACTAAAAACCATGGAACAGCTATCACCAAGCATCACCATCCCAATGCACTACAAAGTACCTGGACTAACAGTAGATATATCAAGCGACGACGAATTCCTGCAAAAAGCAATGCAGGAAGGATACAAAATAAACAAAGAAGATACAACAGAGATAAACGAGATCCCAGAGAAAAAGCAGATAACAAAGATACAGTGCCAAAAACAAAAATAGAGAAGCCCAAAATGATAGATCCAGTTAAACTTAGCCGGGAAACTGAAAAGATAGTTTGCAAAGACGAAAACGAAAAGAAGAAAAGAAAATACTACCGTTTCAGAGACACCAGATTCTACGGAGGAGTAGCAACCGGAGACTGCCTTGGATGCAATCTCAGATGCCTTTTCTGCTGGGCATGGAGCAAAACCAATAACCCGGAAACCCAGGGAGAACACCACACAGCGGAAGAATCCGCGGAAAGACTAATCGGCATAGCAAGAGAAAACAATCATAACAAAGCCAGGCTCAGCGGAAACGAACCCACAATAGGTAAAGAACACCTGCTACAGCTACTTACAGAGATACAAGACACGGACCTAGAGTTCATACTGGAAACAAACGGTATCCTAATCGGTGAAGACCCCTACTACGCTGAAGAACTGAGCGAATTCAAAGACTTCATTCGAGCAAGAGTAAGCATAAAAGGATGTAATCCAAAACAATTCTCAAAACTAACCCAAGCCAAACCAGAAGGCTTCAAACTACAACTAAACTCACTGAAAAACCTGCTTAACCATGGAATAGATTCCCATCCCGCAGTGATGATATCCTTCTCAACCACCCAAGAGATAAATCAACTGAGGGAAAAACTGACCGGCATAAACCCCTACTTCGTGAACTTCGAGCCCGAAGAAGTAAAGAACTACGGTGGAGCCTACAAAAGACTGGAAAAAGAAGGAATAAAAATCACAAAGAATTAAATAAAAACTACAGAGGAGATCAAACAATGTCCAGAGAAGAAGATAGAAAAATAGAATCAGGTGTTTTCGACGAATACACCAAGAAAACAATCTACAAATTACAGAACAAGGGATACTTCGACACACTGGACTTCCCAATATCCACTGGAAAAGAAGCGGATGTATACAGAGGAACCACCAGAGACGAAAAACATGTAGCAGTGAAAATATACAGGATAGAAACATCAAATTTCAAGGACATGAAGAAATACCTATCCTTCGACCCACGCTTCGACGAAATTAAGAACAATAAAAGAGGAATAGTAAAACAATGGTGTAAAAAAGAATACAAAAACCTCAGAGACGCAAATGAAGCAGGTGTTAGATGCCCCAAACCGATCAAAGCCATAAAGAACGTTTTAGTAATGGAGTACATTGGAAAAGAAGACGGTTCACCGGCACCACTGCTAAAAGACGTGGAAGTGGAAAAGCCAAAAAAAGTGATAAAAAAAATCGAAGAACACATAGATACTCTTTACGATGAAGCGGAGCTAGTTCACAGCGACCTAAGCGAATTCAACATACTGATACAGAACCAAGAGCCAGTAATAATAGATATGGGACAAGCCGTAAGCACTAAACACCCACAGGCGGAAGAGTTCCTTGAAAGAGACAAGAAAAACCTGGAAAAAATCTCGAACCAATCTAAATTCAAGTAAAACTACAACACTATCTTAATATAGTAAAAAAGATGAAAAAGAAGAGGAGAAGACAATTCCCCTCAGTTTACGAAAATAAAATAGTTTGGATTATATCTCACGTCCTTTCGTGTCCTTCACTTTGCCTTTCTTAAGATCTTTCTTCATCTTATCCATAGCAGATTTAATTTTATTCGGATCATTCTTCTTATCTCTGGGAATACTGTTCACCCCCCAATTACTTTTTATGGATTACGAATCCTATGTCGAGGGTTTAAATAGGTCTTTACATCCATATGGACAGGATGAAAGATTCTTAAACCTTGGGCGAGGTAATGATTATTAAAGAATGCTTGCTATAAATAGTTAATATCTAAAATTATCTATACTCATCAACTAAATCAGTAAAGGTTCTTTAGATAAACAATGTTTTAAAATCCAGTATTCCGAATGTTTTTATCCAAGGAAACCCTTAACTCGAGTGAAAAGAAGAAAATCAATGGACTAATTATAAAAGAGGATTGAAAATGAAAAGATACAAGGCAGTTCTGTTCGATATTGATGGTACACTCATGACGCTGGACACAATCATAGAATCACTAAACAAAGCAATAGAGGAAAATGGATACGAAAAACTATCTGAAGAAAAGATAAGAGAAAACATGATAGGATACCCCTTAATGAAGACATTACCCGAAATGCTTGACATCACGGAAAAAGAAGCGGAGAAGATAAGTGAAGATTACACCAAGACCTACATCTCTCACCAAGAAGGAGATAACCTCTACCCAGGAGTAAGAGAAATATTTAAAGAACTAAGAGAAAAAGGATTCAAAATAGGATTAGTTACAACAAAGAAAAGAGAAGAGGCACTCGCTTCTTTGGAGAAATACCCAGAATTGGAATACGATGTTCTGATCGGTGGAGACGATGTGAAAAACCAAAAACCGGATCCAGAACCAATTGAAAAAGCTTGTGAAATGCTGGACATAAATACAAAGGAATCAATCTACGTAGGCGATCATAAAGTAGATATAAAAGCAGGATTAAACGCGGGGTCCGATGCAATAGGTCTAACCACTGGAGTACACGGAGAAAAAGACCTGGAAGAGGTTAAGACCAAAAAAGTAGAGATAAAAAACGATATAAAAGAAATACTACCAGTGGTGCTGAAGGAAGCAGAAGAAGTAGAAAAAACTCTCAAAATACCCAAAGACAGAATAGGAGCATTGATAGGAGAAAAAGGAAAAACAAAAAAGAAGATAGAAGAAGAAACCGATGTTGAGCTCGACATAGACTCAGAGACAGGGGAAACGACCGTGAAAAGGTATATCGGAAGATCTCCTGAGAAGTCAATAAGAGCAATAGACGTAGTCAAAGCCATTGGCTATGGATTCTCCCCCCGAAAAGCTTTTAAACTACTAGAACCTAAAGTATACATAGAGATAATTAATATAACACAACACACGAGCGACTCAAATAAAAATATAAGCCGTGTAAAATCCCGCTTAATAGGAAAAAAAGGAAAAACAAGGAAAACACTGGAAAGATTAACCAAAACCAAGATATCAATAAGAGGAAAAAACATCTCAATAATAGGAAAAATAGATCAGATACAGCTAGCAAAAAGAGGAATAAAAAAACTAATACAGGGAACACCACACAGAAACGTTTACAAAGATCTGGAACAGAAAAGAAGTCAAAAAACATGGTGAAACCCTCCAGATAATCAAAACCTAATTAAAGCAAGGTGACGCGAATATGCCCGATCCAGAACAATTCCAAGAGTTCCAAGAACACTCAGTAGCGGAATTTTTCAAGAAAAACAGGCAGATGCTAGGATATTCAGGCAAAATAAAAAGCCTGACCACTGTAGTACACGAATACGTGACCAACCTGATAGACGCGGTGGAAGAAGAAGAGGACAATCTACCCGAAGCATTCGTCAAGATAGAAGAACTGGGACCGGAACACTACAAAGTAATAGTAGAAGACAACGGACCGGGAATACCTGAAGACTACATAGGAAGAGCATTTGGACAGATGCTAGCAGGAACCAAGTTCCACAGATTCATGCAACAAAGAGGACAACAAGGAATAGGAGCAGCAGGAGCAGTGATGTTCGGACAAGTCACTACAGGAAAACCAACCAAAGTAATAACCAGTCAAGGGGACGGAGAAATACTCGAATGCGACCTATCAATAGACGTGCAAGAAAACAAAGCAACACTGGATAACAAAAAAACCTACAGCGGAGAAATGAAGGGAACAAGAATAGAAACAGAGATAAAAAACGTACTTTACCAGAAAGGAAGGTACGGAGTGGACGAATATCTAAGAAGAACAGTACTGGCAAACCCGCACCTAAAACTAACCTACGTGGATCCGGAAGGAAAAACCGTGGTGTACGACAGAGCGGTGCAGGACCTACCACCAAAACCAAAAGAGGCAAAACCACACCCACAAGGAGTAACGGTGGATGATTTACTTGGATATGCAATGCAGTCAAACTCACAGAAAATCAAATCATTCCTAAAAAACGACTTCACAAGAGTGAGCGGAAAGAAAGCAAAAGAAATACAAGATAAAGTGAGCTTCGACCTGAACAAAAGACCAGGAGATCTGGAATGGGACGAAGCGGAAGAACTAGTGAACACTTTCGATGAAATAGATTTCATGAGACCACCAACTGATGTACTAGTACCAATAGGTGAAGAAAGGTTGAAAAAAGCGGTGGAAGAACAACTTGAACCGGAATTCAAAACAGTGATAGAGAGAAAACCAAAAGCATACAGAGGAGGAGTACCATTCGTAGTAGAAGTAGCACTAGCATACGGAGGAAAAGCAGGAAACGACAACGGAGACGACGAAATAGAAGCAATGAGATTCTCAAATAGGGTGCCCCTATTATTCAACAAAGGATCATGCGCAATAACAAAATCAGTGGACTCAGTTGACTGGGACAGATACGCAGTAAAGGAGAACACGCCGTTAACAATACTAGTGAACTTCACATCAATCCACGTGCCCTACATAGGAGCGGGTAAAAAAGCAATAGCCGACGAAGAAGAAATAAAAAAAGAAATTAGGCTAGCACTAATGAAAGCGGGAAGAAAACTCGGAAACTACCTAAAAGGAAAGAGAAAAAAGAAACAAAGACTACAAAAGAAGAAAACATTCGAAACCTATATACCGGAAACAGCAAAATCACTCGCGGACATAACTGGAAAAGACGAAGAAGAAATAAGGAAACATCTAGAATCCGTGGTAAAACAAAGATTCTCCGACATAGAGGAAAATGAAGACTGAAAAATAAAAATAGGTGAAAAAAATGGCTGAAAAAGGATCAAAAGAAGAATCCCTGGAAAAACTGGAAGAGTTTGGAGAGAATTTACTGGAACAGCTGAACAAAAAAGAAGCACCATCATTCCAAATACCAAGCAGGACCAGATCAAACGTTGAATTCGACGAAGAAGAAAAAATAATCGATATAACAGGAAAAAAATCTACCAGATCATTCATAAACGCATCACACGTAAGGAAATTCATGCAGACTCTTTTAGTGGCTAAAGCAGCGGAAGAATACATAGAAAACGATAGAAATGTAAGCAAAAGAGAATTATACTACAACCTGAAAAGAAAACTCCCAGGAACCAGTAAAAATACCTGGGAAGACGACGATGAGTCAAGCGCAGTAATAGAAGACCTAGAAGCTACTCTGGGCCTATTAAGGCAACAGATGAATATAAGTGCAAAAAGCAGAGGATCAATATACGGAGACATAACCATAAAACAAGCGGGAGACGAATTCTCCTGTAAAAAACTAGGAAAAGGAGGATGGGCCATACCAGGAAACGTAGAAGACGTGGATATATTGGACTACAACGCGGAAAGGATACTGTTCATAGAAACGGAAGCAATGCAATCAAGGCTAATAGAAGAAGGAGCATATGATAATTTGGATGCCTTACTGGTAACTGGACAAGGAATGGCGCCAAGAGGAGTAAAAAGATTCTTGAAAAGACTGCAAGAAGAAACTAATCTACCAGTAATAGCATTCACAGATGGAGACCCATACGGGTTCTACATCTACAGCGTACTAAAACACGGGTCAATGCAACTGGCTCACGTAAACGACAGGTACGCGGTACCTAACTCAAATTTCGTGGGAATGACAATGGAAGATATAGATGAATACGGGCTAGAAAACGTTACAGAAGAACTCGACGAACAAGCCAGAAAAAAGATAGAACACAACATGAACTACGAATGGTTCAAATACCACCCTGAATGGATAGAAGAAATGAAAAAGATGAAGGAAAAAGGAGTAAGAATAGAACAACAAGCACTCGCAAACAAATCACTAGATTTCGTGGCTAAAACATACTTACCGGAAAAAATAGAGAATAAAGAGTTCCTACCGTAAAAACAACTTACCAAAATAAATAAAAACCAAAGCAACAAAAACTTAATAAAACCCAAAGTCTATAATAATTACGTGTAGCAACATAATTACACCCAAATAAAACAGAAGAATCAAAGTTGATAAAGATGAGAGTATTGAAATACCGAGATAAAGAGGAACTTCTTGAAGCACTAGAGGAGCTGGAAGGAGACGAAGAAGAAATATACATCTCTCTAAGACCAACAAAAGAGATAACAGAAGAAATACTGGAAAGGACAGAAGCACTAGAAACTCTGAAATGCCCAGAGAGCCTTTACTATCAAGTAGGAAAAGAAGTAGAGCAAAAACTACAGGACAGAGGAGTAAAACTACAACCGGGAGACTTCACACCTGGTAGGCCAAGAAAATACTCTGAAGAAGAGATAGAAAGAATGATCGAACTCAGAGAAAAGGGAAATTCAGTAAAAGAAATAAGCCAACAAATGGACGTACCGGTAAGAACGATTTACTTTTATCTAAATAAGAGACAGGGATGAAGAAATAGCTTTATTTATTCTAAATCTATTTTTCCATTCTCAAGTTTCTTTAAAACTTCTTCATGTCCTTTTTTAGCCTCTTTCTTAGTATCGTATCTCTTAGCATAGAGAGTATTTGTTAATTTTGGTTCACCTCCCTCATAAGGGAACACGCTGGTTTCGTATACTCCTTCTTCCTTCACTTTATCAACCGCGTCACCGATAATGAAGCCTTCAAGTTCTTCAGTTAAGAGTTTAACAGTGGATACCTTGTACATCTCTCCATCTATCTTCACTCTATCGGATTTTACACCAAACTCTTCTTCTTTTTCCTGTTCAGTTTTCTCCATTAATTCGAACCTAGTCACACGTATCACTCCCTTCTACTATCTATATTTATTAAGAACATGATTTTTATATAGTTCGGGGTAGATTTTTATACAATACTTTATTTATATGTAAATCAGCACTTCGAGAAATTAAAAGTAACAATGATGTATAAATCCGGTGATACACCAATAATAGAATGATCTGATCAATTCATTCTAATGCTTACATTAAATCAATGAAGTCGGGGTAGCTCAGGCGGAAGAGCACATGGCTGTTAACCGTGCGGTCGAGGGTTCGAATCCCTTCCCCGACGTCTTCTTCTAATTCCACACAACTGAAAAAGAAATATAAATAAGAAGTTTCTATAAAAAACCGAATAAGGAAAGAGGTTGAAAAATGATTAACATATCCTTAAATCAAAACACGGTGATATTTTTACTACCAGCAATATTCGACTTATCAAGAGTATTCGATCCCTTTGAGCCATTATTAGAGTTCTTCTTCTACACCAAAATAGTAATAGCCTTAATATTAATACTTTACACTCACAGTGTCCTAAATTTAAGCGGATTATCAACTTTAATAGTCGGTGCGATCGTATTCTTGGTATTCTTCACGGATTTCTGGATATTTGGAACAACTAGAGCAGTATTCCTGACTATAATAGGTTTCCTAATAATAGGAGTACTAGGTAAACCTCTATTCGGTATCTAGATTTTTACGTATTACGGGAAGATTTACCCCCGAGGCAATCACCACTTTATAAAAAATAATTCAAAAACACCCTCTAAAGTATAGGTTTTTATGAACCAACCACCTTATCATAATGATAGCATGGAAAGAGAAGAAGCATACCCTAGAGTAAATGGATTGGAGAAGAGCAAGAAATACGCTGAGTACGAGAAGAAACACGGAGCAAAGACCACAAGAGTCTATCCATTCGTATGGAACTACTCAAAAGAAGCAAAAGGCCCATTCTGCAAAGATATAGATGGAAACATCTTCCT
>SL_8KL_010_SEDDRAFT_10002867_pt1 | contig 14377 bp, 11 predicted proteins | sample SodLakKL_010_SED_4_FD_11160 | JGI IMG/M metagenome (IMG submission 11160) | reverse complement strand
GAACGTTCGCCGGAAAGGGCAATTTCCGCTTGTTCTTCGGCAGTTACGGCATCAATGATTGCCACAGAAAGACCACTTTCTGTCCTTCCCGTCATTTTGGCTGCTCCCAGTATATTGGTAAATCCCGGGGTGTTCACGTGGGCGCCGTTCTCCACAGATATCCGGCCCTGGGGGCGGCGGCCGATCCGCCGTGAATAGAACAGGTTGTCGTTGCCGTTGTTGCCGTTGCCAATGCCAAGGTTAAAACTGCTGATGCTTCTTCCTTCAATGAAAAACGGGCGCTTTTCCTCAAAAAACGTTTCATAAGCTGTCAGGTTTACCTGTGAAGGATCGGCCTCCACCTGGCCAAAGTCGGGGTTGATGGTTAAATCCATGGTCAGATTGCTGCTGAGACCGATTTTGGCATCCATCCCCACTTTGTAATTGTGGTCGCTGCCATCCATAAAAGGATTGCTTTCTATGGCGGGATATCTGTCTGCGGAGGAAACCACATATGGGGTCACATCAAATACATTTCGGGGTTCGATCCCGTTGAATCCCCCCAGGGTTCCGAACCGGTGCACCAGGCCAGGTGCATCACCTGGTATATGTGACCAAAAAGAGGTTTCTCCGTACCTGTGAATCTCCCTTAATACCTGAACACCCCATAATCCTTCCCCGTTTTGCTCAAAGCGGAGCTGGCTGAGCGGGATGCGCATTTCGGCTACCCATCCTTTATCATCGATCCCGGTGCGCACCCACCAGTTTGGATCCCAGGAGCTGTCTTCATTCTGTCCGTCATTGGTGATGATCAGGTCATACTTGACGCCGGCGGCGTTGACTCCGAAAACAAAAGCCGTACGCTGGTCATGATAACTGTCAAAACCAATGGCTACATGGTCTCCTTCGGTCTGATCGCGCCTGGTCAGCCGTTTTACAATGCTGTCAGGAGCATTGTCGTGGGCGCGGATGGCCACATAAAGATTGCTGTCGTCGTACAACACTTTAAATTCTGTTTGTTGTGAGGGAGTCCGGCCATTGTAGGGTTCAAACTGAACGAAGTCGCTGGTCCATTCGCCCTGCTCCCAGGCCGCATCGTCCAATACTCCGTCAATTTCAGGGGGTGGTCCGGATAACCGGCTTGCCTGATAATGCCTGGCCGTATGATCTGTTGACCACAGGAGGGTGGAATATAAAAGCGATATGAGCAAAACTGACAGTCTGATCATGGTTAACGGTATTTAATAGGTGGAAAACCTTCTGTCAATTTTATATCAAGCATCAGGCCGAAAGATGCAAGAAGTTGAAAATGAATGAAATGTGGGTATTTGTAAATAAAGGAGTGAAGCTGAGTGTGTACGTTAACGAACAGTGTTTGTGCGGATCTGCACACAGATTATTTTACCTTGTCTGCAGAAACGGTTGCCTTCTGTTTTCGGAGCAATATGCCCGCAGCCAGAATCAGCCCGCCTCCGATGACCATATTCGTTGTGATGGATTCATTGAAAAAGACGGCACCGAATATCACGGCCGCAATCACTTCCCAATAGGTAAACAGTGAGTAATGGCTCATTTTGAGCTGCCTCAGGGCATAAAAGAACAGAACGAATGCCACGATGCCGATCAGAAACCCGTAGAGGGATGCTGCACCAGCCTGTGGCAGGGTGGGGGATGGTGCATTCAGAAAAAGGAAAGGGGTGAAAATAATGGCGCCCACCAGGTTCTGGTAAAAAATGGTTTCGGTTTTGCTGTATCTGACCAATTCTTTTTTGAAAATGATGGCGGTGATGGAGAACAGAATGGCTGAACCCAGCATGGCCGCCATGCCAATGAAATCGCGGTTGCCGAAACTGATCTCCTTGTCGATGTACATGATGACCAGCCCCAGAAAAGCCAGCCCGATCAGGATGGCTGTTCTCCGGGACACCTTTTCTTTCAGAAACAGGGCCCCGAAAAGGGATGCCCAGATGGGCCAGGTAAACAGGATGATTACTGCATTGCCGATGGTGGTATAGAGATATCCCACGAAAAATAAAAACATTCGTGTGGCATTCAGCCCGGAAGCCACCATCATGATGTTGTAATTGCCCTGGAACAGTTTGACTTTTTTCCAGTGGAAGTAAGCCAGCAATGCCAGTACGGGTACGGCCATCCGGAAAAACGTGATCGAGGTGGATGGCAGGTCGATCAATTTGATGAATACGCCGCTTGATCCGCCGATGGTTGCGGCAATGATAATGGCCAGGTAGGGATTGAGTTTCATAAAATTGCTGTCACAAATTTACTGATTATGCCGCAGGGGTGGTGTTGTTTTTGAGGTAATTGACCGGAAATTATCAGGATCTGTAGCCCCTTCTGTGTTCACAAACAGTACGCGTGATTCAGGACTTAATCTTAGGAGTTCCCGCACGGGTTTCAGCTTTTCTTCCTCCATGACGGCCATGAATCCGGCAAGGCCGGCTGCTCCGGATTCTCCGGCAGTGACAGGCTGATCGGTTCCTGCCGGATGATACAAAGCCTGCATTGCTTCTGCGGCAAAATGGTCACTGATACTGACCACGGCATCCGTGCCGCTGCGGATGATGTTCCACGCTCCCGGAGACGGTATGCCACAATTCAGCCCCGCCATCATGGTCTTAAAACTTTTATCGGGCACCACCCTTTCCCCGGCCCGGAAAGAGGCCAGCACCCCGTCAGCTTCAAAAGGCTCCACCAATATGATTTTGGGGCGGTTCGGGCCATACCTGTCAAGGTAATACCAAATGGCAGAAGCCGCGAAGCTTCCCACTCCAGCCTGGAGAAAGGCAATATCCACATCCGGTTTTCCGGGCGGATGCAACTCCGGTTCCAGTTCACGGAACTGGGTGAGGTATCCTGCCATGATCAAAGCAGGGATCTCCTCATAGCCGTCACGGGCTGCATCCTGAACCAGTTGCCATCCATCCTTTCTGCAAGCTTCGGCAGCCAGGTCACAGGCTTCGTCATAGTTTCCCTCAATCTTTATCGCTTTGCCACCTTCCTGTTCGATGGCCCGGATCCTGGCCGGGGCTGTGTGATGCGGTACAAAAACCACTGATTTTTTCCCTGCCCTGGCCGATGCCCAGGCAAGGGCCCGCCCGTGATTGCCATCGGTGGCCGTGCAGAAGGTGTCAATGTTATTGCATTGCTTCAGGATGCTATGGACAGCATAAGAAGCGCCCAGGGCCTTGAAGGCTTCCAGGTGGAAACGTTTTGATTCGTCCTTTAGAAAGATATGGCCTGTACCGTATTTTTCTGCCAGGCCGGGAAGGTTGATGCAAGGGGTGGGTCTGTACCCCGGCAGCGACCGGTGGAATTGACCGGCATTGTGCCGGTTGAGAATATGGGTGGTGGTATCAGGCGCGGGGTTGTTGTCGGGGGTGTGCAGGAAATAATCAATCATGTTACGGCTGATGCTTGAGATAGTTTCAGTTTAATTTACACAGGATGATCGATTTTTTTTCTGCCCGGATGGCTGATTGGGTTCCCCGGGTCAGCAGTACGGAGGAGTCGTTGTCAAATTGTCCTCCCCACTGTTTGTGGCCAGAATTAAGCAGGAGGGTCGTCTTTTCAGGAACCAGACCTTCAATCGGTATCACAATGGCGTCGTCGGCAAAATTCATGACGGCAATCAGGACTTCTGTCTTTCCTTTGATGCGGAGCAGTATTCCTTTGCCTGCGGCAACTGTATGCGCGCAGGTTGCTGATCTGTCACCGGGTTTCAGCAGGGTTTCCTGTTTTCGCAAAGAGATCAGTTTTTTATAGAATTCCAGCATCTGCTGTTTGGCAGGGGATGCCGGCCAGTCCCACTTCAGTTTGGATGTTTCAAAGGTGCTTATGGCTGCAGGATCGGGGGGATCTCCATTTTTTAGAAAATCCCGGTATTCCCGTTTTCGGCCTTTGCGGGTCTGTTTCAGCAAATGGGGATCACCGTGGCTGACGAAAAACAGAAACGGGCTGTCTTCCGCATATTCTTCACCCATGAAAAGCATGGGAATGAAGGGGCTGACAAACATGGCCCCGGCAGCCAGTTTGAGGCTTTCATGATCCAGCATGGTGCTCAGCCGGTCTCCGTTCATCCGGTTGCCCACCTGGTCGTGGTTCTGGGTAAAAACCACAAAACGCCCACCAGGCTGATCAGTGGTGGAGGTGCCATAAAATTTCTTGCGGTGGGAGGAATAAATCCCGTCATACACCCAGGCATGGTTGAATGCCTTGCAAAGATGTTCCACCTTCCCGAAGTCTGCATAATATCCCCGTTGCTCACCCGTCATCAGGGCATGAAGGGCATGGTGCCATTCGTCGCACCATTGTGCATCAAGTCCGTAGCCGTCTTTTTCGGGTGGGCTGATGTAGCGGGCATCATTCAGGTCGCATTCTCCGATGAGAAAGTGCCGGCCACCGGTCTGTTCATTGAACGCATTCACATGTTCACTGAGTTCGCGCAGGAAATGCCTGGGACTCATGTCTTTGATGGCATGAACCGCATCCAGGCGCAAACCGTCCACATGAAAATCGCGAAGCCACATTATGGCGTTTTCCAGAAAATAATTCCTGACCCCATCGCACCAGGCATCATCGAAATTTATGGCCTTTCCCCACGGGGTGGTGTATTTTCCCGTGAAATATGGCCCGTATGCTCCCAGGTAATTCCCCTCCGGCCCCAGGTGGTTGTATACCACATCCAGGATGACGGCAATGCCTTTCCGGTGGCAGGACTCAATCAGCTTGGCAAATTCCTTCGGCCCGCCGTAAGACTGCTGCACAGCGTAGGGGAAGACCCCGTCATAGCCCCAGTTTCGTGAACCGGGGAAAGCCGACACCGGCATGATTTCCACGGCATTGATACCCAGGTCGGCCAGGTGGTCGAGTTTTCCGGCTGCCGCCATAAAGGTGCCTTCCGGGGTAAAGGTACCCACATGCAGTTCGTAGATGATCAATTCCTGAAGCGACAGTCCCTGCCAGTTCCTGTCCCGGATTTCCCGAATCTTCTGCAGGTCAAGGCATTCAGAGAATCCGTGCACCCCGTCTGGCTGTGACAGGGAGGCGGGATCCGGGAAAGGGCCCTTGTTGTTGACACGGAACATGTACCGGTCTCCGGCTTCCAGACCGGGACATGCGGCTTCCCAGAAACCATAATCTTTTTTTTGAAGGGAAAATCCGTCTTTCCCCTCAACCTCCATGATGAGTTTGCGGGCAAATGGGGCCCAAACCCGGACCCGTGGGTCTGAATCAGGGGGGAAATTAACCCCCTGCATTCTTGCCGAAAGAGCTGCCTGCATGGTTGTGGTGATTATTGGTTTCTTGGACTTTGCAGCAGTACCACAGAGCGTTCACCTACCCTGAGCGCATCACCAGGCTGCAGTTTTTCCTGATCCTTATCATAAAACCTGCCGTTTTCCGTATTCATAACCAGGTTCCAGGGGCCGCCAAAATCTTTAGGGGGAATGTGGAAAGTGAGTGGTTCGTGGTGTGCATTGAAGATCACATAAAAATCATCGTCTTTGAGTTCTTTCCCATCTGAGGTCTTGCCGGGTATGCCGTCGCCTGAAAGATACACTCCGATGGCCTGATCTCCGCCGTTTTCCCAGTCGTGAATGGTCATGATATTTCCGTCCGGGCGGAACCATTCTATGTCTTTTACCTTGCTGCCGTTGACCGGTTTGTATTTGAACCATTTTTTCCGGGTAAAGACGTAGTGGTCCATCCTCAGGCGGATAAGCTGAGCTGTAAACTCCGTCAAATCCTTGTCTGTGTTCTCCCAGTCTATCCAGGACGTTTCGTTGTCCTGGCAATAGGGGTTGTTGTTCCCGTGCTGGGTTCTCCCCAGTTCGTCACCGGCCAGCAGCATGGGGATGCCCTGTGAGAGCATCAAAGTACTCAGGAAATTCCTCACTTGTTTTTTTCGCTGGTGGTTGATCTCAGGATCGTCGGTATGACCCTCCACTCCGAAATTCCATGAGCGGTTATGGCTTTCACCGTCGCGGTTGTTTTCGCCGTTGGCCATGTTATGTTTTTCATTGTAGGATACAAGATCCCGCATGGTAAAACCGTCGTGGGCCGTGATGAAGTTGATGCTTGCCACGGGACGCCTCCAGTCGTCATAATACAGATCGGAACTCCCGGTAAGCCGCCAGGCAAAGTCGCCAAGTTTCTGGCGTTCTCCACGCCAGAAATCCCGCATCACATCCCGGTAATGCCCGTTCCATTCCATCCATCCCTGCGGAAAGTTTCCAACCTGGTAACCGCCTTCACCCACATCCCATGGTTCAGCGATGAGTTTGACCTGCGACAGAATTGGATCCTGATGCAGCACGTCGAAAAACGACCCCCATTTGTCCACATCACTGAACTCCCTGGCCAGGGCTGAGGCCAGGTCAAAGCGGAACCCGTCCACATGCATTTCGGTTACCCAGTAACGCAGGCTGTCCATGATCAGCCGCAGAATGGTCGGATGTACGGTGTTCAGGGTGTTCCCGGTTCCGGTATAATCCATATAATGGCGCCTGTCATCTTTTTGGAGCCGGTAATATGCCGCGTTGTCGATGCCGCGGAAGCACAAGGTCGGACCCAGCTCATTGCCCTCACCGGTGTGGTTGTAAACCACATCCAGAATCACCTCAATGCNGGCTTCNTGCAGCGATTTGACCATGTTTTTGAACTCNTAGATCTGTTCTACCCCGGTNTTGCTGCTGGCAGAGTATTCCGGATGGGGTGCAAAAAAATTGATGCTGTTGTACCCCCAGTAGTTGGACAGNCCTTGTTNGACCAGGTGGTGNTCGTGGATGAANTGATGAATCGGCATGAGTTCCACGGCATTCACTCCCAGGCCCTTNAGGTAAGCGATGACGTCCGGNTGCCGCAGGGCNGCGTAGGTGCCCCTGATCTCTTCCGGGATGCCCGGGAACCTTTTGGTGAACCCCTTGACATGCATCTCATAGATCACGGTTTTATTCAGCGGGATCTTCAGCTGTGTGTCTCCGTGCCAGTCGAACTGGTCGTCGATCACCACGCTTTTAGGTACATAAGGGGCACTGTCACTTTCACTGAAAGAAAGGTCTTTGCCGGAGTCGCCCACCTTGTAACCAAACAAAGAATCATCCCACTTTTCTATGCCGCTGAGTGCTTTGGCATACGGGTCAATACAAAGCTTGTTCGGGTTGAACCGGTGTCCATTCTCAGGTTCGTAGGGTCCGTCCACACGGTATCCGTATTGCTGCCCGGGTTTGAGCCCCGGGATGTACACATGCCATTGGTTGTGTGTGCGCTCGGTGACGGGGATGCNGTGNGTTTCNTCTCCGTTATCNTCATANAGACATAGTTCAACGGCGGTNGCGTTTTCGGANAACAGGGCGAAGTTCACCCCTTTGCCGTCGTAGATTGAGCCCAGCGGGTAAGGNTTGCCGGGCCAGGTGGTTATATNGCTCATTTGTTTAGCTCCTGNTGTANATCTGCTTTGTTACNGNTTTTTNNNGATGTGAGTAAACAGACCTGGTATTTCNATCAAAATTACATGATTTTGCTCATTACGCCCACTTAAATTAGTGGGGTAAAACATATTTTTCCTGATTCATGAATTTCAGGCTGCACTTTATTGAGGATTAGGAATTGGTTCTGCCCTTAAGTGGCGGGTGGTTGCTGTTTCCACCAGCCATAGCACTAATATTTCGCAGAAAATAGTGAACCAGCCGGGCGTCATGCAAGGAAAGACACCCAGAAAAAGACCAGGCAATACGGGGCATGAAACTGTACTGTCCGCTTTCGTACAACTGGTGTTCAGGCACGAACACTCCTACTGCACACTGACAGCTGTAGTATTCCACAAAAGCCTTGTTTTTAGTATCATAGTGTTTTTGGCACACTTCATGGCCATTAATGGAGCAAAATACAAAAATTATTCTGGCAAGCTTTATCTTTTATGTAAGGAAAAAATTTGGGTCTGCCAAAACCCGAAAATCACAATTAAATTACATGACTATGAAACCAAGAAACTATCTTATCTTTTGTATGCTATGTCTTTTCCTGGCAGCTGGCTGTGACGAAAAACAGGAAACTGAACTTCCCGAACCTCCCGTAGCTGATTTTGCAGTGGGAAAAGAAATTTTTGAGGACGGAGAGCCCATTTTATTTGTCAACCTGAGTGAAAATGCTGAATCCTATTTATGGGAATTCGGCGGTTCTGCCGTCAGCACAAAAGAGAACCCGGTTTTTACCCCCGACATTCAGGGAAATGCACTTTCTTACAAGTTCCGGGCAAAGCTGACTGTAACGGGCGAAGATGGCTCTACCGACACAAAAGAGAAATACCTGATTGCTTCCCGCCGGATGTTCAGACGGATCGTCATCAAAGATATGGATGAAACGCTCATGGAGTCACTTCCGGAGCACCCTGAAAAAAGCACGGAGATCATCTGGCTGATGGGGCCTGCTGCGGATCCCTATACCTGGTTTGGTGATTACCAGACCCTGCCCCCCATGGTGCTCCCTGAAAATCCGGAACTCCCCATGGAGTCATTTTTGTGGCACAACTCTTTGCCCATGACCAATACTCCCTGGAAACTGGATCTTTACGTGAGGCTGGAGGGAGATGACGATCCTGAATTGCTTGATTCATTTGCTTTTATACCTACCCAAATGGAATCAAGGCAGGTTAAGGAGCACATTCACCTCTTCGAGCTTGCAGGAGACAAGGTCACGATTGACGTGGAGTTTGAGTATATCCGGAAATAATTCCGAACTTGCCGGTTTTCCCGGTCTTTACGCTACCATCATCCCGATGATGCCGACCATGAGACCCATGATTATCACCGGGATGATGTTTTTTTTGAGCAGCTCGCCTTCCAGCCCGGTCAGTCCAACGGTGGCGCAGGCAGCGATAATGTTGTGCACGCCTACCATGTTGCCAATAGCCCCGCCCACATTCTGCATGCTGACAATCAGCAGCGGCGGGAAGCCTGACTCTTCTGCCACGGCATATTGAAACAGGGTGAACAGCATGTTGGAAACGGCATTGGAGCCTGCCATGAAGGTGCCCAGCACGCCCACAAAAGGACTGAAGACCGGCCATACCGAACCGGCAATTCCCGCAATGAAACTGGCCATTGCCAGCGGCATACTGAGCAATTCTCCGGGGTTTTCTCCCGATTGCATCATGAGTCTTACCATGGGTACCGCAAAGACAAGTGCAATGGCCGGTCCCTTGATACGGTTCAGGGACTCACTCCATGCAGTTTTCACTTGTTTTTTTGACATCCTGAACAGAAAAATACTGAACAGCGCGACGAGTACAAAAGGAAATAATCCGGGGTTATTGAAGGGTTCCAGGCTTGCTGTGATCGTTGTTCCGAAAAGAGATTCCGCTTCAATTCTCACAGAGCCAAACCAGTTTCCGAAGGGGAGAAAACGTACCCTGGTAATGATCAGCAGCAAGCCGATCAACATATAGGGGAACCAGGCCGTTTTCAGCGGGATGTCGGTTTTTTCAAGGCCTGATCCTGGTTCAATGGCTCCTGTCCAGGTTGGTTCCCATTTGCTTCGCTCAGGAAAATCCCAGGTTTTTCCCGGGACCAGAAAGCCTGCCCTGGTAGCGGGAATAAGAATCAGCATCCCGATCAGACCACCGAAAATACTTGTAAATTCCGGTCCGAGAAAAAGTGCCACCAGCACATAAGGAACGACAAAGCACAAACCGGCAAAAATGGCATAGGGCCAGATGGCAAGTCCTTCGCGCAGGCTTTTGTATTTTCCGAAAAACCGGGTCAGCATCCCTGTCATGATCAGTGGCACCATAATGCCGGGGATCATGTGCAACAATGCCGAAACGCCGCCCGCCTGGTGAATAAAAATCGCGAAAGTGGAACCGTCCTGCTCAATGGAATGAATTACATGGGGAAGGTTCAGTGAGGTACCCAGCCCGATCAGGGTGGGGGTTCCCACGGCTCCGAAAGAAACGGCGGTACTGTTTGCAATGAGTGCCACCATTACCGCTGCAAGGGCCGGGAACCCCAGGGCGAGCAACAGAGGGGCAGCCAGGGCTGCAGGTGTACCGAAACCTGCGGCTCCCTCGAGAAAACTTCCGAAAAGCCAGGCTATGATGATGGCCTGAATCCTTTTGTCTGGTGAAATACTGACAAACCCCCGGTTGATGACGGCGATGGCGCCGCTTTCACGCAGGGTAAACAAAAGGGTAAGGGCTCCGAAAACGATCAGCAATATATTCAGGGCGATGGTCAGCCCGTTGACCGATGCTGCGGCGATCCACTGTGCAGGCATTTCCCAGACATGGATTGCCAGTAAAAGTGTAATTCCGAAGGAAACCGGCATCGCCCTGGTGGCGGCCCAGCGAAACACAGCCATCAGCATGAAAATCGTGAATATGGGTAAGAAAGCGAGTAAAGCGAGTATTCCTTCAGTCATGGGTCATCATTATTCGGGGAATTGTGCGTGTCAACAAAAACAATACTGCGCGGGATTTGTTTATCGGATGTAATTCAACTAACATTATCAGCTATATCGTAAACCAAAATCGGAGTTCCAATGGCTAAAATTGCATTTTTCTCTACCCAGTCATATGACCGCCGTTTTTTTGAAAATTCCGCTGACGGGCATCACTTTGAGTTTTTTGAAACCCGTCTGAAATCCAACACAGTGCAGCTGGCAGAGGGGTTTGACGGAGTTTGTGTATTTGTGAACGACAAGGTCAATGAAGATATCCTGAAGCAACTTTCGGAACTGAACGTGGGTTTGGTGGCGCTGAGATGTGCAGGGTTTAACAACGTTGACCTGAAGGCGGCTGAAAAATATAACATCCGCGTGATGCGTGTGCCGGCCTATTCGCCTGAGGCGGTGGCTGAGCATGCCATGGCGCTGATCCTGACCCTTGCCCGTAAAACCCACAAGGCCTACGGCAGGGTAAGGGATGGCAATTTCTCCCTGGAGCGGCTCAGTGGTTTCAATATCCATGGAAAAACCATTGGGGTGATCGGTACCGGGAAGATTGGTCAGGCATTTATCCGAATTGTGCGGGGGTTTGGAGCCCATGTGGTCGCTTATGACAAATTTCCGTCAGGTGACATGAAGAATCTCGGGGTGCAATACAACGAACTGGATGAGGTGCTGGCGGGAAGCGATATACTCAGCCTGCATTGTCCGCTCATGCCGGAAACCCATCACATGATCAATGAAAAAACCCTGCAAACAATGAAACAGGGCGCCATGCTGGTCAACACCAGCCGCGGGAAGCTTGTAGATACATCGGCAGTGATCGACTCTATCAAAGACGGACACCTGGGATTTCTGGCCATTGATGTGTATGAGGAGGAGGAAAAACTGTTTTTCAGAGATCTGTCTGAAAAAGTGATCAGGGATAATCAGATTGCCCAGCTGATGGCCTACCCCAATGTGCTGATCACTGCCCACATGGGCTTTTTTACACAGGAAAGCCTGTCGGAGATCACACGGATCACCGTGAAAAACTTTGATGATTATGAATCAGGCAGGGAGTCTGAAAATGAGGTCAGTTGCAAACTGATCAAAGATTGTTGATTTGCCGGGCAGACCGGGAGTTTTTCCGCAGGTTCAGGATCGCGACCTTTATGATGGAGCAATGTCTTTTTTGAATGGTATGGTATTTGTCTTTTAATAAGTTGTTTCCCACTACTTAACCCCAATTATTAATTTTCAAAAACAGAAAGTTATGGCTATCAGGAAAGTTTGGATCGAAGAGGGATGCACCGCCTGCGGAATATGCGTAGATGTTTGTCCGGAAGTGTTTGACATGCCCGATGATGAGGCCATTGTAAAGGAAGACGCAGACTTCAGTGCGCACACCGACGCGATTAAAGAAGCAGCAGAGGATTGCCCTGTGGAGGTGATTCAGTACGAGGAAGATTAGACAAGGTCTCCGTTAATCTTTGGTAATTGCCCAAATTGCAATTCCGGCAACCGTTATCAGGCTGCCCAGGAAGATGGCTGCATTGAGATTTCTCTGTGCTCTTTTTGCTTTCGTAAGTTTTTCGGAAAACAAACCTTTTTCCTCAACAAATCTTTCAAGCCTTTTTACTCTTGCGTCAAGTTCTTCTTTGATATCCATGGCTTTGATTTTTTAAGTTTAACCTAATTAATGTTGCTGTTTATTTGTAGGTTATATTGCCAGAGTTTTTTGTCTCCAAAAAGATAAGCATTTATTACTTTTCTTGCAAGGTATAACCTGTTTGTGGCCATACCGCTATGTCTCAGGGCCTGCCAGCTGCCCTGAAAACTAACATGGGTGCCACGAAACGCCCTATGATCAGGGTATCAGATCGGTATTCACGTCAATGCTTTTGCAGAAGGCTGTAATCACACTGATTGCACTTTCGGTGTCCTTCAGGGATACGATTTCGTTGGGGCTGTGCATGTACCTCAGTGGAATACTGACAAGGCCTGTGGCTACGCCGCCTCTTGAGAGCTGAACGGCATTGGCCTCGGTGCCGGTATTGCGGGGGGCGGCTTCGAGCTGGTAGCTGATGCCGGTTTCTTTGGCTGTGTTTTTTAACAGGCCCAGTACCCTGCTGTTGATGTTGGCTCCTACGTGAAATACGCAGCCTTCGCCCAGTCTGACGTCGCCGTGTTTGTTTTTGTCGATCGACGGGTAGTCACTTGCATGGGTTACGTCCACTGCAATGCCGATATCCGGCCTGATGTTATAGGCACTGGTAACGGCACCCCTTAGCCCTACCTCTTCCTGGACTGAGGAAACCACATAGATGTCGGGCAGGTCTTTTGCCCCTGAAAGCTCCCTGAGGACCGATGACAGAACAAAAACTCCGACCCGGTCGTCAAGTGATTTGGAGGCAAGCAGCTCTCCGGGGAGTTCTGTAACGGAAGGGTTGAATGTAATGTAATCTCCCACTGAGACCATTTTTTTTGCGGCCTCGGCTGAACCGGCCCCAATATCGATCCAGAGATCATCCATCCTGACAACTTTTTTACGCTCATCCTGATCCATCAGGTGGATCGGCTTTTTACCGATAATGCCGTCAAATGCCCCGGAAGCATTGTAAATCCGCACGGCCAGTCCGGGCAGTAAAGATGCGTCAACCCCGCCGATGCTGTCGAACCGGATGCAGCCATGGTCATCGATATGTTTCACCATAAAACCGATTTCGTCTATGTGGGCCGTAAGCATGATCTTTTTGTTCAGGGTTCCCTTTTTGAAGGCCACGACATTTCCGTGCACGTCGGTTTTTACATCGTCACAATGATCTTCGGCAAAAGCCCTGAAAAGCTTCTGCACCTCCTGTTCGAACCCGGAAGGTCCGGGGGTGTTCAGCAATTCTTTCAGATAAAGGAAGTCTTTAATTTTCATATTGATCAGGGTTTGGAATCATACAATGGATGTTTTGGGGTGGCGAAAGTACAACAAATCTGCCAAACGGAAGTTCGACCGGCAAGGGGAAGTATCAACCGAAAACGTTTGGGAGTTTGGGTTCAATTTGTCGCATGTGTCAGATGCAGCGTGGGTTTATTCTCTTTCGGCAACGACCAGCATTTCATAATCTTCCGTTTTCAGCTCATCCTCGCGGGAAAAGGCGCCCAGACGGGCACCAAAGATTTCAATGCTTGTAAACCCCAGTGTTTTCAACAGCCAGGTAATTTCACTGGGAACATAATAGCGTTCGTTGCATTTCAGTTCCCTGACCACTCCGCTGTCATCCTCAAGCCGGGTCATGTTGTAATCTCTGAAGGTCATCAGGTCAAATCCGGTGCTTTCATAGGTAGCACCTCCCTTCTCTGCATCTTGTGCGTGAAAATCGTTGATAGAATGAAACAGGGGAAACAGGCCGCTGAGTGTGGTGAAGATGAATTTTGCCCGTTGCCTCATCGATTCAGATACACTCTTGAGGATGGCATAGTTTTCCTCATCGGTCTCCATCAGCGGGAAAGCGCCCTCACACAGCATGATTGCCACGTCAAACTCCCTTTTAAAAGGCAGGTTCCTGGCATCGCATTGTAAAAAAGATATGTCGACCTGCTTTTGGCCGGCTTTTTCTTTCGCCTTTTTCAGCATGGATTCAGACAGGTCAATCCCGCAAACCTTATACCCCCTTTGGGCTAATTCGATAGAGTGCCGGCCCGTTCCGCAACCGACGTCAATGATGTTTAATTTTTTATTGAAGCCTACTTCTTTTTCAATGAAGTCGCATTCTCCCTTTGTTCCTTTGGTGAAAACCTCTTTGTCATATTTTTCAGCGTAGTTTTCAAACAATTTTTCGTACCACTGTTTTTTCTTCATGTTCTGGCTTTTGGGATGGAGGATGACTCAATTTATGATTTCGAGACAGGCCCGGTGTCCTCCAGGACTGCCTGAAACCTGATGGGGGATGACTCAATTTATGAT
>SL_8KL_010_SEDDRAFT_10002866_pt1 | contig 14382 bp, 15 predicted proteins | sample SodLakKL_010_SED_4_FD_11160 | JGI IMG/M metagenome (IMG submission 11160) | reverse complement strand
CCCGGATTCTGCCCGGGATGAGAGGGAAGACAATAACGGTCAGGAGTGAATAAAAATTGACAGAGCTACTGGAATCGGTCTTTTTGGGCATTGTTCAGGGCGTGGTGGATCCCATGCCCGTGAGCAGTTCAGGCCATCTTGTTCTAATTCAGCATTTTTTTGGCATTGAACAGCGCCTGACTCTGAGCGTATTTTTGCATTTCGGCAATCTGCTGGCGATCATACTGGTCTTTCGCCGCGATATCAGAAAAATATTCACCTTAAATCCCCGCTATCCCCGCCTGGTAAAGTACATAATAATCGGGATCATACCGGCTGGAGCTGCGGGATTTTTTCTCAAATCATTTTTTGACAGGGTTTTTGCCACAACTTTAGTGGTGGGCTTTATGCTTGTGGTGACTGGTTTTGTGCTTTTCAGCTCCCGACTGGTTGTCAGAAAGGGAAGGGACATGGAGGAGATGAAGCTGAAAGATGCTCTGCTGGTGGGTTTTGCCCAGATGCTGGCTTTGTTTCCCGGGCTGTCACGTTCTGGAATGACGATAGTGTCGGGTCTTTTTTCAGGTCTGGAGAGGCGTCTGGCGGTGAAGTATTCATTTTTGATGTCGATACCCATAGTTTTTGCAGCCTCAATGCTGGAGGCAGTGACGATCTGGCAGCAGGGAATGGGTGATGTCACCCTTCCCATGATTTTTTCCGGCACACTTTCGGCAGTGATCTCAGGATTTGCAGCTATAAAGCTTCTGCAGCATATAGTGGACAGGCAGAGACTTTTCATATTTGCCTACTACTGCTGGCTTTTGGGCGTTGTTGTGCTGGGACTTTTCTGGTGAAATGAGTGCGGCAAAAAATATATTATCGTAAAGGAGTAGATAAACGTGCAGGAATATCGCAAAAATCTGGCCCATCCCTGGCATGGAGTGAGCACCGGTGAGGAGAGCCCTGAAGCTGTTAATGTCTATATTGAACTGGTTCCCCGGGACGGCATCAAATATGAGCTGGATAAGAGGAGCGGACTTCTAAAAGTTGATCGTCCTCAGCGTTTTTCCAGCTATTCCCCCGCTCCCTATGGCATGATTCCGCGCACCTATTGTGGTGAGAGAGTTGCTGAGATCATGGCTTCCGCAACAGGGCTGACAGAACTTGAAGGTGACGGAGATCCACTGGATATTATTGTATTGACGGAGAAGATAGTCCCCCATGGTGATATCTTAATGACAGCCCGCCCCATAGGTGGTCTCGGCCTTCTGGACAGAGGAGAGGCGGACGATAAATTGATAGCAGTGCTCAAGGATGATGCCGTCTATGGCCAGTATGACTGCCTGTCAGATCTTCCCGAAGATATACTTACAAGGCTCAAACATTACTTTTTAAGCTATAAGACCGGGCCTGACGAAGATGAGCCCAAATGCAAGGTTAAGACGGTTTACGGTCGTGAACAATCACATGAGCTGATCGAGGCTGCCTGCAGAGATTATGAGGATCTTATCGGAGATTGATCTCATATATACTGAAAAAACAGCTATAGGTCTTTTTTTAGCCCTGGGAGCGGCTGATGAATGATTAGCTTCCTTTATCTATAGTTTGCAGTTTTTTATGCTTATAGATTTGACAATCAGGGCGTTTTTTGTTAATATTCTTATGGAATAGTGAAAAAGGGTTAAAGCTCTTATAAATGTCGAGATAATCGGAGGTACGGGGGTATGTAATAAAACATATTTCTGTACCTCTTTTTCTGTTCTGAACCGGAGGATAAACAGCTGAAATTATCTATCAAGCACAATCAGGAAGGAGATTGATTTATGAGTAATAAGATCAGAGTCAATAATGTATCGAAGATTTTCGGTGATAATCCTGAAGAAGCTTTTCCCCTTCTGGAAAAAGGGATGGATAAGGATGAGGTGCTGGAGAAAACCGGAAATACTGTAGGGGTATATGATGTCAGTTTTGAGGTTGAGGAGGGTGAAATCTTCGTCCTGATGGGACTTTCCGGCAGCGGAAAGTCCACACTTCTGCGCTGTATAAATAGAATTGTTGAGCCCACCCGCGGTGAAATAGTTGTCGATGATCAGAATGTAATGGATCTGGAAAAGAGTGAACTCCGCCAGTACCGCCAGGAAAATTTCGGCATGGTATTTCAGAACTTCGCTCTGTTTCCCTTCCGCACTATTATGGAAAATGCCGAGTTCGGCCTGGAGGTTCAGGGTGTTTCCAAGTCTGAAAGGCAAGAAAGAGCACAGGAAGCTCTGGATATGGTCGGCCTTTCCGGCTATGAGGATCAGTATCCTGACCAGCTCAGCGGTGGTATGCAGCAGCGCGTGGGACTGGCCCGTGCTCTGGCGGTGGATACTGATATCATGCTGATGGATGAGCCCTTCAGTGCTCTGGATCCTCTGATAAAGAAGGATATGCAGGATCAGCTGCTGGAGCTCTATGAGGAGATAGAGAAAACTATTGTATTCATCACCCACGATCTGGATGAAGCCCTCAAACTTGGAGATAGGATCGCCATAATGAAAGATGGCAGGATCGTGCAGCTCGGTGATCACGAGGAGATACTCAATGAAGCCAAAACACAGTATGTGGCGGATTTTGTCGAGGATGTCAACAGATCCAGAGTTCTCACCGCTGAGGATATCATGGCAAGGCCAGCTGCACTCCTGTATCACAATCAGGGGCCCAGAACAGCCCTGCACAAAATGAACAAAGAGGGGCTTACGAGTATATTCGTTGTGGATGGAGATAAAAAATATATGGGCATTTTACAGATAGATCAGGTGCAGGAGATGCTGGAAGAGGGCAGTGAGGATGTAACCCGGAAGCTGACCGAGCGTGAGCCCGCTGATCCCGGAGAGAATGTCGATGACCTCTTTGCCCGGGTGGCGGAAAACAGCCTGCCCCTGCCGGTCGTCAATGAGGAAGATAAACTGCTCGGTGTAGTGGTCAAGACCAATGTGATAGCAAATCTTGATGCTTCCACCGAAGTTGTGGAGGAATAAGGTGCTGTATAGCTGCATAAATTCGTCCATCAATAACTATATTCCCAGGAGGGATATATCGTGCTCAAGACTAAAGCAATAACATTTGTCATAGTGACAGCTCTTGTACTTTCAGCAGCCTTTGTCGGTTTTAATGCAGAGCCCGCCGAAGCTGACGAAGTTGTGAACTTCGGTTATGTAGAATGGCCCGGAGTTACCGTAAAAACGGAGGTAGCGCGCACTATTCTGCATGAGCTTGATTATGAGACTGAGATGGACAGCTACATGCAGGAGGTTCTCTTTCAGGGTATGAGCCGGGGCGATGTGGATCTGTTCATGGGGGTCTGGCTGCCCACAATGGAAGTCACCTATCGCGAACATGAGGAAGCAGGTGACATCGAGCCTATAGCGACCAATCTGGAAGAAGCACTCTATGCCACCTATGTGACCGAGGATGCCTATGAAGCCGGCGTGCAGTCCATGGAAGATCTTCATGAATATGGCGAAGAATTTGGATATGAAATTTACGGGCTGGAGCCCGGCAATGATGGCAATATAATCATCCAGGATGCTATAGATGACAGCACCTATAATCTGGGTGACTGGGAGCTTGTTGCCAGCAGTGAGGCCGGTATGCTGGCCGAGGTCGATAGAGCAGAACAGAGAGATGAATGGATAGCTTTCAACGGCTGGGAGCCTCACTGGATGAACCTGGCCTATGATATAAAGCCGCTTGAAGATCCCGAAAATATCTGGGGTGAATCCGATGAAGTTAAGACCGCACAGCGAACAGGCTTCGATGAGGAGATGCCCAATGTTTATCAGCTCATGTCCCAGATAAAGGTCGAAACTGAATGGCAGGATGAATGGATATATGAATACGGTTATGAAGAGAGAGAACCCGCTGATGTTGCTGAAGAGTGGGTGGCCGAAAATCTGGATATAGTAGAGGAATGGGTTGAAGGTGTTTACACCGCTGATGGCGAAACTCCCGCTTTTGAAGCACTGCAGGAGAGCTTTGCTGACTAAAATTTGAAATAAAAGCGGTGAAGGCGTCTGCGCCTTCACCGCTCATCTCTTTTTGTTTTTATATCGATGAAATTAATACAACTTATTAATATATCGGGTAATCTGACTTTCTCATTTCAGGCACGCTGAAAAAGGAGGATCTTTTATGAACTTACTGGAATCGCTGGAGGAACTTTTGACTGTGGGTGTTCCTCTGGGAGACTGGGTTGAAGCAGCTGTGGATTTTCTCATAGCTAATTTTGCCGGCCCACTTGATGCCTTTTCTAATTTTGTGGGAACGATGATCGGAAGTTTTGAAAGCTTTCTCACCATGGTGCCTCCACTTATTCTGATAGCTGTGCTGGCTGTTATCGCCTGGAAGCTGAGGGGCAAATCCCTGGCTCTATTTGTGGTGCTGGGGCTCCTGCTGGTTTTGAATATGGGCATCTGGGAGGAGCTCATAGTCACCATCGCTTCCATTCTCACTTCGGTTATAATAGCTCTGGCTCTCGGTATTCCCATGGGTATCATCAAGGCTCACAGCAGAGTATTTCATTTTATCTCCCGTCCCGTACTCGATCTGATGCAGACCATACCACCTTTTGTCTATCTGATACCGGCCCTGATGTTCTTCGGCCTGGGCAATGTTCCGGGTGTTATAGCTACTGTTGTATTTGCCATAGCACCTCCCATCAGACTGACATATCTGGGCATCATCCAGGTGGATGAAGAGCTGAAAGAGGCCGGACAGGCCTTCGGCTGTAACTGGTGGCAGATGCTGACAAAGGTCGAACTCCCCGGAGCGCTGCCCTCGATTATGATGGGGGTTAACCAGTGTATTATGCTCTCACTGTCGATGGTTGTGATCGCTGCCATGATCGGTGCGGGTGGACTGGGCGAACCGGTTCTGCGTTCACTTTCGGTCGTCGATATAGGCATGGGGTTTGAGGCCGGCCTGGGAGTTGTTATCCTGGCCATAATTCTGGACAGGATGTTCAGGGTCGAGCAGCAAAATCAATGATCGTAAAGATAAATAAAATATTCCGACCACTGCCAGCCTTGTTCTATCAGGCTGGTTTAATTTTTTAAAAAGGTATTTGATCTTCTTTATAGAATAATATTTCATGGTAGACCTCAAATGAACAGGGAAGAAGGGATTTTGAAAAGACTGCGGATTATGGATTTATTATCCCGAATTTAAAAAACAGGCTAAAGGGGGAATATAAAATAAATGGCGGCAGAAAATAATGAAAGAGAAGGATTTGCCAGTTTAATCGATAACATAAAATATTTTGTAAAAAACTTCGAAAACTTTTTCAGAACCCCCTATATGCCCAGAATCATGGTTTTGGCTGTATTCGTGGGTATTGTGGGCGGGTTAGGAGCAGTGGTATTTTACAATCTGATCTTGCTCTTTAAATATATTTTTTATGGTGCTGCTGACACAGCCGTCTTTCTGGACCATGTGCGGGCTCTGCCCTGGTATTACAGGTTGATAGCACCGGCCTTAGGCGGGCTTATTGTAGGGCCTATGGTCACCTATATTGTGCCTGAGGCCAAGGGCCACGGTGTGCCGGAAGTCATGGAAGCCCTGGTCCTAAAAGCCGGGGAAATACGCTTTATAGTTGCTCCACTCAAAGCTTTGATATCCGCTATCTGTATCGGCTCAGGAGGATCTGCCGGCCGGGAGGGGCCGATAGTGCAGATTGGTGCTTCATTTGGATCCTCGCTGGGTGAGTATTTTGAGCTGCCTCCCGACAAAGTCAAAACACTGCTGGGGGCAGGAGCGGCGGCAGGTATTGCCGGTACCTTCAATGCCCCCCTTGCCGGAGTTGTCTTCAGCATGGAGGTGCTTCTGAGAAAGTTTGAAATGGAGGATTTTTCTCCACTGGTGGTGGCTGCAGTTATCGGCACAGCGGTGGCCAACATTCTCTTCGGTGAAGCCGATCCGGTTTTTCAGATTCCCGAGCATGAACTTGTCAATTACTTTGAACTGATCCTGTATATGGGACTGGGAATTGCCGGAGGTATGGTGGCCTTAATATACGGCAATTTTCTATATAAAATGGAACATATCTTTGAGAAGTTTCCTGTGCCCACCGCTTCCAAGGCAGCAATCGGTGGTCTCTGTCTGGGAGCTTTAGCACTCCTTCTGCCCCAGGTGCAGGCTACAGGATATCCGGTTATGGAGGATGCTCTCCACGGCAGGCTGCCGGTTTACACCGCTTTTCTGCTCATGTTTGCCAAAATACTGGCCACCTGGTTTACACTGGGCAGCGGTGGTTCGGGCGGTATTTTTGCCCCGGCGCTTTTTATCGGTGCTATGCTTGGTAACGGCTATGGACATATTGTCGGAGCTCTGTTTCCCACACTCACCGCAGGTGCGGGTTCATATGCCATGGTGGGGCTGGGGACTGTTTTTGCCGGTGCCACACATGCTCCCCTCACGGCAATAATAATTCTCTTTGAGATGACACACGATCCCCTCATAATTCTCCCCATGATGTTCGCCTGCAAGTTCAGCTCGCTCTTTACACGCTGGTGGCAGCGCAGGAATATCTATACAACCAAGCTGGTCCTGAGGGGCATCGATCTCGATACCATTGAGGGAAGAGATGTGCTGAGTGAAATTCCGGCCGAAGAGGTTATGAGTACCGACCTGGTCACCGTATATGAGAACACCACAGTCGATGAGGCCCGGCATATCTTCCAGAATACGCTTTATAATTTTCTGCCGGTAACCAGTGAGGATCAGAGGGATTTATGCGGGCTGCTGGGTTATAATTACACCATGGAGTATTTTGCTGAGGGCGGGGATATGAGCGCAGAGGTGAGAGAACTGGCTTATTATTCTCCCCCGAAAGTGACGGAAAAAGAGACACTTTTAAGGGCTCTTAAACTGATAGATGAGTACGGCATAACACTTATCCCCGTGGTTTCAGAAGAAGATGAGGATAAGCTGGTGGGAATTCTCTCCAGAAGTGATATACTCGAAGCCTATCACCACTGGGAGATAAAAATAGATAAGTAACAGAAAAAGGCCACTTCGCCAGAAGTGGCCTGATTCTTTATATAGTAGGTGGTGCCGAAGGTGGGATTCGAACCCACACGGGCTGACGCCCACCGGATTTTGAATCCGGCGCGTCTGCCAGTTCCGCCACTTCGGCATCACATTTTTATTCTATCATATAATATATTTCATGGCAAGAGTTAAAAGGCTTCGCGTATAACCTCTGCTGCCGGCTCACCAGTTTCAGCTTCCATTCCTTCAAACCAGTCTGTAACTATATCTAGATTTTCGCCTATCCATTCAGCCGCTATATCCTCCATAGCTCTGCCTTCCCGATCATATTCGAATATCCATTCACTCTGATGTTCAGAAGTTATGTCAAAGTTCTCGGCAAATTTATACAGATTGGGAGCCTCTTCGGAGATATCTACGCCGGTCAGGGTCTCAATATCCGATTCGGCATCACCCCAGATCCCTTCTGGATCCTCCAGATATTTAAGATCCAGAATAACGTTCATCCAGTGAGGCTGCCAGCCGGGAAATACTATCCATTCCTCATCATCCATGGCCGATTCAGCTTCAGCCACAGTGGCCGGCCATTCGGCATTTATTATCTCCCAGTCTCCCAGACCGTAGATATCCTCCTCTACAGCATAAGTTATTGCTTCATCGGCCCCTTCTCCTGGTGGACCGGCGTGGATGGTATAATCAAATCTGTCCGCATATTCCGCCAGGTCTTCGTGGCTTGTTACACCGGCTTCATATACATATTCCGGCACGGCTGAGATATAAAGGGCATCATCTATATGGGTCCTGACGACTTCAAAGCTGCCTTCATGCCCTTCCCTCATGGCGGCCTCTCCCGGCATCCAGGAACCGAACCAGAGGTCTATATCTCCATCGGAAAAACCCTGGAAGATCATGGGCACTCCCAGAAATTCAGTTTCCAGATCATAGCCTATCTCACCCAGCACCTGCCTTATGACCTCATTTTTGGCCTCAATGCCCGGCCAGGAAGCTTCAGCCAGTGTATATGTCTCTTCGAACTCGGGCAGAGTTTCCTGTTCTTCTGCCCGCACATCCGCAGGGGATAGAGTCAGGGCAGTAATGGTGATGAGAGCGAGCATCATTAGAATAAGCTTTTTCAGGTTCATTGTGAATTACCTCCTTATAGAATAAGTAGATGAGAAAATTCAAGCTGAAATCAGTATGAGACAGGCTGTGAGAGCTAATTAAACCAGAGAAAATTTCTTCTTTATTCAACCTCCCCTATAATTATAGAGCAAAATCAAAAACAGAAATCAAGGTTATTTCTCTAATGTAAACATGATTAACACTAATGTTATCACGATTATTTTGCTCTTCCCCAAAGGTTGTGAAATTTATTTGAAGTGGCAGGGAAAAGCGGAGCTATTTAGAAATAAATAATGGAGGTGAAAAATCATGAAGATCGTTATCGCAGGCGGAGACAGGAGCGGTCAAAATCTGATGGATTTTTTCCAGCAGCATAAGAGGTTCGATATCACACTCATTGAGTCCGATTCGGAGACCTGTGAATGGATCTCCGAGCGCTATTCAGATGTTAAAATTATCTGGGGTGATGCCACTTTTCCCAAAACACTTGAGGAAGCAGATGTTGAAAATGCAGATGTATTTATCGCTGTAACGAGCAGCGATCAGTCCAATATTCTGGCCGCAAAAGCTGCCAAAAAGATGGGGCTGGAGAAGGTCATAGCAAAGGTTACCAATCCTGAATATTACGAGCTGGCAGAGCTTATGGAATTTGATTATATACTGGAGCCTGCTGAAGCTCTATCCGCAGAGATTATAACCAGACTGCAGGGTGTTGATTTTGTCAAACTTGTAGAAAATCTTCACCTTGATATAGAGTTCAATGTGATCAAAGTTGAGGATAAGCCTGTTCTCAATGGAACAGATATCGCAGAATTTGATGAGCATTTTGAAAATCTTGTCTATCCTATTTTCGTCATCAGGGAAGGAAAATATCTGCTTGCTGTGGAAGTTGAAAAGATAGAAGCAGATGATGAGATCATATATCTAAACAAAACAGATGCACCGCACAGAAAAACACGCAAACTCATTAAATTTTTGGGTGAATAACCGTGAAGAAATCAGATACCAGACAGACACTGGGTTCGATGAAATATATAGGCAGATGGACATTATTAGCTGTGCTTGTAGGTCTGGCCGTGGGAGCAGCTGCGGTCGTATTCACCGGTATTCTCAACTGGAGTATAGAGCTGCTTGATGATATGACAGATTCAGTGCTGGTATTTTTACTTCCAGTGCTGGGGCTTTTTATGAGCGGCTGGCTTACATCTACTTTTGCCCCTGAAGCGGCCGGCCACGGCACTGATGCCATCATAAAGTCATATAATGATAACTGGGGAAGAGTCAATGTTATAGTGGTTCCCATAAAACTTCTGGCAAGCGTCTTCACAATCGCCTCCGGTGGATCGGCCGGAAGAGAGGGGCCCACAGTCCAGATGGGAGGTGGACTGGGTTATTTTATAGGCAATAAGCTGGGGGTCAGCCTGAAGGATATGCGCAAAATAGTGGTCTGCGGTATGGGTGCTTCCTTTGGTGCCATCTTCACCGCCCCTCTTGCCGGCGGCGTATTTGGGGCGGAGGTCCTCTACCGGGATGATGTGGAATATAACTCACTTTTTATAAGTTTTATATCGAGCATAACTGCCTATTTTGTCTATGCCATAGTTCTGGGTCAGGAAAGCCTTTTTACTTTTCCCATACCTGAAGGCTATATCTTCGAACCGGAGAGAGATATTTTGCTCTTCGTCTTCGTGGGCATTCTTGTTGGACTTTTGAGCCTCATATATATCAAAACACTCTACGGGTATGAGGAGCTCAATGAAGAATACGATGTACCGGATTATTTTAAAACTACTGTGGGAGGTGCTCTCACGGGTTTTACGGCCTATCTGATCAGCCCATTGATTCTGGGAACAGGCATATCGCTGGTGGAAAGGATATCGGTGGCTGGCAGCCTGCCCATAACACTGCTTGTAGCTCTTCTGGTCGGTAAGATTCTGGCCACTTCCTTTACCATCGGCAGCGGTGGCAGTGGAGGAGTGGTGGCTCCCAGCCTCACAATCGGCGCTATATTTGGCGGGATAGTTTCAGATGTCATCAACTATCCCTTCCCCCTGGCGGTGATTACGGCCTGTGCTGTCGGGGTTTTAGGTAGTGCAGCCCATATCCCCCTAACCACCACCGTGCTGGCAGCCGAGCTTTTCGGTCTGGAGCTTATTAAGCCAGCCTCTATAGTATCGCTTACCGGAGCCTGGGTGGCGCGCAGTGACACATTATACCGTGAATCACTTGTCAGCAGGACACGTCTGGGCAAAGCGGCCTATCAGATCGGCATGGATGAGGATTGATATAATAAAAAGGGAGGATTAAAACGGGAGGACTAAAAATGTATAATAGAATTCCACTTCTGGATGGCCCCACACCTCTGGAGCCTTTGTCCCGGATTTCCCGGGAGAGAAGCAATAATTTTTATATCAAGCGAGATGATAAAGCCGGTCCTGAACCGGGCGGAAACAAGGCCCGCAAGCTGGAATTTATACTGGGTGAGATAAAAAAACAGGGCTATGATCATGTCGTTACCTGTGGCAGTGTTTTTTCCAATCACTGCCGTCTGACGGCCATGGCAGCAAATCTCCACGGCCTGGACTGCACATTGGTGCTGAACAGAGCGGATGATGATAGTTCTTCTGAAGTTGAGAGCAGGGGCAATTTCTTTCTCTATCAGCTGCAGGATGTGGATATTGAACTGATTGATCGCCCGGAGAGAGAGGAGGAGATGCAGAACCAGCTGGAAAAATTACGTTCAGAGGGAAAAAAACCTTATTTGATTGAGGCGGGCGGGAATGAACCTGCCGGTGTGCACGGGTATGTGGAGGCGGCCGCTGAGATAAAAAAGCAGTGTCATCTGCCCAAAAATGTATTCGATTTTATCTTCCTGGCCACGGGCACGGGTACCACCCAGGCCGGCCTTATCATCGGCAATCATATCTCCCGCTGTGCCGAATCTGTGATCGGAATAAGTGTGGAAGCTGAAAAAGGGGAAGGCAGAAAGAGCATAGCTCAAGCTGTTGATGAATACTGCGCCCTTCATGACCTTCCCTCTCAGCGGATAAAAGACGATATTTATTTTGTCGATGATTATGTGGGGGAAGGCTATGGAGTTATAGAAAAACCTGTGGTTTCCATGCTGGAATATGCTGCCAGAAAGGAGTCACTGCTGCTGGACCCTGTCTATACCGCCAAAGCCTTTAGAGGTATGCTGGATTTTCTGGAGGAAAAAGCCATCAAAAACAGGAATGTGTTATTTTTGCACAGCGGAGGGCTGCCCATACTTTTCAGCCGGAGCGATCTTATGGAGAAATATATGACGGGTGAAGCCAGGTGAAAGGTGAGACTTCTGTGCAGCTGGAAGTCGTAAATCATCAACGTCTGCAGCAGGGAGAGGATGACAGACTGGAATACAGAGGTAAAGGAAAGTTATTTAGAAAGAAAGGCAGGAGCTATTTGATATATGAGGAGACAGGTGAGGGAATCGCCGGCGCCAGAACCACCATCAAGATAGCACCCTGCAATGAGAGGGTTTTGATTTCACGTCAAGGCTCAGGAGGGCTCAGACAGGAGTTTAAAGTCGACAAAATACATTATGATAGCTACCATACACCGGGAGGCAGAATACAGCTGAAAACGGTCACTGAAGCTTTAAATATATCACTCCAGGAAACTGCGGGCAGTGTGAAGATCGAATACAGGTTATATATTGCCGGAGAGTATTTTTCCCATAACAGCCTCAGCATCAGATTTCAGACAGAGCAGGAGGAGTAATCATCATGGATGACGGGGAGGAATGGGGCGGGGATGAGCTAAAAGAGAGTCCCTGGCTTTCACGTCTTAAAGTTTTATCGGAGAAGATCAACGGATATGCGGTGGCAGAGATGCTCGCCTTCAAAAGATCTCCAGTGCGCACACTCGTGGTTGTCTTTCTCGGCGGTCTGGCCATGGGAGCTGGCATGGCCCTGGGCCTTACCGTATTTAGCGGTATCGCTATTATACTTGTACAGGAGATAATTGAACTAGAACTGCCCCTGATAGGCGAAGTGCTGGCTGAGGTAGTTGAGGTGACCGAAGAACATCTGCACTGACAGCATAGTTATGGAGGGGATTATTATGGAAGATGATAAAGACAGAGATATAGAAACTCTGCCCGGAGAAAGGTGGTTTCCCGATCAGACTCCCTTCAGGATGGAGATGGAAGAACACTGGGGGGACTGGGGTGTGGAGAGCGAAGTTGACAGACTGCAGGCTGTACTTCTGCGCAGTCCGGGAGAAGAGATTGAAAATGCTGATCCGGAGGAGTTCAGGTTTAAGGAGAAGATTGATCCCATCAGATTTCGCAAACAGCATCAGGCTCTGGTTGAGCTGTATGAAGAACGGGGGATCGATGTTCATTTTATATCCAGGATGCGCTCTGACAGACCCAATGCTGTATTTGTGCGCGATCTATTTTTTATGACTCCGGAAGGAGCAATAATTGGCAGACCCGGTATGAGCAATAGAAGGGGAGAGGAGAGGTTTGCTGCTCAGGCCCTCTCCCGGCTTGGTGTGCCAATAATAAAAACCATATCAGGAGATGGAATTTTTGAAGGTGCCAATGCTTTCTGGGTCGACAGCGATACAGTCATACTGGGACTGGGATCACGCACAAACAGGTCCGGATATGAACAGGTCAAGAGCGAGCTGGAAAGACAGGGTGTTGAAAATATTCTCACCATGCAGATACCCTATGGGAACGCACATATCGATGGCCTTTTAAATATGCCCGAAAATGATCTGGCAGTCATACATGCTCCCCAGGTTCCCTACGAGATCTGTGCCGCCCTGCGCCGCCGCAACATAACCATACTGGAAGCCCCTTCCCGTCCGGAGGTAACAGATACACTAGGGATTAACTTTGTGCCCCTCGAGCCCGGGCTGGTGGTTCAGCCTGAAGGCAACCCCCGCACCAGAGAATTGCTGGAGAATCACGGAGTGGAAGTTCTGTCACTGGATTTTTCGGAGATACTCAAGGCCTGGGGTGCAGTACACTGTGTAACCGGTGTGCTGAAAAGGGGATAATAGCTTCCGCAACGATCTGACTGATCGGGTTAAGCCTATATCAGTCTATCAGCTTATACAGCTTCTTGATGGTGGAAGGTTCGGTGCCACAGCAGCCTCCAATGATACATCTGTCACCTTCCATGAAGTTCAGAAAAGCTTCGATTTCATGGAAATAGCTTTTATCCAGGGGATAGTTCATATCACCTGTTTCGGTATCCAGCTCGGGCTCTCCGGCATTGAAGAGCAGTGATACCGGCAGACTGAAGTCTATGCTTTCGGCCAGTTCTTTCCAGAGCGGGCGAAAATCCTTTGAAGGAGTGAGGCAGTTAATGCCGGTTGCCAGTAGATTTTCCCCGGACTTTTCTTCGATCAGACTGACGAAATCGCTGATTTTACTTCCATACTCGGTGGGACCGGGACCTGTAAAGGACATATTCATAAAATAGGGCATATCAGCTTTTTCGGCAGCTTCAGCGGCCAGGGCCAGCTCCCGGTGGTAGGAGAAAGTTTCCAGTGTAATTATATCCGCTCCTCCTTCATCGAGAAACTCGATCTGTTCTGAGAAAGTCTCTCTGATCAAATTTCTGTTATCCTCATCATCCAGAAATATGGCCTCCTCTGAACCGGTGGGGCCCACACTGCCAGTGATCAGAATCTCAGGAGCGGAGTTTTCATATGCTCTGTAATCCGCCCGGGCCTCTTCTGCCAGCCCGGCGCCTCTTAAATTTATCTCTTCGACTTCATCTGCCAGGCCCTGCTTTTCCAGATAGAGCCTGTTGGCACAGAAAGTATTGGTATTTATAATCTGACTGCCCGCATTTAGATACTGTCTGTGCACCCTTCTGACTACATCCGGAGACCGAAGATTGAACTCCAGGGGGGTGTCAAATTCAAGGGATTCTTTCTGCATCAATACAGTGCCCATTGCCCCATCGCTGATAAGAATATCGCTCTTGTTTTCGGAAAAGATGTCGGAAAATTCCTTTTCTTTATTCATGATTGTTTGACCTCCCACAGCATATTAAACCGGCTCATTAAAGATTATAACACAGATGGAGTTTATTATCATTTCATCTCCAGATATCTCTTCTTATGCTGGCAGGTATGAACCAATATTTGCAGCGGTAATAATAATTTCAAAAAATTGAAAAATAATCGTTGATTATGAAGGAGTTTTCAGTGTTTTATTGAATTAAGTTATCAGAAATGAATCATTATAACTAA
>SL_8KL_010_SEDDRAFT_10002865_pt1 | contig 14384 bp, 10 predicted proteins | sample SodLakKL_010_SED_4_FD_11160 | JGI IMG/M metagenome (IMG submission 11160) | reverse complement strand
AGGCAGGCTGGAGCCTGCCCTGGCCGCTTTGGAAAAAAAATATCCTCTCCATGAACCGGTCCCGGCCGGGGAAGACGATATCCTGCTTGTACACACCCCCCGGCACTGGCGAAGCATTGCTGAGGATCCACTGCTTCACCACACCGCTTTACTTTCTGCCGGGGCAACTATCGAGGCGTCTGTAACTGCCCTTGAAGGGGAGCATGCCTTTGCCCTCTGTCGCCCACCGGGCCACCATGCCTCTTCAGATTCCTGCTGGGGGTTTTGCTATTTCAACAATGTTGCCGTAGCTGTCAGTCGAATGCTTGAATACAATCAAATCAATTCAGCCCTGGTTGTCGATTTTGACCTGCACTTCGGGGATGGCACCGCTAATATTTTTCGAAAGAATGACGCCGTTTCTTTCTGGCACAGCCGGGAAAGTAACCCTGACCTCTTTATCAAAACCCTTGAAGGCGACCTGGAAAAATACAACACCGACCTGGTCGCAGTTTCTGCCGGCTTTGACCGCGGGGTTAACGACTGGGGCGGCATGTTGAGAACCGGGGATTACCACCAGATTGGTTTACTTCTGGCCGATTTTGCCCGGCAAAAATGCGGCGGGCGTCTTTTTGCTGCCCTGGAAGGAGGATATAATCCCCGGGCCCTGGCCCAAAATATTGAAGCTTTTTTGGAAGGGCTGGAACAAGTATAATCACGGCATGTAAAAACGAAACCCAGAGAACAGTTCCGGCTCTGTTGCCGTGTTTGCATATAAGCCAACAAATAAATCTTTCAATTGATCCTATTAATGATCCCTGCTAATTCTGTTGCGGTTTAAAGCGGGTCTTTTCTTCCCACTGCTGGTACGGATCGCATGGGATCTGAATATTATAATACTCACCTTCCAGCCAGGAATCGAGTTGATCACTGTAATGAGGGCTCAGGGGGTGGCCGGATTGGCCGCCGGCTATAACCACCTCGGACTCGATTTCACCTGCATCCATAACTGCAATAAAGCGCAGCCCCGCACCGTTAATGACATTGAAAGGGTCTTCAAAAGCATAACGGGCACGGCCTACGGTCATAAAATCACCACCGTATGGATAAGGGCCGCGGTTGAATAGATAGTTGCCGATTACTGGAGCAACACCCAGGTCATGCTTGAAAGTGATGGTCTGGAGTTCGTCCCAGCGCCATTTTTCAGGGTCATCGCCCAATTCTTCTGTCAGTTCATCAACGGCACGGCCAAATGCAGCAATCAGGGGACCGGCAAGACCGTCCGAGTACCAGCGGGATTTTTCTCTTTCCAGTAAAGCTTCCAGGGCATTGGAAGCAATGTAGCCTTGTTTCAGGAACTCCATGTAAAGCTCTTTTCCCAGCTCCGGTTTGAATATCTCTTCCATCAGGTTAAGATAGCAAGCCTGGAAAATAGCAGCCCCGGCAGAATCCCTGGCATTGACCGGCTCTTCAGCCCAGTCGGCAAGCACATCGAGTGCCTCCTGGTCGATCATACGCAAACCACAGCTGTTTTCTTTCAGGATTTGCAGGAATAACGGGAGCCTCTCTAGAGCATGGCGATTATACCAGTCCGTCTGCAACATCTTCGAATCTTCTACACTTACTTCATCCAGCCCACCGAGCACCTCATCAATACGCAGCTTCCTGTAGCCGGGCGCATTATCAAGGCTGATCAGGTAGGGATAGTCAGCCGGTTCAACCCGGTTATTAGCGGTGGCAATATAACCGTCAGCCGGATTATAAAGTTCGGGCAATTCTTCAAAGGGGATAAATTTTTCCCAGCCATAACTTTCATCCCAGCCGGGAGATGGCATTATACCCAACCCCTGTTTCCTGACCGGCAGTTTGCCAGCTACTTTAAAGCCAATATTGCCCTTTACATCTGCATATACGAAAGACTGGACCGGCAGGGAAAAGTGGGCCAATGCATCCTTAAACTGTTCCCAGTCGGCAGCCTCATTAATTTTTAGCACGGCGTCCATGGTGCTTCCTCCCACCTCGTAGGCGGTCCAGCGCATGCTCATTGGGGGGTCATCTGATATCAGGGGTCCGTGGATAGTTTGGATTACCTCTACTTCTTCGGGCTCATCCCGCCCATCAACCTTAATTTCCGCAACTTCCACTTCCGCCTCGTACCATTCTCCTTCATACTTAAAAAGGTGGGGATCGTCGGGATGGCGCTCCTCCAGGAAAAGATCCTGGGAATCACCGATATTGGTCAAACCCCAGGCAATATTACGGTTATGGCCGATCACCACCCCGGGAGCACCCGGAATGGACCAACCGTAAAGATCCATGTCACATTTCTCATCCCTCAGGGTGAGAGCATTTTCGTACCATATTGACGGCAAACCCAGGTTCAGGTGAGGATCATTGGCCATGACCGCGGTCCCGGTCGCTGAACGCTCAGGGCTGATTACCCAGCTGTTGCTGCCCAGGCGGGGAACGGCATAAAGGTGTTCAAGACTGCCCTGCCTTAAAAGAGAGACCAGCCCGGAACTGCCGCTTTGCCCTTGTGCACCTTTTGCTTCCATGTCATTAGAAGTAAGCACCCGCGGGGTTTCCCAGCCTTCATATGGAGGCAGTATTTCTTCGAGCAGAGCGGAATCAATCTCTTCGGCCATGGCCTGGCGAAAAGCCTCTGCCTGCCAGTTGGAGCCAAGGTCGAAAGCCATCAGGCTGATTATACCGGCGGTATCCAGTGGCGCCCATGGTTCAGGTTCAAAACCGAGCAGCCTGAATTCCAGGGAAGGGGAGTGGCTTTCCAGGTATGCATTGACACCCCTGGAATAATGCTCTACAGACTCCCTGCTTTTTGCGGAGGTATTATTTAACATGCGCCCGGCAATGCGGTCTAACCCTAGTTTTCGTAGGAATTTGTCAGTGGCCAGCTGGTCTTCGCCTAAAACTTCACTAAGGCGCCCCTGGACCACCCGGCGTTGCAATTCCATCTGCCACATCCGCTCTTTGGCATGAAGATAACCCTGCATGAAGTAGAGATCGCTTTCATGTACTGCCGCTATGTAGGGAACTCCCCGGGTATCATGATGCACGCCAACCTCGCCCTGCAGCCCTGCAAGTTCCATTTCAACCTTGTAATCAGGCAGTCCACTGCGCAAAAAGGAATAGCCATAAATACCGGCGGCAACCAGCAAAACAATCATTGCCGCCGCAACTGCCAGCGTTGTTTTTTTACCCCTGCTCAACATCAACGCCTCCTCGTTCTTTGGTAGCTTGCCCTGCCGTACACTTACCGGTCCCGCTCTAAATCATATATTATTTTCTCAAGATACCATTCCTCGGAACGGCCCGGATAACGCTCTTTCAAGCGTTCTATTTGCCTGTCGATGGTTTGATCCGCCTGATCGGGAGGAAGCTTGAGCTGGCGGCGAGCCTCCTGGCGAAGAGATCCGCTTTTTCCTCTTCCTGCAATGCCGGCGCCCCTGCTTCTCAAGAAGAAAATTATTACTACCACTACTATAACCAGCACGATAGCCAGAGCCAGATCCATTATAGTAACCTCCTCTCATCGTATTAATAATTATAACACCCAGGATTTGCGCTGTGTAGCCGAATGCTGTTTTCCTTCAAACCCTGATGTATCTTTACACTATGCTACTATCGAAATCGAAAGCAGGTCCAGGAAAGCGAACAAAATGGGGAATTATTTAACGGAAAATGGGGAAAAAATGGGGTTGCAGTGGGTAAAATCCCCATATTACAGCAGGGCTGCCCGCAGTATAATTTCAGTAACATCTTTCTTGGGTTTCATCAAAAAACAGGAGCTCTATTTATGGAGGCAATTAAGCTGCTTATTGTTGATCCTAATGTCTGTTTCACCAGGTCTGCCAGGCATTACCTGGCAAGCTGGTCTATTGTGGAAAATATAGATACTACCGGCAACCTGTCGACAGGACTAAAAATGGCCAGGCTTAACAAACCCGATATCTTATTGATCGATGACCTCTATTTTAAAGATGATGACGATACTTTACACCGGGAGTTAAAAGAACTGAAAAGTGAATGCCCCGGGCTTGAAATTATTGCACTAACCCTTTACGAAGAAAATATCAAGCCCGCAAACCTTCTAATCCGGCAGGATACCTGCCGGATCATTGCCAAAGAAAATTTCGCCCAGGGACTGGCCCGGGAATTAAAGAAATACGAGCCCCAATATCAGAATAAAAACCCCGGAGGTACAGAAGAAAGGGAGCGTTCTGGTAAAAATTACCATGACAGGCCTTGAAAAAATTAATCACCGGCAGGTTTTTGCTATAATTGCTCAATCAATCTGTTCCAGCACCTTTTTAACCTGCATAGCGACACCTTCCGCCATGATAAAGCCCGGGGCTTTGCAACCATCACCGACCAGGTAAAGGCCTTCTAACGAAGAATGAAAAGGATGGTCCCGCCCTTGAACCGCCCGGTTCACCGGCCAACTATCATGAAAAAACCCTGTATTTACCACCCGGCAATGCCTGGGAAAAGCGTCACCAAAAATATTTTCTAAATCCTTTAACCCCAGGGCCGCCTCCCGGGCTACATCATCTGTCTTCAACATCTGGTATGCAATTAACAGATGCTCCCCTTCCGGGGCCAGGTTAGAATCGATCTTCGTAGGCTGGACTATTCCAGCCACTCTCTTTGTATCAAGACAGTACAGGATCGGAATTTCTAAAAGCATTGGCGCATCACAGATCATTTTGATAGAAAGCCCCCGGGTTCCACCTTCACCAGGCCGGCTTTCATCTGGGCCTGGACCAGGGTTCTCTCCAATGCAAGGGCCACCGACCACACCTCCTGGTTGATTATGCTCCTTACCCCCTGCAAAAATGGGTGCACATTTACCCTCGAGCAGCTTGAAAGTGTCATGGGGGCCAACATCTGATATGACCAGTTTAGAAGCTAAAGTTTTAACCGCACCGGTTTTTCTGTTTCTTAACTTTACCCCATCAACCTGCCCGTTTTTCGTTATTATTGACATTACTTCCGTCTCAGTTAAAACCTTACCGCCCAAAGAGTGCAGCTGATCCACCAGCTTTTCGATTAAAAAACCGCAACCACCCTTGATCATGCCCGGAGCTTTTGCCCGGTAAACCCTTTTTATGATCTCAATTGCCTCACCGCAATCAATATCGTCAATTCCTATACTGCAGCCAAAAATAAACATGCGATCAAAAAAAGAGCGGATTAGCTTTGAGGTGGTATGCCGTTCCAACCACCGCCCGAAAGAATAGCCCCTCTCTCTATACTGCTTTGGCCTCAGCACCTGCGGAACCAGCTTCTGCAGTTCCCGTTTTTCCTGCCTGGAAAAAGGAGCCGTGAAATCCATGATTCCTTTCCAGGGATAATGCTTGCCGGAAACAAACAAACCGCCCATCCCGCCGGCGCTTATAACTTGCACAGGCAGTTTCAGGCTCCTGATCATCTCTGCAAAAGGGCCTCTTTTGCCAAAGGGCACAGCGTGGAAAGCCCCGGTATTGATCGCCGCTCCCTGGTAATCAAAATGAGTAAACCGCCCCCCGGCAAAATTCAGGCGCTCTACCAGGAGCGTCCTTTTGCCTTTTCGGGACAGGGCAGCAGCGCTGAACAGGCCCCCGATCCCCGCACCGATAACCACAGCATCATAGCCCCTGTCTTCAAGCTGCTGCCATTCAGGCTGTTCAGTGCCGTAACAGCTGCCGGGGACGGAGGCAACGGCATCGACCGGGCAGGCAAACACACATTTGCCGCAGTTGGTGCAAAGATTACCATTTATCCGGTATCCGCTATCCTCAACAAACTGAACCGCATTTTGCGGACAAAGCAGGAAACAGTAGCCGCATCCAGTGCATGAACCAAGAATATGCGGGTTTTTCTCCCGGCTTGATCCATTCATTGTCATACTCCCAGTAACTTACTCATTCCCATGCCATCTAAAAATATTCGGTTTTAAAAACAAAAGAACTTATGGTCCATTTTTGTTCCAGGGATAAACATGCTATAGATGCCGAAAGCGAGCTTTAACAGGCCCGTGTCAAAAGATTCGCCATTCAAGGAGGTTTTCCTGCTTTAATTTTCGGAAAAATTTAAAATCAATGCTACGTAAAATCACTGCCCTGTCAAGCCTTGGTCTCCGGAAGCCATTTTGTTTAAAAACAAATCAGCCACCCGCGGGTCAAAGTGCCTGCCCTTTTCCCGCCTGATATATTCAAGCGCCTGCTCCCTGTTCCAGGCAGAACGGTAAGGCCGATCGCTGGTCAGGGCATCAAACACATCAATTACGCAAAAAATTCTTGCTTCAAGAGGTATCTCTTCACCCTTCAAGCCCCTGGGATAACCGCTGCCATCCCACTTTTCATGGTGGTAATAGGGGATGTTAATGGCAGGCTTCAAGTAATCGATATTAAGCAACATTTCATAGGCCATCACCGGGTGCCGGCGCATAACTTCCCACTCTTCTTCGGTAAGCTTGCCCGGCTTAAACAGGATGGCATCGGGGATACCCATCTTCCCGATATCATGCAGCAGGGCTCCCCGGCGGATATGGACCAGCTGCTGCTCAGGAATGCCCATCTCGGAAGCCAATTCCAGGGTCAATTCCGCTACCCGGCGGGTATGGCCTTCAGTTTCATAATCCCGCAGCTCCATAGCCCGGGCCCATCCCTCGATAGTAGCATCATAGGCCAGGGATAACTCCAGGTTGGCCTGCTGAAGCTCCTCCACAAGGCCGGCATTTTCAATGGCTATAGCAGCCTGGTTGCCCAGGTCCTCGAGGAAACCGGCAAACTCACTGTCGATCATAAAAGGCTCTTTCTTAAAAGTAACCAGGACGCCTTTGATTTCACCCCTGGTGATCAAGGGGACACTAAAACAACTGGTAAAACCTTCCTTGTTTAGTATGTCGGCACATTTTTTATCCGGCGCTTCTTCAACACTGTTGGCGAAAAGGTTGCGTTTTTCCAGGGCTGCCTTACCGGCGCATGACTCTCCCAATCCCAGGCTGGCTTCTTCGGCACTACTGGATCTAAGCCCGCGGCCGGCAGCAAACTCAAGCTTTCTCAGAAGGGGCCGGTATAAATAAACACAGGCTGCCTCCACATCCATCTGGTTGGTGACGTGCTCCAGCAAAACATTGAGAGTAACGGATATATCGAGGTTGGCCGTAATAGATTTATCGATAGCCCGCAGGCTCTGCAGGTGCTTCAAGCGGCGGATGGTCTGTTCATGAAGGCTCAGGCGGTGCACCGCCATCCCCGCTATCTCGGCAAGAGAACTTAGCATTTTTAATTCTTCAGCAGCAATCTCTCGTGGCAGGGGGACCGAAATAAATATCACACCCGCTATTTCTGAAGCCGTCTGTATCGGCACGCAGGCTCCTCCCCACCCGGAAGGAACTTCTTCTTTATATTTCATGCGGGGATCGCTGGAAAAATCGCGACTGACCAGGGCTTCACCGGTAGAAAACACAGTACCGCCGATACCCTCACCCGGCTTCAGGGTTGAGCCTTCCAGGAAAGCCAGCCAGCCCCTGTAAACAGTAAAGGTTAACTGTTCATTCGAACTGCTGTATAACCAGATTGCTCCGTCTGTAGCCTGCAATGCAGACAGGGTTTCATCAAGCAGAAGCGGGATCATTCCTTCAAGGGTTTCTGCTGAACGAAGGCTTGAAGATACCGAGTACAGGATCTCCAGTTCCTGGAGTCGCTGTTGAAGCCTTCGCTCCGCCTCTGCCCTTTCCTGCCGGGCTTCTTTCCTTTCCAGCGCTCCCTTGACGGCAAAGGGCAGGCGGGTAATATGTTCTTTAATCACATAATCGGCAGCCCCGGCCTTCATGCACTCGACGGCTGTTTCTTCATTCATCGATCCGGTAAGTATGACCAGGGGTAAATTCGCATCATGCTCGAGGGTTAACTGCAGGGCTTCCATACCGTCAAATTCGGGCATGGCATAATCGGATATGACTAAATCCGGTTGAAATTCCTCTAATGCCTGCAGGAAAGGCTCCCTTGCATCCACGCAGGCCGACTCAAAATCAAAACCGCCGCGGCGCAATTCCCTTTCTGCCAGTTCTGCATCAGATGGCACATCTTCAGCTATGAGTATTTTTAATACAGGGTCTGCCGCCATAACTGGATCATCTCCTTTAAGCAAACCGCTTTAGTAGGGAGGCTGATTTAATACCAGCCAGTAAAGTCCCAGGTCACGGATTGCTGCTGAAAATTTTTCAAAATCGACCGGCTTGATTATATAGCTGTTCACCCCCAGGCTGTAACTGGTAACCAGGTCATGCTCCTCACGGGAAGAAGTCAGCACCACTACAGGAATACTTTTTGTCCTCTCGTCTTCCTTCATCACTTTCAACACTTCCAGGCCGTCTACCTTGGGCAGCTTCAAATCAAGGAGCACCACCTTGGGAACGTCCTCAATTTTCCGCTCCGCATACTTGCCGCTGGCAAAAACAAAATCAAGAGCCTCTTCCCCGTCGGCAACATGAACGACATTGTTGGCCAGGTTGTTTTTTTTCAAAGACCGCATGGCTAACTCCGCATCACTGGGGCTGTCTTCAACCAGCAGGATTTCCACTCCATAGTAATTATCCATTTTGAACCTCCTCGGGCAAAACCGCCGGCAGAGAAAAATAAAAAGCGGCGCCTTTGTCAACTTCTCCTTCAGACCATACTGCACCACCGTGACGCTGCACTACACGCTGAACTATAGCCAGTCCTATGCCGGTGCCGGAAAACTCCCTGGCCCCGTGCAAACGCTGAAATACACCAAAAATCTTGTGGCTGTAGCGATTATCAAAGCCAACTCCGTTGTCTTTGACATAATAAACCCTTTTATCCCCTTCTTCGTAGCCGCCTAGTTCAATGTGGCGCTCCTCCCTGGGCATTGTATATTTGACGGCATTTGACAGCAGGTTGTACCAAACCTGCTTTAGAAGGTTGGGGTCGCCGGTTGCCTGGGGAATCTGGTTTAAGTGCAATTCAAATGTATCCCTGACTCCGGGCGGGGCTGCTTCAACATAACCTGAATGGGCCAGCGCAGCCATATCAACCTCAACCCTTCTTATTTCTCTACGGGTAGCCTGGGATAAAACCAGCAAATCGGTAATCAGCTGATCCATCTGCTGGGTATTGTCATAAATAATTTGCAGTAAACGGCGGCCCTCATCATCAAGTTTATCACCGTAATCTTCCATCACAATCCTGGCAAATCCTTCTACCGCCCGCAGCGGAGCGCGCAGGTCGTGGGATACCGAATACGTAAAGGCCTCCAGCTCCCTGTTTACTGCTTCCAGCTGGGCAGTGCGTTCACTTACTTTCTTTTCGAGTTCAACGCTGAATTCTCTCAGCTCTTCTTCCGCTTTTTTACGTTCGGTAATGTCAACCATGAAACCGCGCAGTTTTACCGGCTTACCCTGATCAAGCTCTAAGCTAACATCATCATACAGCCAGGCAACACTGCCGTCTTTTCTTATAAAGCGGTATTCAAAAACGTGGTCTTCACCGCGACTGGTGCACTCTTCACAGTACTGAGTAGCCCACTGGCGATCGTCCGGGTGAACCCTCTCTGCCCAAAACTGCAAATCGGTCCACTCTTCCGGGGAATAGCCGAGAATTCTTTCTACCTGTGGAGCTACATAGGTCCAGCGGTCGTTGAGGATATCAAATTCCCAGGGGATAGAATCTGTAGATTCGGCCAGCTTGCGGTATTTTCCCTCGCTTTCCCGCAATGCCTTTTCAGCCTTTTCACGCTCAGAAGTTTCCACGCACAGGGAAACCAGGGCCGCCATGGAAGAAGCCATTCTTTCATCAGCCAGGGACCATTTTCTTTTTTCACCGACCTGCTCGAAGCTGAGCAGACCGCAGATCCGATCATGGAGCCAGATCGGTGTATCCATGAGCGACTTTATGTTATGCATGTTGAAGTATTCATATGGAATCTGCGCGGTACGGGAGTCCCTAAAAACATCATTTACAGCTATGATTTCACCTTCCCGGTGGGAGGCGGTATAAAAAGGGAAATCCTTGCTGTGCAGGACCTCTCCTTCACTGTGCCGGTTTTTACTTCTTTCATAAAGATCATAGCAGCTGATGATAGAGCAATCATCGTTATACCACCAGATGCTTACCCGCTCGGTACGAATCAATTCCGCGCTCTCCCTGGTAATTTCTCTTAGCGCAGCCTTCAAATCAGATTTTCCCCAGGTCCTACGGGCAATAAACGAAAGGAAAAACTCGTTTTCCCTTTGAAGCCTCTCCTTTTGATTTATCCTGCCTTCATTAGAGTGTTTGCCCTTAAAAGTTTTATTAATTAAACCAAACTTTTCATAAGGCATTAATTTCTTCATAAGTTTCCGAAGATTAAATACCAAAAATCCGCACTTGTTAAGTTTAATTGTTAACACCACCTCTGAAAACTGAAAACGTGGCATTCTTGAAAGCATTAAAATATATTTCAACAAAAAGCTTCTAATAAAAACCCAAACTTCTGGAAATAAAAAACTTCTACAAGCATACAAGCATTCCTGCCAAATAAATAGCATTTATATCATATCATTTCTCCTTATCTTTGTTGCATTTCCCGTTCAGTCATGGTTTAATTATAACCTGCTGATTAAAATTCAAGGCTATTAGAGCCGGGCAAAAAGAAAAGGTGAGAATATTTGGTTGCAAAAGCTCAAAATGATATCAGAAATATTGCCATTATCGCCCACATTGATCACGGAAAAACCACCCTGGTTGATGGCCTATTGCGCCAGTCAGGTATTTTCCGCGCTAACGAACAGGTCCAAGAAAGGGTCATGGACTCCAACGACCTGGAACGCGAACGGGGTATAACTATTCTATCTAAAAATACCGCCGTGCATTACGGGGGCACAAAAATCAATATAGTCGACACTCCGGGCCATGCCGATTTCGGCGGTGAAGTAGAAAGAGTGCTTCGAATGGTCGACGGGGCGCTTTTACTGGTCGACGCCTTCGAGGGACCGATGGCCCAGACCAAGTTTGTTTTGCGCAAAGCCCTGGAAGCGGGGCTGCGCATAATCGTGGCTATTAATAAAATCGACCGGGCCGACGCCCGCCCGGAAGAAGTCTTAAATGAGGTATTCGACCTCTTTGTCGAACTTGATGCCGAAGACTGGCAGCTCGATTTTCCTGTAACCTATACCTCTTCCCGCACCGGAGTGGCAACAAACGACCCGGCAAAAAAGGGAGATAACCTGCAGCCGCTGTTTGATTTAATAGTGGCCGAAATCCCCCCTCCCTTTGTTGATACAGGAGAAAACCTCCAGCTTCAAATTAATACCCTGGACTATGATGATTATGTCGGACGCATCGGCATCGGTAGGATCCAAAACGGCTTTTTAAAAAACGGCCAAGCGGTTGCCCTTTGCAAGCAAAGTGGGCAGGTAGAATCCCTAAAAATCGGAAAACTTTGGACTTACGAAGGGCTTAAACGAAAAGAAACTGATTACGCCGAAGCCGGGGATATCGTAGCCATTGCCGGCCTGGGAAAAGTCAATATCGGCGAAACTATCAGCGATCCGGACCAGCCCGCCCCGCTGCCTCTGCCGACAATTGATGAGCCGACCTTGACCATGAATTTTATGGTTAATGACAGCCCTTTCGCAGGGCGGGAAGGCAAATATATCACTTCGCGCCAGCTGCGCAGCAGGCTATGGAAAGAAGCTGAAAGCAACGTCAGCCTCAAAGTATCTGAAACCGATTCTCCCGAGGCATTTGAGGTTTCCGGGCGGGGAGAGCTTCACCTGGGCATCCTTCTCGAAACCATGCGCCGGGAAGGTTATGAGCTCCAGGTATCAAAACCTAAGCCGATCCTGAAAACAATCGATGGTGTGCTCCATGAGCCGTACGAGAAGCTTTACATAAACCTTCCCGAGGTTTATTCCGGCCGAATTATAGAAAATCTTGGTTCCAGGCACGGTGAAATGCTCAACCTGCAGCCAATTGGGGAAAATAACGTCAAGCTGGAGTTCCTGGTTCCCGCCCGCTGCCTGATCGGTTTTCGTTCTGAACTCTTAACCGACACCAGGGGCGAAGGAACCATGCATCACCTTTTTAGCCATTACGGCCCCTTGAAAGGAAAAGTCCCTGGAAGGCGGCGCGGGGTGCTGGTCGCTTATGAAAGCGGCCAGGCCACGGCATACGGGATTTATAACGCCGAAGACAGGGGCACGTTGTTTATTTATCCCAATGACCATGTCTATGGCGGAATGATTGTCGGAGAGCATACCCGGGAAAACGATCTCGACATTAATGTGTGCAAGAAAAAACATCTGACCAACATCCGGGCCGGCGCAGCCGATGAAGAAATCCGGTTAGCTCCTCCCCAAACCTTCACCCTGGAAAAAGCCATGGAGTTTATTGAAGATGATGAACTGGTGGAAATAACCCCTTCCGCTATCCGGATGCGCAAAAAATTGCTTGACCGAAACAAGCGGGAACAGGCGGCCAAAGCAGAAAAGCACCAGGAACAAGGGCTGCCATTCCAGGAAAAAGCCGGGATTAACCGGCGCAAGTAAATTGTTCGATCAGTTTCAACATTTTATGGTAGTGGGTCCCTTTCCAGTAAACCCGGCCGCATCCCCGGCACCGGCTATATTCAGAACAACACCGCCATACCCTTTCTGGAACCCTGTCTTTCACTGCTTCGGGTTCGGCCTGCTCGAGCAGCTCATTGCACTGCATGCAGCGGCTGAAGGGTTTGATGGAATCAAAAAGATCAAAGCGGGACAATACCTCGACTACCTGTTCCCGGGAGTCATCAGAGCGCACCAGGTACCCATGCGTGACCCTGGATCGCTTTAGAAGCCCGCGATCCCTGGTTAGAAGGATCCGGTGCTCGCCTGCCGATATCTCGGCCAGTTCTTCATCGTCAAAGCTGTTCCGGTAAAGGGTGTCAAAACCGAGCATCCGCAGGTAAGAGGCCAGCCTGCCCAGGTGGGTGTCAAGCACAAACTTCGGTTCGCGCAGCGGCTCGGGCCGCACCTGTAACAGCGGGGTTATATCGAGGGCTTCAAAAACAGGGTAAACGCTGATCCGGTCCCCTGAAGAAGGTCGGTAAGTAAAATCCACCGAAACTCCATCAATCAGGATCAAATCCACCTCTGTGTGAGGAATGCCCAGCGACTCTATCAGGTCTTTTACAGTCTGATGTTCAGAAAAGGGGTGGGCAAACACGGTCTGCCGTCGTTCAGGAGGAAGAAAATCATTTAATTCAGCATAAAATCGCAGATAAACTACAGAAGGCATCTACCCGGCCCCCGGCTGGCAAATCTTTGCCATTTTAACAGTTCATCAATTGCAATTGAAAAAGATAATTCTTCAATATTTCTTTACTATCGGGAGAAATCTCGCGGATCTCCAGGGCCAGGCCGGCAGTTTTTCCATCCACTTCAAAAACCCTGGCCAACTGGCCGCTGAAAACGAGTTCAGGCTGATCCGGGATAGTGACAACAGTGTGAAGATACAATCCAGCTTTCATATGATTTAAGGCTTCTTCAGCCCCGGCAACAGATCCGGTTGAATCGAGATCCAGCTCTACACAGCAACCTCCCAGAGAAATGTCGGTTACCCGTCCGGAAGCGGTAATCCCATTGGCGGTACAAATACAGGAGAGGTCAACTTCATAACGTGAAAAGCGGCGCAGTGAGCTGCGTTCAAATCGTTGCGGTTTACAACAAACCAGCAGGGGGGTATTCTCATGCCTGTTTTCAATTACAAAAACACTGGTCACGTAAGCCTGCTTTTCCTGCTCCTCTTCACACCAGAGGGTAATTTCCCGCCCTTCTTCAAGCTGCAGGTATTCTCCCTTACTCATCGGAGCCTGCAAAACCAGGTATTCTTTTTCCAGATCTTCGACCCGGGTGCTATAGTAACTAACCAGGTTCCTTTCAGCTACAAGTTCAATATTTATATCGGCTCCGGGGTAAAACAACCGCTTGAGTAAAGCACCATAGTCTTCGGTCACTGAGGTCACCCTCTCATTCCTGACATGACTTTCTTAATATAACTAAAGTGTAAATAGGGCTTCTGCACTGCTATCAAAAAATCCTGCCTTTTCTGGATTAAGGAATTAATTATTCTTTGTTCCTTTTCAAATCTATTATTAAACAAACGTGTTAATTAATTGCCACATAAATAATTACTCTATAGAAAAATTAAGTAACAAAAGTCTGGTTGCCATTTGTTTATTGAGAGCAGCTTAAACCCTTTTGTGCAGGGGTATGCCTAAACGCCTCAATTCACGGCTGATCAACATGAACGTTATCAGGAATGCGAGCAGAGTATAATGGATAACGAAAACCAGACAAAATAACGGCTTCCTATAAGGTGTATAATCTTAACATGAGAAAATCATATACAGGTAAATTC
>SL_8KL_010_SEDDRAFT_10002864_pt1 | contig 14397 bp, 8 predicted proteins | sample SodLakKL_010_SED_4_FD_11160 | JGI IMG/M metagenome (IMG submission 11160) | reverse complement strand
CTGTCATATCAGGGTATGCCAAATATGCAAAATAAGCCCGTTTTTTTTACAGAAAGGATGTTCTCGCTTTCTGACATCTAATTCATCGCCAGCTTGTGGGCAGATATTGCGGCCTGGCAAGACGCACGCGACCAAGTGATTTCTCAGGAATAATTATCAAAAAAAATGAGAGAAATTTGCCATTATTTTTCTTTTTTTGGTCATAAAGTATTATAATGTTTCAAAGTTGATGAGGACAATACCGTAACCGGTAGACCTTGCTTCCACATATATATTGTTTAACTGATTATCATGTACACCCTTGGCTTTGATATAGGCAGTTCTGCGGTAAAAGCGGTTTTGATGAATTGCGAAAACGGCACCATTGCCGGATCTGCCACATCTCCCGAAAGGGAAATGGAGATTAACGCCTTGAATCCAGGTTGGGCGGAACAGTTGCCCGAAGACTGGTGGACCAATATCAGGGAAGCTTCCCGTAAGTTGCATGAGCAAAACCCGGCGGCCATGAAGGCCGTGAAGGCTGTCGGAATTACATATCAGATGCACGGGCTGGTTCTGGTAGATGAGAATAAAAATGTCCTGCGGCCTTCCATCATCTGGTGCGACAGCCGCGCGGCAGAGATTGGTCACAAAGCCGCTGAGCAACTGGGTGAGCGTTACTGCCTGTCTGAGTTCCTCAATTCTCCGGGTAATTTTACAGCATCGAAGCTAAGATGGGTACAGGCAAATGAACCCGATACATTTGAAAAGGTATTCAGGGTAATGCTTCCCGGGGATTATGTCGCCATGAAAATGACAGGCGATATCACCACCACAAAGACCGGATTGTCCGAGGGAATCCTGTGGAATTTCAGAAAAAATTCCCTGGCCACCGAGCTATTGGACCACTGGAATATCCCTCAGGGGCTTATTCCCGAAGTTGTGCCGGAATTCGGCCGTCAGGGGACGGTAAGCAACCAGGCCTCCAGTCAACTGGGGATTCCAGAAAACATTCCGGTTTCATACCGTGCCGGAGATCAACCCAACAACGCCTTTTCCCTGAACGTACTGCATCCCGGTGAAGTAGCCGCCACCGCTGGAACAAGTGGTGTCGTCTATGGTGTGATGGACAAGCCGGCATACGATCCGCATTCGCGTGTGAATACTTTTGTGCATGTCAATCACACAACCACCCGCAACCGCCTGGGGGTATTGCTTTGTGTGAACGGAACCGGCATACTCAACAGCTGGATCCGCAAGAACATGTTTCCAGATCTGGATTTTCCCGAAATGAACAAGCTGGCTTCAGAAGTCGGACCGGGGGCGGATGGTGTCATGGTCTTTCCCTACGGCAACGGCTCGGAACGAAGCCTGATGAATCGCGAGCCCGGTGTCTCTTTTCATGGTTTGTCGCTGAACCGCCACGACCGGCGCCATCTGCTGCGGGCGGCACAGGAGGGCATCGTTTTTGCACTTGCTTACGGAATGGAGATCATGAACGATATGGGTGTGAAGACTGAAAATATCAAAGCCGGTCATGCCAACATGTTCTTGAGTCCGGTATTCCGTGATGCATTTGTCCAAACCACCGGTGCCACATTGTCCCTCTACAAAACGAATGGTGCCGAGGGGGCCGCTCGCGGTGCTGCGGTTGGCGCCGGAATCCACGCCGGCTTCGAAGAAGCTTTTGAACATTTGCAATTGCTGAAAGAGGAAAGCCCAATATCCGACCGCAGGGAGGCTTATCTGAAAAGCTACAACCGATGGAAAGAAAAACTTTCAACCATTATTTCATAATTATCTTGCCATGAGTTCGAAATCTGACAACCCATCCAACCCCACCACAGGAAATACGGTACATGTAACCCTTGGCGACAGGGAGTATTTCAAGGATATACCAAAAATTACTTTTGAGGGACCCGATTCCGACAATCCGCTTGCTTTCCGCTATTATGATGAAAACAAGGTTGTGGCAGGCAAAACCCTCAAGGAGCACCTTCGTTTTGCCGTCGCCTACTGGCACAGTTTCTGCAACACGGGTGATGATCCGTTTGGATGGGGCCCGCGCCGCATGCCATGGGCCGGGAACAGTACCGACCCGGTTTCAGCCGCAAAAGCAAAAATGGACGCGGCTTTCGAGTTCATGACCAAGCTGGGTGTTCCCTACTACTGCTTTCATGATGTTGATGTTGTCGATGAAGCGGACAGTATTGCTGAAACGGAAAAGCGAATGCAGATAATGGTGGAATACGCACAGCAAAAGCAGAAGGAGTCAGGTATCAGGCTTCTTTGGGGAACAGCCAATCTCTTTTCACATCCCCGCTACATGAATGGTGCGGCCACAAATCCCGATTTCGATGTGCTCTGTCATGCCGCTTCACAGGTGAAAATAGCCATGGATGCCACCATCGCACTGGGCGGTGAGAATTACACATTCTGGGGTGGAAGGGAAGGCTACATGTCGCTGCTCAACACGGATATGAAAAGTGAAGTGGAGCACATGGCACGTTTTCTTGAAACGGCAAGTGCCTATGCCCGGAAGCAGGGATTCAAAGGCGCATTCTTTGTCGAACCGAAACCCTGCGAGCCAACCAAGCATCAGTACGATTATGATGCTGCCACTGTGGTCGGCTTTCTGCGCCACTATGGTCTTGACAAGGACTTCCGGCTGAACATCGAAGTCAACCATGCCACCCTGGCCAATCATACCTTCCAGCACGAACTTCAGGTTGCAGCCGACGCCGGTCTGCTCGGGAGTATCGATGCAAACAGGGGAGACTACCAAAATGGCTGGGATACCGACCAGTTTCCCGTGAATATCTATGAGATCGTGGAGGCCATGCTGGTCATACAGGAAGATGGCGGATTTCGCCATGGCGGTATCAACTTTGATGCCAAGCTTCGACGGACTTCCACTGATCTTGATGATCTGTTCCATGCACATATCGGCGGGATGGATGTTTTTGCCCGTTCCCTCATGATTGCAGAAAACATCCTCAATGAATCACCTTATAAAAAGTGGCGTGAAGAGCGCTATGCTTCATACAAGAATGGTAAAGGAAAGGCCTTTGAAAAAGGAGAGCTTTCGCTTGAGGATCTTGCGCAGATAGCCGTAGAGAATGGCCAGCCCGGGCAGATCAGCGCCAAACAGGAAATGTATGAAAACCTTATCAACCGATATATCTGAAAATCGCATCCGCTGATTCGGTCATGATACCACTTGTTACCTAACCGCCTGCCGGTGAACACACTCCATTGACCATCCATAAGAAACCAACAGGATGAACAACCACAAGGGCTTGTTTATTTTGGCAGAGGCAGTTCGTTAATTCTTAAACCATTGTTTACTTAAATTTTTTCTTCATGAGCATAGAAAAAAAATACACCAGGGAAATAACCGTGGATGTAATGCCATCCTACAAGAATTCCGGCCTTTCACCCGATGAACGTGCACGTGATCTGCTTTCACGCATGACCCTTCCGGAAAAGGTCGCGCAAATGGTGGGTATATGGAATGGCAAAGCAGAGGCACTGGTGGACGATAACGGCGATTTCTGTCTCGAAAAGGCAAAGAAGGTATTTATTGACGGTCACGGATTGGGACAGGTAGGCCGTCCCAATGACGCCGGAGACGGAAAAGATCCGGCCGAAATGGTCCGCCTGACCAATGAGATCCAGAGGTTCTTTCTGGAAAACACGCGGCTTGGAATACCCGTCATTTTCCACGAGGAATGTCTTCATGGCCTTGCTGCCCCCGAAGCCACCAGTTTTCCACAGCCTGTTGCCCTGGCGGGTACCTTCAACCGGACATTGATCCGGACATTGTATGAAATGACGGCATTGGAAGCTCGCTCACGCGGAGCCCATCACGCACTTACCCCTGTGGTTGATGTCTCCAGGGACCCGCGCTGGGGCAGGGTGGAAGAAACATTTGGTGAAGATCCGTATCTCGTTGCCGAAATGGGCAAGGCTGCCGTTACGGGGTTGCAGGGGGATGCATCCTTCACGGACAAAAAACATGTTCTGGCTACCCTGAAACATTTTGCCGCTCATGGGGAACCCGAGTCCGGAATGAACTGTGCTCCGGTAAACGTATCAGAAAGGGTGCTCCGTGAGGTCTTTTTGCAACCTTTCAAGGAGGTGATTCAAAAAGCCGGTCCCGTCAGCGTCATGGCCTCCTATAATGAAATTGACGGTGTACCTTCTCATGCGAGTACCTGGCTTTTAAGAAATATCCTGCGTGATGAGTGGGGATTTGAAGGATTCGTGGTCTCTGACTATTACGCCATTTGGGAACTCGGCTACCGGCCTGATACGCACGGCCATTTTGTGGCCGGGGACAAAAAGCAAGCGGCTGCCATGGCGGTAAAAGCAGGGGTGAACATTGAACTGCCGGAACCCAATTGCTACGAGCATCTCGTCGAACTCGTTGAGGAGGGGAGCCTGGATGAAAGTGAGCTGGACGAGCTGGTGCTGCCCATGCTCTACTGGAAGTTCAAACTGGGCCTCTTTGACGATCCCTACAACGATCCTGATGCAGCAGAAAGGATTTCCCGGTCGCCAGACCACCGCCAGCTGGCTCTTCAGGCCGCAAGGGAAAGCATTACGCTGCTCAAAAATGAGGACAATTTGCTTCCCTTGAACCCCGGGAATCTTTCGCGCATTGCCGTGATAGGACCCAATGCCGACAGAAGCCTGCTTGGAGGCTATAGCGGAAAGCCCCGGCAGGAGGTAACTGTACTTGAAGGCATAAAGCAAAGATCAGGCGACGACATAGAAGTTTTGTATCACGAAGGGTGCAAAATCACCATTGGCGGTGACTGGAACCAGGATGAAGTCATCCCCTCTGATCCGGAAGAAGATCGCAGGATGATAGGGGAGGCCGTAAAAGTGGCAGAAGGTGCTGATGTGATCGTGCTGGCCATCGGAGGGAACGAACAAACTTCCAGGGAGGCCTGGGATCTGAATCATATGGGAGACCGAACCTCTCTGGAGATGGTCGGCCGGCAGCAGGAGCTTCTGGAGGCCATGGTGGAAACAGGCAAACCGGTAGTCGTGCTGCTTTTTAACGGACGTCCGCTCTCCGTTCCCTACGCTCAGGAAAAGGCAAATGCCATTTTTGAGTGCTGGTATCTGGGACAGGAAACCGGACAGGCAGTGGCTGAAGTACTGTTCGGGGATGTGAATCCGGGTGGAAAACTGCCCATATCCGTACCCCGTTCGGTTGGACATATACCCGCCTACTACAACCACAAGCCATCAGCCCGGCGCGGGTATCTGTTTGACAAGGCATGCCCGCTGTACCCCTTTGGATATGGTCTCAGCTATACCAGTTTCCGCATTGAAAATGTCCGGCTGGAGGAGGAGTGGATAAGCACTGAAGGTTCCACACGTGTTGTTGCCGATATCGTAAATACGGGTGAACGCAAGGGGACGGAAGTGATCCAGATGTATATCCGCGACAAGCTGAGCTCGGTAACCCGCCCTGTCAAAGAATTGAAAGGATTTGAAAAGGTCGAACTTAATCCGGGTGAGAAACGCTCCGTTCAGCTTGACATTACCCCGGAACAACTTGCATTCTTCGACATCAACATGGAATACACTGTTGAGCCCGGTGAATTTGAGATCATGGTCGGTACGTCATCGCGTGATGCAGATCTGACTTCGGTTACCCTTAATGTCGGGAAAAGACCGGGTCGCAGACAGGCAACATAATATCCACTAAATTTGTTCAGGGATTCTGATGGCATTCAAGAAAGAAAAACTGTCGGTTGGGGAAAAGCTTGGCTACAGTGCCGGGGATATGGCCGCCAACTTTATTTTCCAGACGATCCTGATTTTCCAGCTTTCCTTTTACACGGATACGTTTGGTATCACCGCAGCCGCGGCCGGAACCATGTTCCTTGTGGTCCGTTTTTCAGATGCCATAACCGATCCCATCATGGGTATCATTGCCGACCGCACCAACTCTCGCTGGGGTAAATTCCGCCCATGGATCATTTTTACCGCGGTTCCTTTCGGAGCATTGGCAGTAATTACGTTCACGACCCCGGACCTGGGTCCAACCGGCAAACTTGTCTACGCCTATGTGACTTACACGATCATGATGATCGCCTATACGGCAAATAACCTGCCTTATTCGGCCCTGAGCGGGGTGATGACAGGAGATCCGATCGAGCGTACCAAACTGTCGTCGTATCGTTTCATGGCCATGACCGCGGCGGCTATCATGATTCAGGGCCTGGCACTTCCCATGGTCAGTTATTTTGGAAGGGGTGATGATGCCCTTGGTTACCAGATCACCATTGCCATATTCGCGACTTTGGGGGTCATTCTCTTTGCCATTACCTTCTTCAGCACCAAAGAGAGAATTACACCACCGCCAAAACAAAAAAGCTCCATCAGGCAGGACTTCGGAGACCTTGTTCATAATGGCCCCTGGAAGGCCATGTTTGTGCTGACCATTTTCATCTTCATTACCCTTGCCATGCGCGGATCAGTGATGGTGTATTACTTCCGCCATTATGTGGAACAGGAGGGGCTTTTTAGCTTTTTCATGGTAAGCGGACTACTGGCCACGGTTGTCGGTATCATTCTGGCCAGCAAGATGACAGCCCTGTTTGGCAAGCGTAATGTTTTTGCCGTGGCCATCATGATAACCGCACTCTTTACGGGCGCTTTCTATTTCCTGCCACCCCACGCGATTGAAGCCATGTTTGCTTTCGAAATGCTGCGTCAGTTAGCCTACGGCTTTACCATTCCGCTGCTCTGGGCCATGATGGGGGATGTTGCCGACTATTCCGAATGGAAAAATCACAGACGTGCGACCGGAGTTGTCTTCTCTGCTGTGGTATTCGGGCTCAAAGCCGGACTGGGATTCGGAGGGGCTCTGGCGGGCTGGCTGCTTGCCGCTTACGGATATGAAGCCAATGTACCCCAGACCGCCCAGGCAATCCAGGGTATCATAATGACGTCCAGCGTTTACCCCGCCATCACATTTATCATCGCCGGGGCATGCCTCTATTTTTATGAAATTGATAAAAACATGGAAAAAAACATGACCGACCAGCTGGAGTTGCGACGCCAGAACAACCATGAAGGGTAACATGGCCCCGTAAACTCGGTGTAGGACAAAGTAGTTTTTCAATCATTATCCAGTCTAATATTTCCGGTAATCTTTATGCCAAAACACATGAATAAAAACTATATCCAGTCTTTTGTCGCCTTCGCAGTGTTGTTTTTCTCAGTGATTGCCTGCGGGCAGCCGGATCAGGACCCGGTTATCGGACATCCGTCCCTGAAAGAGGTGTTTCAAGATGCTTTCCTGATCGGAACAGCCCTTAACAAAGCTCAAATATACGCTTTCACAGCCGATATACCGCCCCTTTCGGTAGAGCGGGCTTTTCCGCGCGGTTATTATGCCGAGCGCAGGCTTGTACTGGACATGGAAAGTTATCAGCTCGCCAGACACCACTTTAATGCCGTCACACCCGAAAATGTCATGAAATGGGAAGAGATCCATCCAAGACCGGGTGAGTATGTTTTTGATCCGGTGGATGTTCTTGTGGAAATGGCAGAAGAGAACGATATGTTCATCACCGGGCATACTCTCGTCTGGCACAGCCAGGTGCCGGATTGGGTATTTCGTGATGACCGGGGCCAGCTGCTCGACCGTGAAGCCCTTCTTGCACGGATGCGGGATCACATCCATACCGTGGTGGGGCGCTACAAGGGACGTGTCCAATCCTGGGATGTGGTCAATGAGGCACTTAATGAGGACGGCTCGCTGAGGGAGTCGCTCTGGTATGAAATCATCGGCGAAGATTATCTGCTGAAAGCATTCCAGTATGCCCATGAAGCGGATCCAAATGCCGAACTATACTACAACGATTACAACCTGGAAGTCCCGTCCAAACGTGAGGGCGCCATCAGGCTGGTCCAACAGCTTCAGGAAGCAGGTGCGCATATCACAGGTATCGGAACCCAGTCGCATTTCTCACTTGAAGGTCCGGATATCGCGGAGATCGAGAAAACAATCGTCGAGTTCAGCAAGCTGGGCATAGATGTCATGATTACGGAACTGGATATCGGCGTACTGCCTGCTGCTTTCGAATATGCAGGTGCGGACGTCACACTGAGTGCGGAACGCACCGAGGAGCTGGATCCCTATACCGACGGCTTGCCCGACGAGGTGCAACAACAGCTTGCTGATCGCTACGAGGAGATTTTCAACGTCTATCTTGATCACAAGGATAAAATATCACGGGTTACATTCTGGGGTGTGACCGATCACGATTCGTGGCGTAACTACTGGCCGGTTCGGGGCAGAACCGCACACCCTCTGCTCTTTGACCACGACGGTGAACCCAAAAAAGCATTTTATGCCGTGGTGGCCCTTGCTCAAGAACGGCTTAACAGAGAATAAACACCGTTTTACTGTCTGCTGCAGGCGGCTAAAGATTCTTAATTTCCCAACAAAACAGAAGAAAGATGGATACATCATATTTTGGCAAATCCGTTTTGGCGACAAGTGCCATGACCCTTATGTCGTTCGGCCAGCTAACGCAGGCCACCGAGCCACCCAATATCGTTATCATTCATGCAGACGACCTCAACAACTGGCTGGAAGATTTCGACAGGCATCCCCAGACCATAACCCCGAACTTCAACAGGTTAATGGAAACGGGGATAAACTTTACCAATGCGCATGCCAACTATCCGGTCTGCGGACCCAGCCGGGCAAGCATGCTTACCGGTCTGCATGCCCATACAACAGGGTATTACGGATATCAACAGCAAAGAAATGACTGGAGACAGTTTGACAAGCTGAGTGATGCCGTGACCATGATGGAGCATTTTTATGATAACGGATTTAATGTTTATGGTACTGGTAAGGTGTTCCATAACGGACATGAGGACTGGAGTGTCTGGAAAGGTGACGACCCGATCGGCCATTTCGGATATGAACCCAGTTTCGGCCCGTTCGCATGGGATGGCAGTTATGACAGAGGGGACTATGACCATGCACTTGGACTGCCCCATCCGGATGTCCTGCCGGTTGACATCAACGAGCATCCGGAATTCCGGAGCCATTGGGGGCAAAGCATAGGGCCTCTTTCCAATATTCCTTCCTATCCGCCCAATCCCGAGACAGGGGCACCCGGTTTTGACGGATGGATACTGTACGGCGAACCATGGCATTACGAAGACGATGACAACCGGGACCTGATGCCCGATGAACTGAATGCCAAATACGCCGCCAGGGTACTGGAACAANACCATGAAAAACCGTTTTTCCTTTTTGTGGGACTGAACCGGCCGCATACTCCGTTTCATGCGCCCCAAAAATACTTCGANATGTATCCGCTGGAGGAACTTCAACTGCCCAATGTGAAAGAAAATGTCCTGGATGATGTACCTGACATGCTCTGGAANCCATGCCAGACGGCAAGCTGCGGTGGTTTTCGCAGTTTCCGNCAGGCTNTTAACCATCCGAGAGTTGACAACATGTGGCTGAAACATGTGCAAGCCTATTTAGCCAATGTNACATTTGTAGATGACATCGTAGGNGANATCATGGCGTCTGTAAAGGGCAGCCGGTATGCCGATAACACGATCGTAATCATTACAAGTGACCATGGTCTGCATTTGGGTGAAAAAGAATATCTGAGGAGCAAAACAACGATATGGGAGGAATCTACGCATGTGCCTTTCATCATATGGACTTCCGACCTCGAGCATCCCGGCGCACGCATCACACACCCGGTATCCCTCATAGATCTCTATCCCACCATTATCGATTTTGCAGGCTTGCCTGCGGAACCGAACATCAACGGCAACGGAGTGCCGCTGGATGGGCACAGCTTGCGGCCATTTGTAGAGAATCCTGACTTCAGTGATTGGGATGGACCAGATTTTGCCCTGACATCCATCGCAAGCGGAGAAGAGCTGGAAGTGAATGAGCCCGCAATACCCGCAAGGCAGTTCCATTCCATTCGGACCGAGAGGTATCGTTTTTCGCTGATGCCCAATGGTGATATGGAGCTTTATGATCACGAAAACGATCCGTTTGAATGGACCAATCTGGCCCGTGTAGAGGGGCACGAAGAACTTCTGAGGGAATTCAGAAGAAAGCTGTTGGATTACGTCGTCAGGGACCGTAATTAACCATTGTAACCAGGAATAATGGAACACATTTAAGGACAGTCCAATGAACAAAGAGTCTCTTTTAACTGCAGGTATGGTTTCCCTGCTTTCATTTCCCTCTGCCAGTCTGTCACATCCTGCAGAAAGCGATCCGCCGCCCAACATCATTTTCATCATTGCCGATGACCTGAACAACTGGATAGAGGGATTTGACAGACATCCGCAGACCATCACCCCGCGCATGAGTGAACTTATAGAAAATGGCATAAACTTCACCAATGCGCATGCCAACAATCCGATCTGCGGGCCATCCCGTGCCAGCCTTATGACCGGCCTGCATCCGCATACCACCGGCTATTTCGGCTACCGTCAGCAGGCGAACAACTGGAGGGAGTTTGATATCCTGTCCGATGCCGTTACAATGATCGAACACTTTTATGATCATGGATACAATGTGTATGGAACCGGAAAGATATTTCACGGTGGTCATGAAGACTGGAGTGTATGGAGGGGTGATGATACCATTGGGCATTTCGGTGCCATGCCCAGTTTTGGTCCGTTTGCATGGGATGGTCAACGAGGACTCACCGAGGATGGGGAAATGCAACATGATCATATTGCCGGAATGCCGCACCCGGACGTCCTCAGGTATGAGGGTGAAAGACGCCATTGGGGTGGCAGCCTTGGTTCCTACGCCAACATCCCCGAATATCCACCCAACGAAGAAACCGGTGCCCCGGGTTACAAAGGTTGGATTCTCTACGGTGAACCCTGGCACTACGAGGACGATGACAACAGGGACCTGGTGCCCGATGAGCTTAGTGTGGAATATGCCAGAAAAGTACTGGCGCAGGATCACGACAAACCGTTCTTTCTGTCTGTGGGATTCAATCGTCCACACTCTCCATTTCACGCGCCCCAGAAGTACTTTGACATGTATCCCCTTGAGGAAATAAAGCTGCCCAATGTGAAGGAGGGTGATCTTGAAGATGCCGCATCCATGCTTTGGAATCCTTGTCAGACTGCCAGCTGTTCCGGTTTCTGGGCATTCCGGAGAATGATCCTTGAACATCCCGGAGTACCGGATATGTGGGAACGCATGGTTCAGGCATATCTGGCCTGTGTCACATTCACCGATGACATGCTTGGTGACATCATGGATGCCCTTCATGAAAGCGCATATGCTGAAAATACGATTGTGATTTTTACCAGCGATCATGGCTTCCATTTGGGCGAGAAGGAGTTCCGGGCCAAAGGAACACTGTGGGAAGAATCCTCAAACGTCCCCTTTATTTTCTGGTCATCGGATCTGGAACATGCCGGTTCAGCGGTTCATCACCCGATTTCCCTGGTGGATATCTATCCCACTCTTGTCGATTTCGCCAGCTTGCCTGATGACCCGAACAGAGACGGAAACGGGTATCCTCTCGACGGGTACAGCATCAGACCCTTTATTGAAGATCCACATAATGGCAAGTGGGATGGGCCTGACTTTGCGGTGATATCAGTTGCCAGCGGGGAAGAGCTGGATGTCAACGAGCCAGGCATTCCGGAGCGCCAGTTTTACTCCCTTAGAACGGAACAATACCGCTATTCGCTCACTCCTAATGGAGAGCAGGAACTCTATGACCATTTTGTCGATCCGTTTGAGTGGACTAACCTCGCCAGGGTGGATGGATACGAGGATATGTTGACCGACTTTCGAAGAACACTGCTAGAGTACGTATTCAACAGGAACTAGGCAAAGCTAACCTTTAGGTTGCACCTTTTCTGCTTTTTCACAAGTATAGGGACATTGCCAGCGTATCCTGCTGTAACCTATTTCAGAAGCAGCATGGACCCGGTTCTTGTTGCACTGCCGGCACGGATGCGATACACATAGATTCCGCTTGCAAGGTCCCCGGCATCAAAAGTAATCGTGTGGGATCCGGAGGGCTGCTCTTGGCCATCTATCAAAGTCCGGATCAGGCGCCCCGAAGAATCATACACGCGGATTGAGACCCTTGCCGGCTCATAAAGGCGGTATTGGATGCTCGTAGAGGGATTGAACGGGTTGGGATAATTGCCAAGAAGGTGCAATGTCCTGTCCTGATCGAACTCTGGTTCAACCAGTGCAAAACTCGGAACACTATTGGCCAGGTACTCCCTGAGCCAGACCATGGCGGGCCGCTCCGAACCATCATCACGTACAAGGTGCATTTCGTATTCGGGTCTCCATCCGCCAGGCCGATAACCCCACAGCGTTATGCCCTCAACAGAGGGATGTTCCCACAGAACGGGAAAGATACGCTGGTAATCATCCAGTTGATTCTGGTCTGATTGCTCCTCTGTAAGGTTTTCAACGAGCATGGGGTTTCCTCCAATGTCAAGCTCGGTAACCTGGATGGGAAGACCGGTGGCACCCAGCATATTGAGGCTCCGGTTGAGGATGGTTGTAGTCGGACGCGGATTGTTCCGGGAACCCTGCACGGTGAAGTGATGCCCCTGCACACCTATGGCGTCAATCAGGTTTCGCTCCTGAAGCAACTCGATGATTTCCAGATAGCGCTCAAGGTTGGTAAGATTTCCAAGGATACCGTAATCGTTGATCATCAGTTGCGTATGCTGCGGGAAAATGTCACGCGCAAGCTGAAACGCGTTGATAATCCAGTCCCATCCGGTTTCTCCCGCCCCCCCGAGAGCATCGCGGTATGGCAGGCCGCCATGCCCGGGTAGCTGTTCGTTAATCACTTCAAGGTACTCAATATCGGGGTACCTCTCTGCCACGGCACGAAACCAGTCTTCGATCGCAAGCAATTGTTCATCCTCTGGAAGCCCTGTTATCCAGTCAGGCTGTTGTGAACCCCAGAGCAGGACNTGAAAGCGGAACGGTATCTCCAAATCCCTGGTGAGCTGNTATTTGCTGTCAAGTGTCGACCAGTCGCGCTCACCGCGCACCCGTTCGACGCTTCTCCATTTTCCGGCATTTTCAGGGGTTAGCTGGTTCCAGTAGCTGGTCCAGTACGGTCGGTGGGCGGAAGATGCAATGGATCCCAAAAATTTGTCGTGCCCGCTGGCCACGGGGATGTCCGATGGTGGTTCCATCAGGCTTTCCGATTCACGGACTTCAAGACGATCTATGAGAAAGGTGACATTCTCGGGGTTATCGGGATGCGAGAAGTGGAGTGCAACCGAAATCCGGCCATCAGCTGCTGCCCGAAAGGAACCGGTCCATAGCGTAGCCCACTGCTCAGTTGGCACTTCAAGGCCAAACAAAGCCACATCGTCGGCTCCCAGGCCCTGCGGATGGATTTGAATGCGTGCGGATCCGGCATTCATGACNTTAAGCTCAACCAACACATCGTATCGTATACCGGCCTGNANNCTGATATTGGAATGAATGGCCTGAACGGACCAAGGATTGGAGGCGCCCTCTTTGTCAGTGACTGATACTTTCAGGAAATGGTTNTTTGCNTCAGCAGTATCCGCGACNATTTCATAATCGGCATAACTCATACCCATCAGGCTCCAGTTTGTGANCTGGTTGGANCCGGTCACCGGCCCGGGGNCNGCATCGTGNAAATTCCCGTTTTCGTTGACAACAAAAGCAGCTTGGGCCTGTGCAGGTTGAGGAGTGAGCAAATAAATAAAAATAAACAGCAATACCTGAGCAACAAAAAGGGGACAGGCATGAGATTCATATGTGTTCATGTGATGCGGAAGCATGGCTTTGGAAATGACAATGTGTATGTTTATGAGTAATAAATAGCAAAATAAGACCGGTTTTGCGGTATCATCGCATTGCTTTCTTGTATTCTTTTTTTCTTTTTACTACTTTGTTCAATATAAGGAAAATATGAGCAATTAAAAGGTAGCTGAATCGAACCCAGGTTTGGAACTTACAAGGTGGGGAACCGGTTCTCCTGCCGCATCGGTCTTCTCAAGTAAATATTAAAGGGTGTTATCTATGACGGACTTGTTTGATGTGAAAGAAAAAGTGGCATTGATCACCGGTTCGACCAGCGGATTGGGTCTAACTTTTGCCCGTTGCCTTGCACAGAATGGTGCCAGGGTGATTATAAATGGCAGGAATAAGGAGAAGCTCGAAAAAATTCAGAAAAGCTTTTCTGGTCAGGGACTGGAAGTTGCCGGTTTCGCCTTTGATGTGACCGACAAGGAAGGAATTGAAAAGGCGGCCGGGACGATAAAAGCGGAAATCGGGCCCCTGGATATCCTGGTAAACAACGCCGGCATCAATCTTCGCAACCCGCTCCATGAGTTTGATGATGAAGA